>Ga0075421_100009511_pt1 | contig 11980 bp, 11 predicted proteins | sample SoiMetdeltSBSDD5_FD_75292 | JGI IMG/M metagenome (GOLD analysis project Ga0075421, IMG submission 75292) | Bulk soil microbial communities from a Populus tree surrounding site in Tennessee, USA - Soil MetaG P. deltoides SBSDD5 | ecosystem: Environmental > Terrestrial > Soil > Tree plantation...
GGTCGAGCGCCTCCTGCACGAGCCGCTCGGTCTCGGTGTCGAGCGAGCTCGTCGCCTCGTCGAGGACGAGGATGGGCGGGTTCCGCAGGATCGTCCGCGCGATCGCGATCCGCTGCTTCTCACCGCCCGAGAACCGGTAGCCGCGCTCGCCGACAACGGTGTCGTAGCCGTCGGGTAGCGCCGCGATGACGTGGTGGATGCGCGCCGCCTCAGCGGCGGCCTCGATCTCCTCGTCGGTCGCGTCGGGCTTCGCAAAGCGGAGGTTCTCGCGCACCGTCGCGTGAAAGAGGTACGTCTCCTGCGAGACCACCCCGACGAGGTCGGACAACGCCTGAAAGCTCAAGTCGCGGATGTCTGTGCCGCCGATGGTGATCCCGCCGCGCGTCACGTCGTAGAGCCGCGCCGTCAGGTAGCCGAGAGTCGTCTTGCCGGAGCCGGTCTCGCCGACGAGCGCAGTGGTCGTGCCCGCCGGGACGGCGAAGGAGACATCCTGGAGCGTCCACTCATCGCCGTAGCGGAACCAGACGTGGTCGAAAACGACATCCCCAGCCTGCGCAACGGAGACGGGGTCCGGCTTCTCCTCGATCTCGACCGGCTGGTCGAGGTACTCGAAGATCCGGTCGAAGAGCGCGAGCGAGGTCTGCACGTCCAGCCCGACGCCGAGCAGCGAGCCGATTGGGAAGAACAGCCGGGTCTGCAGCGTGGTGAACGCGACCAGCACGGGGATCGAGATCGCCGTCGACCCGTGCGCCAGCGCGAGGCCGCCGAACCAGTAGACCGCTGCCGGCATGATCGCGAAGCTCGTCTGGATCGAGGCCATCACCCAGCGTCCCGCCATCCGCTGGCGAACCTCGAGGTCGGCGAGCAGCCGCGAGTCCGCCTCGAATCGGTCGGCGAGCTCGTCGCCACGGCCCATCGTCTTGCCCAGGAGAATTCCTGACACCGAGAGCGACTCCTGGACGAGGCTCGAGATGTCCGCCATCGTCTCCTGCGTCGTCTTCGCGATACGGCGGCGCTCGTTTCCGACCCGGCGCGTCAGCCAGGCGAAGAGCGGGATCAGCGCGAACGCGAACAGCGCCAGCTCCCAGCTCAGCACGAGCATGCCGATCATCGTCGCCACGACCGTCGTCAGGTTCGAGGCGATCGAGGTTGCGGTGTTGGTGACGACGTTCTGGACGCCCCCGATGTCGTTCGAGATCCGCGACTGCACCTCCCCGGTCCGCGTGCGCGTGAAGAACGCGAGCGAGAGTCGCTGGAGATGGCGGAAGACCGATGCGCGCAGGTCGTGCATGACGCGCTGCCCGACCTGGTTCGAGAGCAGCGTCTGGACGACGCCGAGCACTCCCGTCACGATCGCGATCGCGATCATCCCGCCCGCGGCAATGGAGAGAACCGTCGTGTCGTTCTCGGTGATCGCCTCCAGGACGCGCTTGAGCAGGAAGGCCGGGAGGACGCCGAGCCCGGCCGAGACGACGATCAGCAGCAGGACGCCGCCGAGACGCAACTTGTACGGGACGAAGAGCCGCCCGATGCGGCGCAGGTTCGCCTTCCGGAGCGCCGGGTCGGCCGGCCGCTCCGGCGCCTCGTCGGACGAGTGGAAGAACATGCCCATTCGGCTCAGCGTACGCCGAGGCGCCCGGCCGGCGGAAGCGCGCTGCTCAGGCGGCCTCTTCGAACGCGACGACCGGAACCTCGGCAGGGCGCGGCCTGGCGGGCCGGATCAACGTCGCCACGAGCAGCGCGCCCGCGACGAGCAGGCCGATCAGCACGTACAGGCCGGTCTGGAAGCCGTGGTCGAGCGCCGCTCCGCTAGTGGCGGCTACGCCGTGAACGCTCACGTAGCTGCTGGTCGCGCTCGCGGCGACGGCGCTCACCGCGGCGATCCCGAGCGCGCCGCCGATCTGGCGGCTCGTGTTGACCAGGCCCGAGGCGACGCCGGCGTCGGCGCGCTCGACGCCCGTGAGGCTCGCGATCGTGACAGGCACGAACGACAGCCCCATGCCGGCGCCCCCGAGGACGAAGCCCGGGAAGATGTCCCAGAAGTAGTGCCCGTCGACCGGCAGGCGCGCCAGCCACGCGACCGAGACCGCGGAGATGAGCAGGCCGGCCGTCAGCGTCGGCCGGACGCCGAAGCGCCCGACGATCAGCTGCGCGATGTTGGAGACGATGACGACGGCCAGCGCGAAAGCGAGGAAGGCGACGCCGCTCTCGACGGCCGAGTAGTGCAGCACGTCCTGAAGGTACAGCGTCAGCAGGAAGAACTCGGAAAAGGCAACGCCGCCGACGATCGCCATCGCGACGTTCGCGCCCGTAAGCGTCCGGCTCCGGAAGATCCGCAGGGGCAGCAGCGGCGAAGGCGAGCGAAGCTCGATCGCCACGAACGCGAGCACGAGCGCCGCGGCGCCGGCGAAGAGCCCGAGCGTGACGGGTGCGCCCCAGCCGTCGCTCGTGGCGCGCGTCGTCGCGTAGACGAGCAGCATCAGGCCCGAGGTGATCGAGACCGCGCCCGGGAAGTCGAAGTGGCGGTGTGCGAGGTCGGCTCGGCTCTCGCGCAGGAGCAGCGGCGTCAGCGCGATCGCGGCCAGTCCGACCGGCACGTTGATGAAGAAGATCCACGACCAGCTCAGGTAGCTGGTCAGGATCCCGCCGAGCAGCACGCCGGCCGCCGCGCCGCTCCCGGATGCGGCGCCGTAGATGCCGAGCGCGAGGTTGCGCTCTCGCCCCTCGGCGAAGGTCGTCATCAGCAGCGACAGCGCGGCGGGCGCGAGCAACGCGCCGCCGAGCCCCTGCAGCGCGCGGAAGCCGATCAGCGACGCCTCGGACCAGGCGAGCCCGCAGAGCAGCGAGCTCGTCGCGAACAGCGCGAGCCCCGCGATGAAGAGCCGGCGCCGGCCGAGCAGGTCAGCCAGTCGGCCGCCCAGCAACAGTGCGCCGCCGAAGATGATCGCGTAGGCCGAGATGACCCACTGGAGGTTGGCCTGCGAGAACCCGAGATCGGACTTGATCGACGGGAGCGCAACGTTCACGATCGCCACATCGAGGATGACCATGAACTGCGCCGTCACGATCAATGCGAGCGCGCTCCAGCGCCGCTCGATGCCCAGGATCCCCATCAGTTGACCTCCCCAATCGTTTTCATATACAACATTAAAGCAGAACAACGATTGCTCGCGCTACCCTATTTCACATGACTGTCACAAGTCCGAAGGGCCTCGTCCCGACCGTGATCGCCCGGTTGCCGCAGCAGCTGGTCGGGTCGACGACGTTCTTGCTCAAGCGGCTCGGCTACACGGCCAAGGAGCGGTCGATGTCCGCCTACGAGCAACTCAGCCTCCACCCGTATCACCACGCCATCCTGATCGCGCTCGGCGAGAGCTCGCACGAGACGCAAGGCTCGATCGCCGATGCGCTCGGCTACGACCGCGGGCAACTTGTCGGTCTGCTCGACGAACTCGAGAGGCGCGGGCTCGTCGAGCGGCGCCGCGACCCGCAGGACCGCCGCCGGCACCTGGTCAGTCTGACCGCGGACGGCAAACGGATGCTGAGCGGGTTGAACAAGGTCGCGCGCGAGAGTGAGGACGCGTTCCTCGATCCGCTGACGGACGCCGAGCGCCAGACGCTGCACGAGCTTCTGCTGAAGCTCGCCAAGAGGCACGAGCCGGGCTGCGCGCCGCTACCTCCACCCGCGGCCTAGAACTCAGGCGACGTTCAAGCGGTCGCGGTAGCTCGCCGGGACGAGGTCCTCGTACTCCGGATGCGACTCGATGTAGCCCGTGATGAACGGGCAGAGCGGAACCACGTCCAGCCCTCGGCGGCGTGCGTCCTCGAGCACGGCCTCGGCCAGGTGGCTGCCGAAGCCGTGCCCCGAGCAGGCTTCGTCGACCTCCGTGTGCGTCAAGACGATCCGGCCGTTCCGGCGGCGGTAGGCAGCGAGTCCGATCAAGCGGTCGCCGAGCCGGAGCTCATAGCGGCTCTTCTCCGGCACGTCGACCACCTCGGCCTCGGCCGGCGTGCCTTCTCCGCTCTCGAGCTCATCCGTGCCGCGGAAGTACTCGATCAGCTGGCCCGGCACGTCCGTCTCTCGGGCGTCACGGTGATCGGCGAACCGGCGGCGGTGAGCGGCGTCGAACTGCCAGGGCGCGCGCTCTCGAAGGTGCGCGAAGATCTCGCGGGTGCCGCGGAAGATCCGGCCGTCCTCGAGCTCCAGCACCGGAGTCAGATCGCTCCCGGCGGCGTCCCGAAGCCTTTGGCGCTCATCGGGCCACGGTTCGACCTGACGCGCGACGTAGTCGATCCCGAGCTCGGTCAGCACCTCCCTGACAGCCGAGGAGAACGGGCACCACTCCGCCTGCCAGAGGACCGGCAGCGCGTCAGCCACTGAAGCCGTTGGTCTTGTGCGTGCCGTCGCAGAACGGCTTGTTGGCGGAGCCGCCGCAACGGCAAAGCGCTGCTCGCTCACCCTCGTACAGCAAGTTGCCGTCGGCGTCGAGCACGCGGACGCCGCCGGTAACGAGCAGCGGCCCGTTCGCCGAGGCGCGGACCCGCGTCTCTGTCGGCCGCGCGGACTTGTGCGCCCGCCGGCGGCGCGTCCGTAGCGCGCCCGACGGGCAGAGCGCGACCGCGGCCTCGATCTCATCCGCCGTCGCGGCGTCGACGGCGACCCACGGCCGGCGGCTCTCGTCGAAGACCTGCGGCAGAGACCGCACGCAGTTCCGTGAGTGGAAACAGAGGCGCGGCTCCCAGTCGACGACGATCTCGTCGGTCGCGTACTCCTTCTTGAGATTGTCCCGGGTCGTTCCGGCCCTCGTCTCGCTCATCCCGATCTCACGTGACCGTAGCTGTCCGGACCGGTCTCGAGAGTGCTATAGCGGTCCCGTGCAGTCGCAGTCGCGCACCGAGCGCATCGCCGAGCGCGTTCGCGCGATCCCCGAAGGCTGGGTTCGCACCTACGGCGACATCGACCCTCGTGCGCCGCGTCTGGTCGGGCTCGTCCTCTCGAGATCGCGGGACCTGCCGTGGCAGCGCGTCGTTCGAGCCGACGGCAGCCTTGCGATGGGCGCCCGCCAGCGGCAGCTTTTGGAACGCGAAGGGGTGCCCATGCGCGGCGACCGCGTCGACATGGACGAGGCTCGTTTGCCGCCGGAGATCTAGGCCAAGCCCTCCTAATCGCGCTTGGTCCCGCAGCGCGGGCAGACGCGGCGCTGGACGATCGTGCCGCACGAGACGCAGCGGTGTTCCCAGCGCGGCCGCAGGAGTCCCTCCAACAGGCCGAGCCGGACCATCACGATTCCGACCGCCAGCGTGAGGGCGGCGAGCATTGCGCTGTGTCCGTCCATCCCGCTCATGACGTCGGCGTCGGCACATGGTCCGCCCTAGCGGAGGGCGCGCGCGAGAACAGCTCGATCACGAGCAGCAGGAAGAGCGAGAGGGCGACGAGCGCGATCACCAGCGACACGGTCGGCGTGTTCCACAAGAAGAAGATCGCGATCGGCAGGACGATCGCACCGATCCGCAGCGGCCGCTTCGCCGACCGGACCCATCGGGCGAACCCTGTCGAGCCGGCCCCTGTCTCCCCCTGTGCCCAGCCGACGAAGGAGCCGAACCATCCGCGGATCGCAACGGCCGCGCGTGACGGCCCGGTCACCCACGCGCCCGCGGCGACCAGCAAGGCGATCCCGGCGATCACGCGGATCCCGAGCCGCAGGTAGTGAACGAGCGTGTCGTAGAACGCCGTGGCCGCGTCGTGCGGCAGCTTCGGACCTGCGACAAAGTCGAGGTAGATCGAGCGGCCGATCGCCAGGCCGATGCCCAGCAGGGCCATTCCGGCGACGACGCCCAACGAGGCCTGCAGTAGCGTCCGCCGCCGCCGCCGAGAAATGCCGATCGCGATCGCGTAGAGGGCGAGTACGAGGAGCGGGAGCCCGATCGCAACGGCCTTCAGCAGGCGGACGCCCTTCTGGGCGTTGTCGAGTTGCTTCGAGCTGATGAGGACGAACCTCGAGCTGACCGAGCTGGTCGGCACCCGGTCGAAGACCGTGATACCCCGCGCGTCGAGCCGGTCTTTGAGTTTCGCCAACACGGGCGCGAGGTCGACCACAACGTCGCCGTGGGCCGTCTGAATGTAGTGGCCCTGCCCGGTCAGGATCTTGTTGAGCTGCTTGTGCGCGCGCCGGTTCGCCTCCACCCAGAGCTTCTCGAAGGCATCCGAGTCGAGAAACCGCTTCGTCAAGGTCTGGGTGTAGTTCTCGACGCCGGCGGCAGCAGGCGCAGCGAACTGCTTGAGCTTCGGCGGCAGGACCTCCTTCGTCCGCGCCTCGACGTCGACCCGGGTGAAGAGCGCGTCCGTCAGGTTCGCCGCCACGGCGGACTGGATGGCCGGGTTCGAGGCGAGCGGCTTCACCGTCCTGACGTACCGGCTCGTGTCTGTCACCTGGTTCTTGACCCAGATCGAGGCCACCGCGAGCGGCGCCAGGATGGACGCCACCACGAGCAGGGCTACGATCGCGGTCTTGCGCCCGGCCTTGTTGCGCGGCTCGCTAGCGCGCGTTTCGGCTGTGGCGGCGCTTTCCGCTTTCTGGTCCGTCACGACATCACGAGAAAAGCTCTGTTAAGCCCCGGTTCCATCGTCCGAAACGGGTGAAAGGTGGGGCGCGACTAGCTGTCGTCGCCGCTCAGGTACAGCAGCGTCGCCCGCACACGCCGGTTCACGTCCTCGGGCTCGCCGAGGTCGAGCTTGAGGAAGATCGCGTTGATGTGGCGCTCGACCGCGCGCTTCGTGATCGTCAGCTTCGACGCGATCCAGCGGTTGCTCCGCCCCTGGGCAATGAGACCGAGGATCTCGAGCTCGCGGGGGGTCAGCGCGTCGAGCTGGGACGTTCGTCGCTCGCGGGCCGCAACCAGCTTCTCGACGACCTGCGGGTCGATGACAGACTCCCCGGCTGCCACGGCGTGGAGGGCGTTGCTCAGCTCCGCCTCGTCGGTGAGCCGCTCCTTCAGCAGGTAGGCGCGCCCGTCTGAGCCATCCCTGAGCAGGTCGGTCGCGTAGCGCGGCTCGGCGTGCATGCTCAGGATTACGACGCCGATCTCAGGGTGCGAGGAGCGGAGCTCGTCCGCGAACCGGATTCCCTCGTCGCTGTTCGTCGGCGGCATCCGGATGTCGGTCACGACGACGTCCGGCGCGGTCCGCTCGACCGACATGCGCAGCTCGTCGAGATCTCGCGCCGTTTCGACCAGATCGATCCCGTCGAGCCGGCTCAGGATTGTTGCGACCCCCTCGCGAACGAGAAGGCTGTCCTCGCCGACGACTACTCGGATCGCCATTCGGACGAATGGGCGACGACGTCCGCCGAAAGCTCTGGTGCATCGGGGACTGCAACGTGGACGGTCACGCCCGTCCCGGGCTCCGAGACGACCTCGAGCTCTCCGCCTACCGCGCCGATCCGGTCGCGCATCGTCACGAGGCCGATTCCGTCGGAGCCGTCGCCTGCCTGGAACCCGGCCCCGTCGTCCGAGATGCTGAGGTCGATCCGGTCGCCGTCGCGATCGAGGTCGACGGTCACCCGCGCACCGGTCCCCGCGTGCTTGGCGGCGTTCTGGATCGCCTCGAGCGAGCAGAAGTAGAGAGCCGCCTCGATGGTGGGCGAACAGCGACCGATCCAGTGGTCGGTCACTTCGACGGGAAGCGGCGCGTCCATCGCGAACGCGCGCACGGCCTCGGGGACGCCGCGCTCGACGAGAACGGTCGGGTAGATCCCGTGAGCGAGGACGCGCAGCTCCTCGAGGGCTGCCCCGGCGTCCTCCTCGATCTCGTCGATCCTGGCGGCGACGGCGGGGTCGCCGACGTCCTCGCGAAGTCGAGCGAGCTTGATTTGAAGCAGGAAAAGGCGTTGCTGGGCGCCGTCATGAAGATCCCTCTCTAGCCGGTGGCGCTCGTGATCGGCACTCGCGACGATCCGGGCGCGGGAGTCGCGCAGCTCGTCGACGAGCCGGGCATTCTCGAGCAGCATCACCGCGGTCTCCGCGAGCCCGTCGACGACGTCGGCCGACTCCTGCAACGAGGCGCTGTACGTGAGAACCGCGACCGGTCTCCCGCTCTGAGTCACCGTCGCCGTCGCCCGGCCGTCCGAAACGCCGAGGACGTCGGCGACCTTCCCGTCGGTGTCGACGAAACGGAAGCGGAACCTGTCCCAGAGGGCGACCTCTAGGCTCGGGTCGCCGAGCGCGTCGCGGAGCCAATCCTGCATCTGCACCGGGGTCAAGCGTTCGGCGCGACCACGAACGACCAGGCGGCCGAGCGCGGCAGCCGCATACGAGCGCGCGCGTGCCTGTCCCGCAAGCATCGCGGCGGGGATCACGAAGGCCCCTGCCGCGGCGGCGACCTGCGTGATCTCCAGCGCCCGGCCCGACGGGCTCCCAACTGCGTTCACCACGTAGGCGGCGACCACAACGCCGAACGCATACAGGACCGGCTCGACCGCCCGGCGGCGCAGACGGCCGGGAGAGCGGGCTTTCAGGACGAGGGCGAACGCGATTCCGACGAGGCCGACTGCGGTCACGAAGCCGACCGCCGCGTTCAAGACGTCCCCAACGGTCTCAGACGTGCCGACGACCTGAAAGGCGTTTTCCGGGCAGCGGCTTCTGCACTCGTTGAGCGCGCCTCCGGAAGGCAGCTCTTTCGAGAAGGCGAGCACGAGCGGCCAGAGCACGATCGTCGCGATGGCGAACGCGCCGATGAACAACCGGTCGCGTGCAGCAACGAGCCGATCGCCGGGGAAGCAGAGGAAGACGTAGGCGAAGCACACGACGACCGCAGCCAGCACCAGCCGGCCGAGCGTGTGTGTGACGCCGTCGGCCGACGCCATCAGTGACGTGCCGGCGTACAGAAGCGCAACGCCGGCTACAAGGAGACCGAGCCGGCTCTCGGGGCGCCGCCACCACATGTAGGTGCCGGCGCCGACCCAGACCGCGACCAGGATGCCGCGGACGACCCCGATCCAGTCCGCGTTGACGACGATCGGACTCCGGACGACGAACCAGATGGTCGCGGTCGACGCGAGGGCGCCTGCGAGCAGCAGGCTGGCGACGCCATAAGCGCGCAGCGCTCCCGCCGTCCGAGCTGATGCAGGCGCTGCGGTCGTCGCCATCTCTACCCCTCGACGAAGGAGCCGACGAACCTGGCCGCCGGGCGCCGCAGATGCCGTGGGTTGTCACGCAACGCTGCGCCTCCCTTCGGGGTGCACCACAAAGGATGCACGGTCCGATCTCCGCGGCGGAAGCGGCATCCGTACGGGGCCCCCTACGTCATTTGGCGCAGACTCGCAATCGGTTAACGTGAAGTTGTTACCTGCGAAAGGAGCGGCCACGGCGACCCCGGGAGAGGTTTCGGTCGCGCAACCCACGGTACGGTGGACGGTCGGCTCCTCGCTGCGCTCGCGGCCTGCCCGATACGCGGCAAAGGTTCTCATTCTCGGCGCGGCGTATTACGGCTCCGCGAAGGCCGGACAGGCTCTCCGGTACACCGCCTCGGTCTCCGCCGTCTGGCCGCCGGCCGGCGTCGGAATCGCGGCCCTGTACCTGTGGGGACCGAGCTTGTGGCCGGGCGTCTTTCTTGCCGAGCTTGCAGTCAACGGCCAGCTCCTCGACTCGCTGCCGGTCGGGAGCCTGATCGGCCAGCAGGTGGGGAACCTGGCCGAGGTCATCGTCGGCGCGATTCTGCTCCGGCGGCTGATCGGGCCGCGCGCCACGTTCGAGCGCTCCGAGCAAGTCAGCGGGATGATCCTCGCGATCGGAATCGCGACGGCGATCAGCGCCACGATCGGAACTGTGTCGATGCTCGCGGGCGGCGTGATCGCCGGGCCCGAGGTCCCCAAGTTCTGGCGAACGTGGTGGCTGGGCGACACTGCCGGCGGCCTGGTCGTCGTGCCGCTCGTCGTTGTGTGGGCATCGCGACCCGCCGAGGCGTGGCGCCGCATCCGCACCTGGGAAGGCGCCCTGCTGATCGTGGCCGTCACTGCGCTTGCGTCCGTTGCGATGTCGATCGACGGCCCGCTGACCTACGTCGTCTTCCCCGCCCTGATCTGGGCCGCTTTCCGCTTCGGCCCGGCGGGCACGACGCTGTCGATCGCGATCACCGCGCTCGTCACGATCGCCGCGACCGCGCATCAGAGCGGCCCCTTCTTCAGCCAGCCGATCGACCACAGGACGCTGGCGACTCAGGTGTACATCGTCGTGACGGCCGTGACCACGCTCTTCCTCGGCGCGCTCGTCGCCGAACGCACAGCGTCGTCCCGGGCTCTCGCAGAGGCGGAGCGAAGGGAAGGCGAGCGGGCAGTAGAGGAGCGGCACCGCATCGCGCGCGACCTCCACGACTCCGTCTCGCAGGCGTTGTTCTCGACCGCGTTGCACACCCGCACGGCCGAGAGAGCGCTCGAGCACGACGGCGCGGGCTCCGGGTCCGAGTTGCGACAGTCGCTCAGCGCGATCGGCGAGCTGACCAAGGCCGCGCAGACCGAGATGCGCGCGCTCATCTTCCAATTGCGCCGCGACGCCGTCGAGGCCGGGCTCGTCTCGGCGTTCGCCGCGCACGCCTCGAGCATCCGCTCGACGACGGGCTTGCGCGTCAGCGTGCAAGGGCCCGAGTCGAGGCTGCCGATCCAGCCTCGAACAGAGGAGGAGTTGTTCGCAATCGGCCGTGAGGCTCTCGCGAACGTCGTCAAGCACGCGCGCGCACATTCGGCGACCGTCCGGATCGAAGAGCTCCCGGAGGGGGTCTCGCTCATGGTCTCCGACGACGGCCGCGGCTTCGACGCCACCGCGGCCCATCCCGGGCACTTCGGGCTCGAGTCGATACGCGGCCGCGCGGCGGCGATCGACGGTGACCTGACCATCGCTAGCACCGCCGGAAGCGGGACGACCGTCCGGGTCGAGGTTCCTGCCAATGGGACCTGACGGAGACGCGATCCGCGTCGTCGTCGTCGACGATCACGCCGTCGTGCGGCGCGGGTTGCTCGCCTTCCTCGAGGGCGAAAGCGGCCTCGAGGTCGTCGGCACGGCGGAGGGCGGGGCGGAACTGCTCGATCTCCTCGCTGGGCTCGATTCGAAGGGCATCCGCCCTGACGTGATCCTGATGGACCTGCAAATGCGACCGGTCGACGGCATCGAGTCGACTCGGGAGGTGCGAGCCCGCTACGACGACGTGGAGGTGGTCGCGCTCACCTCGTTCGGCGAGCCGGACCGCGTGCAGCGAGCGCTCGAGGCCGGCGCTTCGGGCTACCTACTCAAGGACGCCGGCGCCGACGAAGTTGCGGCGGCGATCCGCGCGGCCCACCGGGGCGAGCTTCAGCTGGACCCGGCGGTGGCCCGGCGGCTGATGTCCACTCTCCAGGAGCCGCGGGCGGTCTCCGCCGAGCTCACCGCCCGCGAGCTGGAAGTCGTAGCCCTCGTCGGCGAGGGCAAGGCCAACAAGGAGATCGCGCTGCAGCTCGGGATCGGCGAGCGGACGGCGCGCACACATGTCTCGAACATCCTCCGCAAGCTCGGCCTCACGTCGCGCACTCAGCTGGCGCTCTGGGCGGTTCGCGAGCAGCTCGTGAACGTCGAGACTGCCCGCAGCTCGTCGGCGGGCTGACGCCGGGCCGGTGGTGCCGGCGCCGCCGAAATTGTGGTGTTTCACCCCTTTTCGCGGCGATGCCCGAGCGCGATACTTCTCTTGGGAGGGCAGCCCCGCGGGGCTCAAACTGAAGGGAGGCCGGGATACCTCTCTGCCGCTTGATCGACTGGCTCGACGGTTTGTCTGTGCCCGCGCGCGTGATTTGCACCAGAGGGCGAGCGTGGTCGTTCTAGACCGGTCGAGGAGGTTCGGCGCGGGCCGCGCGCGGCCGAGCCCCACGCTTCGTGATCTCGGCGCAAAGGCCGTGCTCGTCGAACGCGAACGGCCGCCCGCGGTCGACGTCATCGAATCGAAGGTGACGGTTCCGCAGGT
>Ga0075421_100009513_pt1 | contig 11978 bp, 13 predicted proteins | sample SoiMetdeltSBSDD5_FD_75292 | JGI IMG/M metagenome (GOLD analysis project Ga0075421, IMG submission 75292) | Bulk soil microbial communities from a Populus tree surrounding site in Tennessee, USA - Soil MetaG P. deltoides SBSDD5 | ecosystem: Environmental > Terrestrial > Soil > Tree plantation...
AACTCGAAGCATGGCTTGGCGGCGCGGGCGAGTTGCCCACCGCCTGGCCGGGGATTGAAGCGCTCGCCCCGGCGCTGCCCCGCAAAGGTCGCCATGGAGCCATCCTGCTGCCGTTCCGGGCATTGCTTGCGGCCATCGAGGACGCGAAGTGACGAACGGGCCCCAGCTCGTCGAATCCACGAGCGCCATGCTCGAAAGCGGCGCGATCATGCTGGGCACGGCGCTGGTCTTCGTTCTGCTGTTCCGCAAGCTCAAGCTGGGCGCGACCCTGGGTTACATCGTCGGCGGCGCGATTATCGGACCCCAGCTGCTTGGCCTGGTCGAAGATCCGGAAGCACTGGCCAGCATCTCGGAAATCGGCATCGCACTGCTGCTGTTCATCGTCGGGCTCGAGCTTCGGCCGCAGCGGCTGTGGCGCCTCCGGAGGGACATATTCGGCCTTGGACTGGCCCAGGTCGTGCTGTGCGGGCTTGCGCTTAGCCTGTTCATCCACCTGGCATTGAGCGTCAGTCCGGAAGCGGCGCTGGCGATCGGCCTGCCGCTCGCCCTGTCCTCGACCGCGCAGGTGCTACCGATGCTGCGCGCGGACAATGAGCTCAACACGCCGCAAGGCGAGCGCGCCTTTTCCATCCTGCTCTTCCAGGACCTGGCGATCGTGCCGATGATCACGATCATCGCGGCGATGTCCCGGGTCGCGCCGGATCCCACCGACCCCAGCGGTTGGACGGTGGCACTGTACACCGTGCTGGCAGTGACCGGCCTTGTGGCGGTGGGGCACTGGGTCATCAGTCCCATGTTCCGGCTGATCGGCCGGCTTGGGGAGCGCGAGCTGTTCGTCGTGGCCGGCCTGTTCGCAGTCGTCGGTTCGGCGGCGCTGATGCATGCGCTCGGACTGTCGGTTGCGCTTGGCGCCTTCGTCGCCGGCGTGATGCTGGCGGACTCTCCTTACCGTCACGAGTTGGAAAGCGATGTCGAGCCGTTTCGCTCGATCCTGCTCGGCCTGTTCTTCCTGGCGGTCGGAATGCTGCTCGACCTTTCGACCATTGCCGAACGGCCGCTATTCGTCCTGGGCATCGCGCTTGCCCTCATTGCCATCAAGGGCCTGATCATTGCCGGCCTGGCGCGGACCTTCGGCAACAGCTGGCCGCGCAGCATCCGGCTCGGCCTATTGCTCAGCCAGGCCGGCGAGTTCGGATTCGTCCTGTTCACGCAGGCCGCGGATGCGCGGCTGATCCTGCCGGAAGCGGCGTCGCTGTTCGGCGCGGTCGTCACCCTATCGATGGCAGCAACGCCGTTCCTGATGCGGCTGACCGATTGGCTGGAGCGTAGGGAAGGAGCAGGTACGGCCCATCTTGACGGGCCGGAGCTGTCGCCAGAGACGAGCGTGATCGTGGTTGGCTACGGCCGCTTTGGCCAGACGGCGGCCCAGATGCTGATGGCAAAGCGGATCGGCGTTACGTTGATCGATACCGAAGCGGAGATGATCGAGGCTGCCGGAAGGTATGGCACCAAGGTTTATTATGGCGACGGCATGCGCCTGGACCTGCTTCGCCTGGCCGGCGCCGAGACCGCCAGAGCCATCCTGTTCTGCCAGGACAATCGCGACGGGGGCCTGACGCGGGAAGGGGTCAAGCGGGTCCTTGAGGCCTTTCCGCAAGCTGCCGTGCTGGTCCGGGCATTCGATCGGGTCCACCTGATGTCGTTCGATGGACTCGATGTGGCCTTCGCTCAGCGGGAAACGTTCGAAAGCGCGGTGAAGATGGGCCGGGCAGCGCTGGAGGTGATGGGCATCGACCTGGAGGAAGTTGATCGGGTCGATTTCGAATATCGCCTGCGTGACTGCGAACGGCTCGAATTGCAGAGTGCGACCGGGGATTTGCGTGCCGGCCTCGACCGCTCATTCGGTCCCGACCGGGCGCTGCCGAAGAACGACGGCTAGCCCGCGCGGTCCAGGAAATCGGCAAGCCGCCGCGGATCGACATCTGGCTCAAGATAGGCCTTGCCGATCCCACGTGACAGGATGAGCGCCAGCCGGCCTGCCAGGTTCTTCTTGTCGCCGGCCATTCGCTTGACGAGCTTGCCCGCGCTCCCGGTGAGGCCAGCTTCGGCCATTTGGATTGGCAGGCCTGCGGCGGCGAGGTGGGCGGTCACACGATCGGCATCGGATTTGGGGCAAAGGCCCATCTCCGCGGAGAAGCGGAACGCCAGGGACAGGCCGAGCGCAACGGCCTCGCCATGGAGCATGGTTCCGAGGCCATTTTCCGCCTCGATCGCATGGCCGAAGCTGTGGCCCAGGTTGAGCAGGGCGCGCTTGCCGGAGCGGTCTTCGATGTCGCTGGCAATGATGCGAACCTTCGACTGGATCGAGGTGACGATGGCCTGGCGGCGCAGATCTGGGTGCCCGGCGAGCACGCCGCGCCCGTTGGCCTCGCACCAGACAAAAAAGGCGGGGTCGTCGATCAGCCCATATTTGACGACTTCGGCATAGCCGGCCTTGAGCTGCCGCTCGTCGAGTGTGTCCAGCAATGATGGATCGGCGACAACCAGCGACGGCTGGTGAAAAGTGCCGATCAGATTTTTCTCGCCGAACCCATCGATTGCCGTCTTGCCGCCGACCGCGCTATCGGCCTGGGCCAACAATGTCGTCGGAATATGCACGACCGGGCACCCGCGCTTGAACAGCGCCGCAGCCAATCCGGCGACATCCCCGACGCTTCCACCGCCGAGGGCGATGATCGGCGTGTTCCGTGACGGTCCCAGCTCGGCCATTGCCGACAGCAGCCCATGGAGTTGCTGCCAATCCTTGGCCGCTTCGCCCTCGGGAACCAGGATGGGATCCGCCTGTAGCGCTTCGGCCACCGTCGTTCCGTACAGCCCGAATACCTTCGGCTCGCTGATCAGGATTGGCTTCGCCTTCCCGGCGATGTCGCGGATGCGATCGATGCCAGCCGCCAGCGGGCCGACCACCACCTCATAGGCCCGTGGGGACATGTCGACGCGGATGACCGTCATTTGGCGAGATGGTCGCTGACGGCGGCGATGATCGCCTCGACGACCTGGCTGTGCGCGCCGTCGCCGCTCATGATGTGGATATGGGCTTCGGCGTACATCGGCTGGCGCTGCTCGGATAGTCGCGCCAGCGTCGCCGAACGGTTGCCGCCGCGAAGCAAGGGCCGGGAGTCCCGCCGGCCGGTTCGTTCGGCGAGCACGTCGACCGAAGCATCGAGCCAGATGGTGATCGCCCGCTCATTGAGCAGCTGCCGGGTGCGCGGGTCGACATAGGCCCCGCCGCCGGTCGCGATCACCCTGACGGTGCCGTCAACGAGGCGGGCGACCAGCCTCCGCTCGCCGTCACGAAAATCATTTTCGCCGTAACGCTCGAACAGGTCGGCGGCGGACGTGCCTGCCGCCTCTTCGATTTCGGCATCGCTGTCGACGAACGGCAGGCCGAGCCGCTTGGCCAGCCGACGGCCGACAGTCGACTTGCCTGCGCCCATCAGCCCCACCAGCACGATAGGGCGATCCAATTTATCGGTCAGCTTTTGCACGGTGCGGGGCTATACAGACAGGCTCTAGGTCGGGCAAAAGCCTTTCGTGAACCATTAGCCCTCAAGCGGAGTAAACATGCCTCGAGGCTTGATTTTCCTGATCCTGCTCGCCCTCATCATTGTCGGTGGGCTGTTCTTCCTGTCCAGAAGCGCCGACGAGGTGCCGCTACAGACTATCGAGACCAACGTCACCGCCAATGCCGCGAACTAGATCATTCCTGATCGGCACGGCGACCCTTGGGATCGCGCTGGCGATCCCGGCGCTGGCCCAGGACCAGCCTGAATCGCTGTTGCCCCCGGGGTTCGAGGATCCGTCTACGGTGCGGCAACCAGTGAATAACGAAAGCCAGCCCGCCAATGCTGCGCAGCCGCGGCGGATCTCGCCGGAGGGCGGGGCGGTCGAGGTCGTCGATCTCATCGAAGCGCTCGACCAGCTGGCCGGACGCGAACCGGTTCGACAGGTTGAGTATCCGGCCACAGCTCGCCGCGATCCACGCTTTGCCGGAACGATCGATCCGCTAGCCAACGGGTTGGGCTACAGCCCGTGGGGCGAGGCCAGCGGCACGGCGCTCGAAGTCTTGATGCGCCGGATGGACGTGCCGCTTGCCTCGCGGTGGGCGCATATCGGACTGCGCGGCGCGCTGTTGGCCAAGGCGCCAAGTCCCGCCGATGTGCACCCTGCCGACTGGGCAGCGGAACGCGCCTGGCTGCTACTTCGCATGGGAGAGGCCGATGCATCCCGGCTTCTGATCGCCAGCATGGACAGCGATCGTTTCACTCCCAAGATGCGCCAGATCGCCCTGCAATCGGCTTTGGCGAACAGTGACCCGTCGGCGATGTGCGCGGTCGAACCGGAACTTGCCAAGATCGAGCCAAGGGTTGCGCCGCTGGTGACCGCGATCTGTGCCTCGCTTTCCGGTGAGTCGGAACGGGCGGCCGCGGACATCGAGACGGCCCGCCGCCGCGGGCGGGTTAGCCCGATCGACATTGCCTTAGCTGACAAGGTGGTTGGAGCCGGCGCTGAAACCTCGCGTGCCGTCACCATCGAGTGGGACCCGGTTGAGGAGCTCAATAGCTGGCGATACGGCCTTGCCACCGCCACGGCGCTGATGCCGCCCGAGCGGCTCGTCAATTCCACCAGTCCCCAGACACGGGCATGGCTGGCGCGCGCGCCGATGTTCCCGGCGACACAGCGTCTGCCGATGGCGAGGACGGCTGCTGCGCTCGGGGTATTTTCCAGTCAGGCGCTGATTGATCTTTACGCTGCCTCGTTCGATGCGACCGACCCGGATTCCCTGGGAGAAACCGAGGCATGGCAGCTTCGACTGGCATATATCGGCAAGGACCTTGACGCGCGGTTGTCGGCCATGCGCACCATCTGGGGCAATGCCCAGTCGCCGCTCGATCGGGTGGCGGCGCAGGTCCTGCTGGCGCGTGCCGCACGCCACATTGCCCCAAACATCGACTTGCAATCGGATGCACCGGACCTGGTTGCGTCCCTGCTGGCCGGCGGCTTTGACCGGGAAGCAGCGCGCTGGGGTCGTATCACCGGCGAAATGGATGACCAGCCTGGCGATACTGTCTGGGCCATGCTGGCGCTCGGCGCGCCCGATGGGCAGCAGCCGGCGATCGATGCCAGCCGCATCGAGGATTTCGCGGACCGCGACCAGAGCGAAAACAAGCAGCGTACGGCGCTACTGGTAGCCGGCCTTGCCGGACTCGGCAGGATCGATGCCGCAACCGCTGGACGCTTGAACCGCAGCTACCAGCTCGGTCTCGCCGCGGAAACCGGCTGGACACGGATGATCGACGGCGCGATGCGCCGCCGCCAGGCAGGGACGTCGGTCCTGTTGACGGCCAGCGCGCTGCAGGGTCTTTCGTTCGAAGAAATCCGGGCAATGTACCTCTACCACTCGGTCAACGCTCTCAAGCGGACCGGCCAGGAGTATCTGGCGCGCATGATCGCGGCCGAGGCGTTGGCTAGAACGTGAGGCCCGACGACCAGGCGCTGGTCGACCGCTTCTGCGACATGATGGCGGCGGAGGTCGGCGCGTCCCGCAATACGTTGCTGGCCTATCGGCGAGACCTGGAGGCCGCCGCAGAAACCGTCGGGTCGCTCGAAAAGGCCGGAACGGAGGACCTCGCAAAGCTCGGCGAAGCGTGGCGCGAATTGGCGCCGTCAACGGTTGCTCGCCGATCCGCGGCACTCAGGCGCTTCTACGGCTTCCTGCTCGATGATGGCATGCGGATTGATGACCCGTCCTCAGCCCTTCCCAAGCCGCGCCTCCAGAGGCCGCTTCCACGAATACTCGACAGCAACGAAGTCGAGGCCATGTTCACGGTGGTCGAGGAACGGGCGGCGAGCGGCGAGCCGCTGGCGCTGCGCAATCTCGCGCTGCTGGAGCTGCTGTACGGGTCCGGACTGCGCGCCACCGAGCTGGTTTCGCTGCCGCGGCGCGCCGTTCGCGCCGGCCAGCCTTTCCTGATGTTGCGCGGCAAGGGCGACAAGGAGCGGCTGGTGCCGGTCTCGGCTCGGGCCACGGTCGCGGTGCACGGCTGGTTGCCGCATGTCGCCGACACAAGTCCCTGGCTCTTCCCCAGCGGCAAGTCACACCTTAGCCGGGTGCGGCTGTTCCAGCTGGTGCGGGGCATGGCTGCACTGGCCGGAATCGCGCCCGACAGGGTCAGTCCGCACGTGCTGCGCCACGCCTTTGCAACCCACCTGCTGGCTGGAGGGGCCGACCTTAGAGTGCTGCAGTCCCTGCTTGGCCACGCCGATATAGCCACCACCCAAATCTATACCCATGTCGACGCCGCGCGGCTGGTCGAGCTGGTCAACAGCCGCCATCCGCTCGCCACTGACCATCGTTGACGTGAACCGCCTCGCCGCTTACCCCGCGCCGCAATGCTGACCTACCTAGAGTTTGAAAAGCCGATCGCGGCGCTGGACCAGCGGATCAACGAGCTGCGCGAAACGGCCAATGCCGGCGAAATCGATATCGAGCCGGAGGTGGCGAAACTCCAGGCGAAATCGGAGAAGCTGCTCAAAGAAACCTACGCCAAGCTGACGCCCTGGCAGAAAACGCAGGTTGCCCGCCACCCGGAGCGCCCGCACTTCAAACACTATGTTGCCGGCATTGCCGACGACTTCATGCCCTTGGCCGGCGATCGGGCATTCGCGGATGATCCGGCAATCATCGGCGGCCTGGCGCGCATTGACGGCCGCAAGGTCGTGCTGATCGGCCACGAGAAGGGCGACGATACCGCCAGCCGCCTCAAGCATAATTTCGGTATGGCCAAGCCGGAAGGCTATCGAAAGGCGATCCGCCTGATGCAGCTGGCCGATCGCTTCGGTCTACCGGTGGTCAGCCTGGTCGATACCTCGGGCGCCTTCCCGGGCGTGCAGGCCGAGGAGCGCGGCCAGGCCGAAGCCATTGCCCGCTCGACCGAGCAATGCCTGTCATTGGGCGTACCGATGGTAGCCGCGGTGGTCGGCGAGGGCGGCTCGGGCGGCGCAGTGGCCATCGCCGCCGCCAATCGTGTGCTGATGTTCGAGCATGCCGTCTATTCCGTCATTTCGCCGGAAGGCTGCGCGTCAATCCTGTGGCGGACTGCCGATAAGGCGGCTGATGCGGCCGAAGCGATGCGGGTCACGGCCAATGACCTGCTGGCACTCGGCGTCGTCGACCGGGTAGTGCCCGAACCGCTCGGCGGCGCGCATCGCGATCCCGCAGAGGCGGTGGCCAGTCTGAAGGCGGCAATTCTTGAGGAGTTGGATGGATTGGCGAAGCACGACCGCGGCCAATTGCTTGAGCAGCGGCACAAGAAGTTTCTAGCCATCGGCTGACCGCTTCGGGGTAACCTCGGACCGGGTCATTTCGGAACCAGCACCTTCCATTCACCGTTCATCCCGGCGAAACCTGGAATTGGTGATGGAGCTTGTCATGCGTACCCCACTCGCCTTGCTCACCGCGGCGGCGGTGATTGTGACGCCCGCATTTGCGCAGCCTCAGCCTCAGCCGCAACCGCGCGCAGCCTATCTCGATCCTCGCGAAGTGCAGGAGGCGGCTCGCCAGCATGCTGAGATCGTCCAAGAGTTCGGTGGCGCGGAGACGGGGGCCCGCGCGGCCTATGTCGAGAGCGTCGGCCGGCGCGTCGCCGCCTTTTCGGGCACGGCCAACGCCGGGCAGGTTTATCACTTCACGGCATTGAACAGCGCGGTCGAGAATGCCTTCGCCGTGCCGGGCGGCTATGTTTACGTCACGCGCCAGCTGATGGGCATCATCAATGACGAAGCGGAACTGGCCTTTGTTGTCGGCCATGAGACCGGCCACATCGCCGCCAACCACCATAAGCAGCGCCGCTCCGCCCAGACAAACAGCACAATCTTCGGGGTATTGGGAGCCGTGCTCGGTGCCGTGGTCGGCAACAATGTTTTCGGCAGCATGGTTTCGCAAAGCGCCCAGCAATTTTCGAAGATGCGCTTGCTGAGCTTCAGCCGGAACCAGGAATATCAGGCTGACGTGCTCGGCATTCGCTACATTACGGCCGCGGGCTACGACCCCAACGGCAGCGCGACGATGTTGGCGCAGCTGACGCGCGCAGCTGCGTTGGAAGCGCGGCTGCAGGGCGATCGAAACCGCTCAACGCCGGAGTGGGCGAGCACGCACCCACTGAGCGAGAACCGGATGGCGCAGGCGAGCCAATTGGCAAGGCAGACGGGCCGCGCAGGCCAGGGTCTCCGCAACCGGGATGCCTATCTGGCGCAGGTCGATGGGGTGATGGTCGACGATGATCCGAAGCAGGGTGTGATCGATGGGCGCAATTTTACCCACCCCGATCTCGGCCTCCAGTTCATCGTGCCAACGGGCTACCTGATGCAGAACGGCGCCCGGGAGGTATCGATCCAGGGTTCGGCAGGCCAGGCGCAATTTGCGGGTGGCCGATACAGCGGCGACATCGACAGCTATATTTACCGGGTCATCCAGCAGCTGACCGGTGGACGGGTGCAGCTGGCGATGGGGCCGATTCAGCGGACCAGCGTAAACGGAATTCCGGCCAGCTATGTCGTCGGGCGAGCCAATACGTCATCAGGTGCCTTAGATCTTGGGGTATTCGCCTACCAATGGGACGCCAATACCGTCTACCATTTCGTGACCCTGACTCGAGGCGGGCAGGGCTTGGCGCCTTTCGCGACGATGGTGGACTCGCTTCGGCGAATCTCGCCGGCCGAAGCGGCGGCCATTCGGCCCAAGGTCATCGACGTGCTGACGGTTCAAAGGGGCGATACGATCCAGTCGCTGGCCAGCCGCATGGCTTACCGCGACTTCCAAGTTGATCGATTCATGGCGCTGAATGGGCTGGCCGCGAACAGCCAGCTGTTGCCGGGTCAAAAGGTCAAGATCGTCGTTTACGGGCCGCGTCGAAGCTAAGCTACATCACCCTCGTAACTTCGGCGTCGAGCTTGCCCCACATGCCGCCGGCGCCGCCGCCAAGGGCGGACAAGGCGCCAATGATGGCGACCACGATCAATGAGACGATCAGTCCATATTCAATTGCGGTCGCACCGCGCTTGTCCGAGCGCAGGCGACGCAGCGTCCGGATAGCGAGCACGCCACCCTCCTCTGGTCTTGGTCCACGGCGGCAAATTAACGCAGCGATGATTAAGGATTCATTGGCGTAACGAGGTTAATTCGCCGATTGCCGCGATTATTGCCGCCAACCGAGAAAATGGAGAATTTCAATTTGCTCCTCCGTTCGGCCGCCTGTTCCCAATTCCTCGAAGGCCTTGCTGGCGGCTCGAAATTCCCTTCGCGTTACGGCCGGGGGCCGGTCAGACAGCATTGAGGTGACGCCCATTGCCCTTAGGTCTTTGACGAGGGGCGCGAGACCGGAATAGCGAAGGGTGACGCGGTCGATGTCGACGACCGGCATGGAAAATCCCGCAGCTGACAGCAGGCCGGCGAGCGCCGGTGCCTCAATGCGCGGATGCGTTCGGGCGACGACACGGCCCTGGGTCCTGCCCCCCTCGATCAGGCTGGCACGCAAGGCGGGCAGGCTATTGCCGCCGGCAATGGCACCGATGAGCGGGGCTTCCAGCCGGAGCGCCCGACGGATGAGTTGAAGCGCGAATGGCAGTTCGTTGACCGTATCCAGCGTGCCGACCGCGACAGCCAGGTCGTAGCGATCCGTGCCGAAGTCAAAACGATCTTCCTCAACCTGTTGTCCGCCGGCGGCATCGGCGAATCGCGCGCCGGGGTCCATCACATCGACTTCCCGCGCAAATGCTTTGAGCTGCTGCGGCCATTCGGGCGACGGGCAGCCGATCAGTAAGCAGCGATCAAAGGTCCGGGCGATATCGCCAAGGCGATCGAGACAATCGCGGAACGCGCGATCGTAAAGGAAAAGTGCCGGTCCGATCCTCGCCGCGCGGTCGCGACGCAGGGCTCGGAGGTGTCGATCGAATGGCTCAGCGTTCACGGGCGCGCTTGTGCGGCGACGGCGCTCGGGCGACAAGAGGCGCAATGGCCAGCGTTCTTTCCCGACCGATCCACTCCATCGGAAAGCTGGTGTTGAATTTCGCCTTGCCGCCGCGTTGCGCCGGATGCGGCCAGGTGATCGAGGAAGTCGGCGCCTTTTGCTCGGCCTGTTGGTCGAGCATCGAGTGGCTGGGAAATTCGGGCTGCAGCCGTTGCGGCCTGCCGCTTGCCGGAACTGAGATCGACATTTGCGGCCGGTGCTTAGCTGCGCCTCCCGCCTTGGACCGAATTCGCGCAGCCGTCGCCTATGACGAATTGCCGCGGTCGATCGCGTTGAAACTCAAATATGGGCGCAAGGTCGCGCTGGCGCGGACCATGGCGCGCTACATGGTGCCATTGAGGGGCGATTGGCCGGCAGATGCCATCATTGCTCCCGTACCGCTGCATCGATGGCGACTGTGGGGCCGCGGCTTCAACCAGTCGGCACTCGTCGCCCGCGAGTTGGCGCGGAAGTGGGGCTTGCGCGCCGACGTTATGGCGTTGCGCCGCGTTAAGCGAACCCAACCGCTCAAGGGCCTCAATCATGCCCAGCGGCGCCGGGCCGTGTCCGGTGCGTTTAAGGCAACTTCGAGTTTCAGTGGCCGGACGATCGTCCTTATCGACGACGTCCTGACCAGCGGAAGCACTGCTGAGGCCTGCGCGCGGGCCCTTCGCCGCGCCGGGGCGGGGCGAGTGGAGCTGGTCTGCTGGGCGAGGGTGGTTCGTCCGTCCCAGCTCATGCGTTAAGGCGGGGACATTCGAATTTGAAGGAGGGCCAGTTGGCCAAGGTTGAGATCTATACGAAGTTCACGTGCGGCTTTTGCATCCGCGCGAAGCGGCTGCTGGACATGAAGAAGGTCGCCTATCAGGAATATTCGGTGGATCTCGGCGGCGCCAAGAAAGCGGAAATGGTAGAGCGAGCTGGCGGCCGGATGACGGTGCCCCAGATATTTGTGAATGGCCGCCATATCGGAGGATGCGACGAGCTAATGACGCTCGAGCAGCAGGGCAAGCTGGACGAGTTGCTGGCGGCATGAACCAGGTTCGCGTCGCCCTCTATCAGGCACAAAGCGGCATTGACCCGGCCGCCAACGCCGAGCGGCTGGCGGCAGCGATAGGCCAGGCCGCGGAAGGCGGCGCGGCGATGCTGTTTACGCCGGAAATGTCTGGCATGCTCGACCGCAACCGCGAGCGCGCCTGGGCCAAGGCGCGGCCGGAGGCGGACGATGCGGTGCTGGCGGCGGTTCGTGCCGCGGCGGCCGAAGCCGGTATCTGGGTTCACCTGGGTTCGCTGGCGTTGAAGGGTGAAGGCGGCAAGCTGGTCAACCGCGGGTTCGTGATCGACGGCAGCGGCGAGGTCCGGGCGCGATACGACAAGATCCATCTGTTCGATGTCGACCTGCCGACCGGTGAGAGCTGGCGCGAGTCCGCCATGTATGACGCGGGCCGCGAGGCCGTGATCGTTGCCGATACGCCGGTCGGGAGGCTAGGCCTGACCATCTGCTACGACCTGCGCTTTCCAGAGCTATTCCAAAGGTTGAGCGATGCTGGCGCCGAGGTTGTCGCCGTACCGGCGGCGTTCACTGTGCCGACCGGGCGGGCGCATTGGGAAATACTGATGCGGGCAAGGGCGATCGAGGCCGAGCTGTTCATCGTTGCCGCGGCGCAGGCCGGGCACCATGAGGACGGCCGCGACACCTATGGCCACTCGCTGGTCGCCGACCCGTGGGGCGAGCTCGTCCTGGAGATGGGCGGCGAGCCGGGACTGGCCTTCGCCGAGATCGACCTCGCGCGCATCGCCGAGGTGAGGGCGAGGATCCCGGTCCACCAGCACCGCCGCGCCATCCCGCCCGTGGCGAATTGATTCAGAAAGCCCGCTACCCTAGGGGTTCCGCCAGAGGCTCCGTAGCTC
>Ga0075421_100009514_pt1 | contig 11978 bp, 12 predicted proteins | sample SoiMetdeltSBSDD5_FD_75292 | JGI IMG/M metagenome (GOLD analysis project Ga0075421, IMG submission 75292) | Bulk soil microbial communities from a Populus tree surrounding site in Tennessee, USA - Soil MetaG P. deltoides SBSDD5 | ecosystem: Environmental > Terrestrial > Soil > Tree plantation...
AAGAGCGGGAACGGGAACGGGTACGGGAAACGGGGAGTCGTGCTCGGGCTCAGTCCGCCTTCCAGGCCTCGATCTCGAGGATCCTCCGCGTCGTCTCCGTGATCCGGAAGGCGTGCGCCATCCGATGCCCCACCACCCACGCGATGGCATCGCCTGCGGTCACGAGCGGGACAGCGTCTCTCTCCCCGGGACGGACTCGCCTCTCGCGAAAGAACTCCTTCAGCGTCTTCGAGCCCGGCGCACCGAGCGGGTGGAAGGACTCGCCCCGGCGGCGCGGCCGGATGCGCAGGGTCCCCGCGGCCTCGACCTTCTCCGCGTCGAGGCGCTCCCGGTAGCCGCCGCCTTTCCCCTGTTCGATGGGGAGCTCACCGGCGCCGGATTCGATCGCGAGGAAGCGCCAGGGCCCCCACGAGAGCTCGCCCGCTCCGGGTCGGAGCTCCACCGCGCTCGGCAGAAGCTCCGATCCCGGGTCCGTCGCGTCTCCGGGCGCCTTCCGGATCCGGATGCCGCCGTAGCGGAGCTCGAGCTCGATGCCCCCCCGGATCCGGAGCCTCGACGGGGCTCGGTCCGGGTCGCCGACCCAGCCCTGAAGCACGGCGGAAGCGCGCGCATCCAGGCCCGCGGCGGCCCTGGCTCCGTCCAGAGCCCCGCCGGCGCGCCCGGCATCCTCGATGGCGATCCTCAGGACCTCGTGGAGGACCGACGGTGGATTGCCCCGGAGCCGCCCCGCATCGAGCTCGATCACGCCGTCGGCGAGAGGCCGGAGAGCGTCGCTGTAGGCGCGCCTCCCGAGGACCTCGAGGTCCCGCGCCCACCCCCGCGCGATCCGCGCGAACCTCGCGAGGCATTCCGCGGCTCCCGGGTGCGCGGCTTCGAGCGCCGGCAGGACCTCGAGGCGCACCCGGTTCCGCGGGATGGAGACATCGAGGTTCGTGCGGTCCACGCGGAACGCCTGCCCTCTCCTCGCGAGATAGCGCTCCAGCTCCGAGCGACGCCGCGAGAGAAGCGGCCTGATGAGGAGAACGGTCGAGTCCAGGTCCTTCAGCACGGTCCGCTCCCCGGGGATGCCCCTGATCCCCCGGATCCCGGCTCCTCGCGAGGCTCGAAGGAGCACCGTCTCGGCGACGTCATCGAGGTGATGGCCGAGCGCGATCGCGTCGACTCCCCGATCGCGGGCCCAGTCGAGATAGGCCGCGTGCCGGAGGGCCCTCGCGCCCGCTTCCGGCGACACGTCGAGCCGCGCGGATTCGGCGCGCGCATCCCCACGATGGACGAGAAACGGCACGGCACGCGACGCCGCCAGGTCGCGCGCGAGGCCCTCGTCGAGGTCCGCCTCGCGGCCACGTAGCCCGTGATTCACGTGACCCGCGAGGAGCTCGGGGAACGCCTCCGGCGAGGCATCCCGGACGTCGGCAAGGAGGAGGAAGAGGGCCGTCGAGTCCGGCCCCCCCGAGATCGCGGCGAGGAGCCTCCGCACCCCATCGAGGAGCCCCGCGCCGATGGCGCGGCGAAGCTCCCCCTCGAGATCCCTTCGTCTCCTCCCGGATCCCTCGCGCGACCCGCTCAGAGCCTCTCGCCGATGAGCTGCATCGTGCCGTCCGCGGCCACCAGGTAGATCCGGCCGCGCTCCGCGGTGTTCCTCCCGTGGTCGGCGTGGTTCGTGGGGAAGAACTGGAAGCCGGTGGCCCGCAGGCGGAACTTCTCCTGACCTCCGAGCGCATCCACGGCGACGATGTCCCGCTGTCCGGGTCCATCGCCATCCTCGAGAAGGTAGAGGTTCCTCTTGCCCATGGAGATCACCTTGCGAACACCGCTACGACGCCAGACTTCCTGACCCGTCGTGAGCTTCACCGAGAAGAGGGTCCTCTGCTCGTCGCGGCGGGTCCGGTTGACCCCGATGACGTACGCGAAGTCCTGGTTCGAGCCATAGCTGTAGACGACCGGCGCATCCTCGATCGGGGCCTCGGCCTGGAACGTCCAGAAGATGCCGCCATCCTGCTCGAGACAGTAGAGCTTGTAGTCGGTCGAGCCTGCGAGCACCCACCTCGAGAAGACGACCGGATCGCCGATGATCCTCGATCCCGTATCGACCTTCCAGGAGAGCCCGCGGGTCCAGCCGGTCGCTCCCGCGAACCTGTAGATGGAGCCATCGGTCGAGGACACGTAGACGGCCGGCTGGTCGACGGCGGGCGATCCCTGGATGGAGCCCCCGGTGCGGTACGTCCACTCCTCGACCGGAGAGCGCTTCTTCAATCCGAAGACGCGGCCGTTGTCGGAACCGGCGAAGTAGTTGTTGTCGTCGACGGCGATCCTCGTCGAGATCGGGAACGAGAGCTGCTCCTTCCACAGGATGTCCCCGTAGCGGTAATCGAGGCAGTAGACCGTGTCGAGCTGCGTGAAGTAGACCTCGTCGGGCCTGCGCTGCGGGCCGGTCGGATAGCGGAAGACGCTCGGGCCATTCCGCAGAGGCTCCTCGATCTCGGTGTACCAGACGGGAGTTCCGTTCTCGCGGTGAATCAGCTTGAGCCGCCCCGTCTCCTTGTTGACCGGGGCCGTGGCCACGAACAGCCCCTCCGTGAGGAGGGTCACGTGCTGGACGGCGGTGTCGGCCGGATCCGGGCCGCTGTACCAGATGCTCTCGAGCCCTCGCTTGCGGAGCTCGTCATCGGGAATGCGCGCCTTGCCTTGCCTCGTGGCGGCCTCGGCGGAATCCGACGACGCGGCCGGGCCGCCCGAATAGCTGCTGCAGCCGATCGTTGCCAGCAGGCCTGCTGCCGCGAGGGCTCTCAGCATCCGTTGTTTCCCCTGACGCATCTCTCCTCCTTGGGCGACTCCGCCAAGACCTCGTCTCGTTGTCTTCCCCGTCTCTCGCCGATCCCGAAACACCTGGCTCGATGCGGTCCTGCTCACCGCCCCCTGCCCAGCCGCGTCCGCGAGGCCGACCGGCCCCGCACGCGTCTCTCGGGAGGAAGGGCTGCCGGACTCTCCGGCGCTTCGCCGGCGGTGGAGGGCCCCCCCTCCGCCGTGCGGCGCGCATACCTACCGAGATCCACCTGGTTCTCCTCCTCGTATCTCTTCAGATTCTCGATCCTTTGAAGGTCCTCCTCGATGCGCGTCTGCAGCTTGAAGACGAAGGGCCTTCCTTCGCGGCGCGCGACGAGATCGGCCACCATGTCGTCCCAGGACCCCTCGTAGAGATAGGTCCTCAGGGCGAGGAGCTGAGCCTCCTCGCGGGCCAACGAGCGGACGTAATCTTCGTGAGCATCCATGTTCTGGCCGGGCCGGAGTCTTTTCCTATTCTGCGGCCGGTGCGGCCGAGATCGGCACTTTCTTCTTGATCCACTCCTTACCGGTCAGCGTGAAGGTATCGAGCGTTATGGCGTACTCGTCTCCGGTGCGTTCGAAGCTGAGCTCGCGGACGCGCTCCTCGAGCTCCCGGCTCCCATCCTCCTTGGTGACCCCCCGGATCTCGTTCGAGAGTCCGGCAACCTGGATCTTCAGCTTCTGGGCGTTGGGATGGAGTCGGTTGAAGATGGCGACGCAGTTCCTGCGCTCGCCCGCCTTGAGGGTCACGTAGTTGTACTTGGGGTCATTGGGCTTCTTCTTCGCCTGGAGGGCGACGAGATCGCTCTTTCCCCACAGGTCCGAGCTGCCTTCCTTCCTCTCGATCTCCTTTTCGACCGAGGGAAGGAAGATGTCCGAGAACTGCTTCCCGTTCTCGGAAGAGGCCGTGATATCGACGAAGACCTCCCGGTTCTCCTTCGTGCCGTTCGTGAGGGTGTAGAGGAGGTACATGTAGACCCTTCCCGCCCCCATGCCCGACTTGGGCGAGATCATGCGTAGGTGGCTGGGTTCGAAGTCGATGACCCAGTAGCCGCTGGGCGTCTCGAGGAAGAGATTGGGCGCGCGGCGCTCGGCTCCCTTCTTCGCGCCCTTCCTGGGCGGCGCCTTCTTCGCAGGCTTCGCTTCCGCCTCACCGCCATCCTTCGCCGCTTCGTCGGAGGCGGGCTCATCCCCTCCCGCGGCCGCGGGCTCCTCGGCCGGAGCGGCCTCCTTCGCGGCAGGCTCCTCGGCGGGCTCATCCTGGGCTCGAGCCGGAGGCGCGAGCGAGAAGAGAAGCCCCAGAAGGAGCGAAGGCGAGAGAACTCTCATGGAGCCAGGACCTTTCTCGATGGTGCCGTTCACGCGGGTGCCGGATAACGCGGTGTCGTCGAAGGACGAGGAGCGCACGAACGGCGCGGCGGACCCCCGGATCCGCGCATCTCATCTTTCGAGCGGAGACAGCAAATTCTATGGAGTTTCGCAGGGCTTGTCAAAAGATCGGGGGGTCGACCGGGCTGGACTCCCGGTAAGCGAGCCCCCGGCGCCAGTGCCCGCGCCATCATTTCCTTTTGTCCACCGGCGGCGGTGCTGATAGCATCGGCTCAGACATGGTGTTTCCGGATGCTCCAGGGACGATTCGTCTTCGGGGCGCCGGGATGGCGGATCGGAGTCCGCCACCCGTCTCCAGGGCTCGACTGTCCCGCCGCACCCGAGGGGCTTACCGGAAGCCAGAAAGGAGTACCTGATGGAGAAGCATGCCTCACGGCATGGGTTCACGCTGATCGAGCTGCTCGTCGTCATCGCCATCATATCCATCATTGCCGGCTTCCTCGTGCCCACCCTTCTCAAGGGCAGGAGCCAGGCGTATCAGGTGCAGTGCCAGAGCAACCTGAAGCAGCTCTACAGCATGGCCATGCTCTTCTCGGACAAGGTGGGGAACCGGGCGTACCCCATCGCTCCCGGAAGGGAGCCTCGGGCCCACGAGTCGCTCCAGCTCCTCGTGAACTTCATGCCCGATCTCGACCCGAAGCTCTTCACCTGCCCCGAGGGTGAGGCGACGGCCGCCGTCCGCGAGGAGGAGAAGTACGTCCTCGACGAGACGAGCCTCGCGTTCGCCTGGGTGTCGAAGCGAGTGAAGAACACCGCCACGAACGTCCCCCTGTGCTCGGACAAGTACATCCAGGGCTACGAGGACGAGGCAGGCGAGGCTCACAGCGGCCACCAGGCCGGCATGAACGTCCTCATGAGCGACGGCTCGGCGAGCTTTGTCGTCGAGTCCGATCCGTTGATGACGGAGGAGAAGCTCCCCAAGGGCTTGACTCGCTGAGATCACGGGGCAGCGGAGTGGAGCCGCGCGGTCCTTCCTCGAGGGAGGGATCGCGCGGCTTTCTTTTTCTATCCTCGGCTCTTACTCCTCGAGGAGCATGTCGAGTCGCGCGCTGCCCGCGAAGAACGTCGCGACGAGCACCGCCGGCGCGAGCCGCGCCGCGGCAAGGAGTCCCGGTGGCGTGTCCCCGGACGGCGCGAGCCATGGAACCCAGACCTCGGGAGCTCCCGGACGGACCCCCGGACCGACGATGAGGTGCGTGACGCCGATGATCCCTCCGGCTGTCAGGGCGGCCGCCCCCGACGCGCACACGAGGACGATGATCCAGCCGAGGATGACCCGGAGCGGCGCCCTCCGGACCTTTCCGAGGCTCTCCGCGAGGATCTCCATCCGCGTGCGCCCCGACCCCGCGGCCGCCGCGGCTACCTGGAGCGGCACCGCCGTCACCGCGAAGAAGAGCCAGTACGCGCCGAGGAGGATGAGGACGAGCCCGCCGGTCGAAAGCCAGAGGACGGCGAGCGCGATGCCCACGACGGGGATGAGGCCCACGAGAGAGCCCAGCGCGGCGAGCACGAAAAAGAGGACGGGGACGCTCAGGGTGCCGAGCGGGGCGAGGAGCATGTCGGGAACGGCATGAACGACGGACCGGACGATCTCACCCGCGGACGGCGCCCTGCCGGTCCGGACCTCCCAGCGCACATGAAAGGCCGTGAGTCCCCAGAGGAGAAGGCCCGAGGAAGCAAGGACGATGCCGCCCGCGAGCCCCCCTGCCCAGCGCAGGATGTCGCCTGCAAGCAGGGTCCATGCCCAGACGGGGACGAGCACCCGGGGGCGCAGGACAGCGGTCGCCGACCGGGCGAGGAAGGGGGCGTCCGCCGCCAGGGGAGCGCGCCGGGTCCCGGGGGGACGGCCCGGGGCCGCGCAGGTCACGTCGGCTTCCCCGGACGGGGTTCCGGGTCACCGTCCTCGGGCTCGTCGCCCGGCTCATCGTCCTCCGGGCTCTCGGCGATTGGGACGGCATAGCTTCCGTCGAGCCACCGGCCGAGGTCCACGAGCCGGCAGCGCTCGCTGCAGAAGGGAAAGTACTGACCTTCCAGTTCGATGGGCTTCTTGCAGGTCCGGCACCGGGAGGTTTTCAGCCGCTCAGTCCTTCTTCTTCGCGGATCCCTTCGATTGCGCCCCGCCATCCTTCGGAGGGCTTTCCTTCGGGGCCGCCTGCGAGGCCTCGGCCTTCCCCCCGGAATCCTTCCCGGAATCCTTCCCGGAGTCCTTCGCGGAGTCCTTCGACTCCTTCGCGGGACCACCGCCGGACTCGGCCTTTGCCCTCTCCTTGTAGTCCGCGCTCCTGTAATCGGTGGTGTAGAAGCCCGAGCCCTTGAAGATGAAGCCGGCGCCCGCGCCGATCAGCCGGACGAGCTTCTGCTTCCCGCAGGAGGGGCACTTCTTCTTCGGAGCCTCCTTGATGCTCTGGAAGATCTCGAGGGTCTTCCCGCATGCCTTGCACTCGTAGTCATACGTCGGCATGACGCGTCGTTTCTTCCTCTCTCACGTTTCTCGCCACCTTCACACGACTCGGCCTGAGGAGGCTGTCGCCGTGCCGATAGCCCTTCTGCAGGACATCGATGATCTCGCCCGTGGGTTTGTCCTCGACAGGCTCCTCGGCCACGGCCTCGTGGAGCTGGGGGTCGAACATCTCTCCCTGCGCCGGGATCTCGTTCACCGAGTGGTCGTCGAGTACCTGACGCATCATCTGGTAGGTCAGCCGGATCCCCTCCTCGAGCGGATCCTGCCGGCCTCCCTCGATCGAGCTCGCGAGGGCCCTCTCGAAGTTGTCGACGACCGGCAGAAGGTCCCGGACGAAGCGCCGCACGGCCTGGTCCTCCCAGCCGGCGCGATCCTTCCGCACACGCTTCTGGAGGTTGTCGAAGTCCGCGCGCGCGCGGAGCAGCTCGCCGCGGTAGACGTCTCTTTCCTCGGCGCGCTTCCGCAGCTCGGACACATCCTCGCTTTCGGCTCGAGTCGCCCCCCCGGAGGCGTCTTCCGCGCCGGCCGCGTTCTGCGGTTCCCCGTCGAAGGGAATGCCGTCGTCCCTGTTCTCCGCTTCGCTGGCCATTCAGGTTCCTCCGGCAGTCTCCTCGGAGTCCTCGCTCTTGCCCTGGAAGTACTCCTTGAGCTTCTCGAAGAACCCTGTACGTGCGGGATGCGAACCCTGGGCCTCGGCCCCGCGAAGTTCCTCGAAAAGGCGCCGCGCAGCGGCGTCCAGCTTTCTCGGCGTCTCGACGACGACACGCACGATGAGGCTTCCCTTCACCCCGTCGAGGCTCGGAAGCCCCTGTCCCCGGAGCCGCAGGAGCTCGCCGCTTTGCGTCCCTGAAGGCACGGTCAAGCGGACCTTCCCCTTCACTCCCGGGACCTCCACCCGCGTCCCGAGGGCCGCGTCGGAGAAGGAGATGGGCACCTCGCAGAGGAGGTCATCCCCGTCGCGCTGGAACATGGGGTGAGGGATCTCCCGGATCACGCAGTAGAGGTCTCCGGCCGGGCCCTCGCGCAGGCCCGCATCGCCCTCCCCTCGCACCCGGAGCTGGTTACCGCGACGGATGCCCGGCGGGATGTGCAAGGTCACCTCGCGCTTCGCGGGACGCCGTCCCTCGCCGCGGCAGGCGCGGCAGGGATCGCCGATGGTCTCGCCTTCGCCGCGGCAGCGAGGACAGGGCCGGCGGATGCTGAAGAAGCCGCTGACCGAGTCGATGTGGCCGTAGCCGTGGCAGGTGGGGCAGGTCACGGCCCTGGCCCCTTCCCGGCCGCCCTTCCCCCCGCACTCCTCGCAGGCGACCTGCCGGCGGAGCTCGATCTTGCGCTCGGCCCCCGAGGCGACTTCCTCGAGGGTGACGGCGACTTCCACTCTCAGGTCCGAGCCCGCGCGGTGGTCCCCCCGCGAGCCACTCTCCGCACTCTCGAAGAGATCGCCGAAGAGAGACCCGCCCAGGATTCCCGAGAAGTGACTGAAGATCTCGTCGACGCTCGAGAACGTGGGCCCTCCGTAGCCTCCCTCGCGGAGACCCTCGTGCCCGTAGCGGTCGTAGACTCCGCGCTTCTTCGGGTCGCTGAGCACCTCGAAGGCCTCGGCGACCTCCTTGAACTTCTCCTCCGCCGTGGCATCGCCTCCGTTCTTGTCGGGGTGCCACTTCAGCGCGAGCCGACGGTACGCCTTCTTGATCTCCTCCGGGGTGGCGTCACGCGCGACGCCCAGGGCCTCGTAGTAGTCCGTCTTCGGCATCTTGGATCGAGTCGCCATGGGTTGACCTGCTGAGCGCGAGCCTCGCCGGCGCCTGGAGACGCGGCATCAGGTGACGGCGCCGGGAACGGGCTCCGTCTTCTTCTTCACCTCCGTCACGAGGACATCGGCCGTGAGGTTCACGCGGGCTGCGCTCGCGGCGTTCTGGAAGGCGGTGATGACGACCTTCGCCGGGTCGATGATCCCTGCCTTCACCATGTCCACGTACTCGCCGTTCTTGGCGTCGAACCCGAAGTTGCCCTTCATGTCGAGCACCTCGGCAATGACCTCTCCCCCATCGAGGCCGGCGTTCTCGGCGATCCTCCGCAGGGGCTCCTCGAGCGCGGCCCGGACGGCCTCCACTCCGTGCTCTTCCTTCCCCTTCACCTTGAGCGCCTCGAGTGCAGGCAGGGCCCTGAGGAGGGCAACGCCTCCGCCCGGCACCACGCCCTCCTCGACGGCGGCGCGCGTGGCGTGAAGGGCATCGGTCGCGCGGTCCTTGCGCTCCTTCATCTCGCTCTCGGTGTGTCCGCCCACGTAGAGGATGCCGATGCCGCCGGCGAGCTTGGCCTTGCGCTCCGTGAGCTTCTCCTTGTCGTAGGTGGAGGTCGTCTGCTCCATCTGCGTATTGAGCTGGTCGACCCTCTCCTGGACCGCGCCCTTCCTGGCCGCGCCCTCGATGATCGTGGTCTTGTCCTTCTCGATGATGACCTTCTTCGCGCGCCCGAACACGGTGATATCGAGGTTCTTGATGGCGACCCCGAGGTCCTCGGAGATGAGCTGGCCGCCCGTGAGTATGGCCATGTCCTCGAGGAGATTCTTCCTGCGGTCTCCGAAGCCGGGCGCCTTGACCGCCGCCACCTTGAGCACTCCCTGGAGCTTGTTGATCACGAGCCCCGCGAGAAGCTCTCCCTCGACGTCCTCCGCGATGATGATGAGAGGCTGCCCGCTCGCGGCCACCTTCTCGAGCACGGGAATGAAGTCGCGGATGCTCGAGAGCTTCTTCTCGTAATAGAAGATGTAGGGGTCCTCGTACTCGACCGTCAACGTCTTCGGGTTGGTGATGAAGTACGGGCTGATGTACCCCTTGTCGAACTGCATTCCCTTGACGATGTCGAGGTAGGTGCGCGTGCCCTTGGACTCCTCGATCGTGAGGACGCCGTCCTTCCCCACCTTTTCCATGGCCTCTGCGATCAGGTCCGCGAGGATATCGTCGCTGTTCGACGCGACGTGCGCCACCGCACGGATCTCCTTCGGGCTCTTGATGGGGATGGCCTGCTCCCGGACGGCCTCGACGACTTTCTCCACGGCCTTGTCGATGCCGCGGCGGATGTCGGTGGGGTCGACCGCCGCGGCGAGAGACCTCCTGCCCTCCTCGATGATGCGGTCGGCGAGGACCACGGCCGTGGTGGTGCCGTCCCCCACCTTGTCGTTGGTGCGGTTCGCGACCTCGTTCAGGATCTTCGCGCCCATGTTCTCGAAGGGGTCCGGCAGCTCGATCTCCTTCGACACGGAGACGCCGTCCTTGGTCGAGTGCGGTCGCCCGTACTTCTTGTCCAGGATCACGTTCCTGCCGGTCGGGCCGAGGGTGCTCCGCACCGCCTTCGCGAGCAACTCCATCCCCGCCATGAGCTTCTCACGGCCGCGCACGTCGTAGAGGATCTGCTTTGCCATGACCTCGATATCCTCGGTTTCTTTGTTGGGTTATCCAGGAAGGAACGCGACCGCTCAGAAGTCGCCGTCCATGCCCTCTTCGTCGTGATGGTGATGGTGATCCTCGTCCTCCTCCTCCTTGGGGACGGCCGAGACGAGGGTGTCCGACGTGAGGAGCAGCGTCGCGACGCTGAGGGCGTTCTCGAGAGCCGAGCGCACCACCTTCGTCGGATCGATGATGCCGGACTTCAACATGTCCGTGAACTCCCCCTTGACGAGATCGTAGCCCTGTCGCGGGCTCTTCTCCCTCCGGAGGACCCTGGTCACGGTGGCCGGCTCGATGCCGCTGTTCCTGCAGAGCTGGACGATGGGAGCCTGGAGGGCCTTCTCGATGACCCTGACCCCCTGGTCCTCCTCGGACACGGAGAGCTTGAAGGTTTTCAGGGCCTGCGCTGCCCGGAAGAGGGCCACTCCGCCTCCCGGGAGGATACCCTCCTCGATGGCAGCCCGGGTCGCACTCAGGGCGGACTCGAAGCGGCTCTTCCGCTCCTTCATCTCGCTCTCGGTGGCCGCGCCCACGCGGATCACCGCGACGCCTCCCACGAGCTTCGCGAGGCGCTCCTGCAGCTTCTCGCGGTCGTACTCGCTCTCCGTTCCCTCGAGCTCGCGGCGGATCTCCTTCTCGCGGGCCTCGATGTCCTTCTTCTTGCCGCCGCCCTCGATGATCGTCGTGTGCTCGGATGTGACCCGGACCTTCTTCGCGGTTCCGAGGTCCGAGAGGCTCATGTGCTCCGGCTCGATACCGAGGTCCTTGAAGATCGCGCGGCCGCCCGCGAGGATCGCGATGTCCTGGAGCATGGCCTTCCGGCGATCCCCGTACGCGGGCGCCTTCACCGCGCAGCACTTGAGGACCCCCTTCAGCTTGTTCACGACGAGCGTGGCAAGGACCTCTCCCTCGACGTCCTCGGCAATGATCAGGAGAGGCCTCTTCGCCTGGAGCACCTTCTCGAGAACGGGAAGGAGCTTCGTCAGCGTGGAGACCTTCTCCTCCATGATCAGGATCAAGGGATTCGTGAGCTCGCAGAGCATCTTGTCCGGGTGGGTGACGAAGTGGGGCGAAAGGTATCCTCTGTCGAACTCCATCCCCTCGACGACCTCGACGGTGGTCTCGATGCCCTTCCCCTCCTCGATCGTGATGACGCCGTCTTTCCCAACCTTCTCGATGGCATCCGAGAGGGTCTTCCCGATGGTGCGGTCGTTGTTGCTCGCGATCGTGGCGATGGCGAGGATCTGCTCCTCGGACTTGACCGTGGTCGACTGATCCTTCACCTCCTCGAGCGCCTTCTCGACGCCCCTGCGAAGCCCACGCGCGAGGATCATGGGATTGACCCCGGCAAAGACCTGCTTGAGGCCCTGGAGGAAGATGCTCTCCGCGAGCACCGTGGACGTCGTCGAACCGTCCCCGGCTTCATCGCTCGTCTTGTCGGCCGCGGACCGGAGCAGCTTCGCGGCCATGTTCTCGTAGGGGTTCGCGAGATCGACCTCCTCGGCGACGGAGGCGCCATCCTTCGTCACGATGGGCTCTCCCCAGCCGCGATCGATGACTGCGGAGCGTCCGGCCGGACCCAGGGTCGACTTGACCGCCCTGGCGAGCTTGGTGACGCCTTCCCGCATCGCGGTCCTGGCTTCTTCCCCGAAGGCCACCTGCTTGGGATTCTTGGGCATGCGGTTACCTCTCAGTACCTCTAACCTCTCCTGCGACCTCTCCCTGGATCGAATCCGCCGACTTTGCCGACAGCCCCGGGGCCCGCTTCATGGGCGGAGTGATTGCCGCAGAGTGAAGTGCAAACAGTCGGCCAACACCTAAGCCTATACTGGAGCTACACTTGGATCGGAACGGGA
>Ga0075421_100009515_pt1 | contig 11978 bp, 7 predicted proteins | sample SoiMetdeltSBSDD5_FD_75292 | JGI IMG/M metagenome (GOLD analysis project Ga0075421, IMG submission 75292) | Bulk soil microbial communities from a Populus tree surrounding site in Tennessee, USA - Soil MetaG P. deltoides SBSDD5 | ecosystem: Environmental > Terrestrial > Soil > Tree plantation...
GAACGCCGTGTGCCAAGGGACATCGTCGATCGGCCGAAGCATGGGTTCACAGCGCCAATCGGCGAATGGCTGCGAGGACCGCTTGCACCGATGGTCGACGCGCTGCTCCTCGACGGCCGCATGAAGAGCCGTGGCGTCTTCGACCCCAGTGCAGTCGAACGACTCTGGCGCGAGCATCGCACCGGCCCTCAGGATCACCGGCATCGGCTCTGGAGCCTGGTGATGCTCGAGCTGTGGTTCCGGCAATTTGCCGATGTGGCGGCAGTTCGTCCCGCAACGGCTGGAGCGGCCGCCTGATCATGCGGCCGCTGCGGGTTGCCATCGTTGCGCCGTCGCTCGCGATTCTTGGCGGTCAGGCCGTCCAGGCCGATCGATTGCTCCGTCTGTGGCGCGACGACCCGGAAGTCCACACGTGGCTGGTCCCGCACAATCCGCTGCCGCCCCGGCCTTTCCGCATCGCCACGAAGATCAAGTACGCCCGGACGGTTGTGACCGAAGCGACGTATCTGCCCTTGTTGGTCCGCGAGCTGGCACGCGCCGACGTCGTCCACATTTTCTCCGCGTCCTATACGTCCTTTCTGCTCGCGCCCCTGCCGGCGGCGATCGTCGCCTGGATGCTCGGCAAGCCGATCGTGCTCAATTACCGCAGCGGCGAGGCGCCGGATCACTTGAAGCGATCCGCAATCGCGCGCGCGGCGCTCAGTCGCGTCGATCGCGTCGTTGTGCCCTCGCGTTTTCTCGTCGACGTGATGCGGCAGTTCGACATTCAGGCGACCGTCGTGCCGAACGTGGTCGATCTGGACGCCTTTGCCTTCAGGCAGCGCGACCCGCTTCGCCCGCGGATCCTGTCCACGCGGAATTTCGAGCCGCTGTACAACGTGACGTGCACGCTGCGCGCCTTCCGGCTCGTGCAGGATCGCCGGCCCGATGCCGAGCTGACGCTGGTGGGTGGCGGCAGCGAGGAAGCCCGTCTGCGTGCCTTGGCCGGCGAACTGCGGTTGCGCAACGTCACGTTTGCCGGCTGTGTCCCACCGGAAGAGATCAAGCGCTTTTACGCGAGCAGCGACATCTACCTGCAGACACCGAATATCGACAACATGCCGGGGTCGGTGCTCGAGGCCTTCGCGTCTGGCCTTCCGGTGATCTCGACCGAGGCGGGCGGCGTGCCGGTAATCCTGACGCACGGCGAGCATGGCTTGCTCGCGCCGCTGGACGATCACGAAGCGGCTGCGGCGCACATCGTTCGATTGCTCGAGCGTCCCGATGAAGCGCGTCAGCTCGCCCGCGCCGCTCACGAGAGCTGTCGCGCATACGTCTGGCCTGGCATTCGAGCGCAATGGTTGAAGGTCTACGACGAATTGCTCGCGGTGCGAAAGACCTCCGCACCGCACCGGCCGCCGGTTGCGCTTCCGGACGGGAGCGGGCAATGATTCCGCGGCAGAAGCTCGCGCGGCTCGCCTCGATGCATCACGCGGAGCTGGCGTGGCGTCTGAGAGCGGCCGCACGCAACGCGGTCGGCCGCGCGCAGACATCGATTGCCTCTCCGCGGTGGAACCGCCGCGATCTGAGTCGCGTCCTCGCTCACACGCCTGAGCTCGCCGACGTCCGCAGGGCGCTCGACGGCGGCCGCTGGCCTGACGCACATGCGGCATTGCTCCGGTTCGTGGTCGACTCGCCGCAGCGATTCGTCGTCGCGCCATCCTGCCGCAAGCAGCTGGTCAGTCGCGTCGTGCACGAATTTCCCAGCAGCGCGCACGACGCGGTGGAACGCGCCGACCGTGTGCTCGCAGGCGAATACCAGCTGCTCGGTCATCAAGGCTTGCGATTCCGGTCCTCGTCAGGGCTGTTGGATTGGCATGTCGATCCGGTGCTCGGCCGCCGCGCACCCGTCAGCTTCTGGAAGACGGTTCCGTTTCTCGATTCAGCGTGCGGCGATCACAAAGTGATTTGGGAGCTGAATCGCCACCAACACTGGCTCACGCTCGGCCGAGCGTTCTGGCTGACCGGCGATCCGCGATACCGGGTCCGGATGATCGACGAGCTGGCGAGCTGGCTGTCCGCAAACCCGCCGCTCATGGGCATTAACTGGGCGAGTATGCTGGAGCTCGGGCTACGGTCGCTATCCTGGGTGTGGGCGATCAATGTGTTTGCGATTCCCCAGGCGCCGGACGAGCCGCCGTGGTCGATTGATCTGCTCCTGGCGCTCGATCGGCAACTCGCGCACGTCGAGCGTAATCTGTCGCACTACTTCAGCCCGAACACGCATCTGCTCGGCGAGGCGCTTGCGCTCTACGTCACCGCTCGAGCGCTGCCAATCTTCGTCGACAGCGCCCGCCGCGAGGCGATCGGTCGTCACATTCTTCGCGAGGAGATGGGGCGTCAGATCGCGTCGGACGGCGGACACTGCGAGCGCTCCGCCCACTATCACCGGTACACGCTGGATTTTTATTTGCTCGCGCTCGCCGTCGCGCGCATCACACACGACGCGGCGGCGGCCGTTCACTTCGAGTCGGCCGTCGCACGGCTGGCCTCGGCAGCGCGGCTCCTGGCAAACGATCGCGGTCGCCTGCCACACGTGGGCGACGAGGACGGCGGCGACACGCTGCCCGTCGCCGGCAGAGCGCCGGATGATGTGGCGAGCAGTCTGGCGGCGGCCGCGATTCTTGTCGGCCGCCCCGAGCTGTGTGTCGCCGAGCCGCCCGAGGACACGTACTGGCTGCTGGCGCACCCTCGATTCACCCGCGTCCTCGAGCGGGCGACGAGACGCGCGACGCCTCCGGTGTCTCGGCCTTCGGCAGCCCTCGCGGAAACCGGGTACTACGTCTCACGATCGGCATGCGGCGATCATCTGGTGCTCGACGCGGGACCGCATGGCTACCAGAACGGCGGCCATGCGCACGCCGATGCGCTGTCGCTGACGTTCACGCTGGGACACTTGCCGTTCCTGATCGATCCGGGCACAGGTTCGTACACCGCCGATCGCGAGCTTCGCGACCGCTTCCGCTCCACGGCGTTGCACAACACGCTGTCGCTCGACGGACGATCGCAGTCCACGCCGAGCGGTCCCTTTCACTGGTCGCGATCCGCCAACGCGACGATCGTTCACGCCCGGACCGGCGCCGATTTCGACTATTTCGTCGCGTCGCACGACGGTTACCGGCCCTCTGAGCATCGGCGCCACGTGCTCTGCAGGCACGGCGACCTGCTGATTGTCGCCGACCTTCTCGCCGGCGAGGGACACCATCAGGCGGACGTTCATTGGCACATCGATCCGCGTTGGCGGGTCGACCAGCTCAATGGTCACGCCCGTTTCGTCTCGGAGGGAAGCGCCGTGAGCTTCTTCGCGCCGTGCGGCCAGATGGCGCTCTTCGCCGGTGACGCGGAGACGGGGCTGGGCTGGTATTCGCCGATTTATGGCCGCGTGGAACCGGCGCTGACGCTCCGACTGCGCCTGGCCGGAGCGCTGCCGCTTTGGATCGTCAGCGTATTCGGTCTCGATCCGGCCAACGAGATCCACGCCGTGGACATCACGACCGAGAGTGTTGGAAGCGCGATCGCGCGCGGGATTGGGCTGCTGATCGCGCGTGCCGACGTCAGCGAACGCGTGTTCATGAGCGGCAAGGACGTGTCGTGTGATCGAGTGGTGACGCGCCGGCGGTGCTCCACTTCCGGCTGAGGGTCCGCTTCCGGCTGAGAAGTGTCGGAGCGGTGTCAGAGGGCGTAACAAATGTGTGGAATTGCGGGCTTCGTCGATTCTGACGTGTCGCTCGGCTCGGAAGAAACCGCAGCGCTCGTGCATCGCATGTGCGAGGTCATCCGTCACCGCGGGCCTGACGATGAAGGCCTGTTTGTCGATGCGGGCGTCGGCATCGGCATGCGGCGGCTGAGCATCATCGACCTGGCGACGGGCCACCAGCCGATTCACAACGAGGACCGCACGATCTGGATCGTCTTCAACGGCGAAATCTATAATTACCGCGAACTGCGCCGACAGCTCCAGGCGGCCGGTCACCGCTTCTACACGAACACCGACACCGAAACGATCGTTCACGGATACGAACAATGGGGCGCGGATGCGATCGCGCGGTTGCGCGGCATGTTCGGTCTGGCGATCTGGGATGCACGATCCCGGTCGCTACTGCTCGCTCGCGATCGGGTCGGCATCAAGCCGTTGCACTACGCGCAGGCCGGAGACCGCCTCTATTTCGGATCGGAAATCAAATCGATTCTCTGTGGACCGGGCGTGCCGCGGGACATCGATCTCGATGCGCTCGACCACTACCTGTCGTTTCTTTACACGCCCGCCGATCGATCGTTGTTTCAGGCCATCCAGAAGCTGCCGCCCGGACACATCCTGACGTGGCACGGCGGACGCGTCCGAATCGACCGGTACTGGAATCTGCCCGTCGACGATTCGTTTGCGGGCAGTGAAGAAGAAGCCGTTCCGGCCCTGCGCGAGGTGCTGACCGACGCCGTCCGATCGCATCTGGAGAGTGACGTTCCCCTTGGCGCGTTTCTTTCCGGCGGCGTCGATTCGAGCCTTGTTGTCGGGTTGATGGCCGAAACGTCGGGCGCGACGGTGAAGACATTTTCCATCGGGTTCGACGAGCCGGCGTTCGACGAACTGGAGCACGCCCGCCGTGTCGCCGGACATTTTGGTACCGACCATCACGAGTTCGTCGTCAAGCCAGACGGGGTCGCAATCCTGGACGACCTCATTGAGCACTTTGACGAGCCGTTCGCCGATTCGTCGGCGATCCCCATGTGGTATGTCTCGCGTCTGGCACGCGAACACGTCACGGTCGTGCTGTCGGGGGACGGCGGCGACGAGCTCTTCGGAGGCTACGACCGATACGTGCCGCACCCGCGCGTCCGTGCGTTCGATCGATACGTGCCCGCGGCGTTGCGCCGCGTCGCCGCCGTCACCGCCGGAACGCTGCCTCACGGGATGCGGGGGCGCAATTTTCTGCGCCACGTCGGCCGCGACCAAGAGGGCCGCTACCTCGACGCGATCCGTTTCTTCGCGCAGGACGAGAAGCCCGCGTTGTTGTCGGCCGACCTGCGGCGTGCGCTCCACGGTCCTGATCCCGAGACACGGCTCGCACGTCATTTTGAGCGCTACCGCCATCTGCCGTGGCCGAGTCAGATGATGCGGTTCGATGCGCACACGTATTTGCCGGAAGACATTCTGACGAAGGTCGACCGGATGAGCATGGCGCATTCGATCGAATCGCGTGTCCCCCTGCTCGACAACGAGGTGGTGCAGTTCGCGTTCAATCTTCCCGCAGCGTTCAAGATCAAGGCGGATCGCCGCAAGCACATCCTCAAGGAAGTCGCCGCGACGCTCGTGCCGCGCGACATTCTCGATCGACCCAAGCAGGGTTTCGGCGTGCCCCTGGGCATCTGGTTCCGAGGACGTCTCAAGGAGCTATTTGCCGACACGTTGTTGGCGCCACGGACGCTCGAGCGCGGATACTTCGAGCCGCGGTTCGTTCGGCGCATTCTCGCCGAACATTTGTCGGGTGTGCGCGATCACACTCTGCGGTTGTGGCAGCTTGTGGTGTTTGAGCGGTGGCATCGCACGTACCTCGACCGGACGCAGGGAAACACTTTTCCACTTCCCGCACCTGGGGTTCCACGCGCGGTGGCGTTCGCCACCCGATAACAGAAACCAATCGGTCATCTCGGCGGATCGTGGCACTTCGCTTGCTTCGATACGCGGCGTGCCCGCGACGATGCCGGTGCCGATTGCGTTCGTGTTACCGAGCTTCCCTGCGGCTGGCACTGAACCTCAGATGATCGAGCTCGTCCGACGTCTCGACTGCACCTGCTCCTTCGAACCGATGACCGCTCAGTTCGAGCGCATGCACTGCGGCGAACTCGAGCGCTCCGGCCGCTCTCTGTCCTCGGTTTCCTGAGATGTGCGGCATAGCCGGCTTCGTCAGTGTCGAGGGCCTCGGTCCAGAAGCGCCGCTGCGTGTGGTCGCCATGCGCGACATCCTCGAGCACCGCGGCCCGGACGAGGCGGGGCTTCACATCGACGCCCATGCGGCGCTCGGGCACCGGCGCCTGAGCATCGTCGACCTGGCTTCGGGCCAACAGCCGCTTTCGAATGAGGACGGCACGATCCACATCATTTTCAACGGCGAGATTTACAACCACGCCGAGATACGCCGCGAGCTCGAAGCGAGCGGACATCGCTATCGCACGCGTTCTGACACCGAGACAATCGTTCACGCCTACGAGGAATGGGGCGACGCGTGCGTCGATCGCTTCCGCGGCATGTTCGCTTTTGCGATCTGGGACAGCACCGACCGCCGACTACTGCTTGTACGCGATCGGCTCGGTATCAAACCGCTCTACTGGACGCGCGCCGGCGACACGCTGCTCTTCGCTTCGGAAATCAAGGCGCTTCTCGCCAGCGGCCTCGTGGACGCGCGCGTGAACGAAGACGCGCTGCCGGAGCTGCTCGGCACGCGATCGGTCGCTGGCACCCGCACGCTCTTCCAGAACATCCAGAAGCTGCTCCCGGGCCACCGGCTCGTGTTCCATCGCGGCGGCGTCCGGATTCATCAGTACTGGGACATCCCACGCGGTCGTCTGATGCCGTCGGAGCAGCTGGAGATCGTCCCGCGATTCCGCGCGCTGCTCGAAGAGTCGGTGCGGCTGCGGCTGATGAGCGATGTGCCGCTGGGGATGTTCCTGTCCGGCGGAATCGACAGCTCGGCAATCGCGGCCGTGATGGCTCGCCAGATCGACAGGCCGATTGAGACTTTCTCGGTCGCGTTCGACGAGCAGGCGTTCAACGAGCTCGCATATTCGCGCGAGGCCGCGGCGGCGATCGGCGCGCACGCGCACGAGATCGTGATCAACGATGAAGATTTCTTCGGCGCCCTGCCGCGACTGGTCTGGCACGAGGACGAGCCGATCGCCCATCCGTCGAGCGTGCCGCTCTACTTCGTGTCGGAGCTCGCGCGCCGGCACGTCACGGTCGTGCTCACCGGCGAAGGAAGTGACGAGCTGCTCGGCGGCTACGGCAAGTATCCGCGGATCGCCTGGAACTGGCGCGCCGGCACCGTCTACGAACGGATGCTTCCGCGCGCGGTGCGTCGCATGGTCTCCAACCGCATCGTGCCGCGCCTGCCCGGCCGAGCCGGACGTTACGCGCGACGCTCGTTTCTGGCGATGGAACGAACCGCCGAAGCGATGTGCTTCGACAACTTCGCCTCGGTCAGGCTCGACGATCAACGGCAGCTCTTCGCCCGCGGCAGACGCGTCGTGCAGTCGACGCAGGCCTACGGGCCGTCGGCCGCGTACTTCGACCACCCCAACGGGCAAAGCACGCTGCTCGATCGGCTCCTCTATGCCGACATCAAGACCTATCTCGTCGAGCTGCTGATGAAGCAGGACCAGATGAGCATGGCGGCGTCGATCGAAAGCCGCGTTCCGTTCCTCGACCACAAGCTCGTGGAGTTCGCCGTGCGGCTGCCCGACGAGTGGAAGCTGTCGGGTTGGATCGGAAAACGCGTGCTGCGCGAGGCGATGAAAGGGATCGTGCCGGAGTCGATTCTCACGCGTCCCAAGATGGGCTTCCCGGTGCCGTTCGGTCGGTGGACCCGCACCGAGTGGAACGGCGTGGCGCGCGACATCTTGCTCGATCGCCGCGCCCGCACTCGCGGCGTGCTCGATCCGACAGCCGTCGATCAACTTCTGCGGGATCACCATCAGGGACGCACCGACGGCGGCGACCGGATCTGGGCCCTCGTGAATCTCGAGCTCTGGTATCGCACCTTCATCGATCGCGAAGGGGTACAGACGCTTCCCGAGCCCGCCAAGCCGGCAGCGAGTCGCCAGGTGCTTCCCCGAACAGCATTGGAGTCTGTCGCGCAATGAGAGTCTCGATCTTTGGGTTGGGTTACGTTGGCAGTGTGTCCGCGGCCTCGCTTGCCGCCGATGGTCATCAGGTCGTCGGCGTCGACGTGACTGCCGACAAAGTCGCAGCCGTCAACGCCGGGAAGAGCCCGATCGTCGAGCCCGGGCTCGGCGATCTGCTCGAGCGCGGCGTTGCTGAAGGTCGTTTACACGCAACCACGGACACCGCGGACGCCATTCGGTCCACCGATGTCTCGCTGCTCTGCGTCGGCACGCCGAGCCGGCGTAACGGCAGCCTCGATCTCACTTTCCTCGAGCGCGTCAGCCAGCAGATTGGCGCCGCGCTCCGCGGCAAGAAGAGCTACCACGTCGTCGTAGTCCGAAGCACCGTGCTGCCGGGCACAACTCACGCCGTGGTCATCCCGGCGCTCGAAGAAGCGTCCCACAAGAAATACGGCGACGGCTTCGGCGTGTCGGTGAACCCGGAATTTCTCCGCGAAGGAAGCGCGCTCAAGGACTTCCGAAATCCGCCGCTCACTTTGGTCGGCCACAACCACGCCGCCGACGCCAGCGGCACCATCGCCCTCTACCAGTCGATCGACGCGCCCCTCGTCAGCACCAGCATCCGCGTCGCCGAGATGCTGAAGTACGCGAGCAACGCCTGGCACGCCGTGAAAGTCTGCTTTGCGAACGAGATCGGCAACCTCTGCAAAAAGGCCGAGGTCGACAGCCACGAGGTGATGGAGATCTTCTGCCGCGACGGCAAGCTGAATCTGTCGCCCTACTACCTCAAGCCCGGTTTCGCGTTCGGCGGTTCCTGCCTGCCGAAGGATCTTCGCGCTCTGCAATACAAGGCGAAGGAGATGGATCTCGAGATGCCGCTCCTCACCTCGATCCTGCCGAGCAATCGCCTCCAGATTCAACGCGCGATCGACGAGGTTCTCGAGACCGGCAAGAAAGAGATCGGATTGCTCGGTTTCAGTTTCAAGGCAGGTACCGACGACCTGCGTGAAAGCCCGATGGTGATCCTCGCCGAGGCACTGCTGGGCAAAGGCTGCCGTCTTCGGATTTACGACAAGAACGTGTCGCTCGCAAGGCTGGTCGGCGCCAACAAGGCGTACATCGAACAGCAGATTCCCCACCTCTCATCGTTGCTGTGTGAGGCAGCGGACGAGGTCGTGAAACAGTCCGAGGTGATCGTGATTGGCAACGCTGCGCCGGAGTTCGCGGACGCCGTGCTCACGTGCCGAGCCGATCAGATTCTCATCGACCTCGTTCGCCTGCCGATTCAGGATGCGCTGATCGCTGCCGAATACCGAGGCATCTGCTGGTGAACGCGTACTCGCTGATGTATCACGACGTGGTCGCGCAGGGCTGCGAAGACGGCAGCGGATTCCCGGGCGGCGAGTGTGCCCGCTACAAGCTCACGCTCGAAGCGTTTGCTGGCCATCTCCGCGCGATCCGCGGCCGAGCGCACCGCCATCCTGCGAGTGTGGAAACGGTCTATCTCAGGGATGGCGCTCATGATCTGGCGACACCGGATCATCAGGTATTCTTGACCTTCGACGATGGCGGCGTGAGCGCGGTGTCGATTGCGGATTGTCTGGACGTCTTCGGCTGGCGCGGTCATTTCTTCGTGACCACGAACTACATCGGCCGGCCCGGTTTCCTCACGGGCGCACAGATTCGCGATCTCCGCCGTCGCGGTCATGTCATTGGCAGTCACTCGTGCTCTCATCCGCTGCGCATGGCGCACTGCCCGGCCGCGAAGCTTCGCGATGAATGGATGCGCAGCGCCTCAACGCTCGGCGACCTGCTTGGAGAGCCCTGCCCGGTGGCTTCGATTCCCGGCGGCGAATACTCGTCCGAGGTCGGAGACCGTGCTGCAGCCGCCGGCATTCGCGTGCTCTTCACGTCCAGACCGACCGTTCGCGTTCGACAGCACGGTGAGATGCGGGTACTGGGCCGTTTCGCGATTCGGAGCACGACTCGTCCGCAGGTCGCGGCGGCCGTCGCCGCCGGTCGCTGGGCGCCTCGGGTGATACAGCTCTTGTCTTGGGATCTCCGGACGGCGATCAAGTCGGTGGCAGGCGAGGCCTATCACCATCTGCGGACACGACGTCTAGGACGATCCGCCGATGTTCAATGGGGTGACAGCCTGTAAGCGCGCTCGTTTCTAGTGGCCCGTCCATTAGAAAATCCGCCGGAGCTGCGCTTTGACCGTCCGCGGTACGACGAACCCCACCTTATCGGCAAGCCTCTTCACAAGCCCGACGGCCCGCCGCAGGCGCTCCGATCGCTCATGGGCCGCTTCGAACCGCGTAACGGTCTCCGGTGGCAGCACGCCGTCGGATCGCAAGCGAAGCTGTCCCTTCACACCCGCATACTCGCCTCGCCGCACGGCCTTCATGATCGCGTCGGCGTCGATCGTCTCGCACGCAACCTCGACGAACAAGCCGCGGAACTGCCGGCGCCAGTGCAGGTCGATGCCGTAGTACGCGCGCATATCGGGCCGGCGGCCCTGCAGCCGTGACAGGAGCGCGAAGGTTCCGGAGCGCGGCGCGTACTGGCCGTCGTACTTCGAGTTCCACACTTCGATGCCGTCAGGCAGCGGATCGAATCGTTCGATCGCCTCGAACGCCTCAGTGCGCGGATGAGCGATGACGGCGACGCCGCCGTTGCGGCGAATGCTGCGGATGACGGTTTCGGGATCAATCGTATCGAGGCGCTCGGTGTGGCCGTAGCCGATGATGTGCATCCGCCCGGCGCAGCTGTACTCCAGGCCGGGAATGAACACGAAGCGCGCGTCCGACAGCTGTTCACACTCGCGACGATACGCCGCAAGCCGCGCGTCGTCGAACCCGTCGGCGTGGTCGGTGACGCACGCGAACCGGCAGCCGGACTCCATCAGAATCTCACGCACCTCGCCGAGCGAGAACTCGCCGTCCGACCAGGTGCTATGGATGTGTAGCGCGCCCTGCAGCATGCCAGACCTCGGCGTGGCGCCGGGTTCGCGCGCGACGCGGCACCCGGCGCCAAACGAAATCGATCCAGTCGCCGGCCTCCGGCAGTGGATCGTCTGCGGTAAAGTTGTCGTGAACGGTGCCTGCGCGCGGGCGCATCGCTGCGAGCGTCGCCCAGCGCGCCGGAAACGCGCCGGGAAATTGTGGCGGCGCGCCTCGCCAGACTTCGGCGAGATGCCGCAGGTCGCCGAGCAGCCAGCGGCAGCGGACGCCAATCCGGTACGGCGGCGGACTCGAGACGTCGCCGTGCTCGGCCATTTGCGCGAGCAGCGCCGGAAAGTCCGCGCCGGCGTAAACGGCCAGCGCCAGCGAATTCCAGAACCTGCCGTTCACTTCGAGAAACACCGGCGTTCCGTCGGGGCGCAGCCGGAACTCGACCATCGCGACGCCGTGCCAGTGCAAGGCCTGCAGCATCGAGAGCCCTGGGTCTCGGACGATGCTGGTCACTTCGATGCTCTCGCGCACGGCGCTGCCCGACCCCGTCGGCCTGACGTCGCGTATCCGCCGGTGCGCAAATTCCGCGCGCAACTGCCCGTGCTGCATCAACGCGAAGTACCCGACCCCGGAACCGGCCACAAACTCCTGAACGAGCGCCGCCCGGCACCGCTTCGAGATGGTCTCCCAGGCGCCAACGAGCTCGCGCTCGTTGCGCGCGTACAACGGGGCACCGGTCGATCTGACTCGCCCGCCAGGCGCGTCCTCCTCAGAGCTTCGCGGCTTGACGACCACGGGGAACGGCAGCGTGTGAGCGTGTTCGCGCAGATCGGCTTCGCTCGTCAGCGTGACCGTTTTCGGAACGGCAAGCCCGAGCGACGCGGCAAGGCTCGTTGTGTACTCCTTGTCGAACGCGTGAAGCACGTGTTCGTGCGCCGGCAGCATCAGGCGTCCGGCAGCGTCCGCTATCCGATCCCGATCGCGCGACAGCGGCAGCGTCGTCCGTTCCGTCATCGGCAGGACGAGCGTGCCCGGCTCGCGAGCGGCTTCAGCGGCAACACGTGCGACGAATGCTTTGACATCGTTCTGCGGCGCGGGATACGTGAACTGATCGGTGCAGAACCGCGACCAGCCAGCCTTCGACCAGGT
>Ga0075421_100009516_pt1 | contig 11977 bp, 10 predicted proteins | sample SoiMetdeltSBSDD5_FD_75292 | JGI IMG/M metagenome (GOLD analysis project Ga0075421, IMG submission 75292) | Bulk soil microbial communities from a Populus tree surrounding site in Tennessee, USA - Soil MetaG P. deltoides SBSDD5 | ecosystem: Environmental > Terrestrial > Soil > Tree plantation...
GCGCGCAGGGTGGTTGCGCGAAAGGTGGCGAGGCGGGTGCGCCGAGCCGGGCGCAAAGGGCCGCCACGCGCGCGTCGGGCTGCGCGAAAGGTGGCGAGGCGGGTGCGCCGAGCTGGGCGCAAAGCGCCCTCGCGAGCGCGCAGGGTTGCGAGGCAGGTCGAGCGGGTGATTCCGCGGCCTGCGAAGCAAGCCTTGGCCAAGGCGGAGTCCGCGCTCACGCAGAGCGTGGCCGCGGCCCGTAAGTCCGCCGTCGCCACCGCCCGGCAGGCGGGCACGATGGCGTCAACCGCCCAGGCGGCGGTAGGGCAGCAGGCGAGCTTCGTGATGGATCAGGCCAAGGACTTCGTGAAGCGGGTAGGCGAATCCGTTGGCAACATCGTCGAAAGCGGACCCGGAACGCCCGGCGACACCAACAAGTAGTAGCCGGATGACCGGCGTGCCCGTGTCCGGGGCACGCCGGGATTCCGCGCTGCACTCAGGGAGCGGCGGTCGCGCGGCGGAATACGAGTCGCGAAGGACGGCGCGTCAAGTGGGGTGGATAGCCGGCGGGCGAGATGTAGCCCTCGCCCGGCGCCTGCGCATACTCGGGATTCCAGGGCATCAGCACGTGCGTTGTCGCGCCGTCGATCGTGACGCGCGGCATCACGGCCGGTGTGGGTCGCCCGCGCTCCGCTGCGAGCATGGCCGCGACACCGCCATGGCGGGTATGCGCGTCGTGGAGGTCCTCGAGCGTGAGCTGCGTCGGCGGCGCTATCAGCATCGTTCCGCTCGAGGCGGCCGCACAGACGTCGCGCGGAGCGAGCCAGGCGAGCTCGGTCGATTCACGCTGGTCGAGGCTTGCGACCTGGCCTTCCGGCATGGCGACGGCGAAGAAGTGCGTGTCGAACCGACGGGATTCGTGCGAAGGCGTGATCCAGTGAGACCAGTACACGAGGCTGTCGAGGTCGAGCACGAGACCCGCAGAGGCCACCATCTGCGCAAAGCCGCCGGGTGCCTGCATCGCGCCATCGCGGTCGGCAAAGAGTTCACGCAGTTCCCGCGGCGCGGGCGAGCGTCCGTCCCGTTGGCGCACCAGCAGCACGCCCGCTTCCTCCCAGGTCTCGCGGCAGGCGGCGACGCGCAGGCCAAGCGCGAGATCCGGGGTGAGCGGTGCGCCATCTGGCGCACAGAGCACCGTCCCACCTTCGCTCGACAGGTCGGGCATGAGCGCCGCGGCGGCGGGCTCGCAGTCGGGCGGATCGACCCGTCCACCCGGGAAGACCCACATGCCGCCCATGAACGTGAGCGCGTCCTGCCGACGCATCATCAGCACTTCGACGCGCGAGTCGCGCTCGCGAAGGAGGAGCAGCGTTGCGGCCCGCGGGATCGGACGCGTCGCGGCAGGAGAGTGGGAAATCGGCAGTGGGTTTCTCCCGCGGCGAAAAAGACCAGGGCGTGCCGGACGCGGTCAGGCGTTCGCCCTGTCCGCAGCGAGCTGTGCGACCGCCTTGCGCGCGAGGTCGCTCAGACCCGCGCCACCCTTGGCCTGGTGCGCGACGATCTGCTCACGCATCCGAGGCTCCCAGAAACGCCTGAGATGGCCGGCCACCGCGTTCGCGGCCTGGTCCGCATCGGACTCGCTCGCGAAGAACGCGCCGATTTCGTTCGCCATCTTCACCAGGTATTCGATCTTCACTTGCCGTCTCAGCCGTTCAACCGTCCGCCGTGCGCGTATACGACGTGCTGCCGCCGTCGCGCGAATCCTACCAGCGTCATGCCGCAATCCTGCGCGAGACGGATGGCGAGCGCGGTGGGTGCCGAGACCGCGGCCAGCAGGCTGACGCCGGCGGTCGCTGATTTCTGAACCATCTCGTAGCTTGCCCGGCTGGTTACGACCAGGTATCCCGCGGCCGGATCAGTTCCGGAGCGAAGCAGGGCCCCGATCACCTTGTCGAGCGCGTTGTGACGGCCGATGTCCTCGCGTACGAGGCGGATGCCGACGCCGGGCACCACCCACGCCGCCGCATGCACGCTGCCGGTGAGCCCATTGAGCGGCTGTCGCGACGCGAGCTCGCTCACGACCGTATCGAGCTCGGCGACAGGCACCAGGGGGCCCGCCCCGACCGGTGGGGGACGCCGGATCGCCTGCTCGATGGTCTCCGCGCCGCAGACACCGCAACCGGTCCGCCCGGTGAGGTTTCGCTGTCGTTTCAGCACCTCGGCAAACCGGTCGGCCGCAATGTCGACGCGCACCTCGAGGGCGCCGCCGGGTCGCTGCAGCTCGACCGAGCGGATCTCGTCGGCGCGCCCCACGATCGCCTCGGTGAGCGTGAAGCCGACCGCGAGATCCTCGAGGTCGGCCGGGGTTGCGAGCAGCACGACATGCGGGATGCCCTGATAGGACAGCTGGACGGGTTGCTCCTCGGCCACCACGTCATCCGCGGCCTCGGTGCGCCCGTCGCGCCAGCGGCGAACCTGAACCGGCGAGGTGGTGGCCGGCAAGGCCTCAGGCGTGGTCGACATCTGCGCTGGGCGTCAGCCGACGCTGGTGTCGGTCGTACTCCCGGAACCGTCGCTGCCATTCAGAAGGCTGGTCGACTTTTACCACCTCGACCGCGGTCACCTTGTACTCCGGGCAGTTGGTCGCCCAGTCGGAGTTGTCGGTGGTGATCACGTTGGCGCCCGACTCAGGGAAGTGGAACGTGGTGTAGACCACGCCCGGGTGCACGCGTGTCGTGACGGTCGCGCGCAGCACGGTTTCCCCTGCGCGGCTCGCGACCCCCACCCAGTCGCCATCCGCGATGCCGCGGGCCTCGGCGTCGCCCGGGTGAATCTCGAGACGATCCTCGTCATGCCAGACCACGTTCGCGGTGCGGCGCGTCTGTGCGCCGACGTTGTACTGCGTGAGCACACGGCCGGTCGTCAGGATGAGCGGGTAGCGGGCCGTGGTGCGCTCATCGGTGGGCACGTACTCGGTGACGTAGAAGCGGCCCTTGCCGCGCACGAACTCGCCGACGTGCATCGTAGGCGTGCCTTCGGGAGCGCGGTCGTTGCACGGCCACTGCAGGCTCCCGAGGCGGTCGAGCTTGTCGTAGCTCACACCGGCGAAGGTCGGCGTGAGCGCGGCGACCTCTGCCATGATCTCGCGCGGGTGCGAGTAGTTCATGGGGTAGCCGAGCGCGTTGGCGAGCAACTGGGTGATCTCCCAGTCCTGCAGCCCCGCGGGCGGGTTGAGCACCTTGCGCACCGGCGAGATCCGCCGTTCCGCGTTGGTGAACGTGCCGTCCTTTTCGAGGAAGGAGGACCCGGGGAGGAAGACGTGCGCGTACTTCGCCGTCTCGTTGATGAAGAGATCCTGCACGACCAGGCACTCGAGGGCCGACAGCGCCGCCGTCACGTGCTGCGTATTGGGATCCGATTGCGCGAGGTCCTCGCCCTGCACATACAGGCCCTTGAAGCTCCCGTCGAGCGCCGCCTCGAACATGTTCGGGATGCGCAGGCCCGGCTCGGTCGCGAGCGAGACGCCCCAGTGGCGCTCGAAAAGTCCGCGTACAGCCGCGTCGGAACAGTGACGGTAGCCGCTGAACTCGTGCGGGAACGAGCCCATGTCGCAGGAGCCCTGCACGTTGTTCTGCCCGCGCAGCGGGTTGACTCCGACGCCCTCGCGTCCGAAGTTGCCGGTCGCCATGGCGAGGTTCGCGATCGCCATCACCATCGAGGTGCCCTGGCTGTGCTCGGTGACGCCGAGCCCGTAGTAGATCGCCGCATTGGCAGCGCGGCCGTACAGTCGTGCCGCCGCGCGCAACTCGGCTGCCGGCACGCCGGTGACCGCCTCGAGCGCTTCCGGTGAGTTGTCCGGTCTCGACACGAAGGCCTTCCACCGGTGCCAGGATTCCGGCTCGCAGCGACCGAGGGCGAACTCCTCCTTAACGAGACCCTCGGTCACGATCACGTGCGCGATCGCGTTCATCACCGCGACGTTGGTGCCGGGCTTGAGCTGCAGGTGGTGGCTGGCCTCGACGTGCGGCGTGCGGACGACGTCGATCGCGCGCGGGTCGACCACGATCAGCCTGGCACCTTCGCGCAGCCGGCGCTTCATCTGTGAGCCGAACACCGGGTGTCCCTCGGTGACGTTCGCACCGATCAGCATGATCACGTCGCACTTCATCACCGACGTGAACGCCTGGGTACCGGCGGATTCGCCCAGCGTGTGCTTGAGCCCGTAGCCGGTCGGCGAATGACAGACGCGTGCGCAGGTGTCGACGTTGTTGTTGCCGAAGCCCGCACGCACGAGCTTCTGCACGAGGAACGTCTCCTCGTTGCTGCAGCGTGATGAGGTGATGCCCCCGATTGAATCCCGGCCGTATTTCGCCTGCAGGCGCTTGAACTCGCGAGCGGCGTGCGCGATCGCCACCTCCCAGGTGACCGGCAGCCACGGATCGGTGATGCGGCGACGGATCATCGGTGTCGTCACCCGGTCGGGGTGCGACGCGTAGCCGTAGGCAAACCGACCCTTGACGCAGGCATGGCCGCCGTTCGCGCCGCCCTTGCGGTTCGGCACCATCCGCACCACGGTCTCGTCCCTGGCCTCGGCGTTGAGCGAGCAGCCGACGCCGCAGTAGCCGCAGGTGGTCGTCACGGTGCGGTCGGGTTGCCCGAGCGTGGCGAGCGACTTCTCGGACAGCGCCGCCGTCGGGCAGGCCTCGACGCAGGCGCCGCACGATACGCACTCCGAGGCGAGGAAGGACTCGTCCTGGCTCGCTACGATCCGCGACGCAAACCCGCGACCGTCGATGGTGAGCGCGAGGGTGCTCTGCGTCTCGTCGCAGGCGCGCACGCACCGCGAGCAGGCGATGCACAGGCTGGGATCGAAGGTGAAATACGGGTTACTCGCATCGCGCACTGCGCCGGCATGCACGGCGCCGCCCGACGCGTAGGGTGTGTCGCGCACGCCGACCACCGCCGCCATATCCTGCAGCTCGCAGTGCGTGTCCGCCGGACAGCCCTCGCAGTCGAGCGGGTGATCCGAGACGTAGAGCTCCATCACGCCGCGACGCAGCGCGGCAAGCTTCTCGGTCCGCGTGTGAACATTCATTCCGTCGGCGACCTGCGTGGTGCAGGAGGCCGGGTAACCCTTGCGGCCCTCGATCTCGACGAGACAGAGGCGGCAGGAGCCGAATGCCTTCAGGCTGTCGGTCGCGCACAGCTTCGGTATGCGGTTGCCCGCCAGCGCAGCAGCACGCAGGATCGAGGTGCCGGCCGGCACCGTAATTGGCATCCCGTCGATGCTCAGCGTGACCGACTCGCTCGAGAGGCTCGCCGGTGTACCTAGGTCTTCATGGTCGATCGCGTACATGTCCCGCTCCGTCGCTGGCTGCCGTGCGCTGCGCTCTCAGTGGGCGCGCGCGGCGCCGAAGTCCTCAGGGAAGTGCTGCAGCGCGCTGCGGACCGGGAACGGCGTCATACCGCCCAGGCCGCAAAGAGACCCATGCTGCAGGGTCTCACACAGGTCCACGAGCGTGCCCAGGTTGTGCTCGCGGTCCTGGCCGAGAATGATCCGGTCGATGAGCTCCGTGCCGCGTGTCGAGCCAATCCGGCACGGAGTGCACTTGCCGCACGACTCGTGCGCGCAGAACTGCATGGCAAAGCGCGCCATCCGCGCCATGTCCACCGTGTCGTCGAACGCGACCACGCCGCCGTGGCCGAGCAGTGCTCCGATCCCCGCCAGCGCCTCGTAGTCGACAGCGGTGTCGAATTGCGACTCCGGTAGATAGGCGCCGAGTGGTCCACCGACCTGCACGGCCCTGAGCGGCCGACCGGAGGCGCTGCCGCCGCCAAAGTCGTACAGCAGCTCGCGCAGGCTCGGGCCGAACGCCAGCTCGACGAGACCGCCGCGCCGCAGGTTGCCCGCGAGCTGCACCGGCAGCGTGCCGCGCGACTGACCGACGCCGTAGTCGCGGTAGAACGCAGCACCGCGCGCGAGGATCACCGGCACCGTCGCGAGCGACACGACGTTGTTGACGACGGTGGGCATCCCGAAGAGCCCCTTGACCGCCGGCAGCGGCGGGCGCACGCGCACCTCGCCGCGTCGTCCCTCGAGGCTCTCGAGCATCGAGGTCTCCTCGCCGCAGATGTAGGCACCCGCGCCGACGCGCACCTCGAGATCGAAATCGCGTCCGCTGCCCAAGATGTTCGAACCCAGGTAGCCGGCCGTACGCGCCGACGTTATCGCCGCGGTGAGCAACCGGTGGGCATGCGGGTACTCGACGCGCAGGTAGATGTAGCCGCGTGTCGCGCCCACCGCGAATCCGGCGATCGTCATACCCTCGATAAGCGACAGCGGATCGCCTTCCATCAGCATCCGATCGGCAAAGGTGCCCGAATCACCCTCGTCGGCGTTGCAGGCGATGAATTTCTGCGGCGCCACCTGTTCGAGCACGGTGCGCCACTTGGTGCCCGTGGGGAACGCCGCGCCGCCGCGTCCGCGCAGCCCGGAGTCCGCGACCTCGCGGACGATCTCCTGCGGAGACATGCCGAGCGCGCGGCGCAAACCTGCGAAGCCCTCGCAACGCTCGTAGTCGGCGACGTCTGCCGGGTCAATGACGCCGACGCGTGCGCAGGTGAGCCGCTGCTGCCGGGCGAGCCAGGGAATCTGCGCGGTCGGCCCGTGCGCGAGTGGATGCCCACCGCCCTGCAGGAACCCGGCATCGAAGAGGCCCGCCAGATCGCGCGTCGCGACCGGCCCGTACGCCACCCGCGTATCACCGATCTCGACCTCGACCATGGGCTCGAGCCAGTAGAGGCCACGTGAGCCGTTGCGGACGATGGTGACGTCGAGCCCACGCTGTGCGGCCTCGGCGGCGATGCCACGCGCCACGGCTTCGGCGCCCAGCGACAGCGCACCGGAATCGCCGGGTACATAGACCCGCGTGCTCATCCGTGACCTCCGGCGGCGCCGCCAACCGCGCAAGATGTGAGCAGCTCGTCCAGGCGCTCGGGTGTTACGCGGCCATGTGGTTCGTCGTCGAGGAGGATCGCGGGCGAGCACGCGCAGTTGCCAAGGCAATACACCGCCTCGAGTGTGCAGCGCCCGTCGGTAGTGGTCTCGCCGAAGCGAACGCCTAGCCGCTGCTCGGCGTGGGCGGCGAGCGCATCACCCTGCATGGCCTGGCAGCTCTCCGCGCGGCAGATCTGCAACCGGTGGTGACCGGGGGGCGTGCTGCGGAAGTGGTGATAAAAGGAGACGACACCGTGAACCTCGGCGCGGGACAGGTTGAGTCCGCGGGCGATCTGCGGGATTGCTGCCGGCGGCACATAGCCGAATTCACGCTGCACCTCGTGCAGCACCTCGAGCAACGGGCCCGGCCGGGCGGCATTGGCGGCAACGATCGAGTCGATCCGGTCGCGCGCACTGGCATCCAGCGTCGTCATACTAACCATCGCGTCGCCGCGCACAGCGGCTCAGTCTGCGAGTGTCCGCTGCCGTCGCGTCGGGGTCAAACCGCCGGCTGATTGGCAGCGGCGGGCCGCCGGCCGAGGTGCTGCCACGCGTAATAAACCGGAATTCCGATCGCGACGATGATCAGGCCAGGCCAGGAGTACTGGGGTTTCTGCGCCAGGAGATTCATGCAGAAGAGCAGTGTCGCGAATGCATACGCCGCAGGCAGCCAGGGAAAGAGCGGAGCCTTGACCGGCCGCTCGGCGTCGGGCCGACGGACACGCAACGCGAAGAGACCGATAACCGTCAGCAGGAAGAACAGCACTGCCGCGAAGATCACATAATCCAGTAGCTGGCTGTAGGTGCCCGACAGACAGAGCAGGGAGGCCCAGACGGCCTGCACCTTGAGCCCGAACGCGGGCGTGTGGTGCGTCTCGTGCAGCATGCCGGCGCGGCGGAAGAAAAGCCCGTCACGCGCCATCGCGTAGTAGACGCGCGCACCCGAGAGGATCAACCCGTTGTTGCAGCCGAAGGTCGAGATCATGATCGCGGCTGCCATCGCGTACAGCCCGAAGTCGCCCAGCATGGCCTGCAGCACGGCTGTGCCCACCCGATCCTGGGGCGCGGCCGCGATCGCCTCGGCCGGCAGCACGTTCAGGTAGGCGACGTTCGCCAGCAGGTAGAGCGCAACCACCGTGATCACGCCGGCACCCATCGCGAAGGGGAGGTCGCGCTTGGGGTCCTTGAGCTCGCTGCCCGCGAATCCGACGTTATTCCAGGCGTCCATCGAGAACAGCGCCCCCACCATCGCCGCGCCAATGAGCGGCCAGACGGCCAATGTGAGGCCGTCAGCCGGCCAGAAGCTCGCGCCGAAGTTCGCGGCGATCGCCTCGGCGTTCCGGCCGATCGTGAGCCCGAGCACGATCAGTACCGCGAGTGATGCGGCCTTGATCGCGGTAAGCGAGGTCTGGATCAGCGCCGCCGTGCGTACGCCGCGGATGTTGATCCACGTCAGGACGATGATCGACGCGATGGCCAGCACCCGCTGCGGTGACAATCCGACCTCGATGGGACCGCTTGGCAGCGGCAGCGTGAAGCCGAGGAAGGTTTCGGCGGTCAGCGCCGGGACGAAGACCGCGGTGAAGCGCGCGAACGCGACCGCGACGGCGGCGATGGTGCCGGTCTGGATCACCGCGAACAGGGTCCAGCCGTAGAGGTAGCCGAACAGCGGCGAGATGCCCTCGCGGAGGTAGATGTACTGTCCGCCCGCGCGCGGAAACATGCCGGCGAGCTCGCCGTAGGTGAGCGCGCCGGCGACCGACATGAGCCCGGCGATTGCCCACACAACGAGCAGCAAGCCCGGCGCCGCGACCTGCCGGAGGATGTCGGCCGACACGATAAAGATCCCGGAGCCGATCATGGTTCCCACGACCAGCGCCATGGCGTCGACGCGCCTGATCGCACGGTCGAACTGCACGGGAGGGTGTGCCTCGGTCGTCATCGATGCTCCTTGTGGTCATGGCAGGTCGAGTTTCGCCTGCGGTTGCAGGTGCGACAACGGTATTCGCGCCGAGCGCTTGAGCGTATCGAGCACGAGGCTCGACTGCACGTCGCGTACGCCGGGCACCTTGAGCAGCTTCTTGAGCACCAGCGTGCCGAATGACTCGAGATCGGCGGCGATGACGTGCAGCATGAAATCGTGGGCGCCGGTGGTGGCAAAGCACGCCACGACCTCGGCGAGGGACTCGAGCGCGCGATGGAACTGCTCGACGTTCTCGTCGGTGTGCCGCTCGAGCCGCACCTGTACGAACGCCTGGACGGTGAGTCCGAGACGGGCCGGATCGACGATCGCGGCGTAGCCCTGGATGATCCCCGCCTGCTCGAGCTGGCGGATCCGGCGTGCGCAGGGCGTATGAGTGAGGCCTACGGCTTCCGCCAGGTCCACGACCGACCGACGCCCGTCCTGCTGCAGTTCGTTCAGCAGACGGATGTCTGTTCTGTCGAGGTCCATATCAAAGATCACTAGAAGGAGGTCAGAGTTCGCTCAAAATAACCAAAACTAGACCTATTTGCATCATATTTTAGTCAATCAGCCCACGAGGGATGACTTAGCATTGGCGTCCTGCTTCACGACCGCAGGAGGAGCGAGCATGGGTGCGATTCGAATGTCACGCGCCGAGCCCGCGACGGGCGCGGTCAACTGGCCACGCGTGCTCGAGATCGTGCAACGCTCGCGCGCGCTCGACGAGCTCGAGGAAACCCGGCTGGTGCCGGAGCGCAAGGTGCTCTACCAGTTCACCGCGCGCGGCCACGATGTAACCCAGGCTCTCCTGGCCCAGCACATCGACCGGTCGCGCGACGGCGTGGCCCTCTATTACCGCTCGCGCCCGCTGATGCTCGGCCTCGGTCTCGAGCTCGACGAGGCGCTCGCCTCGACCATGATGCGGGTCGGTGGGATGAGCGAAGGCCGCGACATCGGCGTCGTATTCAATCTCCCCCGGCTCGATGGACCCTGCGTGCTGCCCGCCTGCGGGGGCGTGGGTACGCAGTTCACCCCGGCGGTCGGCTGGGCGCAATCGCTGCGGTATCGCGCGAGCGTCCTCGGCGACAAGACCGTTGACGGATCGATCGCCGTGGCGCACGGCGGCGAGGCCTCGACCGCGACCAGCGGCTTCTGGGCGGCGCTCAATATCGCGACCACGCTCAAGCTCCCGGTGCTCTTCGTCATCGAGGACAACGGCTACGGGATCTCGGTGCGCTCCGAGCTGCAGACCCCCGGCGCGAACATCGCGGCAAACCTCGCGTCCTTCGCCAATCTCCGTGTCTTCGACGGCGACGGCTCGGATCCGGTCGCGGCGCCCGCGCTGGTCGCGCAGGCGGTGGCGCATGTGCGGGCCGGTGCGGGGCCAGCGCTGCTACGGCTCACCGTGCCGCGGTTGTCCGGGCACTCCGGGCAGGACACCCAGGCTTACAAGAGTGCGACCGAGCTTGCCGCCGAGGTAGCGCGTGACCCGCTCACGCGGCTGCGCCACCATCTCGTGCCCGGCCGGTTGCCCGAGGCCGAGTGGCAGGCGATCGAACAACGCGCCCGCCGCGACGTAGAGTCCGCACGCGCCGCCGTCGATGCCCGCCCGCCTACCGATCCGCGCCGGGTTCGCCGGTACGTTTTCAGCGAGCGCGGCGCCGACGGCACGATCGACGTCCAGCTCCAGGGCGGTCTCCTGCCCCTGGGTGTCGTAAGCCCCACGGGATCGGTCGATCCCCGACCGGAGGGCGCGCGAATCAACATGCTGACGGCGATCCGCCGCACCCTCGATCACGAGCTGGCGGTGAACCCGCGGATGCTCGTATTCGGCGAGGACGTCGGCCGCAAGGGCGGCGTGCACGCGGCAACGCTGGGGCTGCAGGAAAAGTACGGTATCGAGCGTGTGTTCGACACCAGCCTGTCGGAGGAAGGGATCATCGGTCGCGCGGTCGGCATGGCGCTCGCGGGACTGCTGCCCGTTCCGGAGATCCAGTTCCGCAAGTACGCCGAGCCGGCGGCGGAGCAGCTCAATGATTGCGGCTCGATGCGCTGGCGCACCGCGAACCGCTATGCAGCACCGATGGTCGTGCGCATGCCGGGCGGATTCTTCAAGTGCGGCGACCCCTGGCACAGCCAGTGCAATGAGGTGCAGTTCGCGCATGCCACCGGGTGGCGGCTCGCGATGCCGTCGAACGCGGAGGATGCGGTGGGACTGTTGCGCTCTGCGCTGCGGGGCAACGATCCCACCATCTTCTTCGAGCATCGCGCGATGCTCGACGGCGCCTGGGCGCGACGGCCGTACCCGGGGGACGACTACGTCGTCCCGTTTGGCAAGGCCCGTGCCGTGCGATCAGGAACGCGCCTCACGATCGTGACCTGGGGCGCGATGGTCGAGCGCTGCGAGCAGGCGGCGACGGAATCGCGGGTGGATGCCGACATCCTCGATCTGCGCACGCTGGTGCCGTGGGACCGCGGCGCCGTGCTCGATTCCGTCAGGCGCACCCGCCGTTGCCTGATCGTCCACGAGGACACGATGACCGCCGGATTCGGCGCGGAGATCGCAGCGGTGCTGGCGCGCGAGGCCTTCTTCGACCTCGATGCGCCGGTGGAGCGGCTCGCGATGCCCGACATCCCGAGTCCGCACAGCCCCGTCCTCCTCGAGGCCGTGGTTCCCGGCGTCGCGCAGATTGCGCGCGCGGCGGCCGAGCTCGCGGCCGCCTGACCATGGGTAACGCCGTGGACGTAACCGCGCCGGCCGACGAGGCCGAGGGCACACAATCGCGCGTGCTGCGCTGGCTCAAGGCGCCGGGCGATCGGGTGGTGCGTGACGAGCCGCTGATCGAGCTCGAGACCGACAAGGTCACCGTCGAGGTTCCATCGCCGGCGGATGGCGTGCTCAGGGAGATCTTCAAGCAGGAAGCGGAGGACGTCGCGCCCGGCGATCGGCTCGGACGCATCGACGCGTCGGCGGAACACGCGGCGCCGGCGCCGGCCGTGCTCGCGGCGGAACGCCGGGCGCCGGTAGAGCGGGCGGG
>Ga0075421_100009517_pt1 | contig 11977 bp, 9 predicted proteins | sample SoiMetdeltSBSDD5_FD_75292 | JGI IMG/M metagenome (GOLD analysis project Ga0075421, IMG submission 75292) | Bulk soil microbial communities from a Populus tree surrounding site in Tennessee, USA - Soil MetaG P. deltoides SBSDD5 | ecosystem: Environmental > Terrestrial > Soil > Tree plantation...
CAATCGGGAACCCCGTGGCCTTCGAGGCCAGCGCCGACGACCGCGAGACGCGCGGGTTCATCTCGATGGCGACGATCCGGCCGTCGGCCGGATTGATCGCGAACTGGATATTGGAACCGCCCGTCTCGACGCCGACCCGCCGGATGATCCGGCGGCCCATGTCGCGCATCCGCTGGTATTCCTTGTCGGTCAGCGTCAGGGCCGGCGCGACGGTGATCGAATCACCGGTGTGCACGCCCATCGCATCGATGTTCTCGATCGAGCAGATGACGACGAAGTTGTCGGCGACGTCGCGCATCACCTCGAGCTCGAATTCCTTCCAGCCGATCACCGACTCCTCGACGAGGATCTCGTGCACCGGGCTGAGGTCCAGGCCGCGTCCCGCCAGTTCACGGAATTCCTCGACGTTGTAGGCGATGCCGCCGCCGACGCCACCCAGCGTGAACGAGGGCCGGATGATTGCCGGGAAGCCGACATCCTCGACAATCGCCGACGCTTCCTCGAGGTTGCGCGCCACGCCGCTCTTCGGCACCTCGATGCCGATCTCGCGCATCGCGTTGCGGAAGAGCAGCCGGTCCTCGGCGACCTTGATCGCGTCGATCTGCGCGCCAATCAGCTTGACGTTGTATTTGTCCAGGATCCCGCGCTCGTGGAGCGCGACCGCGAGGTTGAGCGCCGTCTGTCCGCCGACGGTCGGCAGCACGGCATCAGGCTTCTCTTTGACGATGATGGCTTCCGCGGATTCGGGCGTGAGCGGCTCGACATACGTGGCTTCGGCCAGCTCCGGGTCGGTCATGATCGTCGCCGGGTTGCTGTTGATCAGAATGACTTCGAGCCCCTCGGCGCGCAGCGCCTTGCACGCCTGCGTGCCGGAGTAGTCGAACTCGGCGGCCTGACCGATGACGATCGGTCCCGAACCGATGACGAGTACACGTTTGATGTCAGTACGTTTTGGCATCAGTCGCGGTCACTTCTTTTCCATCGATTCGAGGAACTGCTGGAACAGGTAGTCGGCGTCGTGCGGCCCGGGTGAAGCCTCAGGATGATACTGCACGGAGAAGATCGGCTTGGTGACGTGACGGAATCCCTCGACGGTGCCATCGTAGAGGTTCAGATGCGTCACCGTCGTGTCCGACGGCAGCGATTCAGGCTTCACCGCGAAGCCGTGGTTCTGCGACGTGATCTCGACTTTCCCGGAGCGCAGCTCCTTGACCGGATGATTCGCACCGCGGTGGCCGAACTTCAACTTGAACGTTTCGCCGCCGACGGCGAGACCCAGAATCTGGTGCCCGAGACAGATACCAAACATCGGGACGTCGGACTGCGTCAGCTGTCTCACGTTGTCGATCGCATAGGTCAGCGCAGCGGGATCGCCGGGGCCGTTGCTGAGAAACACACCGTCGGGCTCGATCGCCAGCAGGTCGGACGCGGGCGCGGTCGCCGGAAACACGTGCACGTCGCAGCCGTAGGCCTGCAGCCGGCGAAGGATGTTGAACTTCACGCCGAAGTCGTAGGCGGCAACGCGCAGCCGCCGCGATGCGCGGGCGCCCGGGGTGATGCCGAACTCGGCGTGCTCGGCTGCGCCTATCGCGTCTGCTCGCCACTCGAACGGTGTGTCGCAGGTGACCTCGCGCACGAGATCGGCACCTTCCATCTGCGGGATCGCGCGAGCCTTTTCGACCAGTTCGGCGGGATCGACATGTCCCGTCGCGATGATGCCGCGCATGACCCCCGCCGAGCGCAGCACGCGCGTCAGCGCGCGCGTATCGATATCGGCGATGGCGACGATGTTGTGGCGAATGAGATAGTCGCGGAGCGTGCCGTCGGCCCGGTAGTTGCTCGCGATCGGCGACGCTTCCCGCATCACGAATCCGGCCACGCGAGGCGAGCTCGATTCGGCGTCGCCCGGCGCGACGCCGTAGTTGCCAATCAACGGCGCCGTCATCGTGACGATTTGCCCGGCGTACGAGGGATCGGTCAGGACCTCCTGGTAGCCGGTCATGCTGGTGTTGAATACGACCTCGCCGCGGGCTTCGCCCTGCGCCCCGGCCGCCACCCCCCGGTACAAGGAGCCATCTTCAAGCGCTAGCAGTGCATTCATGGAATCATGCGATCGTAACATTCGCGGCTGGGTTTCTTGACACTGCGCCGAAGGCTCTGCAACAGTACTCGTGGTGTCCCACTCAGGTTTGTCTGCCCCCGCAGGCCCCGACGCTCGCGCGCGCGGCGGGGATGCCTCCTCGGGCACCCGGCTTCCCATCGACATCCGGAGATTTCCGTGGATCCGCCGTCTGGCGGCGGATTACGTCTTCGACCATTCCAGTCTTGCCGACTTCTTCTCGGGCAACCCCGACGATCCGGCGGCCTGGCGCGACGCCATCGCGCGTATACACCAGCATCGCCGGCAGCGCGAGGCGATTGCCGACGTCGTGCAGGCTCAGCAGCGCACTCGCGGCGCTTCAGATGCCGCACTCTCGGCAACTGCGCAACTTCGCAATCCGCAGACGGTCGCCATCGTCACCGGCCAGCAGGCCGGCTTGTTCGGCGGACCACTCTTCACGCTGCTGAAGGCGTTGACGGCCATTCGTCTGGCCGAGCAGGTCCGCACCGAGCACGGCGTGCCGACGGTGGCCGTGTTCTGGATCGACGCCGAGGATCACGACTGGGACGAAGTCAAAGCGTGCAGCGTGCTCGATACCGAGATGAAGCCGCTGGCCATTGCCGCCGGAGATCCTCCGCAGGCGCACAACGGTCCGGTTGCGCGCGTCCGGCTCGACGAATCGGTGAATGCCGCCATCGGCGCGCTCGAAGCGGCGATACCCGGCACCGAGTTCACGCCCGCGATGCTCGAGGATCTTCGCCGCGCATACGCGCCCGGCACGGGAATGGCCGAGGCGTTTGGACGCTGGCTCGAACGCGTGCTCGGGTCACGTGGCCTGATCGTGTTCGATGCCTCCGACCCGGCTGCCAAGCCTCTCGTTTCACACATCTTCGCGCGCGAGATCGAGCAGGCGGGTCAGACGGCTCGGCTCGCCGCCGAGGCGGGCTCGGCCCTGGAAGCACGCGGCTATCACGCGCAAGCGACGCCGCAGGAAGGCAGCCTCGCGCTCTTTCACATGAATGCGGGCCGCCAGCCCATCAAGCCTCAGGACGGCGGGTTCCTCGTCGGCGAGCGATCACAGCCGACGGCCGTGCTTCTCGACCGCGCACGCCAGTCGCCCGAGGAGTTCAGTCCAAGCGTGCTGTTGCGGCCGATCGTGCAGGACACACTGTTCCCCACGGTCTGTTATGTGGCGGGCCCTAACGAGCTCGCCTACCTCGGCCAGCTTCGCCACGTGTACGACGCCTTCTCCACTCCGATGCCGCTGATTCACCAGCGCGCCACCGCCACCATCCTCGATTCCAACGCCATGCGCTTCCTCACGCGATACGACGTGGCTCTGGAATCGCTGCGCGCGCAGGACGAGGCGGTGCTGAATGCGGTGCTCGAAGCCCAGCTCCCGCCCTCGGTCGACGCCTCGCTCGATGAAGCCATGCGCACACTCGAGCAACGCATGGAGCGGCTGGCTAAAGAAGTGGTGCAGATCGATCCGACACTAGAAGGAGCGTCCAGGTCCACGCTGTCGCGAATGCAGGACGACCTCAAGAAGCTCCACGGCAAGATCATCCAGGCCGCCAAGCGGAAGGACGAAACCTTGCGCCGGCAGTTTCAGAACGCGCGCGCGCAGGCGTTTCCCGGCGGCGAGCCGCAGGAACGCGCGGTCGGATTCGTGTACTTTCTCAACAAATACGGCCCGGCGCTGGTGGATCGTCTGTATGCAGAATTACCGGCCGATGCCGGAACTCACTGGGTCGTGACGATATAGATTCGTAGACAACCTTGGCAGGACCCTCGAAACGACCGCCTGCCGCACGCAAGCGGAGCCGCATGCAGCTGCGCATCAAGATCCAGCGCCGCTGGACTCGTTACCTGCTGTACGCGTGCTCGGCCGTCACCGCCATCGTCCTGGTCACACTCGGCTACGCCTACGTCTCCTTCTCGCGCATGATCGACGCGCGGCTGCACGGGGAGCGCGAGCGCACGCTGCCTCGCGTGTTTGCCCGCGCGGCGGAATTCCGCCGCGGTCAGATGCTGTCGCAGCAGGACCTGATCGTGAGGCTCAACGATCTCGGCTACGCGGACCGTCCGGCCGTGAAGCAGCCGGGCGAGTTCTCGGGCTATCGCAACGTGATCACGATCGCGCCGCGCGGCGGTGAGCTGGCCGGCAAGACGATCACCGTCACATTCCCGCCGGGACGCGTCACGCGCACCAATCCCAATCCCGCGGGCGGGCGCGGCATCCAGTCGCTCGAGGTGGTTGGCCTGGGCCGCACCGACGCCGTTCAACTCGATCCGCCACTGCTCACCTCGCTCATGACCTCGGGGGCCCGGGAGAAACGCCGGCACGTGCCGCTCTCGACGATCCCCGAGCGCATGCAGCAGGCAGTCCTGGCCATCGAGGATCAGAGCTTCTACTCGCATCCAGGTGTCAATCCAATCCGCACCGTTGCCGCCGCGATTGGCAGCCTCTTCAGCCGCGGCCGGCCGAGCGGCGCGAGCACCATCACGCAACAGCTCTCGCGCATGTTCTTCCTCGAGGACGAGTTCAACGAGGAGCTGCAGACGGGCACGGTCTCGCCGCTCAGAAAGGCCCGCGAGATCCTGATGTCGCTGGTCCTGGAACGGCGCACGTCGAAGGAGGAGATTCTCGAGCTGTATCTGAACGACGTCTATCTCGGTCAGCGCGGCTCGTTCGCGATTCATGGCGTTGCCGAAGCGTCGCGCATCTTCTTCGGCAAGGACGTCGCGAATCTCGGATTGAGCGAAGCCGCCCTCATCGCCGGGGTGATTCAAAGCCCGGCACGCCGGTCGCCATTCGCCAATCCCAAGCCGGCGGTCGAGCGGCGCAACGTGGTGCTGCAGGCGATGGCCAACGAGAAGTACATCACCGCGGACGAAGCCACGAAGGCGGGCCGTGAGCCGCTGCAGGTGGTGGCGCGCAGCGTCGACAACGAGGCGCCGTACTTCGTGGACATGGTCGGCGCGCAGGTCAACCAGCAATTCCCCGGTGTCACGACGCAGCCCGGTGCGGTGGACGTCTACACCACGCTCGATCTCAACATGCAGCGCGCGGCGCTCGACGCCGTGCGCAACGGCCTCGCCAACGTCGACAAGCTGCTGTCGCGGCGCAAGAAGAAACCGCAATCGGCCCAGGCCGTGCTGCTCGCGGTCGATCCGCGCAGCGGCGAGGTCCTCGCGATGGTCGGCGGACGCTCGTACAACCAGTCGCAGTACAACCGCGTGACCGAGGCGCGGCGGCAGCCCGGCTCGGTGTTCAAGCCGTTCGTCTATCTCGCGGCGTTCGAGCATGCCGCCCTCGAAGGATGGACCGATCTGACACCGGCATCGCTGACGCTCGACGAGCCGGCGACGTTCATGTTCGACGACCAGGTGTGGGAGCCCAAGAACTACGACGAGTACGACGGCGAAGTCACGCTGCGCCGCGCCCTGGCAATGTCGCGCAACCTGGGTACGATTCGCGTCGGCGAGCGTATCGGCTTCGACAAGATCGCGTCGCTGTGGCGGCAAGTGGGCGTCGGCACGACGCCGAAAGGCTATCCGTCGATCACGCTCGGTGTGTTCGAGCTGACGCCGATGGAAGTGGCCGAGGCGTACACCATCTTCACCAACCGCGGTTCGGTACGAACGCTCCGCGCCATCGATCGCGTTCAGGCAGGGACGAAGACGCTCAAGCCGGCGGCGTCGAAGCTGCGCGACGTCGCACAGCCCGACACGACCTATCTCGTCACCAACATGATGCGCAGCGTGCTCAATGAGGGCACCGGCGCCGGCGCGCGCGCCAACGGATTTGCGATCGATGCCGCCGGCAAGAGCGGGACGACGAACGATCTCCGTGACGCGTGGTTCGTCGGCTTCACGCCGGAGCTGCTGACGGTCGTGTGGGTGGGTTTCGACGACAATCAGCCGCTCGGTCTGAGCGGTTCGACGGCGGCACTGCCGATTTGGACCGAGTTCATGAAAGCCGCGCTCGCCGGGCACGCGAACGAAATGTTCGACGTGCCGGAAGGCATCGCCTTCGTCGATATCGATCACGACACGGGCAAGCTGGCGACCCCGAACTGTCCCAACGTCTTTACCGAATCCTTCATCGCCGGCACCGAGCCGGTCGAATACTGTCCGCTGCACAGGCAGGAGCAATAGGCCGCCTCGCAGGGGCCTCCTTCAGGCGGCCCTCGTGAACTTCGGCGCGGCGGGTCTCGTCCCCTACACCGGATGTTCAGATACGGTCCCCGGCGTACTTCGTCCTTTTCCGAGTTCATCAACTGGACCGACTATCGCTGGGAACCCAGCCCGTGGCGCGAGCCCGCGGCCGGGTCGCGCCCCTGGGCCCCTCACGCCCCCTATCGCGGCCGCCGCTACAACCTGCTGCAGGTGTTTCTGGCCGGCCTCGCCGTGGTTGCCGGCCTGAAGCTCATGTCGGCGCTGAAAAACAGCGCGTTGGGAAATGGTGGGAACCGGTCCTGGATCGAAAGGGCTTTTCTGGCTGTTCTGCTGGTGATCGTTGCTTCCTACGTGTCGAAACAGAGGCAGCGTCGGTAGTTCCGCACGGCTCTATAATTCAAGTGTGAACCAGGAGGTCTTCGCCGCCCTGTCCGAGGCGCTCGATCGCGGGGAGGAAGTCGCGCTCGTGACCATCGTCGCGGCTACCGGCTCCACCCCTCAGCGCGTCGGGGCCAAGATGCTCGTCTTCCCCGATGGCCGCACGGTCGGAACGATTGGCGGCGGCTGCTACGAGAACGACGCCTTCTGGAAAGCCCGTGAAGCCATCACGGCGCGCCGGCCGATCAACGTGAAGTACGAGCTCAACGACGATTTCGCCCAGGAGACCGGTCTCGTGTGCGGTGGTCAGATGGAGGTCTTCATCGAACCGGTCGAGGCATCGCCCGACGTCTACGTCTTCGGCGCCGGGCACGTCGGCTACTGGGTGGCGAAGATGGCCCGCGACGTGGGCTTCCGTGTCCATGTCATCGACGACCGTGAGAAGTTCGCCAACACCGAGCGGTTCGGCGAGGGAATCGACGTCATTGTCGAAGACATTCCGACGTGGATCGAGCAGCACTCGCTGCCCCCGACCGCCTACGCCGTGATCGTCACGCGAGGACACACCCACGACCTCGACGCGCTTCGCGCCCTGGCGGCGCAGCGGCTTCGTTATCTCGGCCTGATCGGCAGCAAAGCGAAAGTACGGCGGATTTTCGACGAGCTGATCCGCGAAGGCACCGCCGATGAATCGCTGAAGGGCGTTCATGCGCCCATTGGTCTGGACATCGGGGCCATCACACCGCAGGAAATCGCGGTCAGCATCGTCGCCGAACTGATCGCGGCCAAACACGGGAAAACCAACGAGCCCAACGTCGCGGCTGTCAGCATGCGATGGGAAGGGGCCCTCAGAAAATAGACGGTATAATCAGTCGAGGCCTCTCTAAGCGCCTGCCTGGCAATGGGTTCCTACGAACTGTCCGAACGGTCGAGCCGCCTGCTGGCGACGCTCGTGCGTGAGTACATCGAGACGGCCGAGCCCGTTTCGTCGCAGGTCCTCGCCCGCGAAAGCGGTCTGCAGGTGTCATCGGCCACGGTCCGGAACGTTCTCGTCCACCTGGAGGAAGGCGGATATCTCTACCAGCCGCACACCTCGTCGGGCCGTGTTCCGACCGACCGCGGCTATCGTGCGTTCGTCGACCTGCTTCTCGAGAGCCGCAGGCCGGGCCGCGCCTCCGCTGACGTCGAGCACCAGCTGCGCCAGCATGCCGGGCCTTCACCGCTGATGGACGACCTCCTCGCCAGCGTGTCGCATGTCGTGTCGCGCGCCGCGCGTCACGTCGGCTTCGCGATGGCCGACAGCCACGCCGCCGTCCTGCAGCGCATCGAGTTCGTTCCGCTCGGCGGGCCGCGTGTGCTCGTCATCGTCGTCGCGCACGGCAATCAGGTCACGCAGAAGGTCGTCGATGCGCAGGAGACGCTGCGCTCCGACGATCTGGTGCAGGCCGCCAGGTATCTGAACACCGAGTTCGCGGGCCTGCCGCTGCTCGACGTTCGCGAGGCCGTGATTGCCCGGCTCCAGCAGGAGCGCATACTCTACGACCAGCTGCTGGCTCGCGCGCTTCGCCTCGCGCGGTCGACGCTGGAAGAGCTGCCGCGACAGCAGACATTCCACGTCGAAGGCGCGGCGTCGCTGCTCGACGGCAGCGCCCACGAACAGGTGTCGATGGGGACACTGCGGAAACTGCTCGACATGATGGAAGAGAAAGAACGCATGGTGCAGCTGCTCAATGCCTATATCGACGGTCCTGGCCTGACCGTCGTCATCGGCACCGAGCATGCCGCGCCAGACCTTCAGCGATTCAGCTTGATCGCCTGCACCGCCGTGGACGGCGCCACCACGCGAACGGTCGGCGTCATCGGCCCGACGCGCATGCGCTATTCACGGGCAATCTCGCTCGTGGATGGGACGACGCAGGCAGTTTCGCGCGTGCTGCGCGACGCACCGTAACGAACGAACCATGACTGAAGCGCTCAACGATCAGGATCCCCCGCAGGAGCAGCAACAGCCGGAAGACACGCAGCCCGATCCGCTCGACGAGCTCCGTCGCGAGCGCGACTCGCTGCAGGATCGTCTGCTGCGTACTGCCGCTGAATTCGACAACTACCGCAAGCGCATGGACCGGGAGCGGCGCGATCTCGCCGAGTACACCGCCGGCGAGGTGCTGAAAGAGCTGCTGCCGATCATCGACAACCTCGAGCGGGCGCTCCAGGCAGCGCCACAGGACGATCCGCTGCGCAAGGGTGTCGAGTTGACGCATCGACAGATGCTCGACATGCTGCGCAAACGCGGCGTGACGCCGATCGAGGCGCTCGGCGCGGATTTCGACCCCAACTTCCACCAGGCCGTAATCCACGAAGAAAGCACCGGGCACCGAGAGGGCGAAGTCATGGAAGAGTTGCAGCGCGGCTATGTGGTTGGTGATCGCCTGCTCCGGCCCGCGATGGTGAAAGTGGCGAAGCGCGCGTGAGCAAACGCGACTACTACGAAATCCTGAGCGTCGCGCGTACCGCGACGGAACAGGAGATCAAGAGCTCGTATCGCAAGCTCGCGCTCAAGTACCACCCGGACCGCAATCCCGGTGACAAAGAGTCCGAGGAACGCTTCAAGGAGGCGGCCGAGGCCTACGCCGTTCTGGTCGACACCGACAAGCGGCACATGTACGACCGCTTCGGTCACGCTGGCCTTGGCGGCGCCGCGACCGGCGGGTTCGATCCCAACGCGTTCAGCGGATTCGAAGACATCCTCGGCGGTCTCGGCGATATCTTCGGCTTCGGCGATGTCTTCGGCGGCGGGCGCCGGCGCGGCGGACCGCAGCGCGGCGCGGATCTCCGCTACGACCTGGAGATCTCGTTCACCGAAGCAGCCAAGGGCGTCGAAGCGTCGATTCAGATCCCGCGACAGGTTCCGTGCGATACGTGCGGCGGCACCGGCGCCGCACCGGGCACACACCCCGTCACGTGTCCGCAATGTCAGGGCCGCGGTCAGCTGCGGTATCAGCAGGGCTTCTTCACCGTCGCGCGCACGTGCAATCAGTGCCGCGGATCGGGATCGATCATTTCCAAGCCGTGCGCCACCTGCCGCGGTGCCGGGCGCGTCCAGCAGGAGAAGAAGCTCACCGTACGAATTCCCGCCGGCATCGCCACCGGACAGCGCCTCCGCTTGAGCAGCGAGGGCGAGGCTGGGCCGCTCGGCGGGCCGGCCGGCGATCTCTACGTCGTCATCCACGTCCAGGAGCATTCGTTCTTCCAACGTGACGGCAACGATCTCTACTGCGAGGTTCCGTTGAACTTCACGACGCTCGCGCTGGGAGGAGAAATCCGCATCCCGACGCTCGACGGCGACGAAACGTTCACGGTGCCGGCCGGCACGCAGACGGGCGCGACGTTCCGCGTCCGCGGTCGCGGCATGCCCGACGTGAGCGGCCGCGGTTACGGCGATCTGCTCGTCACGGTGAAAGTGAGTACGCCGCGCAAGCTGACCAAGGACCAGAGGAAGCTGCTCGAGCAGCTGTCCGCGACGCTGCCCAAGGAAGAATTCCAGCCGACGCCGGTTGACGAGCAGACCGACAAAGGCCTGCTCGATCGCGTCAAGGATATTTTTGGGTAGCGGTCGTACCTGGCCTGCGCTCGACGTTCACCACGTTCCAGAGTTTCTCGAAGCCGCGCTGATCGATTACCACGTCACCGCCATCAACGAAGGCGACGAGGCGTGGCGCATCTTCTTTCACGACGCCGAGGAACGCGATCGCGCGGCCGCGGGGCTGCGCGCCGAGTTCGACGGCCTCTCCGTCGAACCCGTCGACGTTCCGGACGAGGACTGGGCGGCACGTTCGCAGGCCAGCCTTCGCGCCATTCAGATCGGGCGTGTCATCGTCGCGCCTCCATGGGACGCGCCTGTCACCATCGTGGTGCAGCCGTCGATGGGGTTCGGTACCGGCCATCACGCGACGACGCGTCTGTGCCTGGCCGCCATGCAGCAGCTCGACGTGCACGGCATGACCGTCATCGACGTGGGCACCGGCTCCGGAGTGCTGGCGATCGCTGCCAGCCTGCTCGGTGCGGCCAACGTCATCGCGATCGATGATGATCCCGACGCGGTCCAGGCGGCGCGGGAGAACATCGCCCTGAACCTGCGGGCGCGCGTCACGCTGCAGACCAGCGATCTGCGTGAGGCAGCACCGGCGAATGCCGACCTCGTGCTTGCCAACCTGACCGGGGCTTTGCTCGTCTCGGCGGCCGGGCAGCTGAAACAGTTGACGGATTCGGGTGGCCGCCTGATCCTGAGCGGGTTCATGGCCCGCGAGGAGCGCGACGTGCTTCACGCGTTCGCGCCGCTCGCCGTCGAACATCGCGCGCAGGAAGAGGAATGGCTATGCGTCACCCTTCGCTGACTCGTCTTCGCTTCACGTTGATCGTCCTTGCGGTGACAATCGCCTCGGCGCTCCCTCGTGCCGAGCGAATGGGATACCCGCCGGAGGAGTTCGTGGCGCGGCGACAGGCGCTGGCCAAAGTGCTTCAGCGAGGCACGCTGGTGATGTTTGGCGGCACCAGCCCGATTCCCGGCGTTCGCTTCCGTCAGGACAACGACTTTTACTATCTGACCGGCAACGAGTCGTTCAATGGCGTGCTGGTGATGGACGTCGCGTCAAGTGCGTCGCACCTCTTCCTCCCGAAGCTGAGCCCAACGGAGATTCGCTACGAAGGCGGAAACTGGCTCGAAGAAGCCAATGCCGCAAAGCAGTACGGCTTCGCGTCAATTCAGCCGCTGACTGGACTGCACGAATTTCTCGCGCGGCGCCGGGGCATTGCCGAGACCGAGCAGCTATGGACGCGGCTGTCGGAGCGTGATGTCGTGGACCGCGGACGACTCGACACGGCCATCGGCACGGCGCGGCGTCTGACCAATCCGTTCGCGCAGCAGCCCACCGAGGACGCGGCGCGAGTGACGTCGCTTCGCGAGCAGTTCCCCTACTACGAGATGAAGGATGTTTCGCCGCACATCGATCGTCTGCGGATGATCAAGTCCCCTCGTGAGATCGAGATTCTCAAATACAACGGGCGCATCAGCGCCGAGGCGTTGAAGCGCGCGATGCAGGCGACGGCGCCTGGCAAATACGAATACGAGCTCGAGGCCGAAGGCACGTATTGGATGGTGAAGCACGGATTCCAGGGCGCCGCCTACCCCGCCATCGTCGGATCGGGGCCCATGGGCAACCAGTGGCACTACGAGGCGAACGGCCGTCAGATGAAAGCCGGCGAGCTCGTGGTCATGGACTACGGCGGCTCGCTCGACTACATGACGATGGACATCAC
>Ga0075421_100009519_pt1 | contig 11975 bp, 6 predicted proteins | sample SoiMetdeltSBSDD5_FD_75292 | JGI IMG/M metagenome (GOLD analysis project Ga0075421, IMG submission 75292) | Bulk soil microbial communities from a Populus tree surrounding site in Tennessee, USA - Soil MetaG P. deltoides SBSDD5 | ecosystem: Environmental > Terrestrial > Soil > Tree plantation...
ATCGGCGGAAATGCTGCCGGCCGGCGATTCGCCCGACGCCGGCAGATCGAGCCGAACTTTCTCTCGACCGGTCAGCACCACGATCGACCCGTCGGGCGCCAGATGGACGTCGAGTGCTTCGCCGACGATCTGCCTGCCTTTGCCGGAGGACCCCTTCATTGCGACGCCCGCGCCGCCGTTCAACGCGACGCGCTCGAGCGCCTGGCCGTCCTCGCTGTAGTCCATATCGATGTCGCGAGCCGACATCGAATCGATCGTCGCTCCGCCGCTCACGCGCGCGTTGTTGCGCAGCTCGATGTGCTGCACGATTTGTTCGTCGTCGGAGAGACGTGTATTGACGTGATCGGCGTCGATGATCTGCTGGTTGCGGAGCACGTGCGCCTGTCCGTCCAGGGTCAGCGTGTTCTTGAGCCGGTCGAGCACCGCGGTGCCAGCGGTGAACTCCAGCGTCGGCTGCTGCTTCTCATCCGACATGTTCACCTTGGCCTGTTCGGTAATGGTCAGCACGTCGTTGGTCTGGTCGTAACTGGCATTGCCTCCAGATCCGGTCATGCGGCCCTTGCTGAACGCCACCGCGCCGGGCGCGTGCACGATGCTGTCGGCCTGGTTGTGAGTCGCGCGATCGGTGGTCAGCTCGAACCCGTCGCTCGCTTTGAGCCGGACGTTCCCGGAGAGCTGTTTCTCGCGCTGGTCCTTCCCCGCCGTCGCCTCATCGGCGGTGACGACGAAGGTGCGGCCATCGGATTTCCTGACCGTGATCTCCACGTCGAACAGCTTCTGAGATCCGTCGTCGTAGGAAAGCGATCGGGAGAACTTGAGCGAAAAGTCCCGCTGGGTCTCGCGCATCCGGTCGAGACCGCCACCGTAGGTCTCGGCGACGGCCTTCGGATCGAGGCGCTCGACCGGCGCAGGTGGCACCGGCTTCCGGCGCTCACCTATCGAGAGATAGACGATCGCCGCGAACACCACACCGAAGACCGCGAGGCCGATCCGTGTGAGCCTCTGCCAGGACCTCATTCAGCTTCCAGAATAGTCAGTTTTCGGGGGCCTTGAAATCCGCAATCGACAACTGCAGGTATCGCTCACCTTCCCAGGTGTCCTGCTCGAGCGAGAAGGCCAGGTCGATGGCGGTGCGGTGGCCGGCGACGAACTCCTCCCGCTCGGAGGCGCGCCAGGCGATGCCGCGCATGACGCGGCCATCCTGACGGAAGGCCATCTTGAGGTGGCGCTCCTTCAACCGGCGTGGCCCGTCGACGATTTCGACGCCACTGGCGCGGAAGATCGGACGGGGATTGCCGGCGCCGAACGGCGCCAGCGACGTCAGCTCCGAGGCAATCTGGTCATCGATGGATTTGAAGCCGAGCACGCCGTCGATCCAGATGCGCGGCCGCAGATCGTCTGGATGCAGGCAGCCGTCGGCGTGGTCGTTGACCCGCGCGCGAAGCTCGCGCACGCGATCCGACGCCATGGTCAGTCCGGCAGCTTGCTTGTGCCCGCCGAACTTGGTCATCACCTCGCCGCACGATTCGAGCGCCGCGAGCATGTTGAAAGATGGGATGCTGCGGCACGACCCGTGCGCGACCTCGCCGTCGGTAGAGATGACGATGGCCGGACGGTGGAACGCGTCAACCAGCTTCGAGGCCACGATGCCGATCACGCCGCGGTGCCAGCCCTCACCTGCGACGACGATCACCGTGCGCGAACCAATCTCGAGATCCGTCTCGACCGCCTTCTTGGCCGCCGTAACAATGTCGACTTCCTCTTCTTGACGCCGGATATTCTCAGCGTCGAGCTGTTGCGCCAGTTGGCGCGCTTCCTCACGCATCGCCTCATCCGAGGCCAGCAGCAAACGCGCGGCGATGTCGGGCGAGCTCATGCGACCCGCGGCGTTGACGCGCGGGGCGAGCACGAAGCCAATGTGGTAGCTGTCGATGTCCTTGCCGATCAAGCCACAGACGTCGAGGAGCGAGCGCAAGCCGACCTTGTGCGGTCCTCTCGACAGCATCTCGAGTCCAAGCTTGGCGATGACGCGATTCTCCCCGGTCAGGGGCACGACATCGGCAAGCGTGCCGATCGCCGCGACTTTGACGAAGGCTGGAAGCCAGCTCGTATGGCCGGTGCGAATACACAGCGCCTGCACCAGTTTCAATGCGACGCCGACGCCGGCAAGGTTCTTGTCGGGATACGAGCAGTCGTGCCGCTTCGGATTGATAACCGCGAACGCCTGCGGCAACTCGGTATCTGGCTCGTGATGGTCGGTGATGATCAGATCGAGACCGAGGGCGCGCGCACGCGCCGCCGCCTCGACCCCGCGGATGCCGCAATCGACTGAGATCACCAGCGCCACGCCGAGCGCGTGCAGACGATCCAGCGAGGCCGGCTGCAGTCCGTAGCCGTCGCGCAGACGCTCGGGAATGAAATGCGTGACGTCGGCGCCCAGCAACTCGAGGGCGCGGCGCAAGATCACCGTGGAGGTCACGCCATCGACGTCGTAATCGCCATGGATCGCGATGCGCTCCTTGTTGGCGATCGCGCGCAGGATGCGATCGACCGCAACCGGCAGATCGGTGAGCCGGTGCGGGTCGAGGAGATCGTCGAGCGAGGGAAACAAGAACCGGCGTGCGCTGAGCGGATCGTCCAGACCGCGGATCGACAACAGCCGCGCCGTTACCGGCGATACCCGCAGCTCGTGCGAGAGCGTCGCGACCACCGACTCGTCGCACTGAAGCGACTCCCAGATTCGATCAGCTTTCGGCAATTCCCACGTTCCCCATCGCCCGCCACTTCTCGTAGCGTGCCTGCAACCGCGCCTCGGACGACATCGCCGATGCGCTCGAGAGCGCTCGCCCGAGCGCCGTGTCCAGCAGCGTCGCCGAAAGCTCGTGATTCGTATGGGCGCCGCCGCGTGGTTCCGGAATGATCTCGTCCACGAGCTTGAGCTTGACCAGATCGGCGGCGGTGAGCTTGAGCGCTTCGGCCGCTTCCACTTTTCGGCCCGAGTCACGCCAGAGAATGGCCGCGCATCCCTCCGGCGGAATCACGCTGTAGATGGCGAACTCGTGCATCAGGATGCGATCGCCGACTGCCAGTCCAAGTGCTCCGCCGCTGCCGCCTTCGCCATGCACGATGACGATGATCGGCGTGTCGAGCGCCGCCATCTCGCGCAGGTTCAAGGCAATGGCCTCGGAAATGCCCCGTTCCTCCGACTCGATACCGGGATAGGCAGCAGGCGTGTCGATGAAGGCAATGACCGGTCGCTGGAACTTCTCGGCCAGCTTCATCGCGCGCAGCGCTTTCCGGTAGCCCTCGGGCTTGGCGTAGCCGAAGTTGCGATAGATCTTCTGCTTCGTGTCACCACCGCCCTTGTGATGGCCGACGATCAGCACCGGCTCGTCACGGTAGCTGGCGAAGCCGGCGACAATGGCATGATCGTCGGCGTAGCGGCGATCGCCGCTGATTTCGGTGAACTCCGTGAACAGACGCGAAGCGTAGTCCAGCACCGTCGGCCGGTTCGGGTGCCGTGCCACCAGGACGCGCTGCCACGGCGTCAGGTTCTTGTAGATCTCTCCGCGCAGCGAGTCGATGCGCATGTTCAGGCTGTCGAGCGAGCGCTGCCGTTCCGCCGTTACCGGCAGCATCGAGAGCGCCTCGACTTCTTTCAGCAGCAGCGCGATCGGTTCTTCGAATTCCAGTGTGTCAGGTGGCATGGACAGCCCAGGTCAAGGTCAACGCAGGCTCACCGAGCCGGCGCCGCAGATTTTCTCCACCTCGGAAACCAGTCGTTCCGACGGCCTGACCCGGATACCGCTGACGTCAGCCGTCACGCGAATGTGCCGTTCCTGCTCGTGAATGACGAACGCGACCTTCCGGTCGCCCTTGTGATGGGCGAGCACGTCCAGCAGCTTTTCGAAAGTGCTACGGTCGTGCGGCGGCATCGAGACGTTGATCGACACGGACTTGGTCAGCCGCTCACGGACCAACTCGATCGGGACGATCTCCGAGGCGATGATCCGGGCCGATTCGTCGTCGCGCTCGAAGCGCCCGGCCACGCAGACCATCGTGCCGTTCTCCGCCAGATGACCGTGTTGCTTGAACGCTTCAGGGAAGACCACGACTTCGATACTGCCGCCGGCATCGTCGATCATGAAGACGCACATGCGATCGCCCTTCCGCGTCTTGAGCGAGCGAAGCCCCGAGACGATACCGCCGATCGAGATGTCCTCGGCGACGGGCCTTGAGCCGGCGCCATTTGCCGGTGTCGGCGGCGATGTCTGGTTCGGTATCGCCGCAGCGGCGGCTTCGTCGGAGCCGTCGTCAGCGACCTCGACCGTCTCGCGCTTGACGATGAGATCGCGTGTGCCCTTGGCCCCGTAGGCACGGAGGTCCTCGGCAAATCTGTCGATAGGATGCCCGCTCCAATACAAACCGAGCGTCTCCTTCTCGAAATTCAGCTGCTCGACCTCGGACCACGGCGGCACGTCGGGGAGCGGAATGGCCACCGGGCCGGAGGAGTCCTCGGCTACGCCGAAGAGATCCAGGTCACCCTGGCCGAATTCCTTGTTGCGCTGCGTGCGTGCGCCGTGCTCGCAGGCGCCGTCGATCGCTGCGAACAGGCGCGCGCGCACCAACGGAATGGGATCGCGTTGAACCGGGTTCGTGGTGGCACCGACCAGTGTGTCGCAGGCCCCCGACTTCACGAGCGCCTCGAACACGCGCTTGTTGGCTAAGCGGAGATCGAGGATCTCGCAGAGGGCGTGCAGGGATGGGATTCGCCCGCCCAGCTGCGTACGGGCCTGGATGATCGCGTTGATCGCCGTCTCGCCCAGACCCTTGATCGCGGTCAGGCCAAACCGGACGCCTTTGCCAGGCTCGACTGAGAAGTGCAACTGGCTCTCGTTGATATCGGGCGGCAGCACCGGGATGGCGCGATCGCGGCTCTCGGCGAGATACATCGCCAGCTTGTCGGTATTCTGCGCCTCGATCGTCAGCAGCGCCGCCGCAAAGTGCCAGGGGTAGTTGGCCTTGAGATACGCCGTCTGGTACGCGAGGAAGGCGTAGGCCGTCGAATGCGACTTGTTGAAGCCGTATCCGGCGAAGTACTCCATCAGATCGAAGATCTTGGCGGCCTTCTTCTCGTTAACGCCCTTGCTGCGGGCGCCTTCCATGAACGCCTCGCGCTGCTTCGCCATGACTTTGGGGTCCTTCTTCCCCATCGCCTTGCGAAGCACGTCGGCCTGGCCGAGCGTAAATCCGGCCAGCGCCTGCGCGATGCGCATCACCTGTTCCTGATAGGCGATGACGCCGTAGGTATCCGAGAGAATCGGCTCGAGGGCTGCGAGCTCGTACTTCACCTCGGTCTTGCCCTGCTTGCGCGCCACCCAGTCGTCCACCATGCCCGACTTGAGCGGGCCTGGACGATAGAGCGCGTTCAAGGCAATTAGGTCGTCGAGCCGTTCGGGCTTGGCCTTACGCAGCAGCTCGCGCATGCCCGAGCTCTCGAACTGGAAGATGCCGTAGGCGGCGCCCTCGCCAAACAACCGGTATGTCTTCGGATCGTCGAGCGGAACGTTGTCGATATCGAGCTCGACGCCTTCCGTGCGCTTGATTTCCTCGAGACAGTCGCGGATCAGCGTCAGCGTGCTGAGACCGAGGAAATCCATTTTCAGGAGGCCGATCCGTTCGACCTCCTTCATGTTCCACTGCGTCGTGATTTCGTCGCGGGCGCCTTTGTAGAGTGGCGCGTAGTCGGTGATCGGCCCGGGCGCGATCACCACGCCGGCGGCGTGCACCGATGCATGCCGCGACATGCCCTCGAGACGCTTGCCGATGTCGATGACCTCTTTGACCTTCGCGTCGCGGGCCACCATGTCCTTCAGCACCGGGTTCTCGGTGAGCGCTTTGTCGAGCGTCATGTCGAGCGCCGGCGGGATCTGCTTGGCGATCCGATCGACGTCGGCATACGGCATGTCGAGCGCGCGGCCCACGTCCCGCACCACCGCCTTCGCCTTCATCGTCCCGAAGGTGATGATCTGCGCGACGTTCTCGCGGCCGTACTTCCGCGTGACGTAGTCAATCACCTCGCCACGCCGCCGCTCGCAGAAATCCACGTCGATGTCGGGCAGCGACACGCGCTCGGGGTTGAGGAAGCGCTCGAAGATGAGATCGAAGTCGAGCGGATCGACGTCGGTAATGCGCATGCACCACGCCACGAGCGAGCCGGCTGCCGATCCGCGGCCGGGACCGACCGGTATCCCTTCCTCGCGCGCGTAGCGGATGAAATCCCAGACGATGAGGAAGTACCCCGCGTACCCCATCTTGCGAATCATCGCGATCTCGTAGTCGAGACGCGTCTCGTATTCCGCGATGGAGTGCCGCAGCCGGCCGTTCGACGCGAGCTGGCGCAGACGCGGCAACCGCTGTGCGAATCCTTCCCGGGCGACGTGCTCGAAATACTGATCGAGCGTCGAGCCCTCCGGGACCCCGAACGACGGAAGGTGGTTCTGCCCCTTCGGAATGGTGACGTTGCACCGTTCCGCGACAAGCATCGTGTTCGTCAGCGCTTCCGAGTAGTCCTTGAAGACCGCCGCCATCTGATCGGCGGTCTTCAGGAAGAACTGGTCGCCCGTGTAGCGCAGGCGCTGCGCATCGTTGACGGTCTTGCCGGTGCCGATGCAGAGCAGGATATCGTGCGGCTGATAGTCGCCCTGCCGGAGGTAATGCACGTCGTTGGTCGCAACGAGCGGCAGGTTCAGCTCCCGCGCCAGAGGCACGATGCCTTTGATCACCGTCTTCTGCTCGTCGATGCCCTGATACTGCATCTCGAGGAAGAAGCTGTTCGGGCCGAGGATGTCGCGCAGGCGGGCGGCGGCCTCGAGGGCGGGTCGCGCCTGCTCGACCTTCAGCGCACTGGCGACCTCACCTTTCAGACAGCTGCTCAGTCCGATGAGACCTTTGGCATGCTGCGCCAGCAGCTCCTTGTCGATGCGAGGGCGGTAGTAGAACCCTTCGGTGTAGCCCGACGACACCAGCTTGATCAGGTTCTTGTAGCCCTCGTCGGTTTCGGCGAGCAGCACCAGATGATTGGTCTCGGTCTGCGGGCCGCTCTTCTCGAAGCGGCTGCCCTGCGCCACGTAGACCTCGCAGCCGAGGATCGGCTTGAGGCCGCGCTCGCGCGCGTGGTCGTGGAAGACAACCGAGGAAAACATGTTGCCGTGCTCGGTCACGGCGAGCGCCGGCATCTTTAGCTTGACCGCTTCGTCGAGCAACTCGTCGACGCGGCACGCGCCATCGAGCAGTGAAAACTCAGTATGAAGATGGAGATGAACGAATTCGTTCACGCCACTACTCCCATTCGATCGTCGAAGGTGGCTTGGACGAAATGTCGTAGACGACGCGGTTGATCCCGCGCACGTCGTTGACGATGCGCGACGAGATCGCCGCCAGGAGGTCATGGGGCAAGCGCGCCCAGTCGGCGGTCATGCCGTCGAGGCTCTCCACCGCGCGGATCGCCACGGTGTACTCGTAGGTTCGCGCGTCTCCCATGACGCCAACGCTCTGCACGGGGAGCAGCACGGCGAAGCTTTGCCACAGTCGCTCGTACCAGCCTGACTTGCGGATTTCGTCTGCGACGATTCGATCGGCCAGCCGCAGGAGATCGAGCCGCTCTTTCGTGATTGCGCCGATCAGCCGCACCGCCAGACCGGGACCGGGGAACGGTTGGCGGACGACGAACTCCCGTTCGAGACCAAGGTCCTGGCCGACCCGCCGGACTTCATCCTTGAACAGATCACGCAGCGGCTCGACGAGCGCGAACTTCATCCGCTCCGGCAACCCGCCGACGTTGTGATGGCTCTTGATGACGACTGCGGGACCGATTACCGAGGCCGACTCGATGACGTCGGGATACAACGTCCCCTGCCCCAGGAAACCAAAGTCACCGAGCTCGCTGGCGCGCTTCTCGAACACGTCGATGAACGTCGCGCCGATGATCTTCCGCTTCTGCTCCGGATCGGTGACGCCGGCGAGACGCTCGAGAAACAGATCGCTGGCATCCACGAAGTCCAACGGCAGGTGCAGTTTCTCGCGGAACCGCTTCTGGATCTGATTGGCCTCGTCGTAGCGAAGCAGGCCGTTGTCCACGAAGATGCAGGTGAGCCGGTCGCCGATGGCGCGGTGGATCAGCATCGCGGCGACTGTGGAATCCACACCGCCCGAGAGCCCGCACACCACTTTGCCCGATCCGACCTGCTGCCGGATTCGCTCCGTCGCCTCTTCGATGAACGACGCAATCGTCCAGTCGCCGACGCAGCCGCACACTCTGTAGGCGAAGTTGCGCAGAATCTCGGTGCCGTAATCGGTGTGCGCCACCTCAGGATGGAACAGCAACGCGTACAGCTGACGGTCTGGAGCTTCCATGGCCGCGATCGGTGCCGTGGCGCTGGTCGCCGCGATCTGAAATCCGGGCGGCACCGCCGAGACGTCGTCGCCGTGGCTGGCCCACACGCGGAGCTCGGTAGGCACTTCCTTGAACAGCGCCGGCGCCTTGCTATGCTCCGGACTGCCGTTGCCCGACACACGCACGAACGCGTGGCCGAACTCCCGGTGGCCGGACCGCCGCACCTCGCCGCCGAGCATGTCCGTCATCAGCTGCATGCCGTAGCAGATGCCGAGCACCGGCGTGTGCAAATCGAACAGCGTCGCATCGCACTTCGGCGCGCCCTCTTCGGACACACTCTTGGGTCCACCGGAGAGGATGATGCCGACGGGATTTCTCTCGCGAAGTTTCTCGACCGGCGTGTTGAACGGCACGATTTCCGAATAAACCGACAGCTCGCGCAGTCGACGAGCGATGAGCTGCGTGTACTGCGAGCCGAAGTCCAGGACGAGAATGGTTTGATGCGACACTCAGGAAGGCCTCAGGGCTCAGGACTCAGGCCTCAGGGCTAATCGTGCGGCCGTTGAGACGGGGTATTATCCCACAACATATAGTGGCGCGAGTGGGTCGAACGTACGTCTTATTGCTATTCCTAGTGTTGGGCTTCTGCCCGCACGATGTGTTCGGCGGCCAGCGGCCGAAGAAGCCCGAGCCGCTCATCACGCCGGTACTGCCCGCCGAGCAAGCCTGGCAGATCACGTTGCCATTTTCTGCGACCGCCGGCGCCGCAATGGATGACGCGCGCGTCTACGTGCCGCTGGCCGGCGAGCACTTCTCCGCCATCGAACGCGAGACCGGACAGACCGCGTGGACGGTCGACATCGAAAGCGAGTGGCCGCCGCTCGTCCGCGATGGTGTGGTCTATCTCGCGGCCAGCGACGAGCTGCATGCACTCGACGCCGCGACGGGCAACCGTCATTGGCGTGTGCCGCTCGGCCGCGGCGCGATTGCGCCAATGGCGATGACCGCGCAGGCGCTCATCGTGCTCGTCGCACCCGACGAGGTGTGGGCCTTCAATCCGGCCGACGGCCGCGTTCTGTGGACTACACCACTCGGTGGACGCGGCGGACGTGTCTCGATGGCGATCAACGAGATGGGCATCTACGTCGCGGTTGTCGATCGCCTGTTCCGCGTTATGCCGACCGATGGATCGCTGCGGTGGGATCGCCAGCTGCCTGGTGAGATCGCGACCATCGCCGTGGCGCGCGACCGCGTCTTTGTTGGATCGACGACCAACGAGGCCTACGCCTTCGAGCCCGATCGCGGACGGCTGATCTGGAAGTTCCGGTTCGGCGGCGATGTCGTGGGAATCGCGGCGAAAGACGATCAGGTCTTCGTCGTCTCGCTCGACAACCTCGCTCGCGCGCTCAACCGGAGCAATGGTAATCAGATTTGGAAACGAGCGCTGGCGACTCGCCCCGTGGGGGCCCCGCAAGTGTTCGACGGCGTCGTGGCCATCGCCGGCGCCGAATCCGTGGCGACCTTCAACAGCAAGACCGGCGCGCCGGTCGGCACGTTCGAAGCGGTGGACCTGCTTCAAGGCCGGCCGCTCGTGGATGCCACGCCGTTGCCGTTCGCAGTCTCCATCGTTGCCATCATGCGTGACGGCCGGGCGCTGGGACTGCGACCTGTCGATATGCTGTTCCGGGAAAAGCCGATCGAGGCGCTGACCGCGCTCCCGGGTCGTCCGCTGCAGAAGGAACTCAGCCCGCTGCGTTAGCGCGCGAGCACTGGTTGCAGCGTCGCCGCAAGCCGGCGCACGCCTTCGCGGATTCGGTCGGGTGTCGGCGCCGAGAACGACAATCGAATCGTGTGGTGACCGCCGCCGTCGACGTGGAAGGCGCTGCCGGCGACGAACACTACCCCGTGCGCCACCGCCCGCTCGAGCACCTCGGTATCGCGGAGTCCGTCCGGCAGCGTGGCCCAGATGAAAAAACCGCCCTTCGGCTGCGACCATGTCAGACGCGCGCCGATGTGATCGCGAATCGCGGCTTCCATCACATCGCGTTTGGTTCGATACAGCTCGCGGAGCTGCGGTGCCAACCGATCGACCACGCCCAGCCGGAGTGCCTCGATCACGATGCATTGATCGAGAATGCCGGAGGTCAGATCGGTGGACTGCTTGGCCGTATCGAATCGCTCGATGAGCACCGGCGGGGCAACCAGCCATCCGACGCGAAAACCCGGCGCCAATGTTTTCGACACAGTGCTCAGATACAGCACCCGTCCCTGCGCATCGTCGGCGCGCAGTGGCCGTGTCTCGCCTTCGGTCGCGACGTCCTCAAAGTAGAGCGAGCCATACGGATCGTCCTCGACGATCAACAGATCGCGACGGTCCGCCCAGTCGAGCAGCCTCGCTCGCCGATCGCGCGCCAGCAGTGATCCGGTCGGGTTCTGAAAGTTCGGGATGACGTAGAGCAGCTTGATGCGTTTGCCGGCGCTGTGCTCCCGCTGCCAGACCGCCTCGAGATCGTCGAGGTCGATGCCATCGGCGTCCTGACGCACGCCGACGAGTTCGGCCTGCGCGTTCTTGAATGCGGCGATGCCGCCGGTAAAGGTCGGCAGCTCCACGAGAACGACATCGCCCGGACTCACCAGCACGCGGGCGATCAGATCGATGCCCTGCTGCGATCCGTTCGTGACGATCAGGTGCTCGAGACTGGTGTGGATGCCGCGCTGCTCGAGCACGCGAAGCGCCTGCTCGAGAAGCGGCTTCAGCCCGCGCGTCGGTCCGTACTGGAGCGTGTTCCCATCGTGGCTCTCGAGCAGTACCTTCGAGATGTCGCGCAGCTCCTCCCATGGGAACAGGCTCGGGTCCGGGTATCCAGGCGCAAAGGACACCAGGTCGCCAGATCGGGCGACGACGGTCCCCATCCGCCGGATCGCGGACTCAGTGAGTTGACGTCCCGTCTGCGACAGGAATTTCTCGTAGTCGGTCATGTCCGTGAACTCGTCCCTCGACGAAGCCCGCATTCGCTTCGCGATACAGCTTGAGATACGCGCCGAGCGAGGCCAGCCCAATGTACTGGAAAACCACAGCCCGCAGCACCCACGCCAACAGGCTCAACGGGATGAAGATGAACCCGAAGAGCGGCACGAACGCAATCAAGCCCAGAGCCGTCGTCGCGAGCAGTGACGCGCCCGTCGCGAAGATCACCAGGGCCAGTACGACCGCAAACACCCCACCAACGGTACGGCGCTCGCGGCGAATGAACGAAGTCGCGCGAGGGATAGCGGTCGCCACCGAGCAGCTGTCGGACGCAATCACGATCTGTGTGATCAGGTACACGAGATTGATGAACGTGATCCAGCCAACGAATGCCGTCGTCACCAGCGCCGTCAGCCCCAGGCCTTCCCCGGCGCTGCGGATCGTCGCAACGAGAGCGACAAGCCCCAAACCCGACGCGAGATAGATCGCCATCAACACGAGCCCGAGCCGGGCGTAGGCCGGAAACAACGCGCTGGCGCCCTCGATGAAGGCGTCCACCGAGAACGCCGACGCGCGCGCAACGACGTCGGGCAGCAGCGGCGGTTGCTCGAT
>Ga0075421_100009520_pt1 | contig 11975 bp, 11 predicted proteins | sample SoiMetdeltSBSDD5_FD_75292 | JGI IMG/M metagenome (GOLD analysis project Ga0075421, IMG submission 75292) | Bulk soil microbial communities from a Populus tree surrounding site in Tennessee, USA - Soil MetaG P. deltoides SBSDD5 | ecosystem: Environmental > Terrestrial > Soil > Tree plantation...
TCCGTGGCTGCCCCCCGAGCTGCACGATCAGGTTACCCGACAGGTCCTCTGGTTCGGCCTCGCCCCGCTTCTCGCGCCACAAGCGTAGCAAGGCGGTCTCATCATCGCCCATGATAATCCTAGCATCTGAGCCCCCGACAAAGGCGCGGCGAGAGTTGACCTGGCTGGGTGTCGACATGGTGTTCACTCCTGCTGAGAACACCATTCATCAACACCGACACAAAGTCAAGACTCCTGGCATCATATAATCCTTGTGGCATAAGTATGAGGAATATAATCTTAACAAGCGAACTTATCCGCGCAGCTAGAGCCCTCCTACGTTGGGATCAGCGTCAGTTGGCCGAGGCGTCCTCCGTTTCACTCCCCACAATCAAGCGTCTCGAGGCTACGCCTGGAGTCGTGACCGCCCACAAACCAACGATCGCAGCGCTGCGTCGCGCGCTCGAGGTTGCAGGGGTCGAGTTTATCAATGGAGAGCAGCCAGGAGTCCGGGTTCGAAAGGACGCCCATAAGGATTGATGCAGCGGTCCCTCCGGCACAGCCGACGCGAGTCCGCCCGACCCCAGGGCCGCGGTCATGATGGGCCATGCCTTGCCTCTAACTAAGATGCCCGCAAGCAATCGGATGGTAAGATTTTGGGAGGGACTCATGCACGGCGCGCTGAGACAAACCGGCTTGATCAGCTCACACATCCATTCGCTTGAGTGCGCCATTCTGGCATTGCTCCTGGTCGGGTGCATGGCCATCGACAGTTGGCGGTTTGCCATCTACGGGCCTTTGCTGGTCGGCGTCCTCATAGTCAGAGATATTAATTGGGCGCCTGCGCGCATGCTGGGGGCGATTTCTTACTCGCTTTATCTCACGCATGACACCTTCGGTATGTGGTTGCGGGGCGCCCTGATCGTGAAGCTGGACCTAGGCGCTCTGTCTGCTGTCGTGCTGGCACTCATCGCCAGTGTTGCCTTCGCCGCCCGTTTCTACTGGCTCATCGAGCGGCCAAGTCTCGTGTTGTCCAGGCAGATATCCTATGCGCGGAAATATTGATCGCTAGTCAGTGGAACCTCCCGTAACCGCTTTCCGTTAGGTGGTCCTAAGATTTAGGTGGTCCTAAGATTGCGCACCGAATATTGCTCTGCGCGGCGTGAAGCGCTTGAGCTCCTGCGATAGCCACTTTTCTCTTACTCTGTCATTTCTCTATTTATCACCGTATTGCCCAACACGAGCACGTCCATCCAGGCTCGCAGAAAGCAGTCGAGGGTCTCCTGCGGCCTGCAGACAACGGGCTCCCACCACCATATCGCGGTGTCCGCTCCCCAATGTTCAAAACCCATGGGACGGAGTCGTTGGCAGTCGAACCTTGGCACGTGAACGCGGATAAATGCTGCAACGCCTGTTACCGGGAATGTTCGCATTCCGTACCTCTCGCCCTCCACCTACCTCACAGTTCGCACCTTTAGTGAACAACGTCGAAGATCTTGCATGCCGACAAGCCTTGATTAAGTCCTAAGATGACGATACTCCTGATTGAGGGGTTCGGCATTCCGCCTCAGGAACAAGCTCCGCAAAGCCCCTTCGAATGCTCAACTCGATCGCCCGCGATAATCTTGTTATCCTGACAAGCGCACGGGCCTGTCGCCTTCAAAGGGTTGCCTTATGGGGCGCTCCGCTGGTGCCGGTAAAGAAGGCGAATCTGCAATACCTCGCCTCTCACCCATTAGCATATTCACAACATGTGCCGTGATATGGCCCAGCCATTAGTTTCCGTTATCGTCCCGGTCTACAATGATGCAGCGTTTCTGCCGGAGGCGCTGGAATCCATTGTTAGTCAAACATGCAACGATTTTGAAGTGATCGTCTCGGATGATGGCAGCAGCGATCACAGCCGCGATATTGCCGAGCAGTTTACAAGACGCGACGCGCGCTTCCGGTTGTATGTCAACCCAACCAATTTGGGCATGACCCGCAATTGGAATTCTGCATTGACACAAGCCCGCGGGCGGTATGTGGCCAAACTGGATGCGGACGACGCATTCCGGAATGAGGCGTTGGAGCGACTAGTCGAAGCTATGGAGAGCAGACAACGCCCCCTCGTCGCTTATTGCAGAACTTTGAGCTGCGACCAGCAGCTAGTTCCGTTTGCTTCCTTTATTGGGGAGTGGGCACTAATCCGCGCCCGCATGGATCCTTTGAGTGACCTTTGCCTACCTGGTCATATCTGGTATCGCATGAGCTTCGATGATATTCAGCTCTGGCATTCGAACGCGCAGTTGCATCGGCGCGAACGCCTTCTAGAAATGGGCGGCTGGGATGAAAGCTGGGGTTGTGCCTCCGACACGGATTTAATTCTTCGCGTGTTGGAACAAAATGAGCCCATATCTCATTTGTCCTACGTTGGTGTCCTCTACCGGCACCGGCCCGGATCGCTCAGTGATCAATACCGACGACAAGTCTGGTTGAGATGGGAAAGCAACCTGATTCACCTCGCTTCACTAACTCGCTATCACACCCGAGAAGGGCGTCTCACTTCCCAGATGCGTAAGGATTGGCGACGCATTTGGCAAAACTGGTGCGCTTTACGGACAAATGCCGATCAAGGCTTGTCTGGCTTGCGCGAAGATATTCGCAACCGATTGATGCAGCGCGCTACAAAAATAGTAGGTCCGCCTTGGCCAGTGCGCTTAGAGGGATGGTCGCGACAGTTGGTTCGGAATCTGCTGCATCGCGGCCGCATGTAGCGACTTGGTGACCTGCCAGGAAGTTCATCAACGGCGTTAGAGAGCCTCTCTTTCGGGCGCAGCATGCGCAATAGGGGTTGTGGGCGAGGCCCACTGTACGCGTGCCAATGGCAACCGCAATGTCACCAACCTTGGAACGACGTTTACGATCCAGCCTTGGCAGCGAAGCACCGGGAGAAGCAGCGGTCATACAGAGCGAATGCTGGAGTCGTGAGTTTTATCCTACGTTGGAACCGCAAAACTATCTGAGATTCCCACTTGCGAATCTTCGCTCATGCCAGCGCCAGGCATCTGCCACAATCGATTCGATGTCCGACCTGCAGGCTGACCATTCGAGGCGAGACTTCGCCAATGCTGGATCGGCGACCAGCACGGCAGGATCTCCGGCTCGTCTCGACGCCTTACGCACCGGCACATCACGACCCGTTACGGTCCGCACGCACGCTATGAGCTCGGCGACCGAGGTTCCGCGCCCGGTGCCGAGATTGAGAGCGACCGTCGGCCCGCCGGCTAGAAGATGATCGACGGCCCTGACATGCGCGGTTGCAAGATCGCTCACATGAACATAGTCGCGGATCGCGGTTCCGTCGGGCGTCGGATAGTCGGTCCCGAAAATAGAAACGGCCTCGCGACGACGGATGGCGGCATCCATGACCAGAGGAATGATGTGCGTCTCCGGGTCGTGGTCCTCGCCGATCTCGCCGTCCGGGTCGGCGCCCGCAGCATTGAAGTAGCGCAACCGGACGGAGCGCACGCCGTACGCTCGTTCGAAATCGTCCATCATCCGTTCGCATGCGACCTTGCCGAACCCGTAGGGGTTAATCGGCAGGAGTGGAGTCGATTCGACGATCGGCATCGCGCTTGGCTCGCCATAAACCGCGCAGCTTGACGAGAAGACAATCGCGGTGACCCCGGCCTCGACCATGGCATCCAGCAGGGCTCGGGTGCCCGCGACATTGATGTCATAGTACTGCCCGGGGCGGACAACCGATTCGCCCACGTAGGCGAGCGCCGCGAAATGCATGACGGCATCGAAACGGCCCTGCGATAGCACGGCGCGCAACGCCACGCCATCGCGGATGTCCCCCTCGACCAGCGGCCCCCAGCGAACGAACTCTCGACGACCGCGGAGAAGATTGTCGAATACGACTCCCTCGTGGCCCGCGGCGGCGAGCGCTTTCGCGCAGTGGCTGCCCACGTAGCCCGCCCCACCGGTTATCAGAACACGGGCCATGAGGTCCAAACCATGCTTGCATTTCTCACGCCCCCGGTACCTAACGCGCAGGCCCGGACGACGATCTCGAGTGTGATCAATGATTCCGGCCAGCGTACGCTGGATGACGTAGTACCATCCGGGCCAGGGGTCCAAGAGACAGCCCTTGAACAGGAGCGCGTTGAGGAACACGAGAATCGGTGCAGGTCATTCGATGCGGCGCGTGCGATCGATTGCCCGCAGGGCGCGTCGCCAGTTGCTCTCGCAGGCGAGTTTGGACTCGCGAAATCGTCGAAATGGCGGACCATGACCTGGGAGGTCTCGGTGGTCAATCTGCACTTCCGCTGTCGATAATCGCAATTCGTCTTACCCACGCCAGCCGCGGAGAGAAAGACCATTGATGGGAGATCGGTCATTGCCGCGCCCCCTTACCAGCGATGACAAGCAGGGGACAACTGCAGCACCTCCACGGACTTTTAGGACTTTTCATCGCTATCCGTTAACCGAGTCAAGCAAGCGAGCATGTAGTTCCTCTCTTTCAAATCTTATATCTCTCTATTTATCATCGTATTGCCCAACACCAGCACGTCCATCCGGGTTCGCAGAAAGCAGTCGAGCGCCTCCTGCGGCCTGCAGACAACGGGCTCGTTTTCATTGAACGAGGTGTTCAGGACCATCGGAATGCCGGTCTGCTCTCCGAAGGTCGTGATCAGCCGGTGATAGAGCGGGTTGGTACGCTTAGAGACGGTCTGCAATCGCCCCGAGCCGTCGACATGCGTCACGGCCGGTATGTGCGGCCGTCTTTCCGCCCGCACCTGAAACACCTGCATCATAAACGGGACCGCATCATCCTCCTCAAACCAATCGGAAACCGCCTCCTCAAGAATGGAGGGCGCGAACGGACGAAACGACTCGCGTCGCTTTATCTTCGCATTGAGAATCGCCTTCATGTCCGCGCGACGGGGATCGCACACGATCGACCGGTTGCCGAGCGCTCGCGGGCCCCATTCCATGCGCCCCTGGAACCAGCCCACGACTTTGCCTTCGGCAATCGCCGCGGCAGTATGCCTGCAAAGTTCCGACTCGTCCGGCACTTCCTCGACCGAGCATCCGGCTTGCGACAGCTGGGTGCGTTGTTCCGCAAGCAGTTCTGCGATCTCCGGGCGTGAGAACTCGGGCCCCCAATAGGCATGATCCATGACAAAGCTGCGCTTGCCGCCCAGCCTGTGCCAGAGGGCGAATGCGGCGCCAATGGCGCCACCTGCATCTCCGGCCGCGGCCTGAACGTAGACGCGGCGATAAGGGGTAATGCGCCGCACCTTGCCGTTGGCGACCGAATTCATCGCACAGCCGCCCGCAAGCGCCAGGTTGGTCGAACCGTATCGCGCCTGAGCGTTTCGGATTAGATGGAAGAACGCCTCCTCATACATCGCCTGTGTCGAGCAGGCGATGTTGCGATGACGGTCCTCCAAAGGATCGTCCGGCCGCCGGCGCGGCCCCAGGAGATCCTCGAGCGCTGGCGCAAAGAGGTCATCGAAATGCGGCGCGCCACCGTTCCACTGATAAGCGATCTGCTCCCGATGATGGCGAAAGTAGCCGAGATCGAGCTCGAACGCGCCATCGGGCAAGAGTCGAACGATCTTCCGCATGGCCGCGAGGTCGGCTGGCACGCCGTAAGGTGCGAGCCCCATGACCTTGTACTCATCGCCATAGTGCGGAAAGCCGAGATACTGCGTCAGCGCCTGGTAGAATATGCCCAGTGAATGGGGAAAATACACCCGGCCCACGGGTGAAAGGTCGGACCCGATCCCTAACCCCCAGGCGGCACTGGAAAAGTCGCCGAAGCCATCGACGGACACGATAACTGCCTCGTCGAAGGCGGACACGTGAAAGGCGGAAGACAGATGCGCGAGGTGATGCTCGATTCTGTGGACCGCGGCGCGCAGGCTCTCACCCGGGAACGCCTGCGCCAGCAACTCGGGAGTCCCCGCGCGCCGTCGGCGATTGCGCAGCCGCGCAAGGATCAATCCCGGGTCGGGCCGATGCCGCAGGAGATAGCCGATCCTGCGAGCCCAATTGGCCCGGCTGTCCTGATTGATCGCAATGTGGTCCACATCGCTCAATCTAAGCCCTGCCTCGCGCAGGCAATAGGCGATCGCTTGGGTGGGAAAGCCGGCCCAGTGCTTCTCCCGACGAAACCTCTCCTCCTCCGCGGCAGCAACAAGCCGGCCGTCGCGCACAAGTGCCGCCGCAGAATCCGCGTGGAACGCATTAAGCCCTAGGATTACCAAAGACGCATTTCCTCACGTAAAACCGTACTGTACTCGGCCGTGTCGGCGCGTTTGCCCTACGGTCATGCACATTGTGTCAACGCTGCAGTGCGCTCAAATCACGCTGTTTCGAACACGTTCCGAATGCTTCTCCTTCTTCGCCCGCAGCATTTCGTCTAACACCATCAGCGATAGCGTAGATTCGGCCACGCTTCTTTGGAGAGCATAGAACATTCCAGCACGACCGTTTAGGATCAGACCCTTACCGAACAAACAATAGACGAATATGGCCAGCGGCATCAGTGGTGGCGCACGCCTCAGCCAAGCGCGCAACCCCGACCCTTCGCTTCGCAGATGACCGAACTCTCGTCTCATGTAACGAGCCTGCGACGTCATCCACTGTTCCACCGATTTGCGATCGTCGTGTGTAATACTGCCCTTCAAGCTCTTCACCGGTCCTTCCACCCTCCACGCCTCGGTGTGGCCCTTGTCCCAAACCGAAAACCGACCTGTCCGAAGAAGGACGGTGTTGGGCGGGTAGAGGGAGGAAACCAGTTTTCGCCCGAAGATCGCGTAGTCGAATGCGATACGATACCCATCGAACTCCCCATCGGGATCCAAACGCGCCAGCTCCCTTCTCAACGCTTCCGTCACTTCGTAATCTGCGTCGAGGCGGAGGATCCATTTCGTAGTGACCCCCGTTTCCTGCGTAGCATACCGCCACTGGTTTCCGTGAGTGTCGAATGGGCGATTGAAAACTCTCACCTGAGCGTATTGCGACAAGATCGAAAGGGTTTCATCCGTGCTTCCACTGTCGACGACGACGATGTCCTTTGCCCAGGTCAGGGCAGAGAGCGTTCGGCTAATATTGGCCGACTCATTGAAGGTAAGCAGGACGGGCGTGATCTCGCTCAACATGAATTAACCCGCTTGCTGGCTAGACTGTTCAAATCGCATGGCAGCGCATCGCTATGCAAAAACCGAAAAATTTGGCGCAACTCCATCAAACATTGCTGCAGCACGCCAATGTCCCCGCGCCCACGGATCCGCGGCGAGAGATCAATATTTCATTATACAAATCTAGCATCTGCTGAGCTATTCCACGCCACGCATACTTGGCTTCAACGACATGTCGTCCCGCTCTCCCCATCTTCTCGCAAAGCTCCGCATCCGCTAGCAGCCGCTTGATCTCGAGTCCAAGCTTTTCAGGATCTCCTTCGGTAACAATTCCACACCGAGCCTCGCGAACGACACCCGCTATCCCAACTTCAGGAGTTACGATCACAGGACAACGGGCGGCCATGGCCTCCAAAACAACGTTGCCAAAATTCTCTGAATAAGATGGCAACGCAAGAATCTGAGCCGAAGATAGCAGAGACCACTTTCTTTCGTCATCAACCGGGCCTAGGAAGCGAACCTGATCGAATACGCCGCACCGCCGCGCCAGCGCCTCCAGTTCGGGTCGATAGTTTTCCTCGTCATTTCCGGCCAGCAGGAGGTCCGCGTGCCTAACCTGTGCCATCGCTGGAATGAGCCGGTCGATTCCCTTTTTCCAGTTCAAGCGGCCTAGAAACAACACGTAGGGCCGACCGGCTCCATTCGCGGAAGCCTCACCTGGGTCGCTGCCAAGCAGTTCGCTAGCGGGCAATTCTATGCCATTCGCGACAATGGCGGAGCGGGCACATCGGAAACCCAGAGCTCTGAATTCCGATGCTTCAATTTCCGATGTCAAGTGGATCGCTGCGGCCTTTTCGATATTACTGCGCTCAAACAGAGCTATCCATGAGCGCTTCGCCAGGGAGCTCCTCCGCCGAATCAGGTCGGCGACAAGCATCCCGCGTGGCGACAGCACATAGGGCACGCCTTGCTTTCGGGCCGCCTGAGCCGCAACGGAGGTCGGCCAGAGAAATACCGAATGTAAGTGGATCACGTCGAAGCTGGCGACATTCGCTGCCAATGCGCCGCGCATGCCGGGCGAGCGATAGAGGCGGCGGCCGATACTCGTCGCAAAATACCACACGCTGACTCCGTCAAGCTGCGTGGGTTCATCGAGACGAACTGGCGATACACCGTCTCCATCCACATTCGTCGTGTAGACATGTACGTTGTGACCTTGATCGGCGAGCGCCGATGCCAATCCATGCACCGACCTGATCGGGCCGCCATAACGAACTGCCGGATAATAAGTCGGAACGACGTGGAGGATCTTCATCTATCGGGTACGCGGATCGACTTTGACGTCAATCCAGTCGATGCCTGGCAATAGAGTCTTTCCACAACATCGATCGTTCTGCCAACGTCGTATTTGGAAATATGCGACCTCAAGAGCTCGGGAGATGGTCTATTGGTAATGGCTGCCGCCATTGCCCGCTGCAGCGCGTCAATGTTACCCATCGGGAAGCATAGGTCCGGTGCAATCGGTGCAATAAGATCCTCGACGCAACCGCAGTCCTGGCTCACGACACATGGCAACCCACTGGCCATCGCCTCGTTCACGACCAAACCCCACGTTTCCCCAGCCTCACTGGGAAGCACTAGACAATCGGCCGCGGCGTATGCCTTGCTGATTTCGGATTGATTGAGAAAGCCAACAAAGGAGGCGCTTGGTTCACCGCCCCTTCGGATCTCACCCGTTTCGATCGCTCCTCTATCGAAGCACACGTGACATGCCTGTCTGAGCCCAATGCCAAGCTCGCCCGTTCCGACCCACAGCAGATGTATCTTCCTTCCGTGAGGAGCATATTGCGCACGCCGGGCGGCTTCAACCAGGTCAAAAGGACGCTTCTTGGGAATGAGCTTTCCAGCAAACAGGTAGCAAAATGCGTCCGATGGAATCCCCCATTGCTCGCGAATCCGGTCTCGCGCTGGCCGAACAACCTTGCTGGCCGCGGCGAAGCGTTGGTTGTCCACGCAGTAAGGCGCGGGTGCGAGCTGATCGTCGGAGACGCCCTGTTGAAGGTAGAAGGTCCGATTGGCCTCCCCAATATACAAGAAGCGGTCGATACGGCGCAGCAGCTGCCGCAGCAGCTGGCGCCTGACGCGCCCCCCGATCCTGCCGGCGTTGCTGCGCGCGTTCGTTTCCCCGCGGACCCAGACCTCAATACCAGCCTTTCGCGTCTCGAACACGGCCTGCCAATAGGCCATCACCTGCCACCCCTGAATCCAAAGCACATTGGCACCAATTTGCCGCAGCCTCCGTCCGAAACCAGGCTCGAGGCGCATCTGTGCAAACGAGTCCACTCGTCTACCTGCGCTCTGGTGAAGAAACTCGCTTTCGTAACCTCCCAACAGATCGATGTCCCAAGAAAACGACTCGCCAAAGCCCGCATCGAGGCGCGTTTCCAGGCCGTGATCACTCAAGAAGAAGACCTTGAGGGGTATATTTCCCCTCTCCGCCAACCCCTTCCATATCGGGACTTGGTACTGGATGGGGTGTGTTGTCAGAACTGCGAGCACAGGCTGATCCGGAGGTGCGTGCCATCGCGCCTAGGGGCTAGAATTGAAGCCGCGCATATTACGCTGGCTGAGGCCGCAGAGCAGGGACAGGCTCTCGAACAAGCGTCGGCCCCCTTGCACGCGCCTCCCGCTGTATCAGCATCGGAACAGCCAAAAGGAAGCCCATCGCCCAGCTCAGAATCAACAGGATGAACAGATCGCCATACGCCTGCGTGGCGACCGCAAACCCCGCTACATTGGCGGCAAGGACGCTGAAAAGGCCGACCGTAAGCCGACCAAGCCGAGCCGAATGGCGCGATGCAGCCCGCATGGTGCGCCAGAGGTGTCGCAAAACCGCAGCTCCAAACCATATCATCAGCAAAAGGCCCGGTATGCCCAGCTCAAGCGTGATCTTGCCCAGCCCTCCTTCCGCCGCTCCCATGCTTTGTCCTCCGAAATGCTGCGTACCTTGGGTCCCTGCACCCAGCCCGACGCCGAAAAGGCCGAATTCCGCGTACGCCCACATCACGGGCGCTAGCCCCAACTCGACGAGCCGCGCCGGCGCATCCCCGAACACGCCGCGGGCTCGGTCGACGAAGAGCGAGTAATTCGCAACTTCCGGAAGGGTTGGATCCCCAACGTCTTCCGTCACTTCTGCCGCGAACCATGCATACCCGACCAGCGCGGCACCGGTAATGCCAATGATAAGCAGCTTGTTCAGCCGGTATTGAAGCGCCGCCCACACGATGTAATAAGTGCCCGCAAAAACCAGGAACTGCAGGACAATCTTTCGGCGGCCGGTCAGAATTCCGACCGCCAAGAGGAGCGCGACGATGGCGATAGTGGCGAGCAGTCGCCTGAAGGTCATTCTCCGATCGAAGACGATCAGCACAACGAAGCACGCCGCCGTCATCGCGTGCCAAGCCGCGATCTCCGATGCGCGAAACAGCCCCGCGGATGGACGCAATATGGCACCGGTCAGTTTATCAAACACGATTAGTCGCTCCCCGACTTGTCCGAGGACCGACCACTGGTAACCGGAGTACTCCAGGTAGACTGTCGTTAGCGCAAGACCGATACAGACAACATACCACGTGGCAAACTGGCGAATGCGAAAGCCCCCTTCCCGGAATGCGAGCTGGTATGCGAAGACGATCGAGAAAAACGGGAGCACGTACGTGAGCAGTCCGGTCAGCGGCAGCATCACGTTCTCGAAGCGGGCGTAGGATTGCAACGCCTGCAGCATGATGAGCATGCTCAGAAGCAGGAACGGCACAGCAAGCTGCCGGTATGGCCTGAACATCATGAACGGATTGAGCGAAACCCCGCGAGCGAAGGCGCCGAGGCAGGCAGCGGCAAAGACGACCCCCACAAAAACGACAAACACAACGGGCTGGTCCGGCGTGAGCTTTCTTAGCGGATCCTGGAAAATGGCGGTCGCAAGGCACAACAGGAAAGCGACGCGCCACTGAGCGAGCGCCCAGGCAACCGGGACAGCAAGCAGTGAGAGGGCTAACGCAAACACGCAGCGCCTCGATCCTTCGACCACCTGTTGGCGCGAATATAGCGAGGCCCCTGTGCGGCCAGTAGCAGCGCCCAGCCCATTCCGGAAAGCTCGGCAACGAGCGTCGCCGGTATCCACCAAGGCTTACAAAGGTTGTGTCGTGTCGCTACAGCGCGGATCGGACGACCCAAGAAACGAGCCAAGCTGCTCCACCCCGACCACGTGCGCAGAATGAAATAGTATGCTCCGACTGCGTGGTTGGGTCTGAAGCTCCGCAAGTGATCTCCAAACGCTCGCGTACCACCTTCATTCGCCTTCAAATGGCGAACATGGGCGGCTGGCTCATAAAAAATCTGGTGACCGGCCTCGCGCAGCCGATAGGCAAATTCCGCTTCGAAATTATAGGCTGCCCCCGGAAACTGCTCGTCAAAACCTCCGAGATCCACTGCGATCTCGCGCCGCACCGTGAAGTTGCCGCCCATAAACTCACGGACCCACTCTTCCTGCATCGATGCAAAGTGGAAGCCCGCTCGCTTCGAAGGGGCCGTTCCATCGTGCCACGGCTGGATTACGCGCCCCGCCACCAATGCTGCGCCCGTTCGTTGCAACGCGTTCCAGTGCATCTCTACCAAATTCCGCTCCGGCACAATATCGTCGTCTACGAACAGCACAGCATTGTTTCCCGCCTCGTGCAGTCCCCGGTTCATCGCCCGCGTTATCGAGGGCTCAACCAACCGCACTAACTTGATGAGTCCCGTCCGCTCCCAAGTCGTGAGCGTATTCGCGGTGGCTTCCTGGTGCCTCTCTGTCTGATCGAC
>Ga0075421_100009522_pt1 | contig 11974 bp, 6 predicted proteins | sample SoiMetdeltSBSDD5_FD_75292 | JGI IMG/M metagenome (GOLD analysis project Ga0075421, IMG submission 75292) | Bulk soil microbial communities from a Populus tree surrounding site in Tennessee, USA - Soil MetaG P. deltoides SBSDD5 | ecosystem: Environmental > Terrestrial > Soil > Tree plantation...
TGGACGAAGCCGACCTGGTTGGCGTCCATGAAGCACGGGTCGCACATCATGTTGCAGCGGTTGGTCAGGTCGACGGTAAGCACCGAGCCGCGCCCGTACTTGATCGAGCTCGAGCCGTGGTCGTGCAGCCCCCGGTCGTTGTGCGCCTCAATGTCCCGGCCCGGGTACATGGCCTCGATGTGCTCGAGGAACTTGGCGTCGACCGCCATCATGTCCTCGAAGTGGCCGTGGGCCGGGCAGTCCTTGACCATCCAGATCTGCCCCTCGCGCTCGATGATCTGCGCCTTGATCTCCCCTGGCTTCTCGCGGAGCACTTCGAGGTGGTTCTCGCCCCCCTCGATGATCCGCTGGCGCGCCTCCTGGACACACTTCGGGCAGAGCGAGTCGGTCGTCCGCGGCCAGCCAAGCGTCGGCTTGCTCTTCTGCCACGACTTGAGGAGCGGCTTGTCCGACCATTTCGGGGTGAACGACGGGCTCGGCTTGTACTGGTTGAAGAACTGGATCGCGTCAAATGTCCCGCTCGCCAGCTTCGACAAACCTTTCTCCACGTACTTAATCGGTCTTTGCATTCCTTTTCCTGGGTCCTCTCGAATGATCGTTTAATCGCCTATCTGAACTATGGTAGGTGTCAAAATAACTCAAGAACTTAAGCATACCGCGGGCCACACACTCCGTGAACCTCACCGCAAATCACCCGACAACCTCGCGCGCTACCTGCTAAAGTCACGACTGACATATATTTATCATCTGAAATCGCCGCCTAAATTTTCTCACTCAAGAGTCCCGGAAGCACATTTTCCTATCTCTTGCTCGCGCCGATCTGGGTCAAAATGGGAATTGATTGACCAGGACGCGAAGATCTGCGCCAAGATGACCAGGAGGGATTAGAAAGTATGGCCACGGCGTATCAAAATGACCGATGAAGATAAACTCAGCTTGGTGGCTTGAAAGGGGGTGATGCGATATCTGATAATGGCGGAGTTAATTTACACGACCGCGGGTGGACTAGGGGAGGGTGTCGGAAACAGATGCCGGGAATGGTTGACATCCACTGTCACATACTGCCGGAGACAGACGACGGGGCGAAGTCGCTCGAGGAATCAGTGGCCATGTGCCGGATGGCGGCGGCCGACGGGATTCGGACGATCGTCGCGACGCCGCATATGTTCGACGGGGTGCACGAGACGCCGGACCGCGAGACAATCCGGCGGCGGATCGCGGCGGTCACCGAGGCGAGCGGCGGGTGCGTCGAGATCGTGCCCGGGGGCGAGGTTCGCTACAGCCATGAGATCTTCATTGAGGCGCAGGACCCGGAGACGCGGATCAAGCTCAACGGGACCTCTTACATGCTGCTCGAGTTCGCCTTCCAGATGGTCCCGCCGAACATCGAGATGACCATCTTCCAGATGCTCAACGCCGGGATCACGCCGGTGATCGCGCACCCGGAGCGCAACCAGCGCATCCAGAAGGACCCCGAGATTCTCGCTCGGCTGATCGAGCGCGGGGCCTTCTCGCAGCTCGACGCCGGGAGCCTGACCAAGAGCTTCGGCCCGGAGTCCTACCAGACGGCCAAGCGGCTACTCGCGGCCGACATGGCCCATTTCATCGCGACCGACGCGCACCACAAGGAGCGGCGACGGCCCATCCTTTCGGCCGCCGTGGCCGTCGCCGCCGAGCTCGTCGGCGAGGACTACGCCCGCGCCATGGTTGAGGACAACCCGGCGGCGCTCGTCCGGGACAAGGCGCTCCCGGTCCAGCCCGACCCCGACCTCGATTCCTTACTCGGCAAGAAGAAGTCATGGTTCGCGTTTTGGAAATAATTGTCCACGAAGGACACGAAGGAACACGAAAACTATTTCGCCCCTCTTCGTGCTCCTTCGTGTCCTTAGTGGGTCCGAGTTGTCATGACAAATAGACGTCTCAAATTTACTGGGGTCGCCGTCCTGCTGGTTCTGGGGCTTGGCGGCGCGGCCCTGGCCAAGCCTCGGTGGGAGATGACCCGGCTTAAGAACGGGCTCCAGGTGGTAGTCATCGAGAACCGCGCCGTCCCGCTGGTCACGGTTGAGATCGCCGTCAAGAACGGGTCCTACACCGAGCCCCCCGAGTATAACGGGCTGTCGCACCTCTACGAGCACATGTTCTTCAAGGCTAACGAGCGGTCGCAGGAGGAGGGCTACCTCGACCGCGCCTCGAAGCTTGGCATGGGGCGCAACGCGCAGACGCGCGAGGAGGTAGTCAACTACTACGCCAACGCGACCAAGATGAGCCTGCGCGGGGTCATGGAGCTCATGCGCGACGCGATCCGTTACCCGGCCTTCGACGCGGGCGAGCTCTCGCAGGAAATCCAGGTGGTGCTCGACGAGTTTTCGCGCAACGAGGCCAACCCGTTCTACTTCCTCAAGCGCGATGTCGACCGCCGGCTCTGGTACCAGTACTACTCGCGCAAGAACCCGCTCGGCGACCGCGAGGTGATCGCGACCTGCACGCCCGAGAAGATGCGGACGATCCAGCGCAAGTTCTACCTCCCGAACAACTCGGCGCTGATCGTCTCGGGCGACGTCGCCGCGGCGGAGATCTTCAAGCTCGCCGAGGAGCTCTACGGCGACTGGCCGGCGGGCGCCGACCCGTTCGTCAAGGACCCGCTCGTCGAGCACCCGCCGCTCCCGCGCGACACGGCGGTGATCGTCAACCAGCCGGTCCAGTCGGCGACGGCGATCATCAGCTACCACGGCCCCTCGACCGACACCGACGCCGAGGCGACCTATGCGGCCGATGTCTTCTCCTTCATCATCAACCAGCCCGACTCGAAGTTCTCGCGCGCGCTGGTCGACTCGGGCCTGACGACGGGGGCTGGGGTCAACTATTACACCCAGCGCAACGTCGGGCCGATCAGCATCACCGTGCTGACGACGCCCGACAAGCTCAAGGCCGCGCTCCGGGCGGTCGACGCCGAGGTCGCCAAGTTCGGCGCGCCCGATTACATCACCGACGAGCAGCTCGGGAGCGCCAAGACCCTGATCGAGGTTAACGAGATCTTCGAGCGCCAGAAGCCGTCGGAGTACGCTCACACGGTCAGCTTCTGGTGGGCGAGCTCCGGGCTCGACTACTACGCGAGCTACGTCGAGAATGTGCGCAAGGTGACGCGGGCCGACATCAAGCGGTACATCGACAAGTACGTCAAGGGGAAGCCGCGCGTCGTCGGCGTCATGCTCTCCGAGGCCGAGCAGAAGCGGATCGGGCTGACGGAACAGGATCTAGTCACGCAGAAAGCGAGCACAGCGCCATGAGGAAGTCGGGGAGCGGGGGTCGGCGGGAACTGGTCAGTGGCGTGGTCTGGTGTCTGCTCGTGCTGGCGGCGGCGGCGCGGGCGCAGGCCCCGGACGCGGTTGGCGAGTTCACCGCCGCGAACGGGCTCAAGGCGGTCCACAGCCGGGCGGCCGGCAACGAGGTGGTCGCTGTCCGCGTCTACTTCAAGGGTGGGGTGCGCAACATCACGGCGAAGAACGCCGGGATCGAGACGCTCCTCCTCGAGGTCGCGCAGAACGGAACCAAGAACTTCACCAAGAGCCAGCTCAACCGCGAGCTGGCGCGCATGGGGACGATCATCGACTCGGCCGGAGGCTACGACTACAGCGTCATCGCCATGCAGTGCGTCCGGCCGCACTTCGAGCGCTCCTGGGAGTTGCTCGCCGACATGGTCCTCAACCCGACCTTCGACGAGAAGGAGGTGGCGCTCAACCGCGAGCAGATGGTCAACCTGCTGCGCCAGGAGGCCGACGATCCGGACTCCTACGTCTCGACGTTGAGCAACCGCCTGCTCTACGCCGCCCACCCCTACATCAACCGCCCGGTCGGGACGGTCGAGTCGGTCGGCGCGCTCAAGGCCGCCGACCTCCGGGCGCACTACGCGGGGCTCCTCCAGACCTCGCGCATGCTGGTGGTCACGGTCGGCGACATCCCGCTCCCTGACTTCCGGCGCAAGGTTGAGGCGAGTTTCGGGAAGCTCCCGCGGGGCGACTACCGGCCCGAGCCCCTGCCGCGCTTCGTCGAGGCCGGGAAGCCCGCCTTCGAGCTCGACGCGCGTCCGGTGCCGACCAACTACATCCGCGGGGTCTTCGCCGCGCCCTCGCCCGGGGACCCGGACTACGCGGCCGCCATGGTCGCGATCGAGATTCTCAAGTCGCAGTTCTTCGAGGAGGTGCGCGTCAAGCGCAACCTCTCCTACGCGCCCGAGGCCGCAATCAGCGCCGCGGGCGCCAACTCCGGCTCGATCTCGGTCTCGACGCCTCGGCCGAACGACGCGATCCGGGTCATGTTTGAGGAGATCGACCGCCTCCAGAGCAACACTCTGCGCGCCGAGCCGCTCGCCGACCTCGTCAGCTTCTTCCTGACGAGCTTTTACCTCAAGCTCGAGACCAACGACGCGCAGGCGGCGCGCCTCGGCGAGTACGAACTGCTCGGGGGCGGCTGGCGGCGGGCGCTGACCTGGATGGACGACGTGCGCAAGGTGACGCCCGAGGACATCCAGCGCGTCGCGCGCACCTACTTCAAGAACTTCCACTTCGCGGTCATCGGCGAGAAGGAGAAGTTCGACCGCGCCCTCTTCACGTCAAGATAAAAGAATGGCCCACGGATGACACGGATTTCTGATCTGTGAACATCCGTGGGCCATTCCTCCTAGAAATTCAACTTCAGTGCGAACTGCAGGATGCGCGGGTCGAAGGTCTGGGTGATCCGCCCGAAGCTCGTGCTGTTGATGTCCTGCGCCTCGGTGCCGACGAAGAAGCTGGTGTGGTTGAACACGTTGAAGGCGTCGGCCCGGAACTCAACGTTGACCGACTCCCGGATGCGCGTCCGTTTGATGAGGCTCAGGTCGAGGTTCCAATAGCCGGGGCCGCTCACCGGGGTGAGGTGCAGCGTGCCGTAGCTGCCGGCCGCCGGGTTCTGGAGGAACTCCGGGTTGCCGCGCCCGTCCGACCCGATGAGCCGCGGGTCGAAGATGCCGGGCCGCCCCGTCGCCGGGTCGCGGAAGAGTCCCGTCATTTCCCGCAGCTCCTCATGGCTGAGCGTCGTCTCGACCGAGTTCTTCGCCGACCTCCCCAGGCGGTTGACCGTCCCGCGGTTCGAGGTGATCGAGATCGGGCGCCCGGTCCGCACCTCGAAGATGCCGTTGGCCTGCCAGCCGCCGAGTAGACCGCCGACGAAACCGCCCCCGTTGAGGAAGCGCTTGCCCGGGCCGAGCGGCAGTTCGTAGAGGCCGTTGGCCTTGAAGACGTGCGTCACGTCGTTGAGCTGCCGCTTCTTCTCGAGCACCAGCCCCTGGTCGAGGTCGAGCAGCGCCGAGAAGTTCGAGTCGCTGCCGTCGAAGTCGGTATAGGCTTTGCTGAAAGTGTAGTTGGCCTGGAGGTAGAGCCCCTGCTTGAACCGTCGCCGGACCTCCGCCTGCAGCCCGTTGTAGTTGGAGAAGGAGCCGTTGCCGACGTAGTCGGCGATCCCCGCCGCCCCATTGGCCCGGACGAAGAAGGCGGGCGAGAGAGTCGCGCCGTTGGTCCCGGGGGTGAGATAGGTGTTGCGCAAATTGACGTAGGTCCAGGCCAGCTCGCCGACCTGCCCCTGCCGGATGAGGTTGACAATGTTCGTATCGAGCGTGGTGCCGGTGGCGGTGGTGTAGAGCCCGCGCCGCCCGACCTGCGGAAAAATTTGCAGAGGCTCGCCGACCGCCGGGTTGCCGTTCGCCGCCAGGTTGCGCTGGGCCCGCTTGAAGTCATCGAGGAAGCCGTTGCCGAAGATGACCACTTGGTTGATGTCGATCCCGCGCGTCAGCTTGACGCCGCGGTTGCCGACATAACGCACCTCGAGCACGGTGTCGGGGAAAATCTCTCGCTCGATGCCGAGGTTCCACTGCTGGACGTAGGGCGTCCGTAAATTCGGGTCGAGCGTGAAGACGGTCGGGTTCTGGTTGATCGCCCGCTGGTCGGCGAGCGTCCGCGGGATCTTGAACTCCGGCGTCGCCACCGGCAGCAGCCCCCCGCCGCTCACCGTCCCGGAGAGGGTCGGCACCGTGACCACTGAGGTCAGCCCGTCATTCCCGTCGATCGCCGCGTTCTCGGCCGTCTGGATGAGGCTGTCGATGACGTAGGTGATCGCGTAGCCGCCGCGGATCGACGTCTTGCCGCTCTTGAACGGGTCCCAAGAGAAGCTGAAGTTGGGCGCGAAGTTGTTGCGGTCGGGCTGGTAGAAGGGCCGCGTCCCTTTGGCCCCGCCCGCGAGGTCAAGCACGAGGTTCGGGTCGTAGAGCGCCTCGAGCCCGCCCCGCGGCAGGAGCCCGATCCCATTGGCCTCGCGCACCGGCGTGAAGTAATCGTAGCGCAGCCCAAAGTTGAGCGTCAGGTTCGGCCGCACGCGCCAGGTATCGGCGCCATAGACGCCGTAAATCTCGTACTCGAGGTTGCGCCGCTGCTGGGCCCCGCTGACGTAGCCCGAGGTGCTGCTCGTCACGTTAAAGGTCTGGTCCACCTGCCTCACCGCCCCCGTGAGCAGCGCGAGCAGGTTGGAGGCGCTGGTGAAGTCGTTGGCGGCGATCCCGCCCGGGAACTGCGCGGCGCTCAACGGGTTGGCGTTGTTCGTGCCAAAGCCGATGGTATAGGCCGGGAGGATGCCCGCGGAGCTGAACGGCTCGACGGCGACCGACCGGAAGTTGCCGCCGAAGCGCACCAGGTGATTCCCTTTGACCCACGAGGCATTGTCTGCCACCTCCCAGAGGTTGACGTTGCGTCCGCTGCCGAGCGAGTTCTGCACCGGGTTGGTGACCGCCGTCCCGATTGTCGGGAAGGTCAGCCGGTTCCCCTCCGGAAACTCGACGTTGGTCAGGAAGAGCGAGCGCGGGCGGTAGAAGCCGCCGCGCACCTCATTGGTGAGCGAGGAGGTCGGCACCCAGTTCCAGGCGAAGGAAGCGCGCTGCCGCCTCGGGAACTGACCCACCCCGGGCAGCCCCGGGAACGGCTCTCCAGTGTCATTGGTCGCCGAGTCGTTCGGCGTGTTGATGCGGTCGTTGCTGTAGACCCCCTCGAAGCGATGGCGCTCCGAGAGGTTGAAGTCGACGCGGAAGCCCCAGAGCCGCTCGCTGCCGCCCGACGGCGTGTTGAAGCGGAACCCTTGCGTGTTGATCCGGTCGCCCGCGGCGGTCGGGTCGTTGGGCAGCGGCGTCTGCGCGATCAGCCCCTGCGTCCGCGGGTCGAAAGGGCGCCCGGTGATGGCGAGCAGGTTGACCGTCTGGAGCTGCCCGTTGTCCGAGCGCCGGTAGGTGAAGTTCCCGAGCCGCGCCGGCGCGTCGAGCACGGTGCGGGTGCGCGCCACCTGAGAGGCGTTGCGCGTCTCTTCCATGTAGGCGTAGAAGAAAAGCTTGTTGGTGTCGAAGCCGAGCGGCCCGAAAATCTTCCCCGGGAGCTTGACCGGGCCGCCGACGCCGAAGCCGAACTGGTTGCGGATGAGCTTCTCCTTCTCGAGGTCGGCGAAGTTGTTGAAGAAGGAGTTGGCGTCGAAGACGTCGTTGCGGTGGAATTCAAAGAGCTGCCCGTGGTAGGCGGCCGAGCCGCGCGGCGTGACCAGCTTGATCTGCGCCACGCCCATCCCGTCGCTCGCGTTGCTGTTCTGGGTCGTGATCGTGAACTCGGCTACCCCGACGACGCTCGGGCCGGCCTGGGCGAAGAGGCTGCTGTTGGCCGACCCGCGGAGGTAATTCTCCTGGATGTTGATCCCGTCCCAGGTGATGTTGTTGTAGGAGCCGCGCAGGCCGTTGATCGTCGCGCTGCGCGTCCCGCTGTTGGTCGAGACGCCCGGCTGGAGCAGCGCCAGCTGCACCGGGTTGCGGCCGTTGAGCGGGAGGTCGTTGATCTGGCGCTCGAGGACGGTCCGGCTGAGCTCCGCGTTCTCCGTGTTGACCACCGACTGCGCGTCGCTCGCGGTGGTCGTGATCACCTCGGCGATCTGCCCCGTCTCGAGCGTCACGTTGACCGTCGTCGCCGTGCTCACGTCGACCTTGACCTCGCGCACCTCGGTCCGCTTGAAGCCCCCGGCCTCGGACGCGATCACGTAGTAGCCGGAGCGCACGTCGTTGAAGAGGTAGAACCCTTCGCTGCTCGTCGTCGCCGTCACCGAGAGCCGCGTCGCGGCGTCAGTGAGCGTCACCTTTGCGTTCGGGACGACCGCCCCGCTCTCGTCCCTGACCGTCCCCCTGACGGTGGCGTTAACCGTCTGGGCGGCGATGGCCGTTGGCGCCAGGGCGCAGAGCAGCGCCAGGATGAGCCCACGAATGAATGACCGAATCATTAAAGTCCTCCTTTGAAAGATGATCAAGATTCTTGTAAATCGGGGCCCAGCCCTTTCAGCGGAGTAGTCAAATTTCCGCAAAATTGGAAACAAATCAAAGAGGGAAATTGGCAAATCATATGCCGACTCAACCTGGTAGGATAAGTAGCTACAACGCGGACGTTTAAGTGCTTGACGTGTGGATCTCGGACGGACCGCGACTCCGAATTCCTGGATATCTTCAAGAATTTGAATGGCCCACGGGCAATAGGCCCACGGATAAGACGGATTGAGCGGATCGGCGCGGATCAGACCGGTGAAAATGTAAATTGTTCATTACTGTTTTTGAGGTGTACTGCTTTTGTTCGCGCCTCAGCGGGCAATTTGCAACCATCGAAGTTCCCGAGCCCGGCTTATTTTCCCCAATCAAACCAAAGCCTTGGACAGAGGTCGAAGCAGGACGGCAGCTCCGAAAGCGAGTCACCGGTCTTGTGGTACGGGCATTGCCCATAGACGGGCACGGTTGGCGGCAGGGGCCAAGAAAATTTTAGAGGGGGACGAGATGAAGAATAATCAATTGAGTAAGCTTTCGTTATCTCTGGCCGTGGGTTGTGCGCTCGCAGTGCCAGGGCTCGCGCAGGAAACCACCCAGAGCCGGAGCGCCGACGCCCAGGCGGCGCCGGCCAAGGCGCAAGTCGCCTCGGGACAGAAGCAGAAGGTCAAGGGAGTCATCCTCAAGCGTGACGGCGACACGATCACGATGAGCGATCAGACGGGCGCGCCGTTGACGGTGCTCGTTTCCGGCAGCACCAAGATCGAGGAGAAGAAAGGCAATCCCTTCCGCGGCGCCAAGTCATACGGTCAGGAACAGCTCTTCCGCGGCTTGAACATCGAGGTCGAGGGGCGTGGCGACAGCAATGGCGGGCTGGTTGCAGACAAGATCAAGTTTACGGAGCAGAGCCTGAACGTCGCGCAGACGGTCGAGTCGCGCGTCACCCCGGTCGAGGGGCGGGTCGAGACGACTGAAGGGCGGATGACGCAGGCGGAGCAGAACTCGCAGCGTCTCTCGGGCCAGATCGAAGAATTGAGCGCGGTGGCTAACGCGGCGGGCGGCGGCGCGAAGGCAGCGCAGGAGACGGCCGACCGCGCGGTCGCGGGCGTCAACACCACCAACGAACGGATCAGCCACTTGGTGACCTCGCTCGACGAGTACGAGGCGACCAAGGCAGTGACGGTCAACTTCAAGGTTAACAGCGCGGTCCTTTCGCCTGAGGCCAAGGCGTCGCTCGACGAGATTGCTACGCAGGCCAAGGGCGAGAAGGGCTACGTCATTGAGGTCCAGGGTTTCGCCTCGGCCGACGGTAGCGAAGACAAGAACCGTGTGCTCAGCCAGCGCCGCTCGGATGCGGTCATGCGCTACCTCATCGAGAATCATATGATCCCGATGCGGCGCATCGTTATCCCGTTCGGCTACGGCGAGGCTAACCCGGTGGCGGACAACACGACCCGCGAGGGGCGGGAGCAGAACCGCCGGGTCGAGGTCAAGATTCTGACCAACAAGGGGCTGACCGCTTCGACGCAGACGACGAGCATCGAGCCGGTCGCGGCGCCGAGCGAGCCCGCGCGGGTGAGCGAGACAGTCCCGAATAACTAATCTCTTTCTCCTAGCAGCAACGTGAGGTCCCGAAACGGCCCGCCGGCACCGGCGGGCCGTTTTGGCTAAATACTCAAAGGAGAGAACACGGATGAGACGGATGTCACGGATGACCACGGATTGAGCCGTGGTCATCCGTGACATCCGTCTCATCCGTGTTCCGCTTGACTATCGGCAATCCGTGGCTACTATGGAATGACGTGTTGAGTGGCGTCGGCAAGAAGTGAGGTGAGACTAGTGAAGCATGGAGTGGGGAAGGTCGCAGTCCTTGGGATGTTGGCCGCGCTGCTGGCCGGCGACGCCCGGGTCAGTTCGCCCGCAGCTGCGAGCGAGGAGACGTCTCGGGCGCGCATCTCGCGCGACTACACGAGCGCGCTCGGCGTCATCCGCGAGAGCTACGTCGAGGCCGTCGAGGAAGACAAGCTGACCAAGGCGGCGATCCAGGGCATGCTCCAGGAGCTCGACCCGCACTCCAATTTCTTCGACCGCAAAGCCTTCGCCGAGATGAACTCGGAGCAGCGCAGCCACTACTTCGGCATCGGCGCCGAGATCGGGCAGCGCAACCGCGGGACCTACGTGCTCGAGCCGTTCGAGAACACGCCGGCCGGGCGCGCCGGTCTGCGCTATGGCGATCACATCGTCGCGATCGACGGCAAGGACACCGCCGACTGGCCGTCCGACCGGGTGCGCAACGGGCTGCGCGGCGAGCGAGGGACGGCGCTCAAGGTGACGGTCCGGCGCGTCGGCGTCGCCGAGCCGCTGACCTTCACGCTCCAGCGCGACGCGGTCGCGCTGCCGTCGATCACCAACTACTACCTGGCGCGCCCGGGCATCGGCTACATCGGCCTGGCGCGCGGCTTCCACTCGACGACGCACGACGAACTGACCCAGGTCATGGCCGACCTGCGCAAGCAGGGCGCGACCTCGTTCGTGCTCGACCTGCGCGGCAACCCGGGCGGGTATCTCGACCAGGCGATCAAGGTCTCCGATAAGTTCCTCAAGCGCGGCCAGGTGGTCGTCTCTGTCCGCGGCCGCGAGGGCGGCGACTTCAGCCGCAACCTGGTGGCCGAGCGCGGGGCGACGGATAATTTTCCGCTCGTCATCCTGATCAACGAGGGCTCGGCCTCGGCCTCGGAGATCGTCGCCGGCGCGGTCCAAGACCACGACCGTGGGCTCATCGTCGGCGAGACGAGCTTCGGCAAGGGACTCGTCCAGCACATCTTCCCGCTCTCGGAGGGGGCCGGGTTGACGCTCACGATCGCGCACTTCTACACGCCGAGCGGGCGGTTGATCCAGCGCGACTACTCCAACGGCTCCTTCTACGAGTACATCACCCGGCGCAACTCCGGGGGCGCGGCGGCGGCGCCCAAGCCGCAGCAGGAGGAGCGGCGGACCGATCTCGGCCGCACGGTCTTCGGCGGCGGCGGGATCGAGCCCGACATCAAGGTCGGGAGCGCGGACAAGCTCACCCCGGCGCAACTGCGGCTGATCCACGGCCTATTCATGTTCACGCGCGAGTTGATGGCTGGGCAGGTCGCGACGGCCCCGGACTTCAAGCGCGGCGGGATCGAGCGCCGCCACCAGCTCAAGCCCAACGAGTTCATGGTCACCGACGAAACGCTCAAGGCCTACCGCGCATTCATGGAGAATTTCATTCGCGAGCACCAGGATTACGGGCTGACGCTCGCCCAGGTGGACGAGAATATGATCTGGGCGCGCAAGCAGATTCGCCAGGAGGCGTTCCTCGCCGCCTACGGGCGGGACACCGCGCAACGGGCGCTCAACGACCTCGACCTCCAGTTGCAGCGCGCGATCGCCGAACTGCCGAACTCCGCCCAGCTCGCGGAGCAGTCCTGGCGGGCGATGAAGAGATAGCCCCCGAATGGCTTGCGGATGGAGATCACCGACACACACCAGCACCTTTGGGACCTCGGGCGCTTCTCCTACTCCTGGTGTCGGGGCGTCCCCGCCCTCAACCGCAGTTTCCATCTGACCGACTACCGCGCCGCGGCC
>Ga0075421_100009524_pt1 | contig 11971 bp, 8 predicted proteins | sample SoiMetdeltSBSDD5_FD_75292 | JGI IMG/M metagenome (GOLD analysis project Ga0075421, IMG submission 75292) | Bulk soil microbial communities from a Populus tree surrounding site in Tennessee, USA - Soil MetaG P. deltoides SBSDD5 | ecosystem: Environmental > Terrestrial > Soil > Tree plantation...
TCAGCGACTTCAGCGGCGGCTTCGAGGACCACACGTTCAAGATGCCGAACCCGAGTTACTTCCTTCCGTAGACAAACAGCGTGGGGGGGCGTTCCGCGCCTGCCCCCACACATTCAGAGTGGTAAGCGAAGAGAACTATGTCGATTTTCGCGGCCACCGAACATGGTGTCGCGTGGTGGGCGATCGCACCTCCGGCGCGGTTCCGCTGCTCGCGCTCCACGGCGGGCCGGGCTCGACGCACAACTATTTCGAGCCGCTGGAGCAACTGGCGGACAGACGTCCGATCGTCCTCTACGACCAGATCGGCTGCGGCAAATCCGACCGCCCGACGGACATCGAGTGGACAGCCGACGTATTCCGTGACGAAGTCGAGGCGGTTCGCGACCAACTGCAGCTCGAGCGCATTCATCTGCTGGGAACTTCGTGGGGAGGGATGCTCGCGCTCGAGCACGTCCTTGCCGGCGCGACCGGAATCTGCTCGCTCATCCTCTCGTCGACGCTCGCGAGCATCGACGAGTGGGCGCAGGAACAGCGCCGGCTGCTGCGGGAGCTGGGTCTAGAGGCCGTGGCGGCCGACGATCCGGACCACGAGCGCGTCGTGCAGCTCCACTCCGACGCCCACTTCTATCGCGGCCCCAAGCCGCGCACCGAGCTCGAACGCATGTACGCGGAACGCAACCTCGACGTCTACCACGCGATGCAGGGCGCGGACGAATGGACGGTCACCGGCGCGTTACGGGGCTGGGACGTCCGGGGCCGACTGGACGAGATCGACGTCCCGACGCTCGTGATCCGAGGCCGTTATGACATGTCGACGGACAAGATCGCTGCGACCCTCGTGAATGGGATCCGCAACGCGCGCGAGGTCGTCCTCGAGAAGAGCTCGCACACGCCCGTGCTAGAGGAAACGGACGCCTATCTTGCGACGATCGAGGACTTCATACGCGAGAACGAACCCCGTCGCTCCCGTCCCTGAGCACGAGCTGCGATCTCACGGTCTTTCTCACGGAGGGTTCGTGAGGCCGGCAATGCGCCGCAACGTAATCCTTCGGCCGCGATGACGATTCAGCCCTGTAATGGGACCGTCCAGATCGAGCGCATCGCGCTGGCGACAAAGGATCCCGATTCGCTGTGCGCTTTCTACCGCCGGCTCGGAGGGATCGCCTCGCCGCTTTTCACCCGCGCCGAGGACGACCTGCGCGGCTACGCCCTCGATTTCTGCGGCATCCGGTTGGAGGTGTTCGAACGACCGCACGACCCGGGTGAAGCAGCCGACGAAAGGACGGCGCCGCGACTCTTGCACCTCGGGTTCGTGCTCGGATCCGCCGACGCCGTCGACGAGTTGAGTCGAGCCCTTGCGGCAGACGGCCACCGGGTCCTCGAGCCGCCTCACCGCACCCGCGAGACGGGCCGCTACAAGAGCGTCGTCCTCGACCCGGACGGCAACCGGCTCGAGCTCAGCGTCTGAAGTAGGCGCATCGCGCGCAACCCTCCTAAAATCGATTCGTGAGTGTGCAGCTGGCTCCGCTCGTGGAGCGAGAGCTCGAGCTCGAAACGGTCGAACGGGTGCTTGCCGGCGCCCGGGCCGGTTCAGGTGGCGGATTGCTCTTCGAAGGGCCGGCAGGAATCGGCAAATCGAGTCTGCTCGCTGCCACCCGTACGGCAGCAGGGTCAGAACTGCGCATCCTGTCGGCACGGGGCGGCGAGCTCGAGCGGGACTTGCCTTTCGGGATCGTTCGGCAGCTGCTGGAACCGGTGGTCGTCGCGTCGGACACCGAGGAGCGCAATGCCCTGCTGACCGGAGCAGCGGGACTTGCACACCCCGTCCTCTTCGCCGCTGACCTGGAAGCCGGTGCCGAGGCCTCGTTTTCGGCCTTCCACGGGCTCTACTGGCTCACGATCAATCTGGCCGACGCGCAGCCGCTGCTTCTGACAGTGGACGACGTGCACTTGGCCGATGTCGCCTCGCTGCGCTGGTTGGTCTACCTTGCTCGCCGATTGGCGGGCGTGCCGCTGGCGCTCGTGATGGCGGCAAGGACGGCCGAGCCCGGCGAGTCTGAAGAGCTGCTCGACGAGCTCCACCTCGCCCCCGAGATCGCTGTGCTTCGACCCGGAGGCCTGAGCGAGCAGGCGATCACGGCGCTTGCGGCGCAGTCGCTCGCCGGCGAACCCGATCGCAGCTTTGTCGCCGCTTGTCGGCGGGCAACCGGCGGAAACCCGTTCTTGCTTCTCGAGCTCTTCGCTGAGCTCGAAAGGCGCGGAGTCGCGCCGAGTCGCGAAAACGCCGGTCTCACGGCCCAGCTGAGCTCGCAGGGGGTGGGCCGGGCAGTGCGCGCTCGTCTGAGGCGCCTGCCGCAGGGGTGCACCGCCCTGGCTCGCGTCGTCGCCGTGCTCGGGGACCCGGCCGAGCCCGCCCTCGCAGCGCAGCTGGCCGACCTCGACGACGAGGAAGCGTCCGCGGCCGCCGATGCTCTGGCCGAGGCGGTCATCTTCGAGCGTGGCCCACCGTTTGCTTTCGCCCATCCGCTCGTGCGGTCGAGCGTCTACTCGGAGCTGAGCGCCCAGGAGCGCGCCCGATATCACCGCCGCGCCGCTCAGCTACTTACGACCGCGGAAGGAACGACCGATCGGGTTGCCGCCCACCTGTTGTCGTCTAATACCGAAGGCGATTCGGAGACCGTGAGCACCCTCCGAAAGGCGGCTCGCGGCGCAAGCAATCGCGGCGCCCCCGACGTCGCCGTCAGGTACTTGCAGAGAGCGGTCGCCGAGCCGCCGGCGGCGGACCTGGCACCGGTGCTCGTCTACGAGCTGGGAACGGCTGCGCTCAGTGCCGGCAACCTCGACCTCGCGATCGAGAAGCTCCGGCAGGCCACCCGCGAGCTCGCCGACGAACGATTGCGGGCGGAAGCGGCGAGCGCGCTGGGATCAGCGCTGTTCCTGGCGGACCGGCCGGAGGAGGCGATGACCGACCTCACCGCCGTCATCGATGCGCTGCCCGAGAGCGAGCGCGAACAGGGATTGCGACTGCAGGCGACGCGCTGGGCTGCGGTGAGGGGCGGCAGCGTCGCGGTCTGGCGTCGCCTCCAGGAAGAAGGCGAACGGTTCGCCGTCACCTCCCCGATCCCGCGAACGACCGGCGAGCGCCTGCAAGTGGCCGCCGCAGCGTACGAGGCCGCCCGGACCGACACCGCCGACGAGACACGCGAGCTCGCTCTTCAGGCGCTCGCGGACGGCCAGCTGCTCGACGACCCTGGCCCGGAGTCCGGCGCCTTCTGGATTGCGCCGTCCGTGCTCTTTTTCGCCTACGCCGACGCCGATGTCATACGAGTCAGCACCGAGGTGATCGAGTGGGCGAAGCAGCACGGCTCGCTCCCGGCATTCTCGATGGCCGCTCAGCTGCGTGCGTACGCATCTATGCGTTGCGGCCTGTTGGCCGAGGCCGAGGCTGATGCGGCGAGCGCGCTCGAGCAACCCGGTCCCCAGACCCTGTACGCGCACGTCGCGCTCGTCAACGTCTTACTCGCGCGAGGCGACGCGACCTCCGCGGAGGAGGCCTTTGCGCAAGTTCGACCCGAGCCCGCCGCAACCGGCCAGATGCGATATCTACAGACGCGTGCTCGGATCCGAGCGGCCTCTCAGCACCCGGAGGACGCGCTCGAAGATCTGTTCGCATGCGGTCGGCTCGAGGATGAGTGGGAGATCAGAACGCCTGCGTTCGGGACCTGGCGCAGCGACGCCGCGCCGCTTCTGGCATCGCTCGACCGCTCCGAGGAGGCTCATGCGCTTACTCGCGAGGAGCTCGAGCGCTGCCGCGCCTTCGGCGCACAAGCTCCCCTCGGCGCAGCGCTGCGAACGCTCGGCCTCATCGAAGAAGGCGACGCCGGTATCGAGCTGCTCGAGGAATCGGTGGCCCACCTGGCGCAGTCACCGGCTCGGCTTGAGTACGCGCTCTCGCTGCTCGAGCTCGGCGCCGCGATCCGCCGGGCCGGCCGGCGCGCCGATGCACGCGAGCCGCTTCGTGAGGCGCTCGAACTGGCGGGTGGCTGCGGAGCGGACGCGGTGGCGGCGCGTGCCCACGACGAGCTCGTCACCGCGGGTGCCCGCCCCCGCCGGGACCCCATCGAGAGCCGCAGTAACCTCACCGCCTCGGAGCTGCGCGTCGCGCGTCTGGCCGCCGAAGGGATGACCAACCGCGAGATCGCGCAGGCGCTCTTCGTCACCGAGAACACGATCGAGACTCACCTCCGCGCGGTCTTCCGGAAGCTCGAGATCCGGTCGCGCTCGCAGCTCGCCCGCGCTCTCTAACTCACGGAATACCTCACCGCCGCTCCGTGAGGCCGCCGCCGACGGCCGGCTCGATCCTGGTCGCAACGACTCGGCAAGCGACCAAAGGAGGAGTTATGTATCGCACCACCATCGGTCCGGGATCGAAGGCGATCCTCAGGACTGCGGTTCTCGTCGCCGGCGTGGCCGTTCTCGCGGCGGCGTTCCTGACGACCGCGGCAACTCCGGCGAACAGGAGCGGGGCGGTCGTGAAGCTCGGCCACAGCGGTCTCGGCCAGATCCTGGTCGACTCGCACGGCAGGACGCTCTACTTGTGGGCGCACGACAAACATCACAAGAGCACCTGCTACGGCTACTGCGCCGCGTACTGGCCGGCGCTGATTACCAAGGGCAAGCCGAGGGCGATCGGCGGAGCCCGGAAGGCGCTTCTAGGCACGACGCGGCGCAAGGACGGCCGGATGCAAGTCACGTACCACGGCCATCCCCTCTACCGTTTCTCGGGGGACACGAAGGCCGGTGACACCACCGGTGAAGGGCTGACCGACTTCGGAGGCAGATGGGACCCGGTCTCGGCCGCCGGCTTCGCGGTACGTCAGATGCAACCCGCGCACTTCAAGCGACCCAAGCTCACGCACGGCGTGCTTGCGATCGTGGGCACCGCTGCGAGCGACCAGATCGCTCTTCGCCTGCAGCCCGGTAATCCCGGAGTCCTGCAGGTCGACGTCGGCGACAATCGTTCGGCGGACTTCACGTTCAAGCGCAAGCAGATCGCGAAGATCGCAGTCGATGGCGCGGCCGGCGACGACCTCGTCCGTATCGACGAGAGCAACGGCATCTTCACCGACAGCCTCCCGACCACGATCGACGGCGGACAGGGCAACGACACGATCTCTGGAGGTTCCGGAGCCGAGACGCTGATCGGCGGCGATGGCAACGACGTGATCGACGGCAACAAGGGCAACGACACCGCCCAACTGGGCGCCGGCGACGACACCTTCATCTGGGATCCCGGCGACGGCAGCGACATCGTCGAGGGGCAGGACGGCTCCGACACGATGCTCTTCAACGGCGCACCCGCGGCCGAGCAGTTCACCCTCTCGGCGAACGGAAGCCGGTTCCGGCTCTTCCGCGATGTCGGCAACGTGACGATGGACACGGCCGGCGTCGAGCGGGTCGACGTGAACGCGCTCGGCGGCGCCGACCTCATCACGATCAACGACCTGAGCGGAACCGCCGTCGGCAGCGTCAACGCCGACCTCGCCGGCAGCCTCGGCGGCACGACCGGCGACGGGTCCGTCGACCAGGTCGTCGTCAACGGCACGGCGGCCGCTGACGCGATCAACATCAGTGGGGACACTCCCGGCGTCACCGTCTCCGGCCTGCGAGCCCAGGTTGCGATCAAGCACCAGGAGCCGACCGACCAGCTCACGGTCAGCGGCTCGGGCGGCGCCGACTCGATCGACGCGTCCGCTCTGGCGGCGAACGCAATCGCGCTCACGGTGGACGGCGGAGCGGGCGACGACACGATCGCCGGCGACCAGGGTGTCGAGACCTCGATCGGCGGCGACGGCAACGACGTGATCGACGGAAACAAGGGCAACGACACCGCCCAGCTCGGCTCGGGTGACGACCTGTTCATCTGGGACCCGGGCGACGGCAGCGACATCGTCGAGGGCCAGGACGGCTCCGACACGATGCGGTTCAACGGTGCCAACGTCGCCGAGCGCGTTTCCTTGGTGGCCGACGGAAACCGGCTCGAGTTCTTCCGCGCCCCCGGCAACGTGACGATGGACACGGCCGGCGTCGAGCGGGTCGACTTCAACGCCCTCGGCGGGCCCGACAGCATCACCGTCGGTGACCTGACGGGCACCGACGTCGGCGCGGTGAACCTCGATCTGGCCTCGACGCTCGGCGGAGGGCAGGGCAACGGCCAGGCCGATCACGTCGTCGTCGAAGGCACGAACGACGGGGACCGGATCCGCGTCACCAATGGCTCCGCGGTGGCCGTCTCCGGCCTGCGGGCACAGGTTGTGATCCAGCATCAGGAGCCGACCGACCAGCTCGCCGTGGATGGTCTCGGCGGAAACGACGACATCTCGGCGCCCACCCTCGCAGCGCAGGCGATCGCCCTCACGCTCGACGGGGGCGCCGGAGACGACTCGCTCTTCGGTGGCCTCGGCAACGACATCCTGCTCGGCCGGGACGGCAACGACACGCTCGCCGGCTTCAAGGGCGACGACCTTGCGCAGATGGGCGCCGGCGACGACAGGTTCGATTGGGATCCCGGCGACGGCAGCGACACCGTCGAAGGCGGGGACGGCATCGACACGATGGGCTTCATCGGCGCCAATATCGCCGAGAAGATCGATGTCTCGGCGAACGGAGACCATGTGCGGTTCTCCCGCGACATCGGCAACGTGACGATGGACACTCATGGCGTCGAGCAGATCGACTTCGAGGCCCTCGCCGGAGCCGACCTCGTCACGGTCAACGACCTGACCGGAACCGACCTCTTCAAACTGCAACTCGACCTCGACGGCGCGGCTCCCGGCGGAGGCGACGGTGAGCCCGACCGCGTCGTCCTCAACGGCACCAACGGCGACGACGCGATCAGGGTCTTCGGCGACGCACAGGGCGTGAACGTGAAAGGCCTCGCCCCCTTGGTCGAGATCCTCGACCCCGAGGGCGCAAACGACCGCCTGGACGTCAACACACTCGACGGCAACGACACGGTGGATTCGAGCGGCCTGGTCGCGGGGACGATCCAGCTCTTCGTGGACGGCGTGCTCGTTCCTTAGGCAAGGCCTAACGTGGGCACTGTGGGCCTCCGCTCGGAGGCCCACACGTGCTTCCTAGAACACCCCGGCGTAGGCGTTGAGTGCGGGCTGACCGCCGAGGTGCGCGTAGAGCACCCGCGAGCCCGGCGCGATCCGCTCCGACCGGACGAGGTCGATCAGCGCCGCCATCGACTTGCCCTCGTAGACGGGATCGGTGAGCACCCCTTCGAGCCGGGCACACAGACGAATGGCGTCGATCGTCTTCTCGTCCGGGATCCCGTAGGTGCCTGCGTGCCACTCATCGAGGAGGACGATCTCCGAGTCGTCGAGCTCGCGGCCCAGCTCAATGGCCTCGGCCGTGGCTCTGGCGATGCGTGCGATCTGAGCCCACGTCTGCGCGACGGTCGCGGAGCCGTCGATCCCGAGCACGGCGCGGTCGGCCTCCTGTGCGGCGAATCCCGCGATCATCCCGGCCTGCGTCGATCCCGTCACGGAGCAGACGACGACGGTGTCGAAGAAGACGTCGAGCTCGAGCTCCTGGGCGGCCACCTCGTCGGCCCAGCGCGCGAACCCGAGCCCGCCGAGCGGATGGTCGGAGGCTCCGGCCGGAATCGCGTAAGGCTTGCCGCCGCGCTCCTCGACCGACGCAAGCGCGTCCTCCCAGCTCTTCCGGATCCCGATGTCGAAGCCGGATGGGTCGAGCCGCACGTCCGCGCCCATGATCCGCGATAGGAGGATGTTGCCGACCTTGTCGTAGACGACGTCGGGCCAGTCCACCCAGTGCTCCTGCACGAGGACGCACCGAAGGCCGAGTCGCGCCGCCACCGCCGCGACCTGGCGCGTGTGGTTCGACTGCACGCCGCCGATCGAGACGAGCGTGTCGCATCGCTGCCCGAGGGCATCTGCGGCGAGGTACTCGAGCTTTCGCACCTTGTTGCCGCCGTACGCGAGGCCCGAGTTGCAGTCTTCCCGCTTCGCCCAGATGTCGACCGCACCGCCCAGGTGCTCGCTCAACCGCTCGAGTCGATGGACCGGCGACGGCCCGAAGAGAAGCGGGACGCGGTCGAAGCGCTCGATGCCCGCGGCGGCTTTCAGCTCGGCGGGGGTTCTTCCGTCGGTCGGTCGGGAGGCTCAGGCGGCGGCGCACTTCCTGATCCACCGCCCGCGCCGGAAGTCACCGGCCGCGCAAGCGGTGGCGGCGGCCGTGGCCTGCGCGCGGCCAGAACGATCAACGCGGTGCTTCCCACGACGACGAGCGCGCCGCCGATGAGCAGCCCGATCGCCACCCAAAGCAGGAAGGAGAGCTTGGCGCCGAGGTCGATGTCGGCATCGACGCCACGCGAGCCGTCGGCGTTCATGAGGACGACCGTCCAGTCGCCGTCCCGGACCTTCCACGTCAGCGTTTGTGTTCCCACGCCGGAGGCCGAGGCGGTCCAGAAGTGTTGATCCGTCGGCGGCGCTTGCGGCGCGCCTCCCGCTACCTGGTGGTACGTGACGCGGAAGGGATCGAACTCGACGTCCTGGACGTTTGCGTGCGCCACGCTTGCGAGGTACCTGGCGACGGCCGCCTCCGGACCGATGCCGATGAAGAGTGTCTTCGCGTCGGAGCTCTCGCCGCGGAACCGCACCGTGCCGAACCAGTTGTCGTTCAAGACCCAGTCCGCTCCGTTGGTCTCGACGTCGAGCCGCGTGCGCGTCAGCGCGTACGTCGGCGTCGAAAACCGCTCGGTCGGCGTCGTCAAGTAGCCGTCCTCACGCTGCGTGCGATCAGCCCAGAGCAGGAAGCCGCCTCCCGCGAGCACCGCGAGCCCGAACAGAACGCCGATAGCGCCGAGAACAATGAGGACGATGCGACCCGCGCTCACCGAACCTCCGCAAGCTCGGGGCGATCCGAAAGCACGGCTCCGAGCGATGCATCGAGGATCTCGACCGCGAGGTCGATCTCGTCCTCTTCGATCGTCAGCGGAGGCGCCATCCGGAAGCAATTCGCGCTCGTGCCCGCGCGGACGATGTTCATCGACAGCCCTCTCTCGAGGCATTCCGCGGTCACCGCCGCACCGAGCATGTCCGCGGGGCGCCGGCTGTCGCGGTCCTCGACGAGCTCGATTCCCACGAGCAACCCGCGCCCGCGTACTTCGCCGATCTGCTCGTGCGCCGTCTGAAGCTCCCGCAGCCGCTGAAGCAGGTACTCGCCTCGCTCGCGCGCCCGCGCGACGAGCCGCTCCTCCTCGATGACCTCGAGCACGGCGAGACCGGCAGCCGCCGGCAACGGATCGGAGACGTGTGACGTGACGTGGAGGAAGCCCTTCCCGACGCAGTCCTCTTCGACCGCGGCGTTCGTGACCGTCGCCGCGAGAGGGACGCCGCCGCCGAGCGTCTTCGAGACGGCCACGAGGTCGGGGACGATGGCGTCGCGCTCGAAGCCGAACATCGTCCCGAGGCGGCCGAACCCGGTCTGCGCCTCGTCGAGCACGAGGAGCATGCCTCGCTCGTCGCACAGCTCCCGCAGACGGCGGAAGTAGCCGTCGGGAGGAACGATGATCCCACCGGCAGAGAGCACGGGCTCGGCGATCACGGCGCAAAGCGAGCCGACCGACTGCTGATCGACCAGCTCGAAGCCCGCCTCCAGGCAGGTGCAGTCGCAGGCGCCGTCGCAGTGGCGGACCGGGCAGCGGTAGGCGTACGGAGCAGGCAGGAGCAGGGCACCGGGAAGAAGCGGGCCGTAGCCGGCGTGCGCCATCGAGAAGTTGACGGAGGAAATCCCGCCGAGGAGCCCATGGAAGCTTCGCGCGAGCCCGGCGACCTCGAACCTGCCGGTGTGCATCTTCGCGAGCTTGAGGGCGACTTCGTTGGCCTCCGAGCCGGTGTTGAGCAGGATGACTTTGTCCAGCGGCGGCGGGAAGAGGGACGTCAGCCGCTCGGCGAGCGCGAGGACGGGCTCGGAGAGCATCCACGAGTTGAGGTGGATAACCCGGTCGAGCGTCTCGCGCACCGCCTCGGCGATCCGCGGATGGTTGTGACCGAGCGTCGAGCAGATCTGTCCGGAGGTGAAGTCGAGCACCTTCCGTCCGTCTGCCGTCTCGACCCATGCTCCGCTGGCGCGCGTGACGAGAAAAGGCGCGAAGCCGCCGGCGTACCGGATCAGAAAGCGCTCGCGGAGATCGCTCACCGATGGAAGTCTTTCACGTCTGGCGAGGACGCCGGCCGCGATTCCGAACTCCCATCAAGTGCTCTCGGACCGGGTTAGTGGGAGGACTCGCCGGGGCATATGAGTCGTGACGATCAGCGGATAAGCAGAGGTTCGAAAGTGGACGAGTGGACGACCTACACGCCGGAGGGGCGGCCGCTGCTCGTCCGACGCCGGAGCGGACAGTGGTCCGCGAAGTGCGGTGAAGGCCCGGAAGCGCAGAGCGAGTGGCTGGACGTTGCCCTGGCCGAGGCGATCCATTCTGACGAGGACGTCGTTGGCCATGTGCACGGGATCGACTACGGCAAGTGGACGCGCACGATCGCCGACGCGATCGAGCGCGACTACACAGCGGACCGCTAGCCGCGGGCTCGGGATGCCGCGATTGCCATGCCAGACACCAGAGCGCAGTTCACGCGCCTGGCTCACCTACTGGGCTGGTGACCTGTCGGCAAGCTTCGCGAGCTGCTCGGAGCGGTCCGCCGTAAAGCGGACGAGCTCGATCTCGTTCGGCGTCAGCTCGGCTCCGGTTTTCGACCCTTCGATCTGCGAGCGGAGATGCTCCTTGACCGTGAGAGCAGTGAAGTTCCGGAGGAAGTAGCGGATCCCCTTCACTCGCTGAAGAATAGGACGGCGGTTCAGTCGATCTACCTGGGCGGCGGCGCCGTCGACTCCCGAACGACGAGCTCCGTGGGAAGGATGTCCCGCGTGAGGCGGCTTTCCGAATCGGTCCGATGCTCGATTCCGTCGAGCAGCCGTTCAGTCGCGAGGCGCCCTTTTTCCTCATGCGGCTGAGCGACCGTCGTCAAAGGCGGCTTCGTGAGGGCTGCGGCAGGGCTGTCGTCGAAGCCGACCAGCGATAGGGCACCCGGAACCGCCAGTCCCCGCTCGGCTGCAGCCTGGAGGGCGCCGGTCGCCAGCACGTCGCTCATGGCCAGGATCGCGGTCGGAGGGTTCGGTTGCCGCAGAAGCTCGAGAGCTGCTCTCCGCGCGGGCTCGGCCGCATTCGGCCGGCAGATCCGGACAAGACCCTCGTCCCAGGCGTCCCCCAGGCCCTCCTTGTACCCCTCCAGTCGTTCGACGCTGATGTCCAGCACCATCGTGCCTTCGGGATCGAGCGCCCTGATGAACGACAGCACCGCTACGCGCTCATGGCCGAGCCCGCGGAGGTGCTCGGCGGCGGCGCGTGCAGCGGCGCGGTCGTCGATGCCCACGAAAGGCGTCGGCGCATCCCGGGGTTGGTCGACCGTCACAACAGGCAGCCGACGGTCGAGCGCCGCCGCCACGCGGGGATCGTTGTGCGGCGCGGAGTAGACGATGAAGCCGTCGACCGCGGCCTCTCGGACCGTGCGTGAGGCCTCCCGCCGGAAGCGCGAGTCGGGAAGCAGGAGCAATCCGAGCGGGGCTCTTCGCATCCCGCGGGCCACTCCGCGAAGGAAGGCGGGCGCGGCCGGGTCGGTGAACTGGTACCGGAGTCGTTCCGCGAACAGCAGCCCGAGCACCCCCGTGCGTCCGAGCCTCAGCCGGCGCGCCGCCGGGTCGGGCCCGGCGTAGCCGAGCGCCTCCGCGGCCGCAAGTACCCGCTCACGCAGCTGGTCCGAGACGAGCTCCGGATGCCCGAACGCCTGAGAGGCGCTTCCGACCGAGACGCCAGCGCGCTCGGCGACATCGCGTAAACGGACGCGGCGGCCTGTGGGCGGCGCCATAAACGGGAATTCTACGG
>Ga0075421_100009527_pt1 | contig 11969 bp, 7 predicted proteins | sample SoiMetdeltSBSDD5_FD_75292 | JGI IMG/M metagenome (GOLD analysis project Ga0075421, IMG submission 75292) | Bulk soil microbial communities from a Populus tree surrounding site in Tennessee, USA - Soil MetaG P. deltoides SBSDD5 | ecosystem: Environmental > Terrestrial > Soil > Tree plantation...
GCATGGGGCGAGGACCGCATAGGCAATATGGTCTCGTCGCGTCCGGATTGGTGCATTTCGCGCCAGCGCGTATGGGGCGTACCCATCGTTGTCTTCGGCTGTGCCGATTGCGGCGAGAAGCTCACCGACGCCAAGGTCCTGCACAAGGTCGTCGACCTGTTCGAAGAACACACGGCCGACATCTGGTATGGCCGCGAGGCCAAGGATCTTGTGCCCTCCGGCACCAAGTGTGCATCCTGCGGCGGTGGTAACTTCACCAAAGAGAACGACATTCTCGACGTGTGGTTCGATTCCGGCTCGAGCCATCTGGCGGTGCTTAACGAACGCTACGGCCTGGAATGGCCCAGCGATTTCTATCTCGAAGGCGGCGACCAATACCGCGGCTGGTTCCAGAGCTCGCTGCTCATTGGCGTCGGCTTGAAAGGCTCGGCGCCGTATCGCGGTGCGGCAACCAGCGGATGGACGCTCGATGGCGAAGGACGCGCGATGTCGAAGTCGCTCGGCAACACGATCGAGCCCGATGACATCATCAAACAGTACGGCGCCGAAGTGCTGAGGCTATGGGTTTCAAGCGTTGAATTTTGGGTCGACGTACGGCTCACGGAAACGGTACTGACGCGGTTGAGCGAGGCCTATCGCAAGATGCGGAACACGTTTCGCTATGCGCTTGGTAACCTCAGCGACTTCGATCCCGTGGCCGACGCCATGCCGATGCCGGAGATGCTGGGCGTCGATCAGTGGATTCTCACGCGCACCGATGACTTAGTGAAGCAGTGCCGCGTTCATTACGATGAGTACGCCTTCCATCGCGTCTATCAGGCGATCTACAATTTCGCAACGGTCGAGCTCAGCTCAGTCTATTTCGACATCCTAAAAGACCGGCTCTACACAACCGCGCCCCAATCGCGCGCGCGGCGGAGCGCGCAAACTGCGCTTTATCGGATTCAACATGCGCTCGTGCGCCTGCTCGCTCCGCTGCTCAGTTTTACGACGGACGAAGTGTGGAGCTATACGCGCCGTCTGCCGGGGGATCCGGAGAGTGTGCACATGGCGGAGTTTCCCGCCGTGGGCGAAGTTGCACGCGGCCTCGACGACGCCGGTCGCGCTCTGGTCGCCAACTACGATCGTCTGATGCCAGTCCGCGAGACTGTGCTGAAGTCGCTCGAAATCGCCCGCACCGACAAGTTCATTAAATCCAGCCTCGAGGCCAAAGTCGAACTGCGTGCCGGATCGGATCTATTGCCGCTGCTCGAAGAATTCGAAGCCGAGTTGCCCTCGCTATTCATCACTTCGCAAGTCGATCTGCTCGGTCACTCGGAGGCGGAGCTTTCAGTCGTCATCCACAAAGCCGATGGCATCAAGTGCGAACGCTGTTGGAAGTACACAAAGGATGTCGGGTCAAACGTCGGCTTGCCGACGGTCTGCGCCGCGTGCGCCCGCGCAATCGAGGAGGGCTGGGGCGGTTGAGTCCCGCGACCGCGATGACAGGACGATGGTTGGGTCCGGTGGCGGCTTTAGCCTTGATCGCCGCCGACCGTGTGACCAAACGATGGATTGAGTCGTCCATTGAGTTGTGGAGTTCGAAGCCCGTCATAGCGGGTTTCTTTGATCTTGTGCATTCGCAAAACCGTGGAATGGCCTTTGGCCTGATGAACGACGGTGCGAGCGACACCACGCGTTACCTACTCATCGCCGTCAGCATCGCCGTGCTTGGATTTCTGATTCATCTCACCGTCCGCGCCTGGGGCGAAGCGCGGGAATCCGTACCGCTGCCTCTATTTCTTGTTTTGGGCGGGGCAATCGGCAACTTGTGGGACCGCGTGCAGCGTGGTTACGTGACCGACTTCCTCGACTTCCATATTGGGGGGTGGTCCTGGCCCGCATTCAACGTAGCCGATTCAGCGATCACTGTCGGCGCGCTGTGGCTCATCTGGGAAATGCTGCGGACCGCGAAAGCGCCAGCCGGGAGACAAGCCTAAGGTGTTTCCCAAGATCATTTCACTGCCCAGCGGATTCTTCCTTCCTGCTTATGGCGTGCTCGTGGCGACGGCGTTCCTGGTGGCGATCGCCATCACGGCCCGCTTGGCACGCCGCGCCGGCCTTAACGCCGACCACGTCACGGGCCTCGGTATTAACGCGGCCCTTGCCGGACTGATCGGCGCAAAGCTGTGGATGGTGGCGCAGAACCTGGAACTCTACGTGCGCCAGCCCGCCGAGTTGTTCACCCTCGCCACCTTGCAAAGCGGCGGGGTCTTTTTTGGCGGCTTGGTTGGCGCAGTGGCCATCGCCTTCTGGACGATCCGTGCGAAAAAGCTGCCACTCTGGCCAACCCTCGATGCCTTCGCGCCGGGCATCGCGCTCGGCCACGCCATCGGGCGCATTGGTTGTTTTGCGGCGGGTTGCTGCTGGGGAGAGGCTTGCGACCGGCGGTGGGCCGTCACGTTTCGCAATCCCGATGCCAACGCGCTCACGGGCGTGCCACTTGACGTCAGTCTCCACCCGACGCAGTTATACGAAGCTGCCAGCCAAACCATCCTGTTCCTCATTCTGTGGGCGCTGTATCGCAAACGGCTGCGAGGCCAACTCGCCGCCGGGCGCGTATTCGGGGTCTATTTGGCCGGAGCGGGCTTGTCGCGGTTCGTCGTCGAGTTCTTCCGCGCACACGAAACCGCGCCTCCCTTCGGTGGACCGCTTTCCGTGGCTCAATGGGCCGCCCTGGGTCTCATGGTATTTGCTGTGTGGGTTCTTCGTCGATCACCCGAGCCTTTACCCCCGGGTGTTTCCCCGGGACTCGCTTAGTTTTCTACCTAGTCCGGTACAGGTGTCTGAGGTAAACCGCCGTCCGAAATCAGGCCTTCCCAGTCCTAAGCTGCGGTATCTTCCCACCCCACTTCAGCACGTATATTGATGTGTTTTCCCAGTTCCGATACGTACAATCAGGCTACGGAGTCGACGAGTCGATGGACTCGAATGGGAATTGATGCCTGAACAGCCTGGACAACACGTGAACGAGGGGTGCTGCAAATTCTGCGGCGCGCGTCTCAGCCTGGTCAAGCGGATGTCGCGCCAGGAGTTTTGCAGTAACGAACACCGCGACGCGTTCACCCGGCCGCCAGACGGCGACGCGGCACTGGGACGGCTCCAAGAAACTGTTCGCGCGAAACCGTCGACTGTTCCCGGTTCGTCTCAGGGCAAGATCGATGCCGAGAGGCCAGACGCTGGTAAAACAAGCGGTGGTTCCATTCTCGGCCTGTCCGCGCGGCCGGCGAATCCGGAGGCGCCAACCCTTCGTCCGCCCCCGGCGATTACTCCTCGCCCCGAGCCGTGCGCCGCCAACACTCCTACGGCCCCTGCACGCGCAGCCGCACCACCTCCCCCAATGCCGGCCGCCGGCGTTCCTCCTCAGGAGCAATCGATGGCATTGGCGCGAACGAAAATGCGCCTGAAGCCGGCTGGCCGGACGGGACAATCCGATCCGGCTTTGAGCCGCTTGATGGAGGCACGCAGCACGGCACAGCAAGCTCCCGTGGCTCGCGCGCCGATGCGCTTTGGCCCCGAGCGCTTCGCTGCGCCACCCGAGCCGGAGCCCGATTTCGCGGTGCCATCGAGCCGTTCCAGCGCCAAGCCGCCCGCAACTGTCGCCGCAAAAACCGACGCTCCGCCGGCAACCGTCGCCGCAAAAACCAGCGCTCCGCTCGCAAGTACAGCTCCGCCCCAGACAGCTCCCGCCCCTCCCCCCGCCGAACCCGAGGAGGAAATGGTGACGGTGGAACGCCGGGGCGCGCGTCCACCCGCTTCATTCGTTCTCACTGGCCAGAGGTCATTCGGTCCCCGCACACCAATCCATCAAGAGTTTGGGGATTGGGAGCCGGTCGTGCTCACCTCATTGGTTGTACCGGCGCTCAAGCTGGATGAAACCGAGGCCGGATCGCTCAAGCTCAACGGTGAACAGGTTCCGGGCTCGGTGGATCAGCTTCGCTCCGTGGCGGGCGATCTGATGACGATTCTGGTTGTGCGCGCCACCCCATCGTTGCTGCCGGGCTTGATGGAACTGCCGCGAGGGCCGCAAGTGGAGCCCAACGACTGGAAGGCTTTCCGCGACTGGGTTCGCCAGCGCATTCGGGAGCAGGATGGTCCCGATCCGGCCGGATTGGTCGAGTTTCCCGAAATCGAGCTGGTACCTACTTCTGGTTCGTTCGTGCAGGCTCTGTTCGGTGCGGACCACTTCTGGCCGAATCCCAAGACCTATATCGTGTATCCAACGCGCGAACTCGTGCGCCGTCCACTGCTCCAACACGCGGACCTTCCCGAGGGAGAGGACACCGTCCCACTATTGGTGAGCCGCCAGTACGAGGCAGTCCACCGCCGCATCATCGCGGAATGGAGTCCGGTGGAGGTCGAATCGCCCACCCCGTCGGCGGGGACTTTTCCCGCCGCGGCTGCTCCTCGCGCGAGCGCCCCTGAACCGCAAAACGCGACAACGCAAGCCGCATCCGTTCAGGCCCCGAGCGTAGTTCCCCAAACCCGTTTGGCCGCGGGCCCGCCGCTCGATTCCATGCCCGGTATGCCGGCCGAGGCGCCGTCCCATATCGCCAAGCCGCATGCGCCGACTCTGCCCAGCTTGACGCATCAAGTGCAAGTGGGCGAGCGGGTTACGTCATCTGACACCAATCACTCCGGCCAAAACTTTGGCGTTAGCCAGCAGGTGCAACTGCCGAGCGCTTCGGACGGGTATTTGAGCGGGTATTCCGGTGGCTCTACGGGCAGTTTCAGCAGCGGCATTGTGCTGCCTCGCTTTGGCGTGGTGACAGCGGCATTGGAAAGCAGGCCCTTGGTGGTTTTGCACCGTCAGCCACCCGTGGCAAGGATGGTGACGCTTGATTTGGAACCGGCCGACCGCATCGCCGGACCGGCCCCGGCGCCTCCCATGGTTGCGGCAGATACTCAACCGGAAATTCGCCACACTCCGAGCGGCCGGCCCTCCGGCCGGCTCGACGTTTCGCTTCGCCTGCAGACCATGGTTGGGCTTACCGGTAATGAACGGGATTCAAATTCGCCGCTGCGGGGCGACGCCGAGAGTATGACCTGGAACTGGCTGGCCTTGCCGGCACCTTCAATTCCGGTCGTCAATACTCGACTGCGACCGGCGCGGGTTCCCGTGCAGCGGACCGCGGTGTGGCTCGCGGGCGCCGATCGTGCCACGGAGTTTTTCTTGTCGCCGAGCCCTGTAGAGTTTACGGCGACCGTCGATCAATGGAGTGCGCTGTGATTTGGCGGAAGGGTTGCGCACAAGGACGGCAACAGCAAACGTGAAAGCGGCAATGCGGCAGGTCATTCCGATCAACTCCGGTTCCGGAGACTCCGGGAACCCTGGTGAGGATTTGCGCTCGCGTTTGCGGTTGGGCGAGAAGACAGTCCAACTGTTTGCCGCTCTGGCTGAAGAGAGCATGGCCGAGCGGAAGTGGACCGAGGCGGCCGCCATGTGGCAGCAACTGCTCGACCTGGACGCCCAGTCGGCCGAGGGTTGGGGCGGGCTAGGCGATGCGCGTTTCCAATTAGGAGCCTACGCCGAGGCGTTGCGGGCGTACGACGAATGCCTGCGTCTCATGCCATCTGACGCAGCGGCTCTGCAGGGCAAGGCCGAGACTATGGCCGAACTGGAACGCGATTCCGTCGACGCGATGCTCAGCCTGTGGCAATCGAGCAGCGTTCAATCGTTGAGCGCATTGGCCAGCGTCCAACCGCCTCCGTCCGACGCCGGAACGGCGATGGAAGCTTTGAGCGGCACTCGCGACATTCTCTCGATGGTCGAAGCGGCCATGGCGCCGCTCGAAGAAGGACTCGCCGCGGCGGCGCTTGGCGTGGGCGACTGGCGCAGTGTGATCAAGCACTGCACACGTCTGGTGGTGGCACGGCCCGATCATTTCGAAGCCTGGTATAACCTCGGCGTCGCACGCCAACAGGCGGGCGAGGTGGCGGAAGCCGAATTTGCCTACCGTCAAGCATTGAAGGTGAGACCGGAATCCACCGACGCGATGCTCAACCTGGGCATGACGCTCCAGTTGGGGGACGACTCAGCCGGAGCGCGGGAGCAATACGAGAGTCTGCTACAACTGGCCCCCAGTTGCGTTCCGGCGCGGTGGAACCTTGGCTTGCTGCTCGAGGAAATGGACGAACACGAGGCGGCGTCGAAACAGTATGAACGGATTGTCGCCGCCGATCCCACCCACTCCGAGGCATGGTTCCGCCTCGGATTCGCCTGCCTGCGCCAGGGCGAATGGGAAAATGCCGCCGCGGCGTTAGAGCATTTTCGCGAAGCGTCACCCGAGAGTTGGGAGGGTGCGCTGAATCTGGCTATCGCCTATCAGCGGCTGGGCAGGTATCGCGAGGCAATCGCGCTGTTTGAGCGGGTGCTCGCCGAACAGCCCGACAACGGGGTCGCTTTGCAGGGGCTTGGCTTGGCGGCGGCCGGCGTGGGGCAAATCGAAGTTGTGGTGGGGGTGCGCAAGAAGCTCGCCCTGGCCAAACAGCCGACAGCCGGCCTGACGTTCCAGGTGGCTCGTTGGCTCGAGGAAAAGGGGCGGCGCGAGGATGCGATTCGCGTTTACTGCGATGCGCTCAAGGAGCAGCCGATGTTCGCGGAGGCACTGCTCAATTTGGGGCACCTGCTCGCCGCCGATGGAAAAACGGCGGAAGCAAGCGAGTGTTGGCGGCGGGCATTGTCCCTGCGGCCGGAGCTTGCAGCCGGCTACTTCGATCCCAAGTAGTAGGGATCGTTCGATTACCAGACCGTCAAAGCTTACCAGCCGCCTGCGGAGTGGCTTCGATACGGGGAAACTGCGCCGAGGGGGTACCGTTAAACCGCTTCGTCGCTCCCGCGATCGCCAGAGAGAACCCTTCAATCGAGACGCGCGCCACTGCGGGCGACCGCTCGGGCCAAAGCAATTCTATTTGCACGTTCTCCGGCCGCAACAGCGGGATTCGCGGAACGGAGCATGGCTCGGGCGCTCCGCACAGGGCGAATTGCCGCACGCTTTCCTTCCATGCCTCTTCTCCGTCACGCATGCTCGCCGATGCGGCGAAGCGCGCCGATTCCTCGACGACGGAATGCAGCGACTGAATCTGATAGTAGCCCCATGCATACTGTCCAGCCATCACGGCCAGTGGCGCAAGCAGGGCTAGCGCGAGGGCGGCCTCGAGCAACGCGCTGCCCCGTTGAGGGCAGTTCCGCTTCGGGCGGTCAGCGAACGAGGGCGGCTGCATAAAACCCTGTCTCGGCGGCGCCGCGCCGTGTGCTGCCCAACATATATGGGCCGACATATTCCGCGCACAGTGCATCGTCGCTTTGCTCGTGATACTCCGTGGCGGGGAGCAGGAAAAACGCGCCAACCTCCAGAAACTGGTATTTTGGATAGCCGCTATGGATCGGTACGGCGACGAGCCTGCGGCCATTGCCTTCGCCTCGGCGCGTGTATTCGTCGTAAGTCACCGCGCCAAAGTCCCGATCCTGCGCAATTCTTTCGTTCAGGGCGACGATTTCAAAATGCCGTAGCCCGGGATGGAATGTCAGGGGATCGCCGATACGGCGCAAACTGGACTGATATTCGGTGAGAATGGTGCGCCTGACATTGTTTGCCGACACCAGTTCGATGAAACCGGCACCCTTCATGTTGTTTGCGGTGGCCCGTGCAATTGCCGCCGCGCTTGCGTCGCCGCTACACACGTTTTTGGCCGCCAGCGAGGGTTGCTCGGGCCAATGAAGCGCGTAGCGCTCACCTTGTGTCAATCCAAAATGGGGCCTCGTCTCGCCATGAGCGAGTACGGCGTACGGGAACAGTCCGGACTCAAACTGCACCTTGCGCCCTTGCATGGCTGTCGACCCTGCCCAGGCGTGTGAGCGGTTCTGTGGAACGAACGTTCGAAGCAGAGTGAAGGGTACATAAGTGGTGCACACCACGCGGACAAACCGCATGTTCTCCGCCGTCGGAGGATGCTCACGGTAGATGCCGCTGGGAGAATCTGCAAATTCGACGCGCAAACCCGATGAGGGATTGCCTTCGGGACTGGCTTGGCGCGCCGCCTGTGTCGCGGCTTCGCGCGCCCGCTCCAGTCCGTCGTGCGTGCCGTCTAAAGGGAGCACCGCGGCTAATGCCGCCGCATCCGCGCGGATCTGGGCGGTATTTCGGGCAAAGTAGAGCCTCGAGAGATCGAAAACAGCCGAGAGCGACATGCCGGCGACCAACAGCAACATGGAAGCCAAAACGAGCACGGAACCCCTGCGGTCACGCGCCAAATGGCCGATACGATCGAAAAGTTTGACGCGAGACAAGGGTTCGCGCGTGCTCCTTCTCCGCATTACCCTCTCCATCGGCACAAACTCCTGAATTCGATACCCTCGGCGGACGATCCGGAGCGGCTGGTCATTCCGCCCGGCGGTCGCCGCACCATTCAGGTCAGGCGAGAATTTTTTTGACCGGCTCTCCGTGAACGTCGGTCAACCGGAACCATCTTCCCTGAAATTTATAGGTTAGCCGGGTATGGTCGACCCCCAGGCAATGCATCAGCGTCGCCTGAACGTCGTGGACGTGTACCGGATCCTCCACTATGTTGTAGCAATAATCGTCCGTTTTCCCTATTACAGAACCGGCTTTGATGCCTCCCCCGGCCATCCACATGGAGAAGCAACGGGGATGGTGATCGCGGCCATAATTCGTGGAGGTGAGCTTGCCCTGGCAGTAGATGGTGCGCCCGAATTCCCCACCCCAAACCACGAGCGTCTGATCGAGCAGCCCACGTTGTTTCAGGTCGCGAATTAACGCCGCCGAAGGCTGATCGGTGGCTTGGGCCTGCAGCGCTATATCGCGCGGCAGATCGTTATGCTGGTCCCAGCCGCGCTTGTAAAGCTGGACGAACCGCACGCCGCGCTCGACCAGCCGCCGCGCCAGCAGGCAGTGCGAAGCGTAGCTGCCCGGCTTGCGCGCCTCGGGTCCATACATGTCGATGGTGGAGGCCGATTCTTTGGAGAGGTCCATCAATTCCGGTACTGAGGCCTGCATGCGGTAGGCCATCTCGTACTGGCCGATACGCGTCTCGATTTCCGGGTCGGCGAAGGACTCCTCCTTCATCTTGTTGAGCTTCTGCACGGCGTCGAGCATGCGCCGGCGGGTGGTACGGTCGATGCCCGGAGGATCGTTCAGATACAGCACCGGATCCGACCCCGCGCGAAATTGGACGCCTTGGTAGGAAGACGGCAAAAAGCCCGCCGACCACAGCCGCGAAAACAGCGGCTGGTCGACGTTGAGACCAGAAGTCTGGCTTACGAGGACGACAAAGGCGGGCAGATTCTCGTTTTCGCTGCCCAGTCCATAGCTCACCCAGGAACCGATCGACGGCCGGCCCGGCTGCTGAGAGCCGGTCTGAATGAACGTGATGGCTGGATCGTGATTGATCGCGTCGGTGTGGACCGAATTCACGATACACAGGTCGTCGACGATCTTCGCGGTGTGCGGCAGGAGTTCGGAGATCATCGTGCCGTTCGATCCCGCTGCCTTGAATTTGTAGAGTGGCGCCACGCAGGGGAATGAGTCCTGGCCGCTGGTCATGCCCGTGATGCGCTGGCCGCGGCGGATGGAATCGGGCAGCTCCGTGCCGTGGACCTTTGCGAGTTGCGGTTTGTGGTCGAAAAGGTCGATTGAACTGGGACCGCCGGACTGGTGCAGAAAGATGATGTGCTTGGCTTTGGCGGCGAAATGCGGGAGCCCGGCAAGCGCGGCCTCCGCCGTGGGCGGATTCAAAAGCGAGCCAAGCGCCATGGCGCCCAAGCCGGTGGCCGAGCGGCCGAAGAGCATACGGCGCGAAAGCGTCTGACGAAAAGCAAGGTCGAGAGGGTGCTGTTGCTCGGACATACGCGGTTATTCCTTCGTGACCACTTCGTCGAGGTTGAGAATGGCGCTGGCGACCATGGTCCAGGCGGCCAGTTCGGGTTTGGCGAGGGTGGCGGGCGCGGGTGTTTCGCCCACGGCCACGAGTTGTGCCGCTTCACCGGGTTTCGCTGTGTAGTGTGAGCGCTGGCCCTTCAGCAGAGCGCTCAAAACGGAAAGCTCCTTCGATGAAGGCTGCCGCGCCGTAGCCAGGAAGAACGCACGACGCAGGCGCGCCGCATCGGCATTCGAACCCGCTTCGTGCCGCGCGCGCAGTGCCAGCGCACGGGCAGCTTCAATGAACTGAGGGTCGTTCATCATCACCAGCGCCTGCAGGGGAGTATTCGTGCGGGCGCGGCGGGCGATGCATTTTTCGCGATCGGGCGCGTCGAAGGCCGACATCGACGTCGGCGGCGCCGTGCGCTTCCAGAACGTGTACATCGAGCGCCGGTAGAGGGCGTCGCCGTGATCCTGTTCATATTGCTGAGCCGAGTAGACATCGCCGTAGGAAATCTCTTCCCAGACGCCCGGTGGTTGGTAGGGATGCACCGACTCCCCGCCGATCTTGCCATTGAGCAAGCCGGAGGCGGCGAGCGCCGTGTCACGCAGCATCTCGGCGGGCAGGCGGAAGCGCGGGCCATGGGCAAGCAAGCGGTTCTCCGGATCGCGCTCGATCAACTCGCGCGGGGCAGTCGACTTCTGCCGGTACGCCGCCGAAGTGACAATCAACTTTTGCATTGCCTTCACGTCCCAACCCGACTCCATGAACTCGGCCGCCAGCCAATCGAGCAGCTCCGGATGCGACGGCGGATCTCCTTGCGAACCGAAATCCTCGGCCGTTTTCACAATGCCGCTGCCGAAATACATCTGCCAGAAACGGTTTACCGTTACGCGAGCCGTCAACGGATTCTCACGGCTGGTGAGCCATTGCGCCAAACCCAACCGGTTGCGCGGCAGCTCAGCCGGCATCCGCGGCAGCATCGAAGGCGTGCCCGGCTGCACTTCCACGGTCTTGTTGCGGTAGTCGCCGCGGCCCAAAACAAAAGTAGGTCGGGGTGTTGCGCGCTCAGACATCACCATTGTCGTGGGAATCTCTTTCAACAGTGCGTCCCGTTCGTCGCGCATGGCGAGCAACCGCGCATAGTCTTCGCGATCGGCGGAGGGAGCGGCGTGCCGCAGGTAGTAGTCGGCAATGCGCAGCCTCGCCTCGCGTGGCCGCTTACCTAGCGGCACGCCAGGAGTCAGTGCGAATGCAGCGCGCACGGGTTCCTGCTCACCCAGTTGCGCGAGCGCGGCCGGTGGTAGCGCGCGGCTGTAGATGCGAATGTCGTCGAGCTGCCCTTTGTATGGCGAACCCAACTGCTTGTTACCGATTTCCAACGGACGAGGCGAAACTACCTCGCTGCGCAGCGAATCGCGCTGCGTCTCTACGGGCACGCTTACACCGTCTATGAACATGGTGACGCCTGAGGCCTTCGACGAGCCGTCGTAGACAATGCCCACGTGATGCCACGTTGAGCCGGCCTCCTTGGCCGTCGTCCAGACAAAGTCTCGTGTGCGCACATAGAGCGCGTCCGACGGCCATTTGTTAGCAACGCGCAGTGCCGGCTTAACGCCGCGCCGTAAGTCGCCGATCGGCTGAGAGGCCTCGAGCAGAACTTCCACGCCGCGCTTGGCGTCGCCGGGCTCGCGCATTTGCAACAGGCCGGACTCTTGAATCGTGCCGCTGCGGAACCAGAACGCTGCCGTCCACGGTTTGTTCGAGGCCATTACGGCGCCCATGTCGCCCGCCGCCGCGTACTGCATTTGAGATTCGCCGCTGAACACCGCCGAACGTTGCACCGGGCCTTCGGCAAACGTCACTTCACCGCGTTCGACAATTCCGTGGCGGTAGTGGCCGCTTGCGTCAGAAAAGCTGTTGTCCGCCTCCAAGTGCAATTCCAGGCCGTCGCGCGCGGGTGTGCCCAGCGTCGCAAGCGCGGTACGCTCCCACGCCTCCACGTTCGGTGCAATCGTGCGTTCGTGCGTCAAGGCTTCATAGACGTCGAT
>Ga0075421_100009528_pt1 | contig 11968 bp, 13 predicted proteins | sample SoiMetdeltSBSDD5_FD_75292 | JGI IMG/M metagenome (GOLD analysis project Ga0075421, IMG submission 75292) | Bulk soil microbial communities from a Populus tree surrounding site in Tennessee, USA - Soil MetaG P. deltoides SBSDD5 | ecosystem: Environmental > Terrestrial > Soil > Tree plantation...
GCGCCGCCCGACGAGGGTGGGGTCGTGCCCAAGTAGCTGCTCAGCGAGCGCGGTAGGCGGGAAAGAAGTCGCCGGCGTCTCGGCCGGCCGCGAGGCGCTCGTACTCGCCCTGGTCGCAGACGAGCTCGTGGGTGCGAAACGGGAGCTCGGCGTTGGCGAAGCCGCGCTTGAACGTCTCCAGCCCGTCGCCGGCCGTGACTCCGCCACCGAGGTTGAGCGGCAGCTGCAGCTCATCGGCTCGGTCGAGCATCGCCGCGACGACGTTCTTGAACGGCGAGGCCTCGCGAAAGCGATCCGCGGTTCCACCCAGGTAGTAGTGGAGGACGCCGTCGCTGGTCCCCAGGATCGCCGCGGCGCCAGCCTCGGCCCTCCGCCGGGCGACCAGCAGCCAGCTGCGTGGGGACGAGAGCACGGAGTCGAAGTACTCGGGGGGATACAGGTAGCGCTCGGCGGCCCCGGTACGACGCATGGTCTCCCCGTAGGCGAGCGCGAACGCGTCACGGTCGGCGGGCGCCGATTGCGGCCCCGGATGGGCGTCGACGATCCAGCCGTCGCGCGAGTTGGCGCGGATCTGCTCGGCCAGGCGCGAGCGCAGGCGCCGCGGCTTGGTCGGGTCGTGCACGAGCACCGGCGAGCGCTCGCTCGCTCCCGCCACCCAGGCGTCCGCCAGCAGCCGCTCGCGGGCGAAGACGCTGATCAGCCCGGTGGGCGACCAGTCCACGCCCTCGGGCGCCGGGGGCGGGCGCGCGCCGCTGATCGTCGCGCCCGGGTAGCCGTAGGGCGAGGTTGCGTCGCGGCGGTCCGAGCCCCCGATCTCGCGGACGATCAGCGGCACCAGTGCCGTGCGCTCGCCGGAGACGATCCTGAGCGTATGCGTGACTCCCTCGGCGTCGAGGAACGGGCGCGAGCGGAAGAACTCCTCGCTCTCGGCTGCCGCGCCGCGGTCCGCGATCAGGTCGGCCTCGGCGGGCGAGTCTCCGTCAGCCCCGCGGGGCTCCGCTACTCCCACCCGGTGAAGTCCTCGGGAAGCAGTCCCCAGACCTGGTTGTCGATCCGCTTCTCCTCGCGCCTGATCGCCTTCCGCATCACGCCCTCGCGCTGGAATCCGAGATGCGTGACCACCTTCTGGGCCGCCTCGTTGGTCGCCGGGATCTCCGCGTGCACGCGGTGCGCGCCGTGGGCCTCGAAGGCCTCGATGCAGGCCTGGCGCTCCGCCTCTCGGGCCACGCCCTTGCCCCACGCGACGGGCTCGCCGACGAGCACGGCCAGCTCCGGTCCGAGCTCGCGGTCGAGGCCGAAAAGCGCGACGAAGCCGACCGCCTCGTCCGTGCCGTCGATGGTGATCGCCCACTTGCGGTCACGGGTGGTTTCCATCGCCCGCTCGACCCAGCCCCCTGCATCCTCGAGGCTGAACGTGTCGCGGCGGCCGACCAGGTCGGCGGTCACCCGCTCGTCGTTGAACCACCGATGCACCGCCTCCGCGTCGTCCGGGCGGAAGTCGCGCAGCGTGACGTCGGCCTTCGCCATCGCCGACAAGCTACCTTGACCGCCGTGGACGGCGACCTCCACGAGCAGCGCGATGGCGGGGCGGTGACCGCCGTAGGCCGCAGCACCTCGCACGGCCCGGGCAAGCCGGGCCGCGATGCGATCCGCTTGCTCACCGGCCTCGGAGTGGAGGGCGACGCGCACTGCGGCGCCACGGTCCGGCACCGCTCGCGCGTGCGACGGGACCCGACCCGGCCGAACCTGCGCCAGGTGCACCTGATCGCCGCCGAGCTGCACGACGATCTCCGCGGCGCCGGCTTCGACGTCGCGCCGGGAGCCATGGGCGAGAACCTCACCACCCGGGGCGTCGACCTGCTGGCGCTGCCGACCGGCACGCGACTCCGGATCGGCGCCACGGCGGTCGTCGAGGTCACCGGCCTGCGCAACCCCTGCGCCCAGCTCGACACGATCCAGCCGGGCCTGATGAAGGCCACCCTGGATCGAGGCGAGAACGGCGAGCTGATCCGCAAGGCCGGCGTCATGGCGATCGTGGTGGCCGACGGAGAGGTGCGGCCCGGCGACCCGATCAGGATCGAGGTGCCGACGGAGCCGCATCGCCCGCTGGAGCCGGTTTAGCGCGCCTCAGCCGTACAGGCCGTGCCCCGTGAGCAATAGGTGGGCGGTACGGGCGAGGATCCGGAGGTCGAGGCTGAGCGAGCGATGCTCCGTGTACCAGACGTCGAGCTCGATCCGCTCGTTCCAGGGGATGCCGGCGCGGCCGTTGACCTGCGCCCAGCCGGTAAGGCCCGGCCTGACGTCGAGCCGGCGGCGCTGGTGCGACGTGTACTGCTCCACCTGGGCGGCCAGGGTCGGGCGCGGGCCGACGACCGCCATCTCCCCGCGCAGCACGTTGACCAGGTTCGGCAGCTCGTCGAGCGAGAAGCGGCGCAGCAGGTGCCCGACCCGCGTGACCCGCGGGTCGCGTCCGAGCACCGGCGTGCCGACGCCTACCGGGTCGCTGCCGGGGTGCATCGTGCGCAGCTTGAGCAGGTCGAACTCCGCCCCTGCGAGCCCGACGCGGCGCGAGCGGTAGATGACCGGACCTCGCGCATCGAGCTTGATCGCGACGGCGGCGAGCGCGAGCAGCGGTGCGGTCAGGGCGAGGGCGACCGCGGCCAGCAGCACGTCGGCGGCTCTCGGGAGACCGCCGCGCGCCGCGCGCCTCGTATCGCCCGTCAACGCGTCCCCTCCGCCTTGTCCCAGGCCCCGGGGGTCCCGAGCCGCGCCCGGTCCCAGAGCCCGGCGGCGATCGAGGCGGTCGTGAGCACGTAGTAGCGAGCGAGGCGAAACGGCCGCAGCGGGATCACACCGGCGAGCGCGGCCGCGGCCAGCAGCGCGAGCTGGAGCGCGAGCGTGGCCACGTAGACCGCCGACTCGCCCACCAGCGCGACGTTCGCGAGCAGCGCGACGAGGTGAAGGAGCGGCGACGCGTAGCGGAGCAGCCGATGGCTGGCGATCTCGAAGCCGTAGGCGAGCCCGTACCCGCGGGGCGAGAGCATCCCGTCGCCGACGACCTCGTCATACAGGCCCCGCATCATCCGCCGCTTGCGCGCGAACTCCCCCTCGATCGTCGCCACCATCTTCTCCTCCGCGATCGCTGCCGGCGCGTAGACCGCGCGCCAGCCGCGCTTGCTGAGCATGAACGGGAACGAGAGGTCGTGGCTCGACGCCGGGCCAAGCGGCAGATAGGCCAAGCGGCGAACGGCATAGATGGCCCCGTTGCCGGCGGTCACGCCCGCGACCCGGGACTCCAGCTCTCTGAGCGCGAGCTCGTAGCGCCAATAGACGCCCTCCTGGTTCGAGCCGCCCTGGTCGAGAAACCGGGCCTGACCGCAGACGTACCCGACCCGTGGGTCGGCGAACGGGGCGACGAGCTCGTCCAGCGCGGCTGGCAGCCAGCGCGCGTTGGCGTCGCTGAACGCCAGCACCTCGCCGCCGGCGCGCTCGACCGCGGCATTCTGGGCCTGGATCTTCCCGACCCTGGAGAGCTCCAGCACCCGGTCGGCACCCGCCTCGCGGGCGAGCTCCGCGGTGCGATCGACCGAGCCGTCGGAGGCCACGATCACCTCGAGGAGCTCCCGCGGGTAGTCGAGCGCGAGCGCGTCGCGGACCTTGGCCTCGATCACGTCCTCCTCGTCGTGCGCGGCGACGATCAGCGACACGCTCGGCAACTCCGTCGCGCGCGGGGCCGGGGGCCGGCGGGTCAGCCGGGCGAGCCCGGCGAGCACCAGCGGGTACGCGAGGTGGGTGTACAGCAGCAGCCCGACCGCGACCCAGAAGACGACCTCGACGACGACCATCGCGGCGGATTATCCGGGGACCAGGGTCCGGTAGACGTCCAGCGTGCGCTGGGCGATTGCATCCCAGGAGTAGATCCCGCCCGCGGCGCCCGCGGCCGCCGCGGCGAGCGCGTCACGCTCGTCAGCGTCGGCGAGCAGCTCCGCGAGGGCCCGCGCCAGCGCGGGCGCGTCGCCCGGCGGGACAACCCGCAGCGCCCCGGTCTCGGCCGCCACCTCCCCGAATCCGCCGACGTCGCTGGCGACGATCGGGCTTCCGAACGCGAGTGCCGTGTAGAGCACGCCGGACTGCTCGATCGCGCGGTAGGGCAACACGACCAGGTCGGCACGGCTGAAATAGGCCGGGATCTCGGGGTCGGTGATGAAGCGGGGCACGAAGCGGACCGTCGCCCGGCAGCGCGCCGCGAGCTCCTCCAGCGCGTCGAGCGGCATCCGCGGCATCCCCACGATCCAGAGCTCGACGCCTTCGAACTCCCGAAACGCCTCCAGGAGCACATCGATCCCCTTGTAGGGGCGTACTAGGCCGAAGCAGAGCACCACCGGGCCCTCGACCGCGGCGAGCTCCGGCGGTAGCGGGAGCTCGGCCGGGTGGTGCCGCAGGTGCTCGAACACCCCGTGGGGGACGCGGTGTACGCGGCGCGGGTCGGCCACCAGCTCCCGCAGCCGCGTCGCGCCCGCCTCGGAGTGGGCGATCAGCGCATCCATGCGATCGAACACCGCGCGCTGGACCTCCAGGGCCCTCCCGCCGCTCGCGGGCGGGTCGTGGACCGTGAGCACCCGCGGGCGCGGCGGCAACAGGAACCGGTCGACCGCCGGCGCGGCCAGCCACTGCAGGTGGACGAGATCGGCGTTCGCCGCGTGCGCGCGCAGGCGCAGCATCCCGGGCACGTGCTCGGCGATCCGCACCACGCGGCGGGCGCGAGACTGGGGGCCCAGCCGCGCCGCTTGCCGGTAGAAGAGCTCGTCGACCGCATAGCCGTCCGGCGGGGTGACCGGGCCGTACGGAAACCGGGTCGTGACCAGTTCGACCTCGGCGCCGGCCCGCGCCAGCGCCGCGCACAGGGCGCGATCGTAGGGCGGCGTGAACGCCGGGGGATCGACCATCTGGAGCCGCATCCGCGACGATTCTGCCGGTGGACCTCAGCTACTGCGTCGTCAACACCAACGGACGGGCATATCTGGCCGCATGCCTGGAGGCGATCCGGGACACCGTGCCGCCCGGCATCGAGTACGAGGTGCTGGTGCTCGACAACGCGTCGGCCGACGACTCGGTGGCGGAGATCGAGCGCTGGAACGACGGCCCTACGGGGCTCGGCGACCGGCTGCGACTGATCGCGCTCGGCGAGCGCCACGGCAAGGCCGAGAACGACTCGCGGCTCCTGCGCGAGGCGGGCGGCGATCTCTGCCTGCTCTTGAACGAGGACACCGAGCTGCGCTCCGGCGCCGTCGCCGCCCTGGTCAGCGCGCTGGCGGACGATCCCGAGGCCGTCGCCGCGGGCGCCAAGCTGCTCGATCCCCTGGGCGAGCCGCAGCCCTCGGCTTGGCGGCTCCCCGGCCTCGCCACCTCGCTTGCGAGCGCCGCCTTCCTGCACCGCGCCCTGGTCACCCAGAGCCGCGGCGATCGGACGCGGGCGGTCGGCTGGGTGCAATCCGCGGCGATGCTCGTGCGCCGCGACGCCGTTGCCGCGATCGGCTACTTCGACGCCTCGTTCTTCGTCTACTCCGACGAGACCGATCTCTGCAAACGCCTCACGGACGCCGGCGGGCGGATCCTCTGGGTGCCGAGCGCTGAGGCGATCCACCATGAGCAGCTCGCAACCGACCGGGCCGCCGGCGAGCGCCGGGTGGTCGAGTTCCATCGCGGCCGGGACCGCTACATGCAAAAGCACCACACGAGTCCGGTCGCCTGGCTCTCGCGTGCGCTCGCGGCCTGGACCTACGGCGTCCGGGCCCTGGCCGCGACGGTGCTGCCGGGCCACGACCCGCGCTGGTATCTGCTCCACGCCCGCCAGGCGCTGGACCCCGGCCGTGGTGAGGGCCTTCGCGAGGCGGCGCAGGCGTTAAACCGCGCCGCGGCCCGAGGTCGCGACGAAGCGTCGCTGCCGTAGCGACTGCGCTACTCGGCCAAGCCGGCTTCCTCGAGCGCCTGCTCAGGGTCCAGATAGCCCCGGATCCGAATGCCCTTGCCGTTCCTGATGTCGGCCAGGTTCGCGTAGGGCGACTCCGTCTCGACGCCGCTCGCCTTGCCGCGTGTGCGGATGTGGCCGATCGCGACCACGCGGTCACCGAGGTCGTGGATCTCGGAGTACTCGAAGTTGATCAGGTCCAGGACGTCGTCGAAGTCGTCGAACATCGCGCCGATGCCGGCGTGCCCTCGATACGCCTGCGCCTGCTCCGCGAGCAGCCCCGGCAGCGCCGGGTGCCACTCGACCTCCGGATCGAGCTCGGCGCAGAGCGCCTCGACGTCGCGGCGGTTGTAGGCATCCACCGCACGCCTGAGAAGCTCCGCGTTCTCCTCCGACATCCTCCGCGCACCCTATCCCGCGGCCGCCGGAGTTAGGACGCGACGCGCCGGCTCTAAGCTCATGTGGATGCGGGAAACCTTCGGTCCACCGCTACGGGCGGCCGCCGTGATCGCCTTCCTCACCGGCCTCGTCCTGCTCTTGCTCAACCCGCCCTCGTTCGGGGGCGCGGGCGACCTGGTGGCGATCCTGGCCGGCGTCGTGGCGATAGTCCTAGTCACCGCCTGGGCGACCGTCGCCCTGCTCGGAAAGGAGATGCCCGAGCGGGAGTTCCGGCGGCTCGTCGACCGCAGCGACGCCCTCGCCGCGCTGCCGCCGCCCGACCGGCCGCCGAGCGAGTTCGACGACCTGGTGATGGAGGCGCTCGACGATCTGCCCGAGCCGTTTCGGGAGGTGCTCGAACGCACTCCCGTGACCGTCTCCAATCGCGGTCACGAGCACCGCGCCTACGGCCAGTACATCGGCGGGACCGTGGCCCGCGACATCTACCCCGACCACATCGTCATCTACCAGGACACGCTGGAGCGCGACTTCGGCCACGACCCGGCGCTGCTGCGGGCGCAGGTCGAGCGCACGGTGCGCCACGAGGTCGCCCACCACCTCGGCTGGGACGAGCGCGGAGTGCGCAGCCTCGGGCTCTGAGGGGCGGCCCCGGTCCTCGCTACAGCCGGTCCTCGTCGCGCCGAACGGCCTCGTAGACCTCGGGCGCGTAGCCGGCCGCGAGCTCGCTCTCGGGCTCTCGTTCAGGCTGCCCCGCCGATAGCGCGGCGAGCCGCGCACGGACCGCGGACGGGCTCAGCATCGCCCGCAGGCGCCGGCGCTCGGCCGCCGTGAAGAAGCCGGTCGCGAGCAGCAGCGCCGGCAGGACAAGCCATAGGAGCGTCCGCGACGCAAGGCCCGCGAGCCCCTCGGTCGGCAGCAGGAGCTCGCCGGCCGCAACGGTGACCGCCGTGACCGCGACCAGCAACGCCAGCCGGCCCCATTCGTACGGGACCGGAAAGAGCCGCTGGGTGAGCGCGTACATGAGGACCAGCACGACGGCGTAGGACGCGACCAGCGCGATGCCGGCCCCCACGATCCCCAGCGGCGGTATGAGGGCCAGGTTGAGAACCACGTTGACCGCCGTTCCGGCGATCGTCGCCGGAAGGTTGAACTCGGTTCGCCCGGTGCGCCCCAGGACGACGACGAGGACGAGGTAGAGCGAGTAGAGCGCGATGCCGGTGGCGAGCAGGCCGATCGCCTCGTGCGCCTCGAAGTACTCGGGCGCGGCGAGCAGGTCGACGATCCATCGCGAGAGCAGCCAGAGCCCGGCGACGAAGAAGGCGCAGACCGCCGCGAACCACGTGACGATCAGGCTGTAGGCACGACGGGCCTCGTCGTCGTCGGCGATCGAGTAGGCGAGGGGCGGGAAGGCGAGCTGGAACCCTCGGGCGAGCACGTTCATCCCCTGCGCGAACTTGATCGCGAGGGCGTAGAGCCCGGCCTCGGCGAGCCCGGCCAGCCGCACGATCAGGATCCGGTCGATGAAGTTGAGCGAGTACAGCGAGAGCTCGGCCGGCATGGTCGGCAGGCCGAAGCGCACCATCCGCCGCAGGAGCGCCCGATCCGGGAACAGCGACAACCTCCGGCGCTCCCGCCACAGTCTCCAGGCCAGGAACACGGCCCCGGTGCCGAAGCTGCCGAGCAGGATCCCGGCCGCTCCCTGGTCCTCGACCACCACGAGCCACACCGTGACGGGAATCGTCGCGATCACGTTCAGCACCGTCAGGCTGAAGTAGGCCCGGGCGAGCTCGTCGAGCCGCAGGAGCGTGAGCACGTACTCCCACAGCGTCAGCACCCAGAGGCCGAGCACCGCGAGCCGCGCGAGCTCGGCGTCGGGGCGGTCGAGGAGCGCCTCAGAGATCGGCTCCGCGAGGACGAGCCCGACCACCGCCCCTGCGGTGGCCAGCCAGAACAGCGCCGCGAAGCCGGTGGCGACGACCTGCCGGGGATCCTCCCCGGCCAGGTAGTAGAAGCGCAACAGTGCCTCGATCAGGCCGAAGCGGATCAGGATGCTGGCCGCGACGAGCGAGGCGAGCATGACCTCGGCGGCGCCATAGTCGGCCGGGCTCAGATACGCGGTGTAGACCGGCAGTAGGACGACCGCGACGAGCTTCGAGAGCACGCTCGAGGCCGTGTACGCGGCGCCCGTGGTCGCGAGGCGGCGCAGGTACTCGAACACCTAGTGCTCACCCCCGCGGGCAGCGTCGCGATTGGGCGAGCGACAATCAAGCATGGCGAGGACGCAGGGAGCGCGCATGGCAGCGCCATGGGCGCGACTGAGGACGACGCCAGGCGCCGATTCGCAGCCGCCCGATCGTGGCGATACCGGCGGGGGTGAGCACTGGCCTCAGATGGTCACCGAGTCGTCGGGCGGACCGCGGCGCAGCGCCACGCCGAGGCCGAGCAGGGCCCACGTCACGGGGTCGATCGCAAAGCCCGCGTACCCGAGGCTGTGGACGAACACCGCGACGAAGCACGCGGCGACGGTCGCGCGGGGGAGCGACCCGCGGGCGCGGTCGAACAGCGCGATCATGGCCGTGATCAGGAACGCGGCGTAGACGACGAGCCCGACCACGCCCTGCTCGGCGGCGACGGTCACGGGCTCGGAGTGCGAGACCGTCGAGCGCGCCTGTTCGATCTCCTCGTAGAACGCCTGGCCGAAGGCGCCCGAGCCCCACCCGGCCGCCGGCTTGTCCTCGAACAGCTGGACGCCGCCCTCGAGCAGCGATTCGCGCCCGCTGTCGATGGAGCGGTAGTCCTGGATGTCGCTGGTCGGAGTTCCGCCCGCGATGGCGAGGCCCGCGAGGCCTGCGAGGCCGAGAGCGGCCGCAGCGGCCGCTCCACGCCAGCCCCAGCGCAGCAGCGCGACGATCCCGAGCCCGGCGATCACGGCGGCGAAGCTGGTGATCGAGAAGCTGACCACGAGCCCGATGAGGCAGACCCCGGCGGCGATCGCGGCCAGCGCCAGGCCGAGACGTTCGCCCGACCACGCCATGTAGGCGCCAAGCGCCGTGATCGCCAGCGCGAGGTAGCGGCCGAGGATGTTGGGGTCGAAGAAGAGCGAGTTCGCGCGGAAGTAGACATGGAGCTGGTTGGCGTCGAAGAGCTCGGCGTTCAGGAACAGGTCCCTGGCGCTCCACTGGTAGATCGCGATCAGGGCGCAGACGACGGCGACTCCGGCGACCACGGCGAGCACCCGGCCGAGCAAGGCCCGGGTCCACTGCACCGTGGTGAGCAGCGCGAACATGACCGCGAACGGGACCAGGAAGAAGCCGATGTTCTCGATCGCGTTCGGGACATCCTCCGAGTAGGAGGCCTGGATCGCGTAGAGGACGAGGGTCGCTGCCAGCAGCCGCCGCAGCCAGAGCGACCACCGATCCGCCTCCTCGGGCTTCGGCGCCCGTGGAGCGTCGAGGGCGAAGACGATCAGGTCCGCGACGATGACCAGGTAGAGCGGGACAAGCAGGTTGGCGGTCTCGCCGCCGATCTCGATCGGGACCCGCAACGGCAGGACGGCGAACGCCGCGATCGGAAACGCCACCCGCCAGCGGCGGAACGCGAGCACGAGCGCCGTGAGCGCGACCACACCGACCAGGAGCAATCCCCCGATCTGCGCCGGGCTCTCGCGGAAGTCGACGACCCGCGGCTCGTCCCAGACGTCTCCGAGGACTAGCACCGGCGCCGCTACCAACGCGATGGCCATCGCCCCCACCCGGAGCCGGCGGTCGTCGACCAGCAGCGCCGCGGCCGCACTGCCGCAGGCGATAAGCATGCCGGCCACCTCGAGAGCCGGGGCGTTCAGTCCTCGCCTCCGAACCCCGTGGCGAGCGTTATCCGCCGTGGCCAGACCATTTCCCGGTTCTCGGACGGGAGCTCGACAAACAGCCGGTAGCGGCCTGGCGGCGCGCGGCCGCCGGCGTCGGTCGAGCGATCCCACTCGTAGGTGACCTCCTCGCCCTCGGTCAGCTCGACGTCGGGATCCAGCGTGCGGACGATGTCCTCGGTGCTGTCGACGATCGCAACCCGCGCGTGATCGTCGGACTCCCGGACGAAGAAGGTGATCCGCGCATCGTCGTCCACGATCAGCGACGGCTGGCTGGTCACCTCGAGGACCAGGTCGGGGGTGCGCGCGCGGACGACGAGCACCCCGGCCACCAGCGCCGCGGTCAGGAGGGCGAAGAAGAGCACCGCGCCCGCGGAGACGCGGCTGGTCAAGAGGTGCGGTCCTCCCCGGCGATGACGACGACGTCGGCGTCGCCGGCCAGGCGCCGCGTCTCGCGGTCGACGGGCTCGACGGTCGCCTTGTCGACCCCGAGGTCGCGGGCGACCTTCTGCGCCGCGCGCTTTTGCCCGTCGGCGTAGAGGACAGCGGTCTTCTCGACGCCCGGCGTCGTGCTGCTCACCGGCCCGAGCACGTAGCCGCTCGCCTCGACGTCCGAGCCGACGTTGCCCGCGAGCCCGTTGACCGAGGTGCCGTTGAGGACGGCTACCGTGACGTCGGCCCGGTCGATCGCCCCCGCACGCGGCCCCCCGCCCTCGCCGCCGTCGCGCAGAAGCTCCTCGGAGGCGTAGATGGCCGCCCCGCCGAGCAGCAGCGCGCTGACGCCGATCGCGATGAGCACACGTGGCTGGGTTACGCGGGCGACGAAGCGGCGCCAGCGTGGGTGCGGCGCGAGCGCGGCGCGCTCCATCGTGATCCGCTCGAGCGCCGGTCGTTCATGCGTGACGCGGGTGGCCGCGGGTACCGGGGCCGAGGGCGTCGTCCCCGGCTCAGGCGCAGGTTCTGCGGCGGTGGCCTCCTCGGGTCCCAGCAGCTCCTCGAGCTCGCGCTCGGCGTGATCCAGGATCGCCTCGCTGGCGGCGATGTCGACACCCGGGTGGCCGGGCTCGCGATCCATCCAGGTGCGCATCCGCTGGACGTCGCGCCGCTGGGAGAGGTACAGCGGCAGGAGCAGCGCGATCGCGACCAGCGCCCCCAGCGCGACGAATCCGGTGGCGCTGTCGAAGATCTCCGAGATCTGCATCGCGGGTCAGAACTCGGCGTCGTCCTGGCCGATCACGAGCGCCAGCGGGGCGTTGCCGGATAGCTGTCGAACCTCGTCGACCATCGGCGTCACCGGGGTCTCCCCGAGCTGGTCGGAGACCGTCCGGGCGAGGTCGTCCGCCTCGGCTTCGGCGTTGGGCTCGAACATGATCGTCGTCGCGTCGAAGCCCGACCCGGCCGTCTCCTCCTTGCCCACCTTGAATCCCTTGGCCGGCTTGATCACCTCGTCGGCGACCTTGGCCGCGAGCCCCGCCACCGCGTCGATCGGCACCGAGCCCTCGTCGACCTGAGTCGCGTTGAGCACCGCAACCTCGACCCGCTCGGGCTTCTCGCCACCGCGCTTTCCGCCGCCGCCCCCGCCCCCGCCATCGTCGCCGAAGAGACCGAAGCCGCTGGTCAGGACGCCGGCGGCGATCAGCGCGGCCGCGAGCACGGCGATCAGGTAGCGAGGGTCCATCGGCATCCGGCGGTCGAGCGCGGCGAACCGAACGGCGACCGCGTCGCGAAAGCGGGCGAAC
>Ga0075421_100009529_pt1 | contig 11968 bp, 11 predicted proteins | sample SoiMetdeltSBSDD5_FD_75292 | JGI IMG/M metagenome (GOLD analysis project Ga0075421, IMG submission 75292) | Bulk soil microbial communities from a Populus tree surrounding site in Tennessee, USA - Soil MetaG P. deltoides SBSDD5 | ecosystem: Environmental > Terrestrial > Soil > Tree plantation...
ACGTTCTGGCGCGTGGTGATGTGGCCCTTGTTGAGGGGCGCGTAGCGCTCGACCACGTCGGCGAACGCCTCCATCTGCTCCGGGGTGATCCCGCCGAACGGGAGCTTCACGCGGATCATCTGGACGTCGGCCTGGCGCTGGCCGTACACGCCCTGCTTCAAGCGGAAGCCGATGAACTCGTCCTCCGCCGTGCCCCCGGCGAGGAACTTCTCGGCCTCGTTGTCGAAGTCGTCGAACTCGCGCTCCAGGATCGGGATCACGTGGCCGGGCACGTTCTCCTGCACCTCGGGGTTGTCGAGCGAGCCGGGCCTGCCCTTGCGCTCTGGCGTCGAGGGGGTGGGCGTTGAGACGGGTTCCATGGTCTGTGCCGATCCTCCGCGCGGGTTCGAAGCCGTCCTGTCGAGGCAAAATACCAAAACCCGGGCGGCTTTTATGACTTTATCGGTGGAAGTGCGCTGGAGGTTGAGGGCACAAAAAGCCCGCCACGGGCCTCGAGGGCCCGCGGCGGGCGGTGGAGCTTGCCGTCTCTGGTCTCGCTAGGCCGCGATCTGCCCGTGCGGGTCGAGCACGAACTTCTTGGCTGCGCCCTTGTCGAAGTCCTGATAGCCCTGCGGAGCCTCGTCGAGGGTGATCACGGTGGCGTTCACCGCCTTGGCGATCTGCGCCTTGTCGTGGAGGATCATCTCCATCAGGCCGCGGTGGTACTTCATCACCGGGCACTGGCCGGTCGTGAACGAGTGGGACTTGGCCCAGCCGAGCCCGATCCGGATCGACAGCGAGCCCTCCTGTGCCGCCTCGTCGATGCCGCCCGGGTCGCCCGTCACATAGAGCCCCGGGATGCCGAGCTTGCCGGCCACCCTCGTCACGTCCATCACGGAGTTGAGCACCGTCGCGGGCGCCTCGTGGTCGGCGTCCGGGCCGTGACCGCGCGCCTCGAAGCCCACGGCGTCGACCGCTCCGTCGACCTCCGGGGTGCCGAGCAGCTGCTCGATCTGGTCGCGCGGCTCGCCCTTCGACACGTCGATCGTCTCGCAGCCGAACGAGCGCGCCTGCTCGAGCCGCTCGGGGATGAGGTCGGCCACGATCACCACCGATGCGCCCAGCAGCTGGGCGGAGTGCGCCGCCGCAAGGCCCACGGGCCCGGCGCCCGCGATGTAGGCGGAGTCGCCCGGTCCGATGCCCGCCGTGTAGGCCCCGTGGAAGCCGGTCGGGAAGATATCCGACAGCATCGTGAGGTCGACGATCTTCTCGAGTGCCTGCTCCTTGTCGGGGAACTTGAGCAGGTTCCAGTCGGCGTAGGGCACCACGGCGTACTCGGCCTGGCCGCCGACCCAGCCGCCCATGTCCACGTAGCCGTACGCCGAGCCGGGACGATCCGGGTTCACGTTCAGGCACACGCCCGTGTCGCCGGTCTTGCACATGCGACAGCGGCCGCAGGCGATGTTGAAGGGCACCGAGCAGAGATCGCCCTTCTCGATGAACTCGACGTCCGGCCCGACGTCGATCACCTCGCCGGTGATCTCGTGTCCGAGGATCAGGCCCTCGGGGGCGGTTGTACGGCCACGCACCATGTGCTGGTCGGAGCCGCAGATGTTGGTGGAGACGACCTTCAGAATGGCCGCGTGTGGAAGCTTGCGCCCCACGTTGTCGGGGTTCACACCCGGGCCGTCCTTGAGCTCGAAGGTGGGGAAGTCGATGTCCTGGACCTCCACCTTGCCCGTCCCCATGTAGGCGACGCCACGGTTCTCGGCCATCTCTCTGCTCCTCCTTCTCGAAAACGCTTCTCTAGTGCCGTTCCCGAGTCGCAGCGGGCCTAACGCGTTCTCGGGGCGGGCTCAGGAAGAGTGCTCGAGCAGGCGGGCGCGGAGGTTGCGACAGCGGGTCGTGAGCTGCTCGGTTCGCGCGCGGGTGGCCCAGTGGACAGGGTGCTCGCGGCCGCCGTGGCAGCCCGCCGCCATCGAAAGTGCGTATTCCCACGTGCCCATGTGGGCGCGCAGCTCGGCCTTGGCCTCGGCCAGCTCGACCTCGAGCAGTTCGCGCACGTTCATCTCCGTTCGCCCCCTACATTTGATCGGAGCGGCCGGACCGAACCTTTACGCCTCGCGCTCCTTCACCAGCCGCTTGGGCGCCGCGAGCCGCCAGGCGTCCTCCACCACCTCGGCCAGCTCGTCCTCCTCGATGGCCGCTAGGCGCACCAGCACGTAGCCGTAGCCCTCGTAGTGCGGGGTCTGGAAGAAGACCTCGGGCTCGGCCTGCATGAGCAGCTCCTTCTCGCCCTTGTCCACCTTGGCCACGAGCACCGTGTCGTCGTCGCGGAGCCGGGCGAAGAACTTGCCGCGCACCCGCCACGAGGGAGTGCCGTAGGAGGTGCCCGCCTCGACCTCGGGCAGCGACTCCGCGAGCCGCCGAGCGCTCGCGGCGTCGGCCATCGCTAGCGCCCCCAGGCCTCCTGGTCGCCCCAGGGCGAGGGACCGGATGGATCGCGCCCCGTGCCGGCGAACAATCCCGCACGCAGCCACGGCGAGAGCCGCCGGCCGGGCACCGGCGGCGGCGCCGTGTCGCGCAGGAACTGCTCGATCGCCGCCGCGATGGCGGCGGCCTCCTCGGGCGAGGCCGCCTGGCGCATCTCGATGCGCGGCCGTGAGGGGCGCTGCTTGCCGTTGCGGGCCACCGGCCGGATAGCGTAGTCGCCCGGTGCCCGCGATCCCCGCCTTCCCCTACCACACCGTGCTCGAGGCGATCTCGCCGGCCGAGGCGATCGATCGCGTGCGGGACGGCTTCGTGGAGTACGCCGGCGGCGAGTGGCAGATGCCGCCCAAGGTCTATCTCGACGCGTCCCCCAACGGCGACTTCCGCGCCATGCCGGCGCGCGGCGCCGGCATCGCGATCCTCAAGTGGGTCACCTCCTTTCCCGGCAATCCGGCGGCCGGCCTGCCGGTCGTGATGGGCGTGATCTGCGTGTCGTCCGCCGTCGACGGCGAGCCGCTCGCGCTCGTGGACGTGCGCTCGATCACCGCGCTCCGCACCGGGGCGGTGGCGGCGGTGGCGGCCCAGGAGCTCGCGCGCGAGGACGCCGGCACGGTCGGCATCGTCGGCTGCGGCCTGCACGGTGCCTGGGCCGCGCGCTGCCTGGCGGCGGCGGAGTACGGGCCGGGCCTGCTCTACGACCCCGATCCCGACGCCGCCGGCAGGCTCTCCGGCGAGCTCGGCTGGGAGGTGGGCTCGCTCGACGAGGTACTCGGCTGCGACGTCGTGACGTGCGTCACGCCGGGAGCCGAGCCCGTGGTGCGCGCCGGGGACCTGCGGCCCGGGATGCACCTCAACATGCTGGGGGCCGACGGGCCGGGCAAGGCCGAGGCCGAGCCCGAGGCGGTGGCGCGCGCGCAGCTGTTCTGCGACGAGTGGACGCAAGCGAGCCACGGCGGCGAGCTCACGGGCGCGTTCGAGGCCGGGCTCGTGGCCCGCGACGACGTGGTCGAGCTGGGCGACGTGCTCACGGGAGCAGCCCCTGGACGGGCTACCCTGGATGCAATCACCCTCTTCGACTCGACTGGCCTGGCAATCCAAGACCTCGCCCTCTGCCTCGCCCTGCTGGAGCACCATCGTGCCGGCCGGGTCAGGGCCGACAGCGTGACCCTCTAGAGGAGCACATGCGCACCCCCACCGCGATTCTCACCGCCGTCCTGCTCGCCACGCTGCCGCTGGCCGCGTGCGGCAACGACGAGGCCGCCTCGAGCGCCACCTCGCTGGCTCCGGCCGGAGCGCTCATGTACGGCGAGGTGTCCCTCGAGCCCGAGGGCGAGCAGAAGGAGGCCATCGACGCGATCGTCTCCAAGTTCCCCGGCGAGGGGCCGGCCGGCGAGCGCCTGAAGGGACTGATCGAGCAGGGGCTCAAGGCCTCCGACGCGCCGATTTCCTTCAAGGACGACATCGAGCCGTGGCTAGGCGACGAGGCCGCCTTCTTCCTCACGGGCGGGGGCAAGTCCGGCGAGATCAACAACGGGGCGCTCCTGATCGCCACCGATGACGAGGACGCCGCCCGGGACGCGGTGGAGAAGTCGTTCGAAAAGAAGCCGGAGGAGAGGTCCTACAAGGACGTCGAGTATATGACCGACGGCGAGGACGCCGTGGGCGTGTTCGACGGCTTCGTCGTGGCGGGCTCAGAGCGCGGCCTGAAGGCCGCGATCGACACCTCGGACGGCGGCTCGCCGCTGGAGGACGACGACGCCTACACGAAGGCCGTCTCGAGCGCCGCGGAGGACCGGCTCGGCCTCTTCTACGTCAACTCGCCGGCGCTCTACGACTTCGCTCAGCGAGGCGCGGCCGGCACCGGGCTGCCGCTCGGCGGGGCGATCAAGGACGCGCTCGAGGAGCCGTACGTGGCCACCGTCGAGGCGGAGCAGGACGGTCTCACCGTGGAGGCGGAGATCCCCGAGGCGTTCTCCAAGGCGCTCCCGTTCTTCGCGCCCGGCAGCGACCTGGTCAACGAGCTCCCGGCCGACTCGTGGCTGGCGCTCGCGCAGCCGAGCTTCGGCAAGGCCATCGACTATTACGTGGAATCGGCCGCGGGCGCCCTGGGCGGCCGCGACGTGCTCGAGCGGCAGTTCGAGAGCGCCACCGGGCTGCGCCTCAAGCAGGACGTGCTCGACTGGATGGGCGACTTCGCCGTGTTCGTGCGCGGCACGACGGTTCCGGAGGTCAGCGGCGCGCTCATCGTCGAGACCTCGGATCCCGCGGCCACCGAGCGCGTGATCGCGCGCCTGCGGGCGCTCGCGGGCTCCGCCAACGATCCCAGCATGAGCGTCGGCCCGCTCGCCGTTCCCGGCGGCGAGGGCTTCACGGTCCGAGACAGCGACGTGCCGCAGCCCGTGCACGTGTTCCTCGCCGACGATCGCTTCGTGGTCGCCTACGGGGACGAAGCGGGCAAGGACGCGATCTCGCCCTCCGAGACGCTCGGCTCCTCGCCGGAGTTCGCCGAGGCCACGCAGTCCCTCGACGGCTATGACGTGTCCTTCTACCTCGCGGTCGACCAGGTGCTGCAGCTCGTGGAGGACGCCGGCGCCCGCTCGGAGCCCGACTACCAGGAGGCCAAGCCCTACCTCGACCCGCTCGGGGCTTTGATCGGCGGAACGAAGGGCAGCGGCGACGACCTGCAGTCCGCCTTCAAGATCACGGTGAAATAGGGCGCCGCTCTAGAGTCACCATGTGACGCTCCGGGAGCGCGCGATCCGAAAGGCCACGCGCCGGCTCATCCCGTTCCTGTTCCTGATCTACGTGGTCGCGTACCTCGACCGCGTGAACGTGTCGTTTGCCCAGCTCCAGCTCGAGGACGACCTCGGCTTCAGCGACACGATCTTCGGGCTCGGCGCGGGGATCTTCTCGCTCGGCTACGTGATCTTCGGGGTGCCGAGCAACCTGGCGCTCGAGCGCTTCGGCGCGCGCCGCTGGCTCGCCGGGATCATGATCGTCTGGGGCCTCCTGTCCGCCTCGATGCTGCTCATCGAGAGCGCGGCGAGCTTCTACGTGCTGCGCTTCCTGCTCGGGGTAGCCGAGGCCGGCTTCTTCCCGGGAATCATCCTGTTCCTCACCTGGTGGTTCCCCGAGAGCGAGCGCACGCGGGTGCTGGCGCTCTTCCTCACGGCGATCTCGGTCGCGTACGTGGCCGGCGGGCCGCTCTCGGGAGGTCTGCTCGAGCTGGACGGGCTGGCCGGGCTCGAGGGCTGGCAGTGGCTGTTCCTGATGGAGGGCCTGCCGGCCCTGGCGCTGGGCGCGGTCACGCTCCGCTACCTCGACGAGCGCCCCGAGGACGCGCGCTGGCTCGAGCCCGAGGAGCGCGAGCTGCTGGCGGCCGAGGTGGCGAGCGAGCGCGAGCTGAAGGAGGTGGTGGGCGTGGGGTCGCTCCGCGCCTCGCTTCGCAACGGCCAGGTCTGGCTCCTGTCGCTGATCTACTTCCTGATCATCGGAGCCGCGTTCGGCCTCACGTTCTTCGTGCCCGACCTCGTGCAGGACCGCACCGGCTTCACGGACTTCGAGGTGGGCGCGCTGGCGGCGCTGCCCTACGGCGTGGCCACCGTGGCCATGCTGGTGGTGGCCCGGCGAGCGGAGGAGGCGCCGAGCCGGCGTCCGTACCTGATCGTTGCCGTGCTCGTGGGTGCGGCCGGCTGCGTGCTCACCGCGTACGCCCAGTCACCGGTCCTGCTCACCGTCGCGATCACGATGTCGGCGGTCGGGCTGCTGTCGGCGATCCCCGTCTTCTGGGCCTACCCCACGGCGTTCCTCACCGGCTCCGCGGCGGCCGCGGGGATCGCGCTGATCGCGGCGATCGGGAATCTCGGAGGCTTCGCCGGCCCGGCCTTCACGGGAATCAGCGAGGACCAGACCGGCGGTTTCGAGATGCCGCTCACGGTGCTGGCGGCCACGCTCGTGGTGGGAAGCGCGCTGGTGCTGCTCGCGCGCGAGCGCGGGGTGCCGGAGCCCGAGCCGGCGGCGGCTTAGAGCGGAATGTTCCCGTGCTTGCGCTTCGGGGTGTCCACGCGCTTCGTCTGGAGCGTCTCCAGCGCTCGGATCAGCTTCGGCCGCGTCTCGTGCGGCACGATCACGTCGTCGATGTAGCCACGCTCGGCCGCGGAGTAGGGGTTCGCGAAGCGCGCCTTGTAGTCGCCGATCAGCTTCTCGCGACGCTGGTCCGGCGTGGGTGAGCTCTGGATGTCGCGCCGGTGGATGATGTTCACGGCGCCCTCCGGGCCCATCACGGCCACCTCGGCCGTGGGCCACGCGAAGTTGAAGTCGGCGAGCATGTGCTTGGAGTTCATGACGTCGTAGGCGCCGCCATAGGCCTTGCGCGTGATCACGGTGAGCTTCGGCACGGTCGCCTCCGTGAACGCGTACAGGAGCTTCGCGCCGTGGCGGATGATTCCGCCCCACTCCTGCGAGGTGCCGGGCAGGAATCCGGGCACGTCGCAGAAGATCACGAGCGGGAGGTTGAAGGCGTCGCAGAAGCGCACGAAGCGCGCGGCCTTCTCGGACGAGGCGATGTCGAGCACGCCCGCGAGCTGGCTCGGCTGGTTGCCGACCACGCCCACGGGGCGGCCGTCGAGCCGCGAGAAGCCGACCACGATGTTGAGCGCGAAGTGCTCCTGCACCTCGAAGAACTCGCCGTTGTCCACGACGCCGTGAATCACGTCGCGCATGTCGTACGGCTTGTTCGGGTTGTCCGGAACGATCGAGTCGAGCTCCATGTCCATCCGCTCGGGGTCGTCCCCGGTCTCCATCCGCGGCGGCAGCTCGAGGTTGTTCTGCGGCAGGAACGACATCAGGTAGCGCGCGTCGGCGAGGCAGCTGTCCTCGTCTTCCGCGGCGAAGTGCGCGACCCCCGACTTCGTGTTGTGCGTCATCGCGCCGCCGAGCTCCTCGAACTCCACCTCCTCGCCCGTGACCGTTTTGATCACGTCGGGGCCCGTGATGAACATGTGCGAGGTCTCCTTCACCATGAAGATGAAGTCGGTCATGGCGGGGGAGTAGACGGCTCCACCGGCGCACGGGCCCATGATCAGCGAGATCTGCGGGATCACGCCGGAGCACTGCACGTTGCGCACGAACACGTTGCCGTAGGCGCCGAGCGAGACCACGCCCTCCTGGATGCGCGCGCCGCCGGAGTCGTTGATACCGATGACTGGGCAGCCGATCTTGGCCGCCAGGTCCATCACCTTGATCATCTTCTCGCCCATCACCTCGCCGAGCGAGCCACCGAAGACCGTGAAGTCCTGGCTGAAGACGCAGACCGCGCGCCCGTCGATCGTGCCGTGGCCGGTGACAACGGCGTCTCCCACCGGACGGTTGCGCAGCATGTCGAAGTCGGCGGTTCGGTGCCGGACGAACGTGTCCAGCTCCTGGAAGCTGCCGGGGTCGAGCAGCTTGTCGATCCGCTCGCGCGCGGTCAGCTTTCCCTTGGCGTGCTGCTTCTCCTCCTGCTGCGGGTTCGTGTGCACGGCCTGCTCGCGCAGCTCCTGGAGCTGGGTGAGCTTCTCGTCGTAGGTCTCCGGCGACTTCTGTCTCATCGGACGGGGGAGGTTACGCGTTGTAGAACGGCAGCCGCCCGCCCGCCAGCTCGACCACGCGCTCGTGCAGCTCGCGTGCCAGCGCCGGGCGCTCCGGCGCGAGGTTGCGCGTCTCGCCGGGGTCGGCGTGGAGGTCGTACACGCGCGGGACCCGCATGCGGTTGTCGGCGAAGAAGGCGTAGCGGTCGCTGCGCAGATAGTGGCTGTTGGAGTAGCCGCCGAAGGACAGCTCGCGCTCCGGGGGGCGCGCGTCGCGGAAGAGCAGCGACAGGTCCGCGCCCTCCATCTCCGCCGGGCGGCGCACGCCGCACATCGTGAGGATCGTGCGGCCCAGGTCGTGGAGCGACGCGCGGTAGCCGCTCGTGGTCCCGGCGCGGCGCCGCTCTGGATCCACCACCACAAGCGGCACCCGGATCAGCTCCGGGTGGAGCGCCGTGGAGATCTTGCCCGTCCAGCCGCGCTCGCCGAGCTGGAAGCCGTGGTCGCCCGCCAGCACGATCACCGTCTCGCGCTCTCGGTCGAGCTCGTGGAGGCGGTCGAGCAGAACGCCGAGCCAATGGTCGGTCATCGTGACCTCGGCGGCGTAGAGCGCGCGCATGCGGCGCAGCACACCGGGCGCCTCGCCCGGCCCGAGCCAGTTCTCGACCCGGCCGTAGCGCGGCATTCCCGGCTCCGGGCCGCGGTAGCCGCGCTCGCCGTACATATCGAGGTAGCGGTTGGGCGGCGTCCAGGGCTCGTGCGGCTCGAAGGTGTCGACCACGAGCGCCCACGGTCGCCGGCCGCGAGCCGAGCGCTCGAGCGCCTCGACCCCGGATCCGAACACGCTCGCCGCGAACGACCTCGACTCGTCGTGCGCGTAGTCGGCGTTCGCGATGTAGTGGCGAACACGCTCGATGGTCTTGGGGTCGCGCGTGGCGGGGTGGACCCAGTGCGCGAGCTGCGCGCTGGTCACGCCGTCCGAACGGCCGCCGATCTGCCCGCCGCGCTTGACGAACAGGTCGAAGCTCCGCCGGAAGGGCTCGTACGGGCGCGAGAAGCCGAGGAACGGGTTGTCCGTCACGTAGCCGGTCCAGTAGCCGGCCTGGCGCAGCGTGCTGGTGAAAGTGGTGGACACGTCGGCCAGCGGCTGCCAGCCCGGCATCTGAATCAGGCCGCGGCGGTCGTACCAGCCGCGGAACGGGAACCCCCGGCGCCCGCTGAGGAGCGAGTTGCGCGCCGGCACGGTGGGCATCGCCTCCGGGAACGTGCGGGTGAAGCTGATGCCCTCGCGGGCGAGCGCGTCGATGTTCGGCGTGCGGGCCGCGTTGCCGAGCGCATGGTCGGCCCGGAGCGTGTCGATCACGATCACGAGCACGTTGGGCCGGTCGTCGCTTGCCTCCGCGTGCGAGCCCTCGCCGAGCCTGGTTGCGCCGACCGCACCGGCCGCCACGATGCTTCCTCCGACGATCAGGAACTGTCGGCGAGTCGAAGCGATTGCGCGAGCCTAGCCCCTCGCTCAGCGGTAGATGGGCGGGCGCCCTCCCGCGAGGCGGACGACCAGGCGGTAGAGCTCGTCGATCCGCTTCGGATGCCTGCGCGCGATGTCGTTGCGCTCGTGCTCGTCGCGCTCGGTGTCGTAGAGCCTCCGGCCGATCCCGTGGTTCTGGGAGATGAAGGCGAAGCGCTCGTTGCGCACGTAGAGCCAGTTCGCGTAGCCGCCATAGGCGATGTCCCGCTCGGTCGCGCGGCCACCGCGGGTGAGCGGCGACAGGTCCGCGCCGCTCATACCCTTCGGGGCGCGCACGCCGGCGAGCGACAGCAGCGTCGGTCCCAGGTCGTGGGTCTGCGCCAGGTGGCCGCTCGTGCCGCGCCGGCGACCCGGGCGCGGATCCGCCAGCAGGAACGGCACGTGCACGAGCTCGGGGTGGAGCATCGACGCGATCTTCCCCGTCCAGCCGTGGTCACCCAGCAAATAGCCGTGATCGGCCACGAGGGCGACCACGGTCTGGTCGCGGAGCCCGAGCTCGTCGAGCCGCGCCGTGAAGGCCCCGAGCCAGCGATCGGTCATGGTCACCTCGGCCGCGTACAGGTCGCGCATCCGGTCCACGACCGGGCCGCGCCGCTCCCGGCTGAGCCACTCGCGCGTTCGCTTGTAGCGGCCCATGCACGGCTCGGGGCCGCGGTAGTCGGCGCGCCCGTAGAGGTCGACGTAGCTGCGGGGCGGGGTCCAGGGCTCATGCGGCTCGAAGGTGTCGACCACGAGCGCGAACGGGTGGCGCGCGTTCGCCTCGTCGAGCGTGGCGGCCGCCGTGTTGAAGACCCGTGCCGCCCACGAGCGCGACTCGTCGCGCCAGTAGCCGCCCGCCGCGAGGAAGCGCCGCACGCGCTCCTCGATGTGGTCCACGCGCAGCTCGGGAACGAGCCAGTGATCGAGCTCGGCACGTGACACGGATTCCACCGGCGCGGTGCGCCCCACCTGGCCGCCGATCCCCAGGAAGCGATCGAAGCTCTGCCGGAAGGGCTCGTAGTACTTGTTGAAGCCGAGGAAGGGGTTGTCGGTCACATAGCCGGTCCAGTAGCCGGCCCGGCGCAACGCGCTCGTGAAGGTCGAGGACGGGTCGGCGATCGGCTGCCAGCCGGGGGTGTGGCGCAGGCCGCTCCACTCATGCCAGCTGCGGAAGGGCCAGACGCGGCGGCCGGTCAGGATCGAGCGCCGCGCCGGCACCGTGGCCATCGCCTCGGGGTAGAAGCGCGTGAATCGCAGCCCGCGCTCGGCGAGCGCGTCGATGCTGGGTGTTCGGGCCCGGCCGCCGTAGGCGCTCACGTGGTCGGCTCGCAGCGTGTCGACCACGATCAGGACGATGTTCGGCCGCTCGCGCGCGGCGGCGAGTGCGGACGACGGGAGCGACGCGGCCAGCGCCGCCGCTGCGCCCGCCTCGAAGAGCTCGCGGCGGGACCGCTTCACCCGGACATTGTCCAGGCTGCGGCGCCGTATGGCTAGCCGCGCGAGAAGGGGCGGTGATGCGCGGCGCCGAGGGCGTCGAGGGCGCCGTCGAGCACGGCCTGCGCGCGCTCCTCGCCGAGCCCGGCAGGCGACTCGGGGGCCGGCGCCGGTTCGGGCTCGGGCTCGGGCGTGATCTCCACGACGGGCTCGGGCTGCGGGACGGGCTCGGGCTCCGGCACGGGTTCCGGCTCCGGCACGTCGACCATGACCGGCTCGGCCTGCCGGCGGAACAGCTTGGACCAGAAGCCGATCTTCCGCTTCGGCGCCGGGGCGGGCGGCGCGGGCTCGGGCGTGACCTCCACGACGGGCTCGGGCTCCGGCTCGGGCACCGGCTCCGGCTCGGGCTCGGGCTCCGGCTCGGGCGGCTCCTCCTCGGCCACCACCGCGGTCAGGGTGACCTTCGTGCCCCAGCCCGAGGGCTCGATCGACACGGTGCCGCTGGCGTGCTCGCCCTCCCAGGCGACCGTGTGCTCGGGCTCGAGCTTCGTGATCGTGATCTCGCCGAATGCCTCGAGGTGGGTGGCGAGCCTCTCCAGCTCGCTCAGCTCCTCCCACAGCTCCGGGGGAGACTTCACGAGAGTGCGCTTGGCTGTCAGATCGGCCATCGCTCCCGGGTTCGCCACTCCCGCGCCGGACTCCTTCACACCGCAGCGGGCCTTGCGGCGAGGAACGCGAACTGGCCGCAGAGCGTGAGCTTCACCTGGTTGCGTGTGCGCGCGTCGAGGCGGGCCGCACGGGCGCCCAGCTCGATCAGGCGGTTGCCGGGCGACTCGCGCGCCCACCAGCGCGCGAAGAACCCGGGCATGCCGAGCGCCCTCCAGGCCACGAGCGTGAAGCCGTCGATCCCCGGACGGAGCTCCGTCATCCGCAGCCCGGCGTCCTCCACCAGCAGCATGACGCCGTAGGGCGTGGGGTTGAAGATGCTGCG
>Ga0075421_100009530_pt1 | contig 11967 bp, 14 predicted proteins | sample SoiMetdeltSBSDD5_FD_75292 | JGI IMG/M metagenome (GOLD analysis project Ga0075421, IMG submission 75292) | Bulk soil microbial communities from a Populus tree surrounding site in Tennessee, USA - Soil MetaG P. deltoides SBSDD5 | ecosystem: Environmental > Terrestrial > Soil > Tree plantation...
AGCTCTAGAATTTGTCGCAATGTCACAGCCGGCGCGGGGCTCTGACGCGTATCCGCCTTCCTGACATCCAATTTCAACTACCGCATCGCATCTCACACAAGAATAAGAAGCACTTACAGGTTGGCAATTCTGTTGCACCGTCGCAGTGGTTTTAAGCGCAACAGGTATTGCATAAACGAAATGAAATCTAAAAACTCCGATCGCGCCAGTCATTCCGTACAAGGGACGATGCTGGCAGTGTTTCTCGTCTTGATCGTCCTCGCTTCCGCATGGTTGTTCACTCAGCGACGCTGGTGGTTGCCGGACTTGGCTTCGGCCCACGGCATCGATATCGACCGTGTATTTCTTGTGACGCTGGTTATCAGCGGCGTGTTGTTTGTCTTGTTACAGGGAGTCTTGGCGTACCTGGCATTTCGATATGGTGAAAGACGAAATGAACGCGCCCGGTATTGGATAAGACCCAAGCTGGAGAAACGTTTTGCCCTGATTGCTGGAATCATCATTTTCGGTGTCGATGTCACGATTTTTGCCCTGGGCGAAAGTCAATGGTTCAAAGCGTGGGGTCCGTCACCGGACGGCACGGCCGTGATCGAAGTCATGGGCGAGCAATTCGCCTGGAACTTTCGTTATTCGGGTCCCGACGGCGCCTTTGGTCGAACGGATCCGATGCAGATCACGTCCACGAATCCTTTCGGCATCGACAGGTCCGATCCCGCCAACGCGGATGACATCGTGTCGATCAATCAACTGCATCTGCCGGTGGGTAAACCAGTGCGCCTGCGTATTCGCTCGCACGACGTTATTCACAGCTTCTTCTTACCTTCCCAACGGGTCAAACAGGACGCTGTACCCGGGATGCAGATTGAGGTCTGGTTCACTCCGGATCGAGCAGGGGAATACGAAATTGCCTGCTCTCAGCTGTGTGGGCTCGGGCATTACCGAATGCGGGGCCTCTTGACCGTTGAGCCGCAGGACCTATTCGAGAAGTGGCTTCGTGAAGCCGCGCAAGGAGGACTCTAAACGATGCCAGTCCTGGAACAGACCGCCGTAGTCCGCGCCCACGACCTCGGCTTCATTCGCAAGTACGTCTTCAGCACGGATCATAAAATCGTCGGGCTGCAATACTTCTTCACTGCATTCGCGATGGCGATCGTCGGCGGATTACTTTCCGTGTTGATGCGACTCCAGCTTGCATGGCCGTCGCAGATGTGGCCTGCGCTGGAACAAATCTTTCCAAAAGGGATGGCCGGCGGCGTTATGGCGCCGGAATTCTATCTGTCGCTGCAGACGATGCACGGGACGATCATGGCCATCTTCGTTCTTACGGCGTTGTTCACCGGAGGATTCGGCAACTACCTGATACCGCTTCAAATCGGTGCCCGCGACATGGCGTTTCCGCTGCTGAACATGCTGTCGTACTGGGTGTATCTGCTGTCTTGCATCACCATCATCATTGCCTTCTTTGTCGAGGGCGGCGCGCCGATATCCGGTTGGACCGCGTACGCGCCGCTCAGCACAGTACCTGAAGCCGGTCCGGGCCAGGGGGCCGGCCAAACCATATGGATTCTGGCGATCGCGCTGTTTACGGTTTCGTCGATGTTGGGTGTGTTGAATTACATCACGACAATCCTGCAAGCGCGGACGAAGGGAATGTACATGAAACGTCTCCCGCTGAATATTTGGGGGATGTTTTCGAGTTCGCTGATTTCGATCCTTGTCTTTCCGGTATTGCTTGGAGCCGGAGTTCTGCTGCTGGCGGACCGGATTGCAGGAACGAGCTTCTTCGTCCCGGCCGGATTGGTAATGGGAGAGAAGATTCTCAGCCATTCGGGCGGCCATCCGCTGTTATGGCAACACCTGTTCTGGTTCTTCGGGCATCCGGAGGTTTACATCGTCATTGTTCCGGCGATGGGAATCGCCGCGGAAATTCTGGCGACGTTCATTCGCAAACCGGTCTTCGGTTACAAAATCATGGCCGTTTGCTGGATTGCGATCGTCGCGCTCAGCCTCATTGTCTGGGGTCATCACATGTTTGTCAGTGGAATGAATCCGCTGCTCGGCGGAGTATTTGCGCTGACCACGTTACTGATCACGATCCCATCCGCGATTCTCGTCCTGTGCTGGGTCGTCAGCCTGTGGGATGCGCGCATTCAGTTCACGTCGCCGATGCTGTTCGCGCTTGGTTTTATTTCAGTATTTGTAACCGGCGGTCTTGGCGGTTTCTTCCTGGGTTCCGCCTGGACGGACATTCCCTTACATAACACGTACTTCGTTGTCGGGCATTTTCACCTAACGATGGCGGTGTCACCGTTGTTCGCAGCGTTCGCCGGCGTCTATTACTGGTTCCCAAGGATGTTCGGCCGGATGATGAGCGAGTGTCTGGCCAAGGTGCACTTCTGGATCACGATAACAGGGGCGTACGCGGTTTTTCTGACCATGCATGTGATCGGCATCGGCGGAATGATCCGGCATAGTTACGACCCGACTCAATATGCCTTTATGCGAAGTCTTCAGCCGCTGAACGTGTTCGTTTCGTATGCCGCGTTCGCCTTGGCGTCGGCGCAGCTTGTTTTCATTTTCAACTTCATCTGGAGCCTGTTCCGTGGTCGTAAAGCCGTAGCCAACCCATGGAAGGCCAACACGCTCGAATGGACCGCGCCTGCTCCCATTCCACACGGGAACTGGAATGGTCCGCTGCCAACCGTGCATCGGTGGCCGTACGACTATGCGTTGGCTGCGGATCGGGACTACCTGCCGCAGGATGCGCCTGGAAGTTACATCGGAGGTTAGGTGATGGAAACGGTCATTCGACAACGCGCATCGGTTCCAAGGCCGCACGTCACACGAGATGAACTGGAGCCGTCACTTTTCGAGACCAGCTCACCCAAGTTCGGCATGTGGCTGTTCATCGTGTCCGATGCATTGACGTTTGGGGCGCTGCTGGCCGGATGCGGGTTCATGCGTTTGCTCAGTCCGCAGTGGCCGGTCCAGACGCAAGTGTTCGACATGCGGCTGATTACGTTCATGACGTTCATGCTGATCAGCAGCAGTGCTGTGATGGCCATGGCGGTGGCAGCTGCGCGCAATCGTAACAGGCCGCACGCGATTCGATTTCTGCTTGCGACGATAGCTGGTGGAATCGTTTTCCTGGGCTGCCAGGCATACGAATGGGTGCACTTCATTCATGAAGGGGCACGGCCTTTCAGCAATCCATGGGGTGTGCCTCAGTTCAGCGCGAGCTTCTTCGTGATTACGGGTTTTCATGGGCTGCATGTCTTGTCAGGAGTGGCATTGCTCGCGACGGTAGCGGTGCGGGCTCTATTCGATAAGTATTCGGCGGAAGGAATCGAGCTCGCGGGATTGTACTGGCATTTTGTGGATCTGGTGTGGGTGTTCGTGTTCGCGTTCTTTTATTTGCTCTGAGGAGAGCGAGGCATGACGAGAGGTATGACTGGGGACAGTCCCCTCCTCAAGAGGGCATCAATATACTTGACGCATCCTCACGCCTTTATTGCGCCGACCAGTCTCAGTAGGCACATTCCCCGCCTTGGCCAAGGCGGGGAGTGCGCCTCCTGAAACTAGGAGGAGGGGAAGCTCGCCTCACTTAAAACTGTCGTAATAAAAGAAGGGACGTATGGAATTCCTTTCCTGGCTCGAACAAAGCAGTTTCAGCGTTTGGATGCGCGAGTCGCCATCCGTGTGGGCATATCCCATGGTTCTTTTCATGCATACACTCGGCCTGGGACTATTGGTGGGCGCCAGTATGGTAATCGACCTTCGGGTGCTTGGCTGTTCGCGTGACCTGCCGTTGGAACCAATGAAGAAGTTCTTTCCAGTGATGTGGATTGGCTTTTGGATCAACGCGCTCTCCGGCCTCGCGCTCGTGACCATCGACGCGACCGCGATGCTGACCAATCCGCTGTTTTACGTGAAGTTGATATTCATCGCCCTTGCGATCACATGTGGCCGCTTTATCGGGAAGCTGGCTTTCTCGGATGCGCTTGCGGACAAGGGGCCGCTGCCGCCAAGCAAGATACTGGCGGCGGCATCACTGGTGTTCTGGATGGCTGCGATAACGGCGGGCCGTCTGACGGCGTACCTTTTCAAAGACGTGGGAGTGGCTGATCTCAGCCATTGAGAGGATGCAGTATGACTGCCATCGTAGATTTTGCGACTTGGATAAAGGCCACTAAACTATCGGCGTTTGTCGTGCATTCTCCGTGGGTGTGGCCGGCGGCAGAGACGGTGCACTTTATCGGGTTGGCGATGTTGATTGGTGTGATTGCATTGATGGACCTGCGCCTGCTTGGTCTGGCGAAACGTCTTCCGTTCGCTCCCTTACATCGGCTTTTGCCCTGGGCGATTGCAGGTTTCGTCCTCTGTCTGATGACGGGCACGGTGTTTTTTGCAGGCGAACCCTTTCAATACATTCATAACAGTGTGTTCTGGTTCAAGATCCTTTTTATCGCGCTGGCCGGGACAAACGTGCTTGTGTTCTATGTGACCGGTATTTTCCACGAGGTGGAGAAGCTGGGACCCGGTGACGATGCCCCGCGGGCGGCCAAGCTCATCGCTGTCGTATCCTTGTTCCTTTGGATTGGCGTGATGTATCTCGGCCGCATGCTGCCTTTCCTGGGCGAGGCATTCTGAATCCAGATTACGGACTCTGTGGATTCGCCGACAATTGAATGAAGCTCCCGTTGTACTTTGTCGCGTTTTGATCCCACTCCAAAACTGTCTTTCCATCCGCGTTGCAGTTATCTGCGAGCACAATCTCACCGGACTTGAAAGGAGTGAAACGCGTTACCGCCTCTGTGAAAGTCCACGGATCGAGTGGAAAACGGCATACCTGGATTGGCAACTGAAGACCCTCGCGGATTGCCGGACCATTCAGAACTTTTATCAATTCAAGAGTCGGCGCGGCTCTTTCACGGTACTGTGGCTCCTTCTTTAGCCAGATGTAGGCAGAATTCGCGCCGACGATCAGGCACAGGAGCGACAGTGCGAGTCGCCGGGTCCCGACGGTTTTCATGTCGCGGTAAACCGCAGCAAAGAGGAGTCCGATGATGCCGGCTAAACCCACGGAGGGTAGATATGCATTGCGGCTCGGGATGTGATCCAGATAGGTCAGAAAGCAGTAGGGAAGTACGGCCAGTACCAGGAGCGACCCGAGAAAAATAACCGGCGCTGAATCTGTTCCTGCTCCGGATACTCGAACCCTTGCTCGCGGTTGGCGTGCCCGCATCACGATCCAGACCACGAATAGCGGGGTCATTTGCGTCAAGAGACGGGTGAGACTACGGGCGTAGACGGGCGCGAAATGCCAGCCGACTGCATAATGGCCGTCGGTTATAAAAAAGTTGCGGTGGGATACTGTGAGCCACAGTGCCGCGAAGCCGGCCAGGATCAGCAGCAGGCCGGATGACTTGCGCAGCGCATCGCGATACGAATGACCGGCCAGCACCAGTTGGAGCCCAGCCATCGGCACTAGAACAACGGCTGCTTCTTTGGACAGCAGGGCTGCTGCAAGCATGACGTGGGCGAGGACAAGCCAGGCCCGGCTTTGCGTTTGCGTGGCCTTCATCCATAGCAGAAAGAACAGCAGGCAGTTGAGAGTCAGAATTGTTTCGTTAGCCGCACTGATCCACATGACGGCTTCCTGGTGTCTCTCATAAGCGGCAAAGAAGATACCTGCGGCCCATGCTGCCAGCGAGGATCGCGTCAGTTGGAATACCAGCACGTACACAAGGATTGAGACCAGGGCGTGCAGCCCGATGCCCGCCCAATAATAGGGCTCCGGCGTCATGCCGAACAGGATGAAACATCCGGCAAAATAGATGTAACTCATCAGCCGAAGAAATTCCGTTGTTGATTCGAAAAACCATCGAGGTGTCTTCAGTGCAGTCTCGAGGATCGTAAACATCCCGAAGTCATCCGCGATGAAAAAATTGTCGACGGTGGGCAGGTAGGCCAAAACACTGATCACACCGATCGAAAGCACACCAATGACGTGTTTCTTTGAGGTCGTTAAATGAGTCATGGAACTCCGCTCTATTTCCGCGTGCGGTGTGAAAACAGCTCGACTCCGATACGCGGATGAAATCAAGCAACCAGTTCTGGACGCACCTTCGCCCATCCGGCGCAAAGCGCGTCTACATGATGAATCAGAAAACCAGGCGCTCCATTGGCGGGCCGCGGGAGTTCCTGGTTTGGATGCGGGGAGATGATTCGTACTGGACGCTTAATTCAAAGACAGGTTCGTAGACTATGAATACCGGGATTTGAACAGGGTTTGTCCGATTTACCGAGACATACGGGTTCGGCTTCTTCGAGTGACTGAAAAACGGAATAGCGTTGATGTCGTAGCGGGCCGGTGAACCAACAGCGGCACCAACGGAAGAGACTGCATTGAAGCGTCTGGCAGCGTGCACACTACGCGTCTGCGCGGCCGTGATGGTCGCGGCGAAATAAAAAAGTACGAAAAGAACGCGTCCTGCAAGTGTCATGAGGGGACGGTCAGTTTGAGTCGTGGTGCTGCGCGGGAGGCATAGTATGCCTCAAGGCCCCCATTGTCAAATTAACTGTAAATCGTCTTACTCCCAGTACGCGAAACCCATCGCGTTGCCGGTACCGGCTTCGGAGCGATAGCAGGGAACATAGTCCACTTTGTGAAATCGCCGGCCTTCGCCGTTCATTGCGGCAATTACGGGGAGCCAGTTTTTAATTTCTGCGGTTCCGGCGCGAAAGAGGTTTTCGGGCAATCGAGCCAGCACGTCTTCATTACCGCTATCCATGGCGGCAAAAACCCTTTCGTCCAGGGCTTCATCGATGACGAAGTGGCTCAGTCCGCCGGATGCAATAATCGCGACTCGGCTATTGCTGTTCCAACTCTGAATGGCGCGCTGAAGCGCGCGCCCCAAAGCAAGGCAACGCCGGCCCAGCGGACGGTTCGGCGGGTAATGCACATTGAAAATGACAGGCACACCGGGAGGCGGTGTGTCCCCGAGAATGCGGTGATAGACGAATCCGTAAGCGTGCGGGATACCTGGCCTGTGAACGGACCTCGGAAGACACGATGACTCCGCGACATCGAAGTCCTCATTCGTGAGCGATTCGATCACATGATCCGCCAGATCCGGGGCGCCTGGATAGACTGCCCCGGACGACGGGCAATTACCATGTTCGGCGATCGCCAGTCCATGGCTCGGCTCATCCCTGGTGAACGGCGGCGTCGAGAGCAGCGGACTGTGTGATGTTGCGAGTCCCAATACGAGTCGTGCCATTTCTTCTTATAGAAAACCGATACCACGCCCGGCGGCGCCCACGCCCGTCCACAGAAGGATTGAAACGATTGCAGACAGCTTCGCCCACACCGAATGGATTCGGTTGTCGTCAGCCTTCTTCGTTATTGAGCTGTATATGGTGTAGTGAAAGATGATCGCGCTGAACAGCAGGATCATTTTCACCTGAAATGGGACGCTGGCGTACGACTTCATGGCTTCAGACGTGAACAGCAGCACCCCTGTAGAGAGAATGATCACGAGACTGCAGAACACCCACGGTGAAAGTTCTCGTGCCAGCTGGACAACCGGTTTGTTGGCGAGCCGGAAGCCCAATAATTGCAGGTTCAACAGGAGAATTGCAGCGAACAGCAAGGCCAGCGCCACGATGTGCACGGCTTCAATCGCAGGAAACAGCCAGCTGGAGTCGGCAATCGTTGTACCGATCCATGACTTGTCGAACCACTGAAAAATCGGCAAAAGATAGTGCATAAATGTTGCTCCGTTCGTTTAGAAGCTGTATGCCATCGTCCGGCCCGTTACGATTATGGCTGTCCACAGAACCAGAGATATCGCGCCGGCGAGGCGGGCGCGTCGAGGCAGGATCGAAGCGGTGTCCCATTCGGCCATGTTGCGGTGCGCCGTCGCCTCAAACGTCAACGCATTCACGCCGGCCAGCACCAGAAGTAAAAGCTTGATCCAGAAATGCACGCTGCGGTAAGCAGTCATGGCTTCGGCCCAAAAGAGGAGCAGGCCGGTCACGAACATCAGGAAAAAGCCCACGATCGCAACAGGCATGACCTGCCGCCATACTTTCGAGACCGGTTGATCTCGCATCGCAAGGCCCATCAAGCGAAGGTCGAACCAGCAGAGCATTCCGACGGAAAGCGCGATTCCGAGCAGGTGAGTTCCTTCGATGATCGGGAACACCCATAGGGATTCACGAATTCCGGTACCGATCTCGCTGTCGTAAACCCACTGGCAGAAATCGGAAATGACGTTTTGTTCCGTTTGTAACTCCCAGGAGATGCCAGAGGACAACGCCCATACTCCCGCTGAGATCAAAACGGAAAGAATCAAGCCGGCGATCATGCCGCGAAAGACCTGCCTGCCGGCTCCAGAAGATGTCCAGCTTAGACCTGGTTCAAAAGGGAACGGTCGTGCCATTGCTCACTCCAGTCTGATTTGTTTTCGAGGACCATTACTGCAGCTGCGGTATTTGAAATCGGTACGTGGTAACTGTGATGCTTCTCCGTCACGAGACCTGTCATCGCTCCGCGCATGACAAACCACATGAGCAGCTCTACACCTTGAGCTCCCGCATCACGGACAAGATCGTGTGCCGAGTAACGAGCCAGAGTCAGGGGATCGCTCACGATCTTCTCGAGGCACATCAGGTCGAATTTCTTGTTGATGAATCCGGCGCGCTCGCCGTCGAGCTGATGGGACAGGCCACCGGTGGCGATGACAACAACACGAAGGTCGTCATTAAAGGATTCGATCGCGCGTCCAATGGCCTTTCCCAGCTTGTAGCAGCGCGTCGGGCTTGGTAGTGGAAACTGAACAGTGTTCACCGCTATCGGAATAGTGGTTACGGGACGCCACCCTGATCTGGGCCACAAGAGGGCCATCGGTACCGTAAACGCGTGATCGACGAGCATCTCCTGGCACATGGTGATATCGAACTCGTCGGCTACCAGCGATTCGATTACATGCCAGGAAAACTCGGGATCTCCGGGGAAGGGAGCAACAACGGGAAGGCCCCAGCCTTCATCCGCATTACAGTACTGCGCCGCAGCACCGACCGCGAACGTCGGCATCTTATCCAGGAAAAAATTGAGACCGTGATCGTTATATACAACGACGGCGACATCCGGTTGCATTTCATGCAGCCATTCATGTACCGGTTTGTAGCCGTCAAAGAACGGTTTCCAGTGCGGATCGTTTTGCCAGCCACGCGCGATAGCTTTGCCGATCGAGGGAATATGCGATGTCGCGATACCGCCAATGACTTGAGCCATGACTAATCCTTTCCTGCACGGACCAGTAAATCCTTGAACTCGTCTTCGGTCATGCCTCGTTGCTGCGCGCCGATTTGCTGCACATTCAGCCCGAAAATACCGGCCCACTTGGCGAGATAGTAAATGTTGCCTCCGGCTTCCAGCAGCTCGAGCACATTGCGGTGCTTCAGGGCCCGGCGTTGTTGCGCGGTGACGTTGAACTTGTCGCAATACGCATCTGCATTGCGAAGGTAGGCTTCCCGGTTTTCGGCGGAGTTGAAGGAAAAACACATTTTGTTCAAGGCATAGCCCGCCATTGCCCGGTTGCCATCGAAAATCACCGTGCCCGGAATCGCATCGTTGGTTGCTTTCTTGGACGTCACACAGCCTCCTGGAAAGTGATGAGGAATCGGCAATGTGTGTTCCAAATCCGAAGTTGTTGATTCCTGAAGTGCTGGCTGTAGTGCACGTCGGGTTCGTTGTGACAAAGCGGCAAGGTTCGGAAATGAAATGGGGTTTGAGCCTGACAAGCAGTCGGGGATTGACCAATTCTCGATTCTCAATTCTCAATTCTCATCCGAGGGGACTGCGTCAATGCAGGTGTCTCCTCGGATGGGAATTGGGAATCGAGAATTGACGAATTGATCAGACCGGATTCCCGGCTAGTGACTACTGTGAGGAGTCTTTTCCGAGGATTCGGCCTTGAGTTCAAGCATCGTCATGAGGCCGCCGTCGGCGTGTTCGAGAATGTGGCAGTGAACCATCCACATTCCCTCAACACCTGGTCGTGGGTCGTAGCGAACAATAAAACGCAGAGTACTTTCGAATGGCACGTCCACCGTGTCTTTCCACGCCAGGGGCCGCACCGGTTGTGAATTCTCGTCGAGTACTTGAAAGAAGAAACCGTGAAGGTGGATCGGATGGGACCACTTGGTCCGGTTGGTGACGGTCCAGATTTGAGTTTCGCCAACTTTTGCCTGGAAAGGCTTCAGCTTCGCACCGTTCATGTTGTTGATGCGGTACTCCAGCGTGCGGTCGTTTACTTGTGCCAGGCTCAGATCCATGTCCACTACGGTGGCGCCGGCGCTCTCGATCGGGTCGATGGACCGGTGCACGGACAGATCCGATTTGCCGGGATGAGCCGGAACGTTCGCAAGGGCGATCGTGAACAGATCTTCGACCGGGAGATACTCGCTGCCGTAGCCGCGATTGAATGGAAACGACTGCAGCGTAATCTCGCTGCCAGGAGCGCCGCGCGGTTCCACGATGGCGTCCACGCGTTCGCCGGGAGCGATCACCAGAACATCTTTCTTAACGGGCGACTCCTGCAGGCCACCGTCGCCGCCGATCACCGTAAACGGGCCGGCGTCTGAACCGGTCAGGAGTAACTCGAAGTATTTGCTTTTGGCGGCGTTCACGATGCGCCAACGCTGCGGGGCCCCGGGCGTGGCGGCCAGTTTCGATCGTTTGCGCCCGTTGACGAGAACGTGATTTCCTTCCAGACCGAACGCCATTCCCAACGGTCCTGCTTTTTGAGGGTCTTCTAGCGCGCCGCTGTCTTCCACCGCAATATCGCTCAACACGAGCACCAGTTCGTCTGCGACACCAACCTGCTCGCCAGGGTCTTCAACCAGCAGAGCGCCATAAAGGCCAAAGCCGACTTGCAGGGACGACATGACGTGCGGGTGGTACCAGAAAAGCCCGGCATCCGGAACGACGAAGTCGTAAGTAAACGATCCTCCGGGTTGCACCTCCGGTTGAGAATGCTCAGGTACGCCGTCCATTTGAATCGGGATACGGAGGCCGTGCCAGTGCACTGTCGTCGGTTGCGGCAGATTATTTAAGAAGTGAACGATGAGCCGGTCACCGACATGAACGCGGATCAGCGGTCCTGGAATGCCGCCATTGTAGGTCCATGCTTGCACCGTCCGGCCCGGTTCGATGGTGACGGGTGCGATCCTGGCTTCAATGCGCACCTCCACAATGCGAGGGTCCGGATTCACATCCACGGCGTCGTGCAGTTTGATCAGGCTGTCCCACTCCTGCGGCTGCAGGGACTGAGCTGTGCCAGACGTAACGAACACGAAAAAGCAAATGAATGCGAATGTGTGTTTTCGAAGCATTTTACTTGCACACCTCGGTGACACAAATGGACTCCAGCGTCCGATTGGGGGTGGGCACAGGCAGTCCGCGTTCCGCCATCAAGCGGCGTAGCAGGTCGGCAGTCTCCGCGTGAGCTACGGCTGACTGCACTCCGACACGCACGAGGCCATCGGCATAATCAATCGCCTGCCAACTGTATCCTAGCAGTTCTCCGTTAATCGTGTCGCGGCTGCCTTTATCTTTGGCGTCGAGCCTGGCTCCACGATCGACCAGGAGTTGAACCACGGCATTTCTTCCTTTATGGGCGGCGCCGTGCAAGGCGGTACGGCCGTCCTGGTCGGCGGTATTCACGTCGATGCCGAGTTCCAGGCACATCCTGACCGCTTCAAGGTTGTCCTTCTCGGACCATTCAAAGGTCACGCCCTCCACCCAGCCAATGCCCGCGGCGGCCATCAGTGCGGTGTCGCCGTTTCTGGTTGCGATCAGCGGGTCGGCGCCGTAGGCGAGAAGCAGTTTCATCAGTTTTACATCGCCGGACTGGGCCGCACGCAGAAATGGCGTGGCTCCTTCTTCGTAAAGCCACT
>Ga0075421_100009532_pt1 | contig 11967 bp, 6 predicted proteins | sample SoiMetdeltSBSDD5_FD_75292 | JGI IMG/M metagenome (GOLD analysis project Ga0075421, IMG submission 75292) | Bulk soil microbial communities from a Populus tree surrounding site in Tennessee, USA - Soil MetaG P. deltoides SBSDD5 | ecosystem: Environmental > Terrestrial > Soil > Tree plantation...
CCGTTCGACTTCGTCGCCGACGTCACGTGTGGTCGACCGAGCCCTCGCGCGAGCTCGAACGCGTATCGCAAGATCCGATCGATGCCCCGTCGCGTGAACGCGGCGACCTGCACGACCATCTCATCCTGGCCCTGTCCAAGCCGACCGCCGATCTGTGAGTACTCGCCCTCGGTGTTCTCGCGCACGACCCAGTAGTTCGGCCTGCCAGCGCGCAGCGGCGAAGCGATTCCCGGCAACAGACGAACGGGACGGAGGTTGACGTACTGATCGAACTCGCGGCGTATCGGGATCAGCATCCCCCAAAGCGAGACGTGATCGGGAACACCGGGAAAGCCGACCGCCCCGAGCAGGATCGCGTCGTGGCCACGCAGCTGGACGATCCCGTCCTCGGGCATCATGCGCCCCGTCCTCTCGTACGTGGCGCAGCTCCAATCGAACTGCCGGTAGGTGAACGAAATGCCGCGCTTTTTTGCGGTCGCATCGAGCACCCGTAGTGCCTCCGGCATGACCTCTCTGCCGATGCCGTCGCCGGGGAGCACCGCGATCTCGTAGCGCGTCATCGCTGGGCTCGCGGGCAGTGTCCGGGTGCGCTAATCGATCTTCGCGTAAGCCGGATGGGTGAGAAACTCGACGAAGTCCTCCGACAGCGCGACATCGTCGAAGAGCGACGCCGCCTCGTCGTAGCGACCCTTCGCGTAGAAATCATCGCCGACGGTCGTGCGGATCTTCGCGAGCTCTTCCTGCTCGATCTTCTTCACCAGCTCGCGTGTGACGGTCGGCCCGTCGGCGAGCGCTACGCCGTGGTGGACCCACTGCCACACCTGCGAGCGCGAGATCTCCGCGGTCGCGGCGTCCTCCATCAGGTTGTTGATCGCGGCGGCACCGGTCCCACGCAGCCAGGAGGCGATGTACTGGATGCCCACGCTCACGTTCGTGCGAAGTCCGGCCTCCGTGATGGTCGAGTCCGGGATCTTCACGTCGAGCAGCTGCTTCGCCTGAGTGCGGACCTCAGGACGCTGGCGCTCGAGCTGGTTCGGCTTGTTGCCGAGCACGCGATCGAACTCGGTCATCGCGGTCTCCACGAGGTCGGGATGCGCGACCCAGGTCCCGTCGAAGCCGTCGTTCGCCTCACGGACCTTGTCATCGCGCACCTTCGCGAGCGCTGCCTCGGTGACGGCGGGATCGCGCCGGTTGGGGATGAACGCGGCCATGCCGCCCAGCGCGAACGCGCCGCGCCGGTGACAGGTCTTGACCAGCAGCTCGGTGTACGCGCGCATGAACGGGACCGTCATCGACACCTGCGCGCGGTCGGGCAGGATGAACTCGGGTCGTCCCGCGAGCTTTTTGATCATGCTGAACATGTAGTCCCAGCGGCCGGCGTTGAGGCCGCCCGAGTGCTCGCGGAGCTCGTAGAGGACCTCGTCCATCTCGAACGCGAGCGTGATCACCTCGACGAGGACGGTGGCCTTGATGGAGCCTCGCGGGATGTGCAGCTCGTCCTGCGACCACTTGAAGATCTCGTTCCAGAGGCGCGCCTCACGGTGGCTCTCGAGCTTGGGCAGGTAGAAGTACGGACCAGTCCCATGCTCGCGTAGCCGCTTCGCGTTGTGGAAGAAGTACAGGCCGAAGTCGAACAGCGCGCCGGCGATCGGCCTGCCCTCGACGAGGAAGTGCTTCTCGTCGAGATGCCATCCACGCGGGCGCACGACGAGCGTCGCGGTCTTCTCGTTGAGCTTGTAGACCCGTCCGTCTGGATTGCGGAACTCGATCGTGCGGTCGATCGCGTCGATCAGATTGCGCTGGCCCTCGATGAGATTGCGCCAGGTCGGCGTGTTCGCGTCCTCGAAGTCGGCCATGTACACCGACGCGCCCGAGTTCAGCGCATTGATGACCATCTTCCGATCCGTCGGACCGGTGATCTCGACCTTGCGTGTCCGCAGGTCGGCGGGCACCTTTGACACGGTCCACTCGGCACCGCGCAGCGGCTCCGACTCCGGGAGGAAGTCGAGCGTGCCGCCCGCGCGCAGCTCCTGCCATCGTTTCTGCCGCGTCTCGAGCAGACCGATACGCGTCGGCTCCACCTGTCGGTGCAGACGTTTCAGGAATTCCTGTGCGTCCTTTGTCAGAAGCTCTTCCGCGATCGCAGCGGTGTCGCGCGCGTCGCTTGGGATGCGGACCTCGACGGACGCGATCGCCATCGCCCGTATGCTCGCACACGCAAGATGTCCGCATCGTTCGGATTGGAAGGAAAGCGAGCGCTCGTCACCGGAGGGTCACGCGGCATCGGGCGGGCGATCGCCGTGGCCCTGGCGGACGCGGGCGCGGACGTGGCTGTCACATCGCGGAACGGGGACGACGCGGAGCCCGTGGCCGTTGCGCTCCGCGCAAAAGGGAGACGCTCGCTCGCGCTGGTCCTGGAAGTCCGGAACAAGGCGTCGATCCGCGTTTGCTTCGAGCGCATCGACCGCGAGTGGGGGAGCGTTGACATCCTGGTGAACAACGCCGGTACCAACGTTCCGCAGGACCTGGAGAGCCTCGACGAGGAATCGTGGGACACGGTCCTCGACATCAATCTGAAGGGTCTCGCATTCGTGACGCAGGCCGCGACCGCCCGCATGGTCGAGGCCCGCCGCGGGGGCCGCATCGTCAACATCGCGTCGCTGTACGGCGCCGTGGGCCGCCGCGAGCGGGTCGCGTACAGCGCCTCAAAAGGCGCCGTGGTGAACCTGACGCGGTCGCTCGCGCTCGAGCTGGCGCCACACGGCATCACGGTGAACGCCGTCGGACCCGGGACCGTCGAGACCGATCTGACCCGGGAGCGGATGCGGCGGAACCCGGCTTTTCGCGCGGAGGAGGTCGCTCGGACGCCGCTGGGCCGCCTTGGAACACCCGAGGATGTGGCGGCGGCGGTCGTGTTCTTCGCCTCGCCCGCCGCGAGTTTCATCACCGGACAGACCCTGCTCGTAGATGGCGGAACATCGGCCCATTGAGATATCCCCCGACCGGTGAGGACCCGTTCGGCGCCCGTCGGACTACAACTGGACCGACGGACGTGCGCGGCGGGGAGGACACTTCGGCTTGGCAGCAGTGGCGCGACAGATGACAGCCGAGGGCGGGTCGGCCCAAGCGAGTACGGAGCCGACGCCGCTGAACGCCGCGCCCGTGACGCCACCCGTCGAGGCCACCCTCCGCATCCTGCTGAACAGCGTGCCGTTCCTCATGGGCGTGGCCGTCGTCCGCCAACCGCCGGCCAACGACACCGCGATCGTCCAGGTCGGACGCATGCCCTGGCTCCACGATCGCCGCCTCACCACACTCAACCTGCCCGACGACGCGCTGCCCGCGAACCGCGCGCTCGCTCTCGACTGGCCGGTGCCGTATCAGGCGGAATGGGTCGGCGCCCCACCGCGCCTGCTCATCGCGCGGCTCGTCGCGCAGGGCCACACGGTCGGCGTGCTTCTCGGCACGTTCATCACGCGCGAGCAGCTGGCACAACACACGCGTGAGGCGCTCGATCTCGCATGCGAGCTGATCGCCTCGGCGATGGCGGGCGAAGCTTTCGCGCCCGCCGCTCCGCACCATCCCGTCGAGGTCGAGCAGTCCTCGGTCTTCACGCCGCCGCCGGAGCCGGTCGTGCCCGACGTTGCGGAGACGACGCCCGAGCCCAAGCTCACCCTCGTCGCGGAAACGGCGACGGAGCTCAGCGCACCCGAGCCCGAAGCGCCGCGGGCGGATGCGATGAGCCGCACGGACAGCGTCGACCTTGTGGTCGAGGAGGTCCGCAAGTCGCTCGAGGATGCAGGCGACGCGCGCACTCTCGGACGGATCCTTCGCGACGTGATGAACGTGATCACCGACGCATCCGCGTTCTCGGTCTCGCTCTTCCACGTCGCGCTCACCGAAGTCGCGTACCGCTACAAGGTCCTCGGGCCGGAGGCCGACGCGTCAGAGCTCGGTCGCCAGATCGTGGACGATGGGCCGAGCTGCTACGCCGCCCGACACGATCGCCGCTGGCATGTCTTCCAGCGCGATCTCGCGATCCGCGACGGAACCAGCGTCCGTCGCCGGAGCGTCGCAGTGCTTCAGATCCCACTCGTCGGCGCCGGCGAGGTCTTCGGCGTGATCACAGTGCAGACCTTCCGGCCAGAGGGATTTTCCGACCACGAGCTTCGGCTCATCGCCGCGGTCGCCGAAGCGGCCGCGCCGCGTTTCGGGCAGGTTCGTCTCTCGGGTCGCTTCCAGCCCCCGCCCTCGGTCGCGGGCGACCGGCCGGAAACTGCGTTGCCGCCGACCGCGGCGGAGCGCCCGGCGGCCCAGCAGCGCACGGCCGAGACGGTCCTGGCGGATCTTCTCCGGCGCTGCTCGGGCGCGGCTTTCAAGACAGCGTTCCTCATGGGTGTGGACCCCGGCGCCGGCGTGCTGCGCGGCGAGCTGGTCAGCGACTCGGATATCGCGCGAGAACTCGATTACGCACTCGGCATCACGACCGGCAAGTTCACCATCCCGGTCGACGATCGCTACAACGCGATCGCGCGTGCGATGCGCGAGGCACGCATCGTTCCCGCGCCGACGATCCACGAGATCGCGCAACCCGCGCTGGACTGGCAAGCGTCCCTATCGCTCGAGCGTCTTGCGCGCGGTGGTCGCACGGTCACCCTGCCGATCGTCGTGGATGGGGCCCCCGTGGGAGCGCTCGTCCTCGGTCCCATGGCCGACGACCCGACATTCACAGCGATCGAGATGGTCCGTGGCTACGTGGACGACGCGACGCGCGAGCTCGCCGCGCTCTGGCGCGCCGAGCCCCGAACATCGCAACCCGAAGTCAACCTGGACGCGAGGGGCAAGCCCTAGACTCCCGCGCGTGATCGGCGAGGTGACCTTTGGGGTCATCGGGCTCCTCTTTCTCATCGCAGATCTCCGCACGTTCAGCTCGACGTTCCAGCTGACGTTCTTCGGCGCTCCGAACACCAACCTCGGCGTCGCCGCCGCGGCGGTGTTCGCGACGTCCTTCCTGGCGATCATCGTCGCCGCGCGCCTTGGCCCGCGGCGCGCCGTCGGCCTCAGCGCGGTGATCTTCGGACTCGCGACGCTGGCACTCACGTCGTCGCGGAGCAACTGGCTGGATCTCGCGCTGTCGGTCGTCGCGCTCGCCGCCGGGATGTGGTGGCTGGCGCTCTTCCACAGCTCGCGGGTCGGCGATGCGTCGCCGGCCCTCGCTCGCGCGCTGCCGATCGCGTTCATGGTCGACCTGGCCGTGCGTGCGGCGCTCCGCACGCAAAGCGTGGTCGACCTCGCGCTGCCGGTCGCGGTGGGGATCGTCCTCGTCGCCGTGCTCCTGTTCGGAGCCGCGGGCCTCGCGACGCTCTCGTCTGAGCGCCAATGGACGGCCGCGAACCCTATCGGGACGCTCGCTCTCATCGCTGCACCCGCGCTCGTGCTCGTCGGCGAGACGGGCGCGACCAACGGAGCTCAGGTCGCGCTGGCGGCGGGTCTCGGCCTTGGGCCGGAGCCCGCGCGTGCGACACAGATCGGCCAGATCGTACTGGGCATGGGGCTCGCGCTCGGCGCCGTCGGCCTTGTCCGCTTCGGTCCGAACCGCTTCATCGGCGCGGCCGCGCTCGCGGCCGGCGCGGCGCTCCTCTGGTCGCACGTGCCGTTCGTTGCGCTCCTCGGCGGCCTCCTTCTCGCGGCCGGCCTCGTGATCTGCGCCGCGACGTTGCTGGGCGTCCCGCAGCTCCCCGTCGCGTCGCCTCGGGGCGCCGTGCTCGCCTTGTCCTTTGGCTGGCTCCTGTTCGTCGGCGCGGCCTTCGGGTTCTACGCCTTCTTCGCGCTGCAACCGGCGGTCTGGGCGGCGACGGCGCTCGTCGTGATCGCGGCGCTCCTCGCGCCGACGCCGAGCGTGCGTCTCAGCGCGCCGCTCGCCGCCGCGGCCGCCGCGATCGTGGTCGCCGTGCCGCTGCTCGCGTTCATCAGCGCTCCCGCGACGCCCGATCCGGAGCTGGCCAAGCCGACGTTCCGGCTCATGACCTACAACATCCATCAGGGCTTCAACGCGAGTCAGGTGCCGTCGATCGACGACATCGTGGCCACGATCGATCGCGAGCGGCCCGATGTCCTGGTGCTGCAGGAGGTGGTGCGCGGCTGGATGATCGATGAGCAGCACGACGTGCTCTCCCTGTTGGCTCAGCGGCTTGAGATGTACTACACGTTCCTGCCGACGATCGGCGATCTCTATGGGAATGCGGTGCTGTCGAGGTATCCGATGGAGGTCACCAAGCGCGTTGCGTATGCGCCCGGACCGACGATGCGCAATCAGCCGCGGGGCGCGCTGTTCGTGCGGATCGGCGATCTCCTCATCGTGGGGACGCACCTGGATCACAACGGCGACGGCACGTTCGTGCGACAGGATCAGGTGCGCACCATCCTCAGAGAGATCGGAGAGGCGACGTCGGTCGTGGTCGCCGGGGATCTCAACGCGGAACCCGCGTCCATCGAGATCCAGCTGTTCGATCAGGCAGGCTTCACCGACCTCGGACAGCAGGCGGGGCCGACGACGCTCGGCCAGGACCCACCGCAGCGGATCGACTACGTCTGGGGACGCGGTGTCGCCGGCGCGCAGGCGCACACGACGGCCGAGAACAATCTCTCGTCGGACCACCGCGGCCTCATCGTGAACATCACGCGCACAGGACAGTGACTCCAGGCCGCAACGTTCGACGCCTGCCGTGCGTCTAAGAAGCGTGCGCAGCTCCATCGTCGCGTCTGCGGTCGCCCTCTTGCTCATCGCTTGCGGCGACGTGCGATCTGGCCCACAGGCGCTCGTGCCCGCGTCGCCTTCGGCCACACCCCTGCCGAGCGGCGTGGTCGACCCGCAGCCGCTGTTGCGGCAGGCGACCAGGGTCATCGGCGGCGTGCTGCGCGTCGACGACGCCGCGGCGAAGCTCGTCTCGGCCGCCGACTATTCGGGAGGCAGAGCCACCGTCGGTCCGGGCGTGAGTGCAGCGGCGACGGTCTGGGTGATCGCGGTCGTCGGTGACATCCGGCAGACCCGGGGCGTCCTCCCGCGCCCGCACGCGCAGTGCAAGCTCCATGCGTACTGGGCTTCCACCGGCGAGCTGTGGTCCACCGCCGAGGGCTCGTTGTCGATGTGCCAGCCGTACTTCACGCGATCGCTCACACCGCCCGACGCTCCGGTCCGCTGCGCCGCCCAGGCGTACGACAACGGCGTCTCCGCCGCCTATCTCTCCAGCCGGACGCGCTCAGGCCCCATCGACTTCACCGCGGTGCGCGACGACGCCTGGCATCAGCCGACGATCGTGCCCGGTGCTTTCCTCGCGCAGGCTCCTGAAGGCAGCGTTCGATACGAGGACGCGTTCTGCCTGAAGGCGTTCGTGAGGGCCGGCCCTGAGGTCGAGAAGCTCCTCGCGTCGGGAGTGGCGGCGTCCGTGCCTTCGACGTTGCCGCGGCTGGACAAAGCGATCTGGCTGCGGGGCTATCACGCTCTATCCGGTTACGCGGATGACGCCGGACATATCGACGTCGTGCTGGAGCAGCGAGTCGGCTACGAGTGGGCATTCTTTGACTGGCACGCGCTCGTTCCTGACGGCGGCTACGTGATCTTCCGCTTCCTGGACGAAGCGGGGCACGAGATACTTCCATGGAGACTCGTGAACGGGCCCTGACCTCTAGACTGCTCGTGCCGCGGAGCTTCCACCAGCGGCATGGGGATCGCCATCACCGGATCGTTCGTTCACCTCCACACCCACAGCGAGTACAGCCTGCTCGACGGGCTTTCGCGCGTCACCGACCTGGTCGCACGCGCAAAAGAGCTCGGCATGCCGGCGATCGCGCTCACCGATCACGGCGCGCTCTACGGTGCGGTGGACTTCTACGTCGCGGCCAACCAGGCGGGCATCAAGCCGATCCTCGGCGTGGAGACGTACGTCGCGCGCACGAACCGATTCGAGCGAGATCCTCGGCTGGAGGGGCACGGAAAGCCGTTCCACCTCGTGCTCCTTGCGAAGGACTTCACCGGCTACCGCAACCTCGTCGCGCTCGTCACGACCGCTCACCTCGATGGCTACTACTACCGCCCGCGGATGGACAAGGAGATCCTGCGGCAGCACTCGAAGGGACTGATCGCGCTCTCGGCCTGCCTGCAGGGCGAGCTCGCGCGCGCGATCCAGGACGAGGGCATCGACGCTGCGTGCAAGGTCGCGCTCGAGCACCAGGAGATCTTCGGCGCGGGCAATTACTTCCTCGAGCTGATGCAGCACCAGGTGCCCGAGCAGCAGGCCGTGCTCGAGGGCGTGCGCGAGGTCGCGCGCCGCACCGGCATCCCGCTCGTCGCGACGAACGACATCCACTACGTGCACGCCGAGGACGCCGAGGCGCAGGACGTCATGGTCTGCATCCAGAGCGGGAAGACGATCGACACGCAGGACCGTCTGAAGATGATCGATCACCCCGAGCTCTACCTGAAGACAGCGGATCAGATGGCTGCGCTCTTCCCCGACGACCCCGAAGCGCTGGCGAACACGGTCCGTATCGCGGAGTTGATCGACATCAAGCTTCCGCTCGGCGAGCTCCAGCTGCCGGCGTTCGCCGTGCCTGCGGGCACCACCCCGGACGAGCACCTGCGCCGGATGGCCGAGACCGGCGTCCGCGCGAAGTACGGCGACATCACGCCGGAGCTGCGCGAACGCCTCGACAAAGAGCTGTCGGTCATCGGAAAGCTCGGCTACTCGGGCTACATCCTCATCGTGCAGGACTTCATCCGCTATGCCCGCGAGAACGGGATCCTCACGGCGGTCCGCGGCTCCGCGGGCGGATCGCTCGTGAACTACGCGATCGACCTGACCGACATCGACCCGATCCGCTACGGGCTGATCTTCGACCGGTTCCTCAATCTGGAGCGCTACACCCTGCCAGACATCGATGTCGACTTCATGGACAACCGCCGCGACGAGGTGATCGCGTACGTCACCGAGAAATACGGCGCCGATCGCGTCGCACAGATCGGCACGTTCAACACGATGCTCGCGCGCGCCGCCGTTCGCGACGTCGCGCGCGTGCTCGGCATGCCGTATGGCGAGGCGGACCGCGTCGCCAAGGCGATCCCCTTTGGCGTCACCCTCGAGGACTCACGCCGCAACTTTGCGGAGCTCCGCGAGCTGGAGCAGGAGCCGCACGTCGAGCGACTGCTGGACCTCGCCGAGAAGGTCGAAGGTCTCGTGCGGTCGACGGGCACGCACGCCGCGGGCGTCGTGATCACGGCCGAGCCGCTGAGCCAGCTGGTCCCGCTCGAGCGCTCCAAGGGAACGTCCGCGATCCAGACGCAGTACGAGGACAAGTCGCTCGAGAAGCTGGGTCTCCTCAAGTTCGACTTCCTCGGTCTCTCGAACCTCACGATCCTCGACGAGGCGCTGAAGCTGATCAAGACTTCGCGCGGGATCGACATCGATCGCGAGCGCATCCCACTCGACGACAAGAGGACCTTCGAGCTCCTGGGCTCGGGCGAGACGACCGGGATGTTCCAGCTGGAGTCCGCCGGGATGCGCCGCCACATCCGCGACCTGAAGCCGGACCGCGTCGAGGACGTCATGGCCATGGTCGCGCTCTTCCGCCCCGGGCCGATGGACTACATCCCGTCGTACATCCGGCGTAAGCACGGGCAGGAGGCGGTCACGTACGCGCATCCGCTGCTTGAGCCGGTGCTGCGCAAGACCTACGGCGTCATGGTGTACCAGGAGGACGTGATGGCCGTGACGCAGGCCCTCGCCGGCTTCACGCTCTCGCAGGCCGACGTCCTCTGCTTCGCGATCCGCAAGAAGATCCGCGAGAAGCTCGACGCGCAGAAGATGAAGTTCGTCGAGGGCTGCCTACGGAACGGGGTGCACGCCGACGTCATCGAGCTGGTGTGGAAGGACTTCGAGCCCTTCGCGCGCTATGGCTTCAACCGCGCGCACGCCGCGATCTACGGGGTCATCGCCTATCACACCGCCTACCTCAAGGCGAACTACACCCTCGAGTACATGACCGCGGTGCTGTCGTCGGACATGGGCAACTCGGAGCGGATCGCGATAGCCGTCGCGGAGTGCCGGCGGATGGGGATCGCCGTCCTGCCGCCGGACGTGAACGAGTCCGAGTTCGGATTCGCGATCACCGCGACGGGCATCCGCTTCGGTCTCGGCGCGGTCAAGAACGTCGGCGAGGGCGCGGTCGAAGGCATCATCGCGGCGCGTACAGCGGCCGGGCGTTACAAGTCGCTCGACGACTTCTGCGGTCGTATCGATCTCCAGCGCTGCAACAAGCGCGTGCTGGAGTCGCTGATCAAGTGCGGCGCGACCGCGTCGTTCGGCGAGACGCGTCAATCGCAGCTGGACCGCCTCGATGCGGTGCTGGCGACGGCGCAGCGGGAGCAGCGCGACCGCGAGGCGGGTCAGGTCTCGCTCTTTGGCGACCTGGTCCTCGGCACTGAGCTCGCCGTGCCGCTCGGCAAGGTGACGGAGGCGCCGCGACGCGAGCTATTGGGCTGGGAAAAGGAGCTCCTTGGCATCTACCTCTCCGAGCATCCGCTCCAGCCCATGGCCGAGCGGCTGGGCGACGTCGTGCCGCCGGTGACATACCTCGCCGCACTGAAAGAGGTCGACGACGACCTCATCGTCGTCGCCTGCGTCGTGACGAGCGCGCGCAAGCACATCACCAGAGAGAAGAAGCTGATGATGTTCGCGCAGGTCGAGGATCTCACCGGCACGACCGAGCTCACGGTGTTCCCGCGCACCTACGAGGCGACTGCCTCGCTGTGGAGCGCGGACGAGATCCTCATCGTGCTCGCCCGCGTCGAGCAGCGCGACGAGGCGCCCAAGCTGCTCTGCGAGCATGCCGTGCGCTTTGACGACGCGGGCATCGCTGAGATCAAACGCGTTGCCGACGAGCGTCGCCAGAGCCTCGCGAAGCGGGCGAAGTTCGTGCGCCCGACGACGAACGGGCATGGCGGGAACGGGGGCGGGGCGGCGGGTCCTGCCCCGGCGGGGTCATCTCCTCGGCCGACCTACTCGCCGGCTCCCTCAAGGGGAACCTCGTCCGCGGTACCGCCGGCTCAACGGTCGGCCTCGGAGACGACTCCCGCCGTGTCACCCGCCGCCCCGACTTCCGTGCCCCCCGATTCGTCGGCGGATCAACCGGAGCTTGTCATCCGCTTCCGCGAGGCGCTGGACTACGAGCGGTCCATCGCGATCTTCCAGCGGATCCAGCAGGTCCTCAAGTCGCACGGCGGCTCTTCGGTGGTGATCCTCGAGTTGCCGCGTGCGGCGGGTGGGGTCCGGCGCGTGCCGACGTCGTTCCGGGCGCAGCCGTCACGGGAGCTCGCCGAGGCGGTGGCCAATGAAGTCGGCGGGGATGTCGTGGAGGTCGTGCTGCCCCGCTAGCTTGGTCGCTCCGGGGTGCCCACGCTTCGACGACCGATACTTCGAGCGTGACGATGCGTGACCGCCTGCGAAAGCTCCAGGAAGTGAGCGTCGAGATGCTCGGGATCATGGAGCTGCCTCGTCTCTACGCCACCGTAGCGGCCGTCGCGCGATCGCTCGATTCCGCCGATGCGGCGTCTTTGATGGTGGTGGACCATGAGGAAGACGCCTTGGTCATCCGCGGGCAGAGTGGGCTCTCGGAAGGGTATGCCGCCGCTCAGCGCATTCCACTGGCCAGGGCGCTCAAGCACTACCAACGTCCCGGCTCGGCAACCGTGCGCGACATGCGCACGGCGCCGCTCGGAAATCCAACTCTGATCCGGGCAGAAGGACTGGCAAAGGTCCTAGCGCTGGCGATCGCACGCGAGGGCGAGCTCATGGGAGCGCTTCATATCTACACGCGTGATCCCGACCGCGACTTCGATGAGATCGATAAAGACCTGGCTCAGATCCTCGCGAGCCAGGCGGGCGTCGCGATCGTCAACGCACGCCTGGTCAC
>Ga0075421_100009533_pt1 | contig 11966 bp, 14 predicted proteins | sample SoiMetdeltSBSDD5_FD_75292 | JGI IMG/M metagenome (GOLD analysis project Ga0075421, IMG submission 75292) | Bulk soil microbial communities from a Populus tree surrounding site in Tennessee, USA - Soil MetaG P. deltoides SBSDD5 | ecosystem: Environmental > Terrestrial > Soil > Tree plantation...
GTCACGGTCGGCCGGTTCAACTGGATCGAGGTGACGTTGGCGCGGCCGCGCAGGAGCCCGAGCAGCCCGACCCTCACGCGGAGCGAATCGGCCTTGAGGGCATCCCGGCCCGGATAGGCGGCCGAGTCGGCGATCCGGATCGGCCCGCCCACCGACAGGGCGGGGGTCGGCAGGAGCGAGAAGGAGATCTTCCCGAGGGTGATGGCCCGGCCGGTCGCCTCCTTGACCCTGGCGGCGATCATCGGCCGGAAGCGGTTGACGTCCACCAGGAACGGCAGGGCGATGGCGGCCGTGAGGACGAGACCGGCCGCGATGGCGACGGCGATCAGCCCGCGGCGGACGGCGCGCGACAGGGGCATGCTCCCCTCCTCAGGACGGGACCTTCTTCAGGTCCTCTTCCCGCATGTACGCCCGGGCCAGCCGGCGCGAGCGCGAGTACCCGAACAGGGACGAGAAGCGGGCGACCTTGATCTGGTGCCGGATCTCGTCGATCTTGGCGCGCGTCGCCTGCTCCCCGAGGGCGATGCATTCCACGATCGCCGAGAAATCGGCCCAGTGGACGTGTCCCACCTCGGGATCGATCAGGACATCGGCGAAACGGCACTGCATGTCCTTGAGCGCCTCCGCCTTGACCGCGTTGGCCCGGACCATGATGTTCAGGCCGCTGCGGTAGCCGGAAGTGTCCTCCATGTCCTTCGAGACGTCCACACCGATCACCAGGTTGGCCCCCAGCCGCAGCGCCGGGATCACCGGAACCTTGCTGGTCCATCCACCGTCGACCAGCAGGCGGCCGTCGATCGGCACGGGCGGCAGGAGGCCGGGGACGGCGCTGCTGGCGCTGACCGCCCGGCGCAGCGGCCCTTCCTGCAGGATGACCTCCTCGGCGCGATTGATGTCGGTGGCCACCGCCGCGAACGGGACGCGCGTCTGCTCGATCGGAACATCGTCCAGGATGCCGTTGATGTTGTGCTCGAAGTGCTGGGCGCTGATCCACGACGTCTTGGCCATCGAGAAGGAGTAGAAGATCCCCTTCTTGACGAGCGACACGAAATTGTACAGAAGCCCCGGCCTGGCCTGCCGGCTCTCCCTCAGGAAGTCGAACTTCGATCTCTTGAACTGCTTGCTGAAGATGAAATCCCGGAAGCGGCTCTCGGTGGCGGCGGCGCTCTTCGTCGTGGCGTAGACCCCGCCCACCAGCGCCCCGACGCTCGTTCCGACGATCAGGTCGATCGGGATCTCGTTCTCCTCGAGGACCTTCAGGACCCCGATGTGGGCCAGCCCGCGCGCTGCGCCGCCGCCCAGGGCCAGCCCGACCTTGAACCCTTCGAACATCCCCGCTCCGTCCCGGCACACCCATCCGTGCCGCTCGATACGCGCCGGGCCTCAATATAGGCCCGAGGGTCCCCCGGGGCCATTCAGGAGACCGTCCGGCCGGGCGGGACGGCCCCCCGGATCCGGTTCCTGGAAACATAGCGGCACTGGCGGCGCAGCGGGCAGGCAGGGCAACGGGGGGCGCGGGCCCCGCACACCCGGCGGCCGAGGCGGATGAGATTCAGGTGCGCCTCGAGGTAGCGGGCCTTCGGGAACAGGCCGGCCAGGATCGCGTGCGTCCTCTGCGGCGTCGCCTTGGGCGGGACCCAGCCGACCCGCCGGGCGATCCGGTGGATGTGGGTGTCCACCGGGAAGGCCGGACGGCCGCAGGCGAACAGCAGCACGCAGCAGGCGGTCTTCTCTCCGACGCCCCGCAGGCCCAGGAGGTACGCGCGGGCTTCGGCGAGCGGCATCGTCCGGAGCACCTCGAGATCGAGCCTCCCCTGGTCCTCGAGCACCCGGCGCAGGATCTCCTGGATCACGCGGCTCTTGGTCCTGGCGAGGCCGCCTGCGCGGATGGCGCCCTCGACCTCGACGCGCCTGGCCCTGAGGACGTCCTCCCACCTGGGATAGCGGGCGCGCAGCGATTCGTATGCGCGATCGCGGTTGACGTCGCTGGTGTGCTGCGAGAGGACGGTGAGGATCAGCTCGTCGAGAGGCGCGAGGCGCCTCTCGAGGCGCGGGCGGCCGAAGGCCTTCTTCAACAGGTCGAGAGGCCCGCGGGCCCGGCCTTCATCCACCGCCGGGGGTCGGAAGGTGGGTGAACCGGCTGTCGGTCATGACCACGTCGTCGTCGCTCCCGGCGCGCCCGTCCGCCCCGGGGCTGGTCAGGGTGAAGCTCCTGCCGTCCGACTGGTACAGGAACGTGTTCCCCCAGGCGTCCGTCGTGACCGCCCCCGGCAGGTACGTCGGCACCAGGACGCTCGTCGCCTGGCCGATCGAGCCCCCCTGCGGATACCCGCCCCGATCGAGCGCGCTCGCCTCGATGGCCCGTGCCAGCGTTTCCATGTTCCCCTTGGTCCCGGTGACCTTCCCCTGGTCGATGGCGTGCAGGACCTCGCGCGACGCGTTCTCCCCCGCCCTGCCGCAGCCGGCGGCGGGCAGGACGGCCCCGACGATCAGAAGGCTCGCAGCCAGTCTCTTCATGGGTCCTCCCCTGCGCCGACGCGCCGGGTCCGCCCGGCCGGCGGCGCCGATTGTATCGGATTCCGTGTGATAAGATTTCCGCGAGGCGCCGCCACGTGGAGACCCCGCCCGGTTCGCAGGATCCGTACGCCGGATTGCGCGCGCGGATGGTCGCGGAGCAGATCGTAAGGCGCGGCGTGGGCGACGAGCGGGTCCTGCGGGCGATGGGCACGGTGCCTCGCCACCTGTTCGTGCCGGAGCAACTCAGGGACAGCGCCTACGAGGACGGCCCGCTGCCGATCGGCGAGGACCAGACGATCTCGCAGCCGTACATCGTGGCGTTCATGACCGAGGCGATTCGACCGCGCCCCACCGACCGGGTCCTCGAGATCGGCGCCGGCTCGGGATACCAGACGGCGGTCCTCGCGGGGCTCGTCGGGCACGTGTACACCACGGAGGTGCGCCCCCGCCTGGCCGAGGCGGCGCGCGAGCGGCTCGCGGAGCTCGGCTTCGCGAACGTCACCCTGCGGTCGGCCGACGGGTCCGCGGGGTGGCCGGAGGAGTCCCCCTTCGACGCGATCCTGGTCACGGCCGCGGCGCCGCGCGTGCCGGTGGCGCTGGCGGGGCAGCTGCGGGAAGGGGGCCGGCTGGTGATCCCGATCGGCAGCGGGGACCAGGAGCTGATCAGGCTGACGCGCAACCCGGACGGCCTCGGGAGCGAAAGGCTGCTGCCGGTTCGATTCGTGCCGCTCGTTCTGCAGGAACCATAGGAGCCTGTCGATGGCGAAGGTCATCACCCCCAGGAAGGAAGACTACTCGCGCTGGTACACCGACGCGGTCACCCAGTCGCAGATGGCCGACTACTCGCCGGTCAAGGGCTGCATGGTGATCCGCCCCCTGGGCTACGCCGTCTGGGAGGGGATGCAGAAGGAGCTGGACGCGCGGTTCAAGGAGACCGGGCACCAGAACGCCTACTTCCCCCTGTTCATCCCCGAGTCGTTCCTGCAGAAGGAGGCCGAGCACGTCGCCGGCTTCGCCCCCGAGTGCGCCGTGGTCACGCACGGCGGCGGCAAGAAGCTGGAGGAGGCGCTCGTCGTCCGGCCCACCTCGGAGACGATCATCTACGCCATGTACGCCAAGTGGATCCAGTCCTACCGCGACCTGCCGATCCTGATCAACCAGTGGGCCAACGTGGTGCGCTGGGAGATGCGCACCCGCCTGTTCCTGCGGACCACCGAGTTCCTCTGGCAGGAAGGGCACACGGCGCACGCCACGGAGCCCGAGGCCGAGGAGGAGGCGCTGAAGATCCTGGAGATCTACCGGCGCTTCGCCGAGGAGCACATGGCGATCCCGGTCTACACCGGGGTCAAGAGCGACAGCGAGCGGTTCGCCGGGGCGCTGCGCACCTACTGCATCGAGGCGCTCATGCAGGACGGCAAGGCGCTGCAGGCCGGGACCTCCCACAACCTGGGGCAGAACTTCGCCAAGGCGTTCGAGGTGAAGTTCCAGACCAAGGACGGCACGTGGGAGCACGTCTGGTCGACCTCCTGGGGCGTGTCCACGCGTCTGGTCGGCGCCCTGGTCATGGCGCACGGCGACGACAACGGCGTGAGCTTTCCGCCGCGGCTGGCGCCGATCCAGGTGGTCCTGGTGCCGATCTGGAAGACCGACGACGAGCGGGCGCGCATCTCCGAGGCGGTGCGCCTGGCCGCCGAGGAGCTGAAGGGGGCGTTCCGCGTCAAGGTCGACCTGCGCGACGAGGTGTCGCCCGGCTGGAAGTTCAACGAGTGGGAGCTGAAGGGGGTGCCGCTGCGGCTGGAGATCGGTCCGCGCGATCTGGAGAAGGACCAGTTCACCGCGGTCCGCCGCATGGACCGCCGCAAGACCCCCCTGCCCCGGTCCGGCCTCGCGGCCGGCGTCGCGGCGCTGCTCGAGGAGATCCAGTCCGCGATGCTCGAGAAGGGGCGCGCCTTCCTGCGGGAGAACACCCGGGACGCGAAGGACTACGGGGAGTTCAAGAAGGCCCTGGACGCAACCGGGGGCTTCTTCCGCGCCCACTGGTGCGGCTCGGCCGAGTGCGAGAAGCGCATCAAGGAAGAGACCAAGGCGACCATCCGCTGCATCCCGCTCGAGGGGAACGCCGAGGCCGGCGCGTGCCTGCGCTGCGGAGCGGAGTCCCGGCGATGGGTCTACTTCGCCCGATCCTACTAGCCACGATCCTCCTCGGCTCCCTGGGCGGGACGCCCGCCGCGGCGCCCCTTCCGGCACCGGGCGCCGGGGAGACGCCGGCCCCCGCCCCGGCAGGATCGGTCGCCGTCCGGTTCGTCGAGCCGGCCCCTCCCGGCCTCATCCTGGGCCCTACGCGCATCACCGTCGAAGCGACCGCCCCCTCAGGCGCCCGCATCGTTCGCGTCGAGATCCACGCGGACGGGGCCCTCCTCACCGTCTTCGAGCGCCCCCCGTACTCGCTGACCTGGGACGCCGGCACCGGCTTCGCGCACCGCACGCTGCGGGCCGTGGCGACCGACTCGGAGGGGCGCAGCGGAGAGGCCACGCTCGTCGCCCGCCCGCTGTACGTCGGCCAGTACGAGGAGGTCCGGCTGGTCAATGTCTTCGCCACCGTGCGGGATCGCCGCGGGAACGCCGTGCTCGACCTGGGGAAGAGCGATTTCGTCCTGCTCGAGAACGGCGAGCCGCAGACCGTGACGCATTTCACCTCCGCCAAGGTGCCGATCACGATCGCGCTCCTCATCGACGCGAGCAACAGCATGAACCTGGGGGGCCGCATCGAGCTGGCCCGCAAGGCGGCGGAGGACTTCGTCGAGAGCGTCGATCCGGAGGACCGGCTCATTGTCCTGTCGTTCAACGACGATCTCACGGGGGGCACCGAGCCGGCCGCCGACCGGGGCGCGACCAAGAAGGCGATCGAGGCGATCCAGGCGAAGGGGGGGACCGCCCTGTACGACGCGATCTACACGGCCGCCGGCCGCCTGCTTGGTTCGGAGGGGCGCCGCGTCATCGTCCTTCTGTCGGACGGGCGCGACCAGGCCCTGACCGACAACGAGCCCGGAAGCCTGCACCTGTTCGAGGAAGCGCTGGAAAAGGCGCACCGGAGCGAGGTCGCCGTCTACGCCATCGGCCTCGGGCCCCACCTGGACACCGAGATGGACCTGCGGCGCGAGCGCAGCCTCAAGGAGATCCTCGACGTGCTGGCGCGCGCCACCGGCGGCCGGTCCTACTACCCCGCCCGCCCCGGCCAGCTGTCGGGGGTCTACCGCCAGATCGCGGCCGACCTGAAGGCCCAGTACACCCTGGCCTACTCCTCGACCCACCGCGTGCCGGACGGCAAGTGGCGGACGATCACGCTGACGGCGAAGGATCCGGAGCTGGAGGTGCGGGCGCGGTCCGGGTACTACGCGCCGGGGCCGCCGAAGCGCTGAGCGCGGCGGGCCGGGCGCAGGCTCCTGGGACTGTGTCCTAGGCCGTCCCGCCGGGCACCGCCGTCCCCGGGCGCGGGCGGCGGATCAGCATCAGGTTGCGCACGTAGATGAACACGCCTGCGGACTGCCCGATGGTGAACACGATGTCCTGCCGGTACCAGAAGGCGTAGGCGAACAGGATCAGTCCCCCGAGAAGGCTCAGGTACCAGAAGGCCACCGGGATCGTGCTCTCCTTCCGCCTCTCCGAAGCGACCCACTGCACGATGAAGCGCGACCCGAAGAGGATCTGCCCCAGGATGCCGAACAGCACCCAGCCGTTGACGTGCAGCAGGCCTTCAAACGTCATCCTTCACCTCGTAGCGCAGTTTGCGCCGCTTCATCCAGCGGACGGCGAGCAGATCCATGAACGACGGCAGCAGCCGGTTGCCGATGCCGTACTTCGATTCCCCGTGGCGGCGCGGTCTGTGCCCCACGGCGACCTCGCGGACGCGGGCCCCTTCCATCTTCAGGAGCGTCGGCAGGAAACGGTGCATCCCGTCGTAAAGGACGATGCGCGACAGGAAGGACCGACGGAACGCCTTGAGCGAGCAGCCGGTGTCGGTGATCGTCTCGTCGGACAGCCGGTTGCGCACGTAGTTGGCCACGCGCGACGAGACGCGGCGCACCAGGTTGTCGCGGCGCTTCGCGCGCATGCCCACCACCGCGTCCCACCCGTCCAGCGCCTGGAGCAGCCTCGGGATGTCGGCCGGGTCGTTCTGCAGATCGGCGTCCAGGGTGACGACGACGTCCCCCGCCGCCCCCTTGAAGCCGGCGTCCATGGCCGCCGACTGCCCGGAGTTCCTGGCGAGCGCCAGCACCCGCACGCTCGGGTCGGCGGCCCGCAGGTCGCGCAGCACCGCATCGCTCCCGTCGGTCGAGCCGTCGTTCACGAACAGGATCTCGTAGGCGTCGCCGATCGTCTTCATCACCGCGGTCAGCTCGGAGTGCAGGATGGCGAGGTTGTCCCTCTCGTTGTAGACGGGGATCACCAGCGAGATCCCGGGACGGGAGCGCGTCGGGCCGTTCGCGCCAGGCATCTAGTTAAAAAACCAGAGGCGGCGCAGCCGGCTCATGCGCCGGTGCCGGGCCGCGTCCCGCTCGCTCAGGAGTTCGGGCGCCAGGAGCGATTTCCATTTCAGGAGGGCGCTGTCGTCGATGCGGCGCATGATCGGGAACAGGATCCTGGCCCCCAGCCCCGCGGGGTCGAAACAGAACGAGGCGTTGAAATCGATGATGCCCGGGCGCCCGTCGGCGGTCACCAGGATGTTGTCGCGCTTCCTGAGATCGATGTGGGCCACGCCGCGCGCGTGAATGAGCCTCACCAGCTCGGCGAGCTTCTCGAACATCGGGCCGGCCTGCTCGCGGTGCCCGCGGCACCAGCGCGTGATGCGCTCCCCGTCCATCGGCTCCATCAGGATGCCCACGCGGCCGGCCTCGCCGTAGCACTGGGGGATCCCGGGGATCCCGTGCAGGCGTCGCAGGGCGCGGATCTCGCGGGCCACCTGGCGGCGGCCCAGCAGGCGCACCGGCCACGACTTGTCGCTGAAGTCCTTGAGGACCGCCCGATCGCCGCCGAACGCCACGCTCTTGATGTCCGGCTTGGCCCAGCCCCCCTGCCGGATCATCTCGATGGTGAGGGGCTCCGGGGCGGTCGCTTCGAGCGTCTCGGCCATCGGCGCTCCTGTGCTATTCTCCGGGGGCAGGACAGGACACCGATCTTACCATAGCCCCGCACGGGGCTTGGGTGTGATGCCCCCCTTCACGCGCGATCGTCTCGCCCGACTGCCCCGCCGCCGCCTGGCCGAGGGCCGCAACGTCACCAAGGCGATCGTCGACCTGGTCGAGATCGAGGGGCGGCCGGTCGTCCTCAAGGATTTCGCGTCGCGTCCGTGGCCGGTGCGGCAGATCTGGGGGCCGTGGCAGCTCGATCGGGAAGCGCGCGCCTACTCGGTCCTGGCCGGCCTCAAGGGGACGCCGGCGTTCCTGGGGCGGGTCGATCGCCAGGCGATCGTCCTCGAGTACGTCGCCGGTCGGACCCTGGCCTCGCTGCGGCCGGGGGACCTCTCCGGCCCCTTCTTCGACCGGCTCGACCGGCTCCTGGAGGAGATCCACGCCAGGGGGGTGGCCCACGGCGACCTGCACCGGCACGATGTCCTCACCGGCCCCGACGGCGATCCCTGCATCGTCGACTTCTCCACCTCGGTGTCCGCCGGCAGGGGCGCCGGCCCCTGGAGCCGGTTCCTGTTCGGTCAGATGCGCCTGGCCGATCGGCGGTCGGCCGCGAAGATGCGGCGCCGGATGCTGCCCGGATCCGGGGCCGAGGTCCCCGATCGCCGCGGGCTGTACCGTATGGGCGGCTGGGCCAGGCGCCTGCTTGACAGTCTGCGGGGACGGTAACCCTGTTATAATCCCGCCTTCATGATCCAGGGTGTGCGCACCAAACCGCTCAAGGTGATACCCGACGAGCGCGGCCGTCTCATGGAGACGCTGCGCGCCGACGACGATCTGTTCATCAAGTTCGGCCAGGCGTACATCACCACCGCCTATCCGGGCGTGATCAAGGGCTGGCACTTCCACAAGATCCAGCTGGACAATTTCATCGGCGTGAGGGGGATGTTCAAGGTGGTGCTCTACGACGGCCGCGAGGACTCCCCCACGCGCGGGCAGGTCAACGAGTTCTTCCTGGGCGTGCACAACCCGATGCTCCTGCAGATCCCGACGTTTGTGCTGCACGGCTTCAAGGCGATCGGCACCGAAGAGGCCATCATGCTGAACCTGCCGACCGAGCCGTACCGCTACGACGCCCCGGACGAGTACCGCGTCGACCCGCACAGCCCCGACGTCCCGTACGACTGGGCGCTGAAGGAGAAGTAGCGATGAAGGGCGTCATCCTCGCGGGCGGTCTGGGGACCCGGCTGACCCCGCTGACCAAGATCACCAACAAGCATCTCCTGCCGATCTACGACCGGCCGATGATCCACTACCCGCTCATGACGCTGGTGGGGGCCGGCATCCGCGACATCCTGATCGTTACGGGCGGGAACCACGCCGGCGAGTTCCTGCGCCTCCTGGGGAACGGCCGCGAGTTCGGGCTCGAGGACATCGCCTACACCTACCAGGAAGGCGAAGGCGGGATCGCCGACGCGCTGGCCCTGGCGAAGCATTTCGCGGACGGCGACCAGATCGTCGTGGTCCTGGGGGACAACATCATCGAAGGGGACATCAAGAAGCCGGTGGCCGCCTTCAAGGCCCAGGGGGCGGGGGCCCGGCTGCTCCTCAAGAAGGTGCCCGACCCGGCCCGCTTCGGCGTCCCCGAGCTGCGCGACGGGCGGATCGCCGGGATCGAGGAGAAGCCGAAGCAGCCGAAGTCGGACTACGCGGTCATCGGCATCTACATGTACGACGCCCAGGTGTTCGACATCATCTCCACCCTCAAGCCCTCGGGGCGCGGCGAGCTCGAGATCACCGACGTGAACAACGCCTACCTGAAGCGCGGCCAGCTCGAGCACGACATTCTCGAGGGCTGGTGGACCGACGCCGGCACGTTCGAGTCGCTGTTTCGCGCCAGCCAGCTCGTGCGCGAGAAGATGATCGAGAAGCTGACGGCTCGGATCGGCTGAGATGTCGCGCGTCGTCATCACGGGCGGGGCCGGGTTCATCGGATCGCACTACGTCCACCACGCCATCAAGGCCCATCCGGACTGGCAGGTCACCGTCCTCGACAAACTGACCTACGCCGGCAACCCCGCCAACCTGAAGGACCTCGAAGGGAATCCCCGCTACCGCTTCGTGCGCGGGGACATCTCCTCGCGGCAGGACGTCGACCGCGCCATCGACGGGGGCGTGGACCTCATCTTCAATTTCGCCGCCGAGACCCACGTCGACCGATCGATCGGCGATCCGGAGGGGTTCATCCGCACCGACATCTACGGGACGTACACCCTGCTCGAGGCGGCCCGCGCCCGCGGTGTCAAGGCGTTCGTGCAGATCTCGACCGACGAGGTGTACGGCAGCGTGCCGAAGGGGCGCAGCGTCGAGACCGACGCCCTGATGCCGACCAACCCCTACTCGGCGAGCAAGGCGGCCGCCGACCGGCTGGCCTACTCGTACTTCGCCACCTACAACCTGCCGGTGTTCATCAGCCGCGCCTCGAACAACTACGGCCCGAACCAGTACCCGGAGAAGGTGATCCCCCTGTTCGTCACCAACGCCCTCGAGGACAAGCAGCTGCCGCTCTACGGCGACGGCCAGAACGTGCGCGACTGGCTGTACGTCCAGGACCACTGCGAGGCGATCGACGTCATGGTCGAGCGCGGCGTGCCGGGGGAGGTCTACAACATCGGCGGCGGGAACGAGAGGCGCAACCTCGAGATCACCGAGCGGATCCTCGACGTCCTCGGAAAGCCCCGCACTCTCCTGCGCTACGTGCAGGACCGGCCCGGTCACGACCGGCGCTACGCGCTGGACTGCTCCAAGCTGGGGAAGCTCGGGTGGACGCCGCGCGTCCCGTTCGAGAAGGGCCTCGACGAGACCATCGCCTGGTACTCCGCAAACCGCGTCTGGTGGCAGCCGATCAAGACCGGCGAGTATCTCGAGTACTACCGGAGCCACTACAAGATATAGGCTCCTCCGCCCCGCTTCCGGCGTCGGGAGCCGGAAGGTCCCTCTGCGATGGTCGGGCGACCAGCGATCGCAGGACCCCGTCCTCATCGAGATCGAACTCCATTTCGATCACCGGCCGCCCCGGGCTCGACGCGTCCCAGTAGATCAGGGCGGCCCTGAAGCCGTCGAGCGTCCTCTCGGGGTCGATGCGCTGCAGGGCATCCGGCTCGTCCAGGCTGTCGCCGAGGCGGAGCATCTCGTCCTCGTCCCCTCCCGTCGATTCGAGCGCGAACAGGGTGGCCGGCGTCAGGACCAGCTGCGGCAGAAGCCCCTCCAGGCGCATGTAGCAGCCGATCATCTCGCGCGCCCCGTCCACGTCGAGCCGGAGCCCCTCGGCCGCGACGGCCGCATTGATCTTCTTCCGGGACTCCCCGGCCGGCTGCGCCGGGACGCGCCCCAGGTTCGCCAGGTTCTCCGGTACGAGGCCGCGCACGCCGACGATCATCCAGGTCTCCGAGCATTCCTGGGTGCAGACCACGTACAGGCGCAGGTGCGCGAGCGGCGGGCAGGGGATCCTCTCGATGTCCGCCCCCCCGATCGATCCGGGATAGAGGGCTGAAATGGCCGCGATCTTCCGGGTGAGCCCCTCGGGGGGCGCGACGAGCCCGGTCCCCCACAGGAGGACGGCCGCGAGCGCGGCCAGAAGCGCCCCCGCGGCCACACTACCCCACTTCATGGCGTTCCTTCCTTGCGCAGCAGGTGGAAGGTGTGTCCCGCCACGGTCCCGCTCAGGACCTCGACGACGCCCGGAAGCGCGGCCAGGTCCGTCTTGCGCATCAGGTCGTCCTCGAGCAGGAGCTCGCGCGGACCGGCGCGCCGCAGGTAGTCGGCGATCGCCCCGGGCGTGTCGGCCTCCTCGGCGAACCGCCCGATGTAGAAGACCCAGGCGTCGCGTTTCTCCTCGGTGGTCGCGAACGGCGCCCCCGGCAGGAGACTCCCTCGTACCTGCTCCGCGAATCCGCGGATGTTCTCGTGCCGGTTCACGAAAGGCAGGACCCGTTCCGTCGACACCAGGACGACCAGGACGAGCGAGCCGACCAGCGCCGCCGCGGCCAAAACACCGCGCGATCGCGCCTGCAGCACCGCGGCGGCAAGGGCCCCCGCGGCGAGCAGGACCCCGATGCCGGCCGCCAGGAGGACCATCTCGGGATGGTGGCGGCGCGTCGCGATCGGGGCCGCCACGGCCAGGAGGACCGCCACCGCGGCCCAGGCGACGAGGGGCGCCCGCAGACGGCGGCTCGCCCCGGCCACCCCCGCGGAGGCCTGCGCCAGGAGCCGGGCGACCAGGATGGCCGCCGCCGGATAGAGGGGGATGATGTAGACGCCCCG
>Ga0075421_100009534_pt1 | contig 11966 bp, 8 predicted proteins | sample SoiMetdeltSBSDD5_FD_75292 | JGI IMG/M metagenome (GOLD analysis project Ga0075421, IMG submission 75292) | Bulk soil microbial communities from a Populus tree surrounding site in Tennessee, USA - Soil MetaG P. deltoides SBSDD5 | ecosystem: Environmental > Terrestrial > Soil > Tree plantation...
TGACGGCTGGGGGAGGCTCGACGGTACCGACGTTCATCGTCGAGAAACGAGGAATGCCATGAAGCCGCCCTCTCTCACGCTCGGCATCGAGGAAGAGTATCAGATCATCGATCCCGAGACTCGTGAGCTCCGCTCCTACATTACGGAGATACTCTCCGGTGATCAGATGATCATGGGGGAGGTAAAGCCCGAGCTGCATCAGTCGATGGTCGAGATCGGAACTCGGGTCTGCCGTACGCCGGCTGACGCGCGAGCCGAGCTGGTCCGCCTTCGGGGAGCGGTCATGCGGTTAGCGGGGCGCAACGGACTCGCGATTGCAGCAGCCGGCACTCACCCGTTCTCGTCCTGGTTGACCCAGGAGATCACCCCGCTTGAGCGGTACATGGGAGTCCGGCAGGATCTGGCCGATCTCGCCCAACAGCTCCTGATCTTCGGAACCCACGTTCACATCGGTATCGAGGACCGTGATTTCCTCATCGACGCCATGAATGTCGCTCGGTACTTCGTTCCCCATGTGCTCAGCCTGTCCACCAGCTCTCCTTTCTGGATGGGACGAGACACCGGTCTCAAATCCTACCGCAGCATCATCTTTCGAAACTTTCCCCGGACCGGGATACCCCCCTCGCTCGATTCCTGGACCGGCTACGCCTCGCTGGTGGATACCATGGTGCGGACCGGCTGCATTCCGGACGCCTCCAAGATCTGGTGGGACGTCCGGCCCAACCACAGCTACCCCACGCTGGAGTTCCGAGGCTGTGATGTCTGCACCCGCATCGAGGAGGCGATATGCGTGGCCGCCATCCTCCAGGCGATCGTGGCGAAACTCTGGAAGCTGAGACGGGATAACATGACTTTCCGGATGTATCCCTTGTCGCTGCTGGAGGAGAACAAATGGCGGGCGGTGCGCTATGGGTTCGACGGGAAGCTGATCGATCTGGGGAAGGAGCAAGAGCTTCCGGCCAAAAATCTGGTCCAGGAACTGATCCAGTGGTTCATCGACGATGTACTCGATGAGCTGGGGAGCCGGAAGGAGGTTGAATACGGCTTTCGGATCCTGGAACAGGGAACCAGTGCCGACCGGCAGCTGGCCAAGTACCGGGAAACCGGTGATTTGAAGGCAGTAGTGGACATGCTGATCGCGGAGACAAAGGAAGGGGTGGTAGATTCCTTGGAACCGGTGTCGTCGACCCGGCGTTAAGCCCGAGAGCGAATACCCGGTCCAGCGGAGCAGGCGGCATGATAGAAAGACCCATCATCGGAGTTCCCACCCAGACGCTGGAGGAAATTCCAGGCGAGCTGCCCCGCTGCTGGGTCATGAGCCAGCAGTACGTGAGAGTGTTGGTCGCCGCCGGGGCTCTTCCCTGGATCATTCCCCTGATCCAGAGCGATCCGACCACGCTGCGCGGCATCTACGATCGGCTCGACGGACTGTTTCTGCCTGGCGGAGTAGATCTGGATCCCTCCTCCTACAATCAGCGGAACGACGGGTCCGGCCGGACCGATCCGGCGCGAGACGAGATCGAGCTCACGCTGACCCGCTGGGCACTGGAAGACAAGAAGCCGCTGCTGGCGGTTTGTCGCGGCATCCAGGTGGTCAACGTGGCGGCCGGAGGCAGCGTGCACCAGGACCTTGCCACCCAGCTTCCCGGCGCAATCAAGCACGACTACTTCCCCAATCCGGGCCAGTACAGCCGTGACCTGCTGGTGCACGAGGTCGAGCTGACCCTGGGCTCGCGCCTGAGCATGCTCCTGGAGGGCTCCAAGGCCCGGGTCAACAGCATGCACCACCAGGGGATCAAGGAGTTGGGAGCCGGGCTCCTTCCCAGCGCCTACGCTCCCGACGGGCTGGTCGAGGGTGTCGAGTCGCCCAATGGGCACTTCTTGTTGGGAGTCCAGTGGCATCCCGAAGCCCTGGTCGAGCGGGATCCCCGAATGAACCGCCTCTTTACCGCGTTCGTAGCCGCCGCGTCCGGCGCCTGACCGCCGGGTTCCGCTCGATCCCAAGCCTCGGTGACGACCCTCCTTAACAGCGTCCAAGCGCTTGTTGAGCCTTGCGTTGGGGGCCTGGCACCGCTATCCTCATGGGCTCCCCGCCGGAACGCTCCGCTCCGTCGGGCTCACTTCAATCCGAGCCTCAGGGTTCGGCATTCTTACTTAAAGGACGGCACCGTTTCGCATGCTCGAACAACTTCACTCCTCTAACGACCAGTTCACCTCCCCAACCGGCCTGCGCGTTCGGCAGGATCTCTACGACGAAGACTACAGCGACGAAGACTACGAGCAGATGCTCTCGATGTACGAGGGCACCATGTCGCAGATCGTCGAAGGTGAGATCGTCAAATCCAAAGTGCTCCGGGTTACCGACAATGCGGTGATCCTCGACGTGGGCTTCAAGTCCGAGGGGTCGGTTCCCCTCGACGAGTTCAAGGACCCCCAGAACCTCAAGGAAGGCGACGAGGTCGAGGTCTTCCTCGAGCATCTGGAAGACCAGGAAGGTGCGGTCGTCCTCTCCAAGAAGAAGGCCGACTTCATGCGGGTCTGGGAGAAGATCCGCGTCGCCCACGAGAGCGACCAGCCGGTCGAGGGTACCCTGGTCAAGAAGATCAAGGGTGGAGTGGTGGTGAACCTGATGGGAGTGGACGCCTTCCTTCCGGGCAGCCAGATCGCGCTGCGGCGGGTGCCCAACATCGACGAGCTGCTGGGGCAGACCTATGAGTTCAAGATCATCAAGCTGAACAAGCGGCGCCGCAACATTGTGGTGAGCCGGCGGGTCATTCTCGAGAACGAGCGGGCCCATAAGCGCGAGCACCTGATGAAGGAGCTGGCGGTCGGCCAGGTGCGGAAGGGCGTGGTCAAGAACATCACCGATTTCGGTGCCTTCATCGACCTGGGCGGCGTGGACGGACTGCTCCACATCACCGACATGTCGTACGGCCGGGTTTCCCATCCCACCGAGATGGTGGCGATCGGGAAGGAAGTCGAGGTCAAGATCCTCGATATCGACTGGCAGCGGGAGCGCATCAGCCTGGGCATGAAGCAGCTGCAGTCGTATCCCTGGCAGAACGTGGCCGCCAAGTATCCGGTGGGCACCCGGGTGCAGGGGAAGGTCGTCTCCATCACCAACTACGGGGCGTTCGTCGAGATCGAGCCCGGCATCGAAGGCCTGGTGCACATCTCCGAGATGAGCTGGACCCGGAATGTTCGCCACCCCTCCAAGATCGTGAGCATCGGCGAGACCATCGAGGCGGTGGTGCTCAAGGTCGACGAGGCAGAGGAGAAGATCTCGCTCGGCATGAAGCAGACGGAACAGGATCCCTGGATGGTGCTGCCGCTCAAGTACCCAATAGGTACCCGGATAAACGGCAAGGTTCGGAACCTGACCAGCTTCGGCGCCTTCGTCGAGATCGAGCCGGGCATCGACGGCTTGATCCACATCTCGGACATGTCCTGGACCAAGCGGGTGCAGCACCCGTCGGAAGTGGTCAAGAAGGGCGACGCGGTCGATGTGGTGATCCTCAACATCGATGCCGAGAACAAGCGGATCTCCCTTGGCCTCAAGCAGGCGGAGGATGATCCCTGGCTCAAGATCGGCGAGACCTATCCCATCGGCATGGAGCTCAGGGGCCGAGCCGTTCGGCTGATGGACAAGGGAGTTGTGGTCGATCTCGGCAACGACATCGAGGGCTTCGTGCCCATGTCGCAGCTGGGGGTGGCCGATATCGAGAACCCGGGCGACGCCGTGAAGGAAGGCCAGGCGCTCGATCTCAAGGTCCTCGAGGTAGATCCCATCCACCATCGGATCGTGCTGGCGGTGATCGGGTTCCCCGACGAGCCCATCATTCCGCCGGTCAAGCCGGCATTCGAGGAGACTACCACTCCGGAATAGCGCCAAAGGCTGGATGGCGCAAAGGGCGACGGAATCACAAGATTCTGTCGCCCTTTTTCACTCCAGCAGTTCCGCCTGGGTGAGGTGGACCAGTTCGACCGTGCCCTGCCGGAGCCACGTGCCACTATGCAATGACCTAAACCTTGGGTCAGGTTGCGCCAACGCGATCTCGGGTGCAAGGTTGGGCGGAAAGGAAGCTTCCACATGACACCGGTCTTGCAGTATCTCCGCGCGCTCGCGCAGGTCGGGCGAGCCTTGCTTTGCCTCTGGGGGGCAGGCCAGCTCCTGGGTAGCGTGCCGGTAGCCGTGTCCCAGGATACGGCCCGGGCTGCAGCCAAGCCGGCTCAGGCTCCAGCAAAGCCGGCCCAGGCTCCAGCAAAAGCTGGGGCGGATACGGGCAAGAAGGCGACCGCCACCGCCCCGGACACGGCTCAGCGGCGAACACCCGACCAACTGGATGCGCTGGTGGCGCCAATAGCACTCTACCCCGACGAGTTGCTGGCCCAGACCCTCGTCGCCTCCACCTATCCCCTCGAGATCGTGCAACTGCAACAGTGGCTCGCCAAGAACCCCAAACTCAAGGACAAGGCCCTCGCCGATTCGGTGGCGAAGCAGCCCTGGGACCCGAGCATCCAGTCGATGGCTCCCCTGCCGGACCTGGTCAAACGACTTGCCGAAGACATCCAATGGACCACGGAGCTCGGCAACGCGTTCCTGGCACAACAGGCTGAGGTGATGGAGGCCGCCCAGCGGATGCGCAAGAAAGCCAAGGACAAGGGTACGCTGGAAACCAACGAGCAGCAGAAGGTGGAGACCAAGGTGGTCGAGAAGACCGAAGTCATCGTCATCGAGTCTCAGAACCCCGAGGTCGTCTACGTCCCGTCCTACAGCCCGGCCGTCGTGTACGGCCCGCCGGTTTATCCCTATCCGCCGATCTACTACCCCTACTATCCACCCGGTGCCGCATTCATTTCGTTCGGGGTCGGGATGATGTGGGGAGCGGCGATGTGGGGCGGCGCCTGCTGTATGGCAGGCTGGGGCGGCGGCAACGTCTACATCAACAACAGCAACAACTTCAACAGAATAGGGGGCGCTGGCGGCGTTGGCGGCGTTGGCGGCGTGGGTGGTGTCGGTGGTGTTGGCGGTGTTGGCGGTGTTGGCGGCGCAGGTGGCGTTGGAGGCGCAGGTGGCGTTGGCGGCCCAGGCGGTGCTGGCAGGCCTGGTGGTGCCCAGCCCAAGGGGGCTGGCGGCGCGTGGTCTCACAACCCTTCGCATCGAGGCGGTGCCCCATACGCCGACCAGCGGACCGCCGACAAGTTCGGTGGTCAAACCCGGGGGCAACAGGGGCAGCGGGGTGCAGGAGCCACCGACAGGGCCGCCGGTAACCGTCAAGGGCAGGGTGGAGCTGGTGCAGGAAACCGGGCTTCCGCCGGCGGTCAGGGACAGCGCGGCGGTGCCGGCGGGGGCGACCGGGTACCCAGTGCCAGCGGCGGCCGCGGCGGTGATCAGATAGGGAACCGCAGCATTCCTTCAGACCGTGGGGGGAGCAGCGGATTCGGGGGCGGGTCGCGCGGATACGACGGGAGAAGCGCTCGGTCGAGCAGCTCGCGCGGCTATTCGAGCATGGGCGGCTCTCGAGGCGGGGGATTCTCTCGCGGGGGCGGTGGAGGGCGCCGCAGATGAGTGTGGTCCACCGCGTCGTGGGAATAGCTTGGCTGACGGTAACACTCGTTCCGCTGGGCGCTTGCAACCGAGACGTGAAGCAGCGCCGATTCGCCTCGCCCGAAGAGGCGGCGGCTGCCTTCACTCAAGCCGCTGAGCGCTTCGACCGGCAGGCGCTGGTGGAGATCCTCGGCAGCGAGGGCAAGTCTCTGATTTTCTCCAAGGACTCGGTGCAGGACCGGCAGCGCGCTCTGGCATTTGCCTCGGAGGCGCGCATTCAGCACCGGCTGGAACTGGATTCATCGGGCACGGTCGCCACCCTGACCGTGGGCCCCACCGACTGGCCGCTGCCTATTCCAATCGTGAAGGACAGTAGCGCCTGGCGTTTCGACGCAGAGGCCGGGGCCGACGAGATCCTCATCCGCCGGATAGGGGAGAACGAGCTCGACGCTATCCAGGTGTGTCGCGGGTTCGTGGAGGCTCAGCGGGAATATGCCAGGACTCGGCACGACGGGGCCCCCGTCAACCAGTACGCCCAGCGCATCATCAGCTCGCCCGGGAAGCAGGATGGACTGGCCTGGAAGGGCCCGAATGGAAGCTGGGAGGGTCCGGTGGGGGAGGGGATCGCGCGGGTGATCGCGGAGGGCTACTCCGAACACCAGCAGCCGTACCATGGGTATCACTTCAAGGTTCTCAAAGGGCAGGGTCCCGCGGCACCGCTCGGGCAGATGAGTTTCCTGGTCAAGGGAATGATGATCGGCGGCTTCGCCCTGGCCGCCGCGCCCGCGGAATACCTGGTAACCGGAGTAAAAACCTTCATCGTAAGCCACGAGGGGGTCGTGTACGAACAGGACCTGGGCCCCAAGACGCTGGAGCAGTTCCGGGCAATGGAGCTCTATAACCCCGATTCGTCCTGGACTCCCGTCACGGACTCGGCATCACCGCAGCCTTCTCCCTCCACGAACTGACAGCAGCACACGGTTGATCCCGCCCTTAGTAGGAGCGGGGTAGAGCGGCGTTGTGACTCCGGTCGCGCCAGCGCTATCTTCATCCCCCATGCCCGACCCCAGAGTGCTCCTGGATCAGCTGCATCACCGCCAGTCGCTCGCCGAGCAGGGCGGGGGCGCCGAGCGGATCGCTCAACAGCACAAGAAGGGGAAGCTCACCGCCCGCGAGCGGCTCGACCTCCTGCTGGACGAGGGCAGTTTTGTCGAGCTGGACCGTTTCGTCACTCATCGGTCCACCGATTTCGGATTGGACCAGCAGATCTACCCAGGCGACGGGGTGGTTACCGGCTACGGCCGGATCGATGGCCGGCTGGTCTATGTCTTCTCGCAGGACTTTACGGTCTTCGGCGGGTCACTCTCCGAAGCGCATGCCGAAAAGATCTGCAAAATCATGGATCTGGCACTCAAGAGCGGCGCCCCCGTCATCGGGCTCAATGATTCGGGTGGGGCCCGGATTCAGGAAGGCGTCGCCTCACTCGGCGGGTACGCCGACATCTTCCTGCGCAACACGCTCGCCTCCGGAGTGATACCCCAGATTTCTGCGGTGCTGGGCCCCTGTGCCGGTGGGGCGGTGTACAGCCCCGCGATCACCGACTTCATCTTCATGGTTCGAGGTGTCAGCTACATGTTCGTCACCGGACCCAATGTGGTGAAGACGGTCACCCACGAGGAGGTGAGCTTCGACGATCTCGGCGGCGCGGATATCCACGGCGGCACCTCGGGGGTGGCCCACTTCGTCCATGATTCCGAGCCCGAATGCCTCCAGGCCATCCGCGAGCTGGTTGGATTTCTCCCCCTCAACAACCTCGATCCCCCGCCCCTCGGCGCCGGCGATGATCCCATCGATCGGCGGGATGAGGCGTTGCTGGGCCTGATCCCCGACAGCGCGAACAAGCCCTACGATATGCACGGTGTAATCGGGCGGGTGGTGGATCATGGCACGTTCCTGGAGGTCCAGCGGGGATATGCCGACAACATTGTGGTGGGGTTTGCCCGGCTGGGAGGAATGCCAGTCGGCATCGTGGCCAATCAGCCGGCTGTGCTCGCCGGGGTACTGGACATCAACGGGTCCATCAAGGCGGCTCGATTCATCCGTTTCTGCGACTGCTTTAACCTGCCGCTGGTGACCTTTGTCGACGTGCCCGGGTTTCTTCCCGGCGTGGCCCAAGAGCATGGCGGCATCATCAAGCACGGAGCCAAACTGCTCTACGCTTACTGTGAGGCCACAGTCCCCAAGCTCACGGTCATCACTCGCAAGGCCTACGGGGGAGCGTACGACGTCATGAGCTCCAAGCACATCCGCGGCGATGTCAATCTCGCCTGGCCTTCGGCAGAGATTGCCGTGATGGGTCCCAAAGGAGCCGTGGAGATTCTCTTTAAGGATGAAATAGCCCGGGCAACCGAGCCCGGCGCCGCGACCGACCGGTTGATCGAGGAGTACACCGAGAAGTTCGCTCATCCCTACACCGCTGCCGCCAGAGGCTACATCGACGACGTAATCGACCCCCGGGACACCCGGCCTCGGCTGATTGACGCGCTTCGGACTCTGGGGGGGAAACGGGACCGGAATCCGCCGAAGAAGCACGGGAATATTCCGTTGTAGTCGCTAGTCGTTAGTCGCTAGTTGCTAGTCGATATGGTACCTGTTGAGCCCGAGGAGAGTTTCAAGTGCGACTAGTGACAAGTGACCAGCGACTAGCGACCCTCCAACGCCCCGTGCACTCTTCACCCGAACTGACGTCACCCTACTAGCCAAGTGGGACTCCACGAGACATTTTGTCACACATGTGTCAGGCCAGGTTGGTAAGTCCAATAGTAGAGCGTGATTCGGTGATGGACCTTGGCCGGGTGGTTGCGGCTGCGCTGGTGGTTCTCGCCACCGCTACGGGTGGGTTACGGGCCCAGGCAGCTATCGATCCCAACGTCGCGCCCAGGGCTGCCGCACTGGAGCGGAGCGGCGAGCGCCGAATGGCCATCGACATGCTGGGCCGGTACCTCGCCATGGCCCCGGACGATGGTCGCGCCTGGTTCCAGCTGGGCCGCTTTTATCTGCTGGATGCCCAGGACTGGCATCTTCAGGGTCACCGGGGCGATCCCGACGGTCTTCTCTATCTGGACTTCGCGGCTACGGCCTTTGACCAGGCCATCCGGTTGTCGGTCGACTCCGGCATCGTGTTCCGAGGCCTTGCGGAACTGGAGCGCGCGATCGTTCTAGTCGAGGACTCCGGATGGAGCGCAGCCGGGGGAGGCCGAAGTCGCGCTCGCTCCCCGGAGATGCCGCCGTTCATCCTCGAGCTCGGCGCCAATCTCCTGAGCTCCTGTCCGGCCGGGGGTGTGCTCCTCGTGGGCACCGATCTCGAAGCCCTGTCGGTCTGGTACGACGACCTCGATCTCCACTCCCGCGAAATTCTTCCGATCCGCCCCGACCGCTATGCCACTGATTCGATCTATCGGCGCCGCATGGCTGAAGTGATGGGGATCAGCCCCGGCCTGCCGGTGCGCCGGGCTCTGGAGGACGTGGCAGCGCGCCGTACGCTCTGTCTGACGCCTTCGGCCGACAGTGCCGCGGTTCCCACTCTGGCCTGGACCCCATTTCGGCTGACCCGGGTGAGTCGTTCGGCTCAACCCGGCCCGGAGGCCCTCTCGGTGAGCGAGTTGCTCGCCGCTACCCGGCAGGGCAGCTCGGTATGGGTAAGAGATGTCCGTAGCGTGTACGACCAGGCTGCCCGGTTCAACAGCCTGTTGTGCAGCAGCTTCCTCCCCGTATTCGGAGACGCGCCGCCGCCGGCTTGCCGGCCATGAAGCCGTAGTTGCTTCCGCTTTTTCCGCTGCCGCCGCACCTTCCGACACCATGAAACGGGTTCTCGTCGCCAACCGGGGTGAGATCGCGCTCCGGATCATTCGCGCGTGCCATGAAGAAGGACTCGAAGCAGTGGCGGTCTACTCGGCTGTCGATCGCACTGCCCCGTACGTGCGGGCTGCGGATCTCGCCTTTCCAATCGGGCCGGCTGCTCCAGCGCAGAGCTATCTCTCCATCGAGCGGCTGATCACAGCGGCTCGAGAGTCTGGGGCGGAGGCCGTTCATCCGGGATACGGGTTCCTGGCCGAGCGAGCCGCGTTCGCCGAGGCGGTCGAGCGTGCCGGTTTGGTCTTCGTGGGGCCGCCGTCAGGCGCCATAAGTGCCATGGGCGACAAGACCGAGGCACGCCGCCGGATGCAGGCAGCCGGCGTTCCCATTGTTCCCGGATCTACCATACCCGCCGGAGATCTCGCCGGCGCCCGCAAAGCCGCTGACAAGATCGGCTATCCCATCATGGTCAAGGCAGCTGCTGGGGGAGGCGGTAAGGGCATGCGCGTTGTCCGGGAACCGAAGGATCTGGGTGGAGCGCTCGAGACTGCCAGCTCGGAGGCCCGCAAGGCGTTCGGCGATCCAACCGTGTATCTGGAGAAATTCATCGAGCGACCCCGGCATATCGAGATCCAGGTGCTGGCGGATCACGAGCGCACGCTGCATCTGGGGGAACGGGAATGCTCGATCCAGCGGAGGCATCAGAAACTGGTCGAGGAGTCCCCATCCCCGGTGGTCTCTCCGGACCTGCGCGAACAGATGGGAGCCGCCGCGGTGGCCGCAGCACGTGCCGTCGAATACCGCAGCGCCGGGACCTGTGAGTTCCTGGTTACCGGGGAAGGTTCCTTCTACTTCCTGGAGATGAACACCCGGATTCAGGTCGAGCATCCGGTGACTGAGCTGGTGTATGGCGTGGACCTGGTTCGGGAGCAACTCCGTATCGCGCGAGGCCAGTCAATGCAGGTGCCCGCTGGCCCCCTTACTCCCCGGGGATGGGCAATCGAATGCCGGATCACGAGTGAGGACCCGGCCAACGGCTTTCTCCCCTCGGCCGGCCGGATCGAGTTTCTGCGGGTACCGGCGGGCCCAGGCGTTCGCTGGGACAGCGGTGTCGATGTGGGTGACGAGGTGACTCTGCATTACGACTCGCTGCTGGCCAAGCTGATCGTATGGGGATTGGACCGGTCCCAAGCGCTGGCTCGGATGAGCCAGGCTCTGGAGGAACTGGTGATTACGGGGGTCGCCACCAATCAGGGATTCCATCGGCGGCTCATGAAGGATCCCGCGTTTCAGCGAGGAGAGATCGACATCCAGCTGCTCGAGCGCCGCGCCGATCTGGTGCAAGCCGCCGCCGCACCCGATCACATCCAGCAGCTGGCCATAGCGGCAGCGCTGGCGGAGGCCGAGGCTCGGCAGAGCCGCCGTCCGCCGAGCTCAGATGCCGAACCTCAGGGCGAATGGGCCCGACTTGCCCGCAGCGAAGCCCACCGGTGACCTCGGTGCGCATCCTCCGCCTCGCCGCCGGGGGGGACGGAGTCGGCAGGCTTCCCGATGGCAAGACCGTGTTTGTGCCTCGTTCCGCACCGGAGGAGCTCGTGGATGCCGCTGTGGTTCGGGAGCACAAGCGGTTCGCTCGTGCCCGCTTGGAGCGAGTTCTCGAGGCGTCTCCCCACCGGGTCGAGCCGCGTTGCCCGCATTACGTCCGCGACGAGTGCGGCGGGTGCCAACTGCAGCACGTTGATTACGAAACTCAGCTCGAGAGCCGCCGATCCTTCGTGGGCGATGCCCTGCGCCGGCTGGGCCGCCGCGAAGTGGCAGACCCTCCCATCCTGCCCGCCGAACAGCAGTACGACTACCGCACCAAGCTCACTTTGCACGTTGCTCCCGGCGGCCGGCCTATCGGGCTCCATCGCTATGACAGGGCGAATCAGATCTTCGACCTGCACTGGTGCCATATCACGGTGCCACCGTTGATGGAGCTGTGGCAGGTGGTACGCAGGCTGCGCGGCCTCTTACCCCCTCAGACCGAGCAACTTGTGCTTCGTCTGGACCGGCGGGGTGGCCGGCATCTGATCGTTCGGGTAGGAGAGGGGGAGGTATGGTCCGGGGCGGAGGCCCTTGGCCGGGAGTTGCAGCGGCACTGTGAGGACGTCACTCTCTGGTACCAGCCGTTCGGCGGAGTCGCCCGGGCGCTCGCGGGAGCCGACGAGGCGTTCCCGGCCACGGTGTTCGAGCAAGTACATCCCGCCATGGGCGACCGGGTTCGCCGGTTTGCAGTGGACCAGCTGGGGCCGATGGCAGGGCGAAGGGTCTGGGATCTCTATGCTGGCATTGGCGAGACGACCGCAGAGCTGGTATCCCGGGGAGCGATGGTCGAGAGCGTGGAATCGGATCGGCGCGCAGTCGCCGAGGCCGAGGCCACTGGACCAGTCGCCCGGCGGCTCACGGGCCGGGTGGAGGATCTCCTAACCCAGCTGCGAAGGCCCGATCTGGTCATCACTAATCCTCCCCGGACCGGGATGGATGAGCGGGTCACCACCGTGTTGGAGCAGCTCCGGCCGGT
>Ga0075421_100009536_pt1 | contig 11965 bp, 13 predicted proteins | sample SoiMetdeltSBSDD5_FD_75292 | JGI IMG/M metagenome (GOLD analysis project Ga0075421, IMG submission 75292) | Bulk soil microbial communities from a Populus tree surrounding site in Tennessee, USA - Soil MetaG P. deltoides SBSDD5 | ecosystem: Environmental > Terrestrial > Soil > Tree plantation...
TGGACGGCGTAGACATCGGCACGCTTGATCGCAACGATCTCGCCGACCTGCGGAATCGCAAGATCGGTTTTGTCTTCCAGGGCTTTAATCTGCTTTCGCGCACGACCGCCCTCGAAAATGTCGAGCTGCCCATGATGTATGCGCGCCCCGGTCTGAGCAGCGCCGAGCAGCGCGAGCGTGCTTTGCGAGCACTCGAGCGTGTCGGCCTTGACGACCGCGCGCATCATCATCCCAGCCAGCTCTCCGGCGGGCAGCAGCAACGCGTCGCGATCGCGCGCGCGCTTGTGAACGATCCGGCTTTGCTCCTCGCGGACGAACCTACCGGCAATCTCGATAGTTCCACCAGCATTGAGATCATGGGCATCTTTCAAAGTCTCAACCAGCGCGGCATGAGCATTGCCATGGTCACCCACGAGCTGGACATCGCGCGCTACACTCAACGCATGGTGGTGATGCGCGATGGCAGAATCATCCGCGACGAGCGCGTCATGAATCGCCTGGCCGCCGCTGACGAGCTGAACAAGCTCCGCCAGGAACACCAGGCCGTGCAACTGACCACATGATCAAGGCCACCACATTTCGCATCGCCACTCGCGCCCTGCGTCGCAACACGCTGCGCACCATGCTCACCATGCTGGGCATTATCATTGGCGTGAGCGCTGTCATTGCCATGGTCAGCATTGGCCAGGGCGCGCGCGCCCAGGTCGAAGCGCAAATCGCGAGCCTCGGGCAAAATGTCATTCTTGTCATGTCCGGCAGCGTTACCCGCGGTGGCTTCCGCATGGGCTTCGGCTCCGCCGGCACGCTCACTCTCGAAGACTACGAAGCGATCCGGCGCGAGCTTGTGGGGGTTAACCGCGCCAGTCCGGAAGTGCGAGCCTTCGCTCAAGTGGCGGTTGGTAATCAAAACCTGAACACCGCCATCATGGGCGTCAGTGCCGATTACCTGGATTTACGATCCTGGATCCTGCGGGGCGGAGAAAACTTCAGCGAGCAGGATGTTCGCAATGCCAACAAGGTCGCGCTGATCGGCAAGACGACCGCCGAAGCGCTGTTTGGCGATAGTGATCCTGTCGGACAAATCATTCGCGTCAAAGGGGTGCCGTTCACCATCGTAGGCTCGCTCGCCCCTAAAGGCATGTCCATGAGTGGCAGCGACCAGGACGATACCCTGTTAGTACCTTACACAAGCGCTATGAAGCGCCTGACCGGCAGCACGTTCCTCCGTTCGCTGACGATCCAGGGCGCCACGCCCGATTTGCTCGATTATCTCAAAGAGCAGGTCACCAGTCTTTTGCGCCAGCGCCATCGCATTGGCCCGGATCGCGAGGACGATTTCATTGTCCGCACGCAGCAGGAAATCACCGATATGGCTACCAGCACCTCGAAGATTATGACCGTGCTGCTTGGCTCGATCGCCGGCGTGTCTTTGCTGGTCGGGGGCATTGGCATCATGAATATCATGCTCGTCAGCGTCACCGAACGCACCCGCGAGATCGGCATTCGCATGGCTGTTGGCGCGCGTGGCCGCGATGTCCTCCTCCAATTCCTGATCGAGGCTATGACTCTCAGCCTGGCCGGCGGCATCATCGGCATCGTCCTCGGCGTAGGCGGCTCGCGCCTTGTTTCCTCGAAACTGCAATGGCCTACGCTCATTTCTGCGGAGTCGATCGTCGGTGCATTCGTTTTCAGCGCTATTATAGGGATTTTCTTTGGTTTTTACCCCGCTCGTAAAGCCGCCCAGCTCGACCCCATCGAAGCCTTGCGGTACGAGTAGCCTAAATCCAGCGCCAGTTTCTTCCGATAATCCTATTGATGAGATATGCCATCGCATTGTGTGTCGCTTTGTTCCTCGCCGCACCCCAGGCGCGCGCCTGGCTGACCGACCTCAAGGTCGCTCAAGACCGTGCCTACGCGGAAAACCGTCTCGTTCTGATCAACTTCACCGGCTCGGATTGGTGTGGTTGGTGCATCAAGCTCAAATCCGAAGTGTTCAACTCGTCTGAATTCAACGCGTTCGCCGAGCGGCACCTGATGCTCGTGGAAGTCGATTTTCCGAAGCGCAAAGCAATCAGTGCTCAACAGCGCGCTGTCAACAAAGGTTTGGCCAATAAATATGGCATCCAGGGCTATCCGACCGTGGTCTTGCTCAACGCGAAAGGCAATGAGATCGGCCGGCTCGGTTACATGCAAGGCGGCCCAGCGGCGTTCATCAAGGCGATTCGTCAGCACGGCGGTCTCCCGGCTTCCGATGCCGCGCGGCCTGGCGGCGATGCAGCCGCGCCTGCTTTCGGCGGCGCGAAAACCGGCCCGCCGCCCAAATATACCGACTTGACTTTGAAATCGATCAGCGGCGCCGGCTCTAAGAGACTTGCATTAATCAACAATCAAACCTTTGCCCTCGGCGAAAGCGCCAAGGTTCGGCTCGGCGCGGGCGAAGTGAAAGTGCGCCTCGAGGAAATCCGCGACAAATCGGTTGTGGTCACCATCGACGGCAAGCCGGGCCGCAAAGAACTGAAGCTCAAGGACCTTTAAACTCCGCGCGTTTCCGGCGGCCAGATGACTTTGTGCATCTGCACCTGAAACCGAACCGGCAACGCATCCGCAATGATCCTTTCCACCACGTCTTTTCGCGATAACGGCGTTTGAGGTTGGGGGACCTTTTTAAGGGTTGGGTGCTGCTGCTCCGGGGTTAATGGCGACACCCATGAAAAAAGGACCGTGCAAACTCTCGCCAAGCCGTGCTTCGTCAACACGGCCCGGGCCCACTCATAGTCCTCGACCGTGCCAATCACAAATTTCACTTCGTCCGTGCTTCGCAACAAGGCGAGGTTCTCCCATTGGTTCCTCTCCACTTCGCCGCTGCTGGGACATTTCAGGTCCATTATCCGTCGCACCCGCGGATCAATGCTGCCGATGTCATGCGCTCCGCTGGTCTCGATCAGCACCGTGTAGCCCTCATCGCACAGCGCCTGCATCAGCGGCAGTACGCCCTTCTGCAGCAACGGCTCGCCACCGGTGAGTTCAACGATCGGCAGGCCGGATTTGAACGGCGCAGCCAGCCGGATCACCTCCGCGCGCACTTCATCCAGCGACAACCGCTTGCCCTCGGTGAAAGCGTACGCGGTGTCGCAGTACGAGCAGCGCAGGTCGCAAGCCGTCGTTCGAATGAAAATGCACGGCAGGCCGGCAAACGTGCTCTCGCCCTGCACGCTCAGGTAAATCTCATTGATGACGAGCGATTCCACTATGCAACCCTACGCCACCCGGGTCATCCTCGACAAGGGCTCGGACGAGTGCCCGCGAAATAGTAGGATCAAGATCAACTCATGAAGCGGGGATGCTGGATTGCGGTTTGGGCGCTGGGCGCCTATGTCGTTGCCTGCATCGGCGTAGGCTGGGCCGACGAGGCGATGTGGAAGCTGCTTTCCGCCACCACGATGCCAGGCTGGCTTGTGAAGCACCTCAGGTTGATGACCGAGCTCGCCCGCGGACTGTTCCCCTACGTGACCGGTTCGGTTGTTTTTTGCCTTGGCTTTGGCGGCCACCTGCCAGGAACGCGCCGGAACGGACCTCGCTAAAAACTCAGGGATCAATTCTAGTTTCTTTCGACCTTCAGAATGCGGTCGTTGCTGCTGTCGGCGATGTACAGGGCGCCGTCCCGGTGAACGTACACACCGTGTGGTTGGGCCAGTTCGACTTCAAGCGGGGAACCATTAAGGCCAGCCTTGCCGCGCTTGCCGGAACCGGCTACGCGTACAATCGTGCCGTCCTTGCCCACGTATTTGCGGATCACGTGGTTCTCAGTATCGGCGATAAGGATGTTCCCTTCCAGATCGAAGCACAGGTGCTTGGGACCATTGAACGTGGCGAGTTTTGCATCGCCGCCATCACCAGAAAAGCCTTTAACTCCCGTGCCCGCCAGCGTGCGGATTCGGCCTTGCGGATCGACGGCCCGCAAGGCGTGACCGCTGCGCTCCAGAATGAAGACATTCCCCTTCTCGTCGGCAATCACGGCCCGTGGATCTACAAGCGGCGCCTCGACGGCCACGGCGCCATCGGAAGGAATGCCTTTCTGGCCGTTGCCCGCAACGGTTTTCACCATGCCGTTCTTCAGGTTCACCACCCGAATGCGCCGATTCGCCAAATCGGCCAGGTACAGATTGTCGCCGGTAAGCGAGACGCAATGGATACCATCGAATTTCGCCTCGGTGGCCGGACCGCCATCACCGCTGAAACCCTTTTCGCCGGTGCCGGCAACCGTCGTAGACACTCCAGTCTTGAGATCGAATTTCTGCACCCGATTCTTCCACGTGTCGGCTACGTAAATGGCGCCGCTCGGCGACAAGGCAAGGTTGTGCGGACCGTCGAGCTGCGCATCGAGCACGGTAACCGTTCCTTTTGAGTCGAGCTTGCACAGCTTGTCGGTCGTCATCTCGACAAAGTACAGGTTGCCGACAGCATCGATCTCCGTGCCGAACGGACCCTTGATCCCGAGCGCCGATAACGCAGTTACACTCTGGCCCGAGATTTCCTTAATATAAATATTTGCAAATTGAATCGGATCCCCGTGGTGCTGAAGAGCGATGGGGCCTCGCGCAGGGACACCAGGAAGCTGCGCATTTTCGATAACGGTCTTGTCGTTCAAAACCACCGTGAGCCTCTCCCCTTTCATCGTGATGATAAATCGGTTCCACTGCCCAATGGGCTTGTCCGCTTTGACCCTGGGCGTGACCGCCTCGCGGACCTCCGCGGGAAGCTTGAGGTCGTCGCGATAGCCGTAGACTTCGCCGGAGCCAATCGGCCAGGACCACATATTCACCTCGGCCTTGCGGCTGCCGCGCAAGTAGATGCCGCTGTCTCCCGCATCGGGAACCTCGACAGTCTGCCGCGTATTATCGTCGTTCATGGCGTAATTGCCATTTGGAAGGATCACCGTGACTTTCTTGCGCTCCGGTTTGCGCGTGAAGCGCCAATCCACGACGAGCACGAAGTCGCCATATTCCTTTTCCGTCCACAAGTGAGAATCGCTGGCTGTGCTCTTGCCGTCGTAATCCAGAACCCAATCCTTCGGCGTCCAATGGCCAGCGTGACCAGGGTCCTGCTTCCAGCCCGACAAGTCCACGCCGCTGTAAAGCGAGCGGAAGCCCTCGTCGATTTCCCCTGGGGCATCTGAACCAGGCAGTTCCTGAATGCGCACATTCCGGAAATGACATTCGGAGCCTTCAGACTCCAGGCAAATGAAACCCTTACGTGGCACGCAGTTCGAACCGCCCGACACCACCTTGCCGTTCACCGCTAGCGACACCCGCCCATCTTTGCATTCGACGCGATAATGGTTCCATTCGCCCGCGGGCCGAGCCCGTTTCTCACTCGGCAGACAACGCATCCAGCCCTTCGGATGCGGCCGATCCGGAACCATCGTCGCACCCTGAATCGAGAACACATCGCCATCGCTCGTGGCAACTTCCGATTGCCAGCCATCCAGGATTTGGACTTCGATGGACTTGGTGAAAGGCTGCCCGCAAACCGGCAGCGCACCGCTCCATACGAACAGCCCCGCGTTGCCGCCCTTGTGCAGATGTTTCCACTCAAGCTCCAAAATAAAATTCTCGTACTGCCGCAATGTTCGCAGCACTCCCGTAGGCACACCAGTGGACACAATCACGCCGTCCCGCATCGTCCAGGTACTCGGCGCGCAATTGACGTTTGTCCAACCGGTGAAATCGCGCTCGTTGAAAAGCGGCGTCCACTGCTCCGCTGCTGTTGCGGACACGCCAAGCAGCATAAGACCCCATATCAATCGCATGAGCCTTGTTCTACTGCGAATTCTTCACCGGGAATAGGGAAAAAATGGCCCCTCGGATGGGAGCATTCCCATCCTGTCCGCGCCACGCAGCTGGGAGTACGTTACTGTGAGTAAGTCGAAACAGGAGAGGACATGATCAGAGTGCTTCGCGTTATGGGCAAGGGCTTGTATTTGCGGGGAGACGGCTCGCGCACCAGGAAGTTTGCCGAGGCCTTCAATTTCCCGGATATCGGCGCAGCAATTGACTTCTGCCGCCACCACGGTTGTCAGGGGCTTGAATTGATGCTGTTCGTGCAGGGCGCTCAGACTTTGACAATTCCAATGGGGGATGTTTGACCCCGCCCAAAGTGGACCTTCACTCTATGGAGAGGTGTGTGGCGACAACGGAAATTATGGTATGGACAACGAAGCAACAGTTCCAACGCAAGACAAGCCGCCACGGCATGAGCAGGATTGGGGTGAAGCGGAATGGTTCCAGACCTGGCTCCGGTTGGCCCGGCGCGAGTATCAAGGCAAGCAACCAAGGCCCGATCTAAAATGGGCGGCCTGATTCAGAATCGACATCCAATGCTCCCTGCGGTAAGTGATGCGCATGGATTCCGTCCGCAAATTTGTCACCGCGAGCGAGGCCGTGCGATTCCAGTCGCCGTGGACTATCGAGGAATGGCTGTGTCGTTCGGATGTCGTCGCCAATAAGCAGCTCCTGCTGGTGCGCGCCAACATGGACCCGCGGCGATGCCATCCCTTTCACACGCATCCGACGCGGGAGGAACTCATTTACATTATTTCCGGGAAAGCGGAGCAATGGGTTGGCAAGGAAAACCGAATTCTCGAGCCGGGCGAGATGGCATTTATCCCGCAAGGTGAAGTGCACGGGACGTACAATCCCTTTGACGAGAAACTCGTGTTCCTTGCGATTCTCGCGCCAGCGAACGCTGCCGAGCCGGGCATTGTAGACGTGTCAATCCAGGAACCCTGGGCGTCAATCCGCAAGGGATTCCCGCCCGTTACTTGAAGAAGTTCTTCGCTTTTTCAAAGAAGCTCTTGCCGATGGGATTCACTTCGCCATCACAAAGGTCGGAGAATTCCTGGAGCTTCGCCTTCTGCGCCGCGTTGAGGCGCGTGGGCACCTCGACCAAAACCCGCACGTGCAGATCGCCGTAGCCGTACCCTTGCACATTTTTTACACCCTTTCCCTTGAGTGAGAACACGGTACCAGGTTGAGTGCCGGCCGGAACCTTCAGATCCGCCTTGCCGCCCAACGTCGGCACCTGGATTTCCGCCCCAAGCGCTGCCTGCGCAAAATTGATCGGCACTTCGCAGAAGAGATCGTCGCCCTGTCGTTCAAAAATTTCGTGTGACTTGACATGCAGCACCACGGCGAGATCGCCGGGGGGACCGCCGCGCACTCCGCCCTCCCCCGCTCCGCCGACGCGCAAGCGCGTGCCGGTATCCACCCCGGCAGGAATGCGAATCTTCACATTCGCGCGTCTCTCACGCCGGCCACTGCCGCGGCAATCGCGGCAGGGTTTCTCAATGACCCGTCCGGCCCCGCCGCACCGCGAGCACGTTTGCGCGATGCTGAAAAACCCGCGCGAGGTCACCACCTGCCCGCGCCCTCCGCACGTGGGACATGTCTTGACCTTTGAACCGGCCTCCTGGCCGCTGCCGCGGCAGGTATCGCACGCATCGAGCTTGGTGAAAGTGATTTCCTTTTCAGTCCCATGCGCGGATTCTTCGAACGCGATTTCTAGATCGTACCGCAGATCGGCCCCGCGTTGCGGCGCCGTAGGATCTACGCGTCCGCCGCCGAAAAGTTCGTCAAAGATGCTGCCGCCCCCGAACACTTCGCGGAACAGCTCGAAGGGATCGTGAAAACCACCGCCACCGCGGAAGCCGCGCGAACGCGGATCGAACGCAGCATGGCCATACTGGTCGTAGGCCGCCCGCTTCTGTGGATCACTTAGAATTTCGTACGCTTCGCCGACTTCCTTGAAACTCTCTTCCGCCGCTTTGTCGCCCGGGTTGCGGTCGGGATGATACTTGAGCGCCAGCTTGCGGTAGGATTTCTTTATCTCCTCTTCGCCTGCCTCTCGTGCGACTCCGAGGATTTCGTAGTAATCGCGCTTGGCCATTATTTGGGCGGCTTTTTCGCTACCACGACACTCGCCGGGCGCAACAGGCGATCGCGCAATTTATATCCTTTGCGCAATTGCTGGAGCACGTGGCCTTCGGGAACGTCCGCGCTTTCCTGCTGCGAAACCGCTTCGTGAAGGTTCGGGTCGAAAGTCTTGTTCGTGGCGTCCACTTCCTCAAGACCGGCGTCGCTCAACGCCTTTTTGAGCTGCTGTTGAATCATGGAAACCCCCGACTGCAGCGCCTGGATAGCGGGATCCTGGCTGGTGGCCGTGGCGGCCAGCGCCATCTCGAAATTGTCGAGGATGGGCAAAAGCGTGCCAATGATGCCTTCGTTGGCGAACTTCACGGCGTCCTGGCGTTCGCGGGTAGCGCGCTTCTTGTAGTTGTCGAAATCGGCGGCCGTCCGCAACAGCCTGTCCTTGTACTCATTGGCCTTCGCAGCTTCGGCCTTCAAAGCCTCCATGTCCAGCGATTCCTCGGTCTCAACACCGACCTCACTGTCACCGGCTTCCGTGGCGGCCGATTCGTTAATCTCTTTTCGTTCGTCAGTCATGATGCCAACTCAAGGCTTGGTAATATACCGAAGAGCGCGAAACGGGCAATAGCTTCGGCGCTACTGGTTTTCCGCAGGTGGTTGGCGCGTCTACTTCGCCGCAGCTGTGTTTGCGTCGGCCTTTTGCGTGACCCACTCGAAACTGACTTTCACGTCGTCACCCGTCGAAAGCATCCCCAGCAGTAGTTTAGGTGCGGGCGGCTTCATGCCAAAAGAGGTCATCTTGAGCGTTATGGCTCCTTTGGTTTTCAGCTTATTGCCTTCGAGGCGTTCCATCGCGATGGGCATGGAAATCTCGTTGGTAACACCGGCCATGCTAAGCTGGCCCTTGGAATCGAACTGCAATGGGTCTGCCGGCGTTTTCGGCGCTTCCTTAAGCACCAACTCGGTAAGCTGATATTCGATGCGCGGCGCAACCTGCATTTTCATCGTCTCCTGCATCACTTCTTCCATGCGCTTCGGATCAAGTTTGCCTTTGCTCTTGAGCGAGCGCACGGGAATGGTAGCGGTTACTTTCGCGGGCATCTTGCCAGGCTTCGGATTCGCCGGATCGAACCCAAGTTCCATTGAACCACCGATAATGGCGCTTTCGACCGTCCAATTGTGCATCGATGAGGTGCCATCGAGAGTGACTTTGCTGCCAGGCTTGGCCTCGTATTTAGTCATCGGCTCGGCAGCAATGGCCAGGCTAGCGACGAGCAACGGCACGAGAATCAGGAATTTCTTCATATAAGTTTAACGCGCGGAGAGGGCCTAAAATTCAAACAATCAGGCCAACGTGAACCACTCCTTCTGAAAGGTGATCTTCTGGCCCTTGGTAACGGCTTCATTAGCCTTCAAACCAATCACGGTCGCTGCGTAGCCTTGCATGAAGCCCGCATAGGGCTGCATCCGCAGTTCGGCCAGATGCGTCTTGAGCGCTCCAACGTCCTTCGGATCAAAGGCCGCGAGAAAGTCTTCCACGGCGCCTCCGACTGAGGCGGCATTCGCGAGAAAATTTTCGAGCGAATAGTACAAGGGCGTGTTCGTGAATGGCGCCTCTTCGATCGGCTGGTCGCCTTGGGCGGCGATCTTGGTGGCGTTGGCGACGAGCGCAATGCCGGTCTCTTCGCCGAAACGATCTTTGCGCGCGTAGACCTCCCACCCGAGCAGCGCTGAGTCCACTTCCTTGAAGAGCCACGCTTTGTTGCCGCGCAGCATCACCGCAGAATCACTGCCGTAAAACATTTCATACTCGCCCTCGAAAGAGTTCGCCAGCGTGCCGTCGTACATCATTTGAATGCCGCCAGGGAATTCGAAGACCGCCTGCACTGTGTCCGGCACCTTGCGGCCGTCTTCAGTCCAGCGGCGCACTGAGCCGAACCCAGTCACCGATACCGGTTGCGCGTTCAGAAGCCAGCCGGCGGAATCGACTTGGTGCAAACCGATTTCGCCAATCAAACCAGGCGAGATGGCCGGATCCAGCCGCCAATTGATTTCTTTGAGGCGATCGGGATTAGGTGAATTCTGCGTCCATGGCTGTTTCTTGTGCCATTGCGAACGCACCATCACCCAACTGCCCAGCGCGCCCGAGCGAATGAACGGTTCCAGGAAATGACGCTGCGGGTCGCAGCGAAGTTGAAGGCCCGCCTGAAAATACGATTTGGGATTTGCCTGCGCGGCTTTCGCGATTGCGCGCGCATCTTCGATCGTCGCGGCGAGCGGCGCTTCGCAATACACATGCTTGCCAGCCTGCAACGCGGCGGTCACCACATCTTTGTGCTTGTGAGTAGGCGTCGCGATGATCACCGCTGGAATATCCTTGTCGTCCAGGATTGTCCGGAAGTCCTCAGTCTTCTTCGCGTTTGGAGCATGCTTCTCACTTCGCCGGATCGAGGCGGCATACGTATCGCAGATGGCGGCCACTTCCGCCTGCGGCAGGCGCCCCAACGTGCCCAGGATATCGCGCCCCCACAAGCCGAGCCCGATCACGCCCACCTTCACTTTCGGCCCTTCCGGCTTCTTCGGTTCCTCGGATCCGGAATTCTGGGCGCGCAATTCAACGCCGCCGAGCATGGACATCAAAGTGGCAAGCGAACTTCCCTTGAGGAAATCGCGGCGATTCACTTCCGGAGTGGACTTTCGTGATCTTTTCATGAGTCGAAACGTCTCGCCAAAATGAGCGCTAGGGGGTTTTTAGTCAAGCCGGTGATTCCCGCCTTAAGAGTGCTTTTCCACGATTTCGGCGTCATTTGGCTTATTTCGGCTTCTCAGCCACGCGAACGCCAATCTGCGGCGGGTAGATCCAGGTGCTATTGCACTTCGGACATTTCGACGGCTTGAGCAGCTTGTCTTCGGAAAACTCGAATCCGCATTTCCGGCATTCCGCGGGCACGATCACCGGTTCGAACTCCGTGTGTTTCAAACTTTGCACCAGATGGCGGAAATCCGAAGCCACGTCCTTCGGCGGCTCGCCAACTTCGCGGGCAAGCTGCGGAACAGTCATCACCTTGTTCATCAACAGATCAATCAGATCGCGCCGAAACATTGTCTGAATCCTACCGCAGGTTCTTTCCGAGGACGGCCAAGACGGGAAAGTGATCGGATGCGCCCGCGGGGAGGACGGCGGCGTTGTAGCAATAGAGTTCGGGCGAATAGACAATGTGGTCCATTCGTCGGCGGAGAGTGACGAGCCCATAGCGCCACTGCCACGTGGGCGTGCGACGGTCGAACTGGGGAAGAGCATTCATGTATTCCTTTGATCTAAGCCAATTCATCACCGCGCTGTTGTCATGATCGTTGAAATCGCCGGCAACGATTGCAGGCACATTCGGGCGCAAGCTCGTGAAGGACCGCTCCAACTCTGCAAGACGGTCATCGCCAGTCCCAAAGTACCCACTCACGCCGAAACTGCCCCGGTCGGAAACTGGCGGGCGCAGATGGACATTGAGCACTTGCACAGGACCGGCGGGAGTGTGGAACAAACGGATCCAATTATCGAACCAACCTGTGTTCGAAGATATGTACGCTACTTCGGTGCTTCGCGATTTCGCTAGAAAGGCGCAACCTCCGCCCGCGCGCTCGGTCGGATGGCGAAAATGCATGAACGGATATTCGGCGCGAAGCCTGCCACGGAGGAATGTTTCCCATTCCGGCGTCGTTTCCTGCAGACATACGATGTCAGCTCCACTGTCGACGATTGCGCGCGCCGCAAGCTCCGGCGCTGGTCCGCCCCAATTAACATTGTAGGTGAGCAACGTGAAATGCGGCGCCTCTGGCGTTTGAGGCTGCCGCACCGAACGGCAGCCGAGGGCGACGACAAGCAAAATGAAAAGTATGGCAGCGCGCATTGCTATTCGACGATTCTGGGCCAGGCGCCCTTCAAGCTGCCGAAGTGGCGAGTCAGTTTTTGAAAACCGGCGCTTTTAGGGTCCGGTTTGACCGGCTTTCCCTTTGAATCGAGATAGAAGCAACCGATTTCGGCG
>Ga0075421_100009537_pt1 | contig 11965 bp, 12 predicted proteins | sample SoiMetdeltSBSDD5_FD_75292 | JGI IMG/M metagenome (GOLD analysis project Ga0075421, IMG submission 75292) | Bulk soil microbial communities from a Populus tree surrounding site in Tennessee, USA - Soil MetaG P. deltoides SBSDD5 | ecosystem: Environmental > Terrestrial > Soil > Tree plantation...
GGCCGGGACCGAGGTGCTGGTTGGTGCGGGGGAACTGTTCGTCATGCTGAAATGCTCCTCTGCCCTCTACAGTAAATTATAGGCGGGAATTGTCTCAGTCATTGTGACACAGAGGGAACCCGGCGAAGATAGCAACACGCTTATGAAGGGTCTTGCTGTATCATAGGGACTCTATAATAACTTAGGCAACTCGGTAGGCCGCTAACTGACTGCAAGAAAGCTTATGACTACGGAACAACTAGATAACAACTGTTACGCTGTCAACGTAGCCCAAGCCTGCCCGAATCTACAATTTGATGATGATGGGCTCCTAATGGTTGATGCAAGCACCTCTCTGGACGAGAGTTATGTGCATTATGATCCCAAATGCCATATACACTACTCGCCACTCTTCAAGAATTTTGGCCTTGATGTACATCGGGGATTTACTCATCAACTGGTCCAATACTTTTCGACGAACAAACGAATAACTCGATTTGGTATCCGACTCGATATGTCCCAGATATGTGAGCGGCCCATTTACTATGTTGAAAGGCAACTCTTTCGTGGTCCATCGGGTATATCTATTGAGCAATTACAAGACCCAAGATTCCCTGAAAACAAGTCAGGAACAGTAACTGAACACGTCTCAGATGAATTTGATGAGAAAGTGCAGGTCATGTGGAGTGCACGAGGTGACGAGAAAACCGTCCAAATTGAGGAGATACAAGCAATTTCGCCTGAAAGCAGTAAACGGGAGTATAAAACGAGATATATCCATGCAATCTGGAATACTGCGGCAAAATCTTTTATTCATTTTGATGGTGCAATAAAATATTATGCTGCTTCCCAATACGCGTTGAGATGGGATGCCAGCCTAAAAGCACAAGACCACCACTTGTCAGAGAAGAAAGAAAAGCTGTTTAGGCTTGATGGCAATGTAGATTTGAAAGCCTGGTGTAACTTTACAGCGCTATTTTTCCGCTGGAATTGGCTTGTTGAAGAATACTTATGCGGAGAAGACAAATCAGCATTAGAAGAACTGCGACGTGTTTCCGATCTTGACAAGATGGTAAGAAAACTGATGCATAATGCAAAGTAGCTAATAAAGGGAAGTCTAATCCTTTATGCACCCACCGCTCACCCTCCCTCCTCCCCAACGCTTCTCTCTCCTCCGCCGCATCGCTAAACGCCTCCAGCCTCCCACCGTCATCTGGCGCGTCAGGCGCGAAGATCGCGTGGTGACAGTGGAAGTCCGCCAATGGCTCCCGATCCTCGTTTTCTTCGGGACGCTCATCTGGTATCTCGCCGCGCCGACCGCTATCGCCATCATGAGTTTTGTCACGCCGGCGGGCGTCCTGCTCACCGCAGTGCTATGGACCTTGGCACTCGCGTGGGGCGTCACCGGCAAACGCATCCTGCGCTACGCCGCCGTTCAAGTCGGTGATGAACTGGAAGAATTGATCCTGCTTGAGAACAATTCCATTCTCCCCGTCCTGTGGGCGGAAATCATAGATCACTCCAACCTCCCCGGCTACAACGCCAACAGCGTGCGCGCGGTGGATTCCAGAAATTCCGCGCATTGGCTGGTGCAGGCGCTCTGCTCTCAGCGCGGCGTCTTCTCGCTCGGGCCGTGGGACTTACGCTTGGGCGATCCGTTCGGAATTTTTCTCATTCGCCAAGTCTATACCGAGCGCCAAGAAATTCTCGTTTACCCGCCGCTCGCCACGCTGCCCGCGCATCTTCTGCCTTACCAGGCGACGCTCGGCGAACACCGGCAACTCCGTCACCCATTCCCCGCCGAGACGACGAACGCCATGTACACCCGCCCGTATCAGCCCGGCGACGCGCTGCGCCACTTGCATTGGCGCACCACCGCCCGGCGCGCCGCGCCCTTCGTCAAAGTCTTCGAGCCGGAAGCCACCTCAACGATTTGGCTCATCCCGGATTTCGATCCGCGCTCACACTTGGGTGAAGGAAACGATTCGACTGAAGAGACGATGGTGATCCTGACCGGTTCACTCGCATTGCAGTTGTTGGAAAAACGACTGATGGTCGGGCTGTTAGCGCATACCGATAAATTGACGGTTGTCCCGCCTCGATCAGGTCAACTGCATTTGTGGCCAATCCTGCGCGCGCTCACGCCGCTACGCGCGACCACCGCCCCACCCCTGGCGGAAACGCTCAACCACGCGCAGGCGCTCGTCTCGCCGCGCGCGCAAATCATCGTCATCACCCCCTCGCTCGATTCCGCCTGGCCGCCCAAGTTAAAACTCATCAGCCAACGTGGACGCGGGGCCGAGGCTATTCTGTTCGATCCGGCTTCTTTCGGCGGGACGGGCCGCAGCGAGCCTTTCGTCGAAATGCTCGCGGACTTGGGGCTATCGGCCAAAGTCGTGCGACGCGGCGAAATCCGGCCGAGCGCTCCGGTTTATGGATCGCCGCGCCGCTGGGAGTTCATCACCCTCAGCTCCGGTCGCGCCGTCGCTCGGCAGACGCCCAGAAGCGCGAGCAGTTTGTCAATGCCCACCGCCGGTTCAATCGCTCTCGATAAGCGCCTCAAGGAAAGCTGATGTTCGAACGCCTGCTGCGGCCATTACGGCGCTTGCCCTGGACCACCATCCTGCTGTTAGTCACGATCACGACGATCTTGACTTACAGCGTGAACGAGGCCAATTGGGTTCAGGGCAGCCCCATCTACGCCAATGCTTTTTGGCTGGGACTCGTGTGTGGATCAGCGCTAGCCATTTCTCAGTTCCGGGAACGGACCGCGCTGGGGTACACGCTCTTCGTCTCCTTCGCCGCCGCGGGCGAAGCCATCGGCCGCGTCTTGCCCTCGCTCGAAGTTTTCCAAACCTTGCCCAAAGATGACGTCATTTGGCTCATGCATGTGCGTTTGTTGACGCTCGCTGAGCGGCTCGGCGGCTGGATTTATTCTTTGCTGCAAGGTCAGGCGGTCAAAGACATCGGCTTCTTCACTTTCTTGGCAATTGTGGTGGCCTGGAACGCCAGCGTGTGTTTAGTCTGGAGCATCGTCCGGCGGCGGCGCGCGCTGGAGGGTTTGCTCCCTGTGGGTTTTCTGCTAGCGATCAACAATCACTTGAGCGATCAACCTCTGCGCGATTTTGTGATCTTTATCGGCTGCGCGATACTGCTAATGGCCCGCACCGCCTTCACCACCGAGCGCGTGGATTGGAATCGGCGGCGGATAGATTTTCCGGAAGAGTTGGCAATGTCTTGGGCTTTGACCGCTGCCGCAGTCGCGCTCAGTTTGAGTTTGATCGCGCGCGGGGCGCCGCTGCTCGGGACGCCGCAAGGTTGGCAAGCACTCTCCGACCTGGTGCGGATTTCCAGATTGCGGACGGCGGACACCGCGGAACAACTCTTCTCCGGCGTCAACCCTCCGAAAACGGAATCGGTTGCCGCCAGCGCTCGCACGCCGAATCTGTCACTCATCGGTTCGCCGCTGCCCCAAGGGCATGAGACGGTTATGTGGGTCTTGGTGAGTGATGCCGCCCCACCACCGCCCAACGTCACGGTTCCAGGGGTCAAGACGCCGCAGCACTATTGGCGGAACACCATCTTCGCCACCTACACGGGTCAGGGTTGGGACCCCCTCCAGTTCCCCGGATTCCCAAGTCAAGCTCCCGTCCCGGATGAAAGTCCACCGGGACGTTACCCCTTGCGCCAGCATTTTGAAATTATCGCGCCGCACGATCAAACGCTCTTCGCCGTCAATCACCCGGTGCAGGCCGAGGGCCGCGTCCAATTGAAAGCGTTGCCGTTTGAGAATGCCATCGTCGAAGGCTTGGTGAATAGTTACGATGTGACTTCGTTTGCCACCGACCTGACGGCCAACGAGTTGATCACGGCCTCAACCGTTTATCCTTCGGAAATTATTTCCACCTATTTGCAACTGCCGGACAACCTGCCCCTCCGCGTCCGCAGTCTGGCCAACCGCATCACCGCCGAGGCGGCCACGCCGTACGACAAAGCCATCCGCGTGCAAACCTATTTGCGGACGACGTACCCCTACCGGGCCGATGTGCCCGGGCCGCCGCCCGGTCGAGATGCGGTGGATTATTTTCTCTTTGATGCGCCGGGTGGCTTCTGCAGTTACTACGCTTCGGCGATGGCGGTGCTGCTGCGCCTGGAAGGTGTCCCGGCGCGAGTGGTGACCGGTTTTGCGACCGGCAATTTTGATTATGTGCGCGCGGCTTATCGCGTGCCGGCGGATGCGGCGCATGCGTGGGTGGAGGTTTACTTCCCCGGTTATGGTTGGGTGGAATTTGAACCGACGTCGGCGCGGAATGAATTTGAGTACGCCTTGGAGACCGGGCCGGTTCCCATCGCGACTCCACCCGAGCCGCTGGTGGAAGTAGAAGTCCGTTACGGCTGGACTCCGGTGCTGTGGGTTGGCGGCATTCTTTTAGCGATTGTCCTCCTCGCTTGGGTTTTGCCTCGGCTACGCCGCCCCGGCACACCGCGCACCCAGGCCGAGGCGTTGTATTGGAACATGCGGCGGGCGCTGGCGCGGACAGGCTTGAGCGCGCCGGCCAGTATGACGCCGGATGAATTCCTGGCGACCTCCACACCGACTCTCACCGCTTCCGGCCAACCGGCTTTGCTGGAGGCGCTTAACCGCATCACGGCGCTGTACTTGCGAGCCACCTTCAGTCGAAAGCCGGTGAGTGACTTCGATACCCAAACGGCGCGCGCCGCGTGGCAGGCGGTTTGGCCAGATTGGTTCAGGTTGTGGGTGAAGATGAGGCGTATCAGAAATAAAAAGGACGCAGATTCTCGCAGATAAACGCAGATTTTTTTTATTTTCTTTATCTGCGGAAATCTGCGTTTATCTGCGTCCCAATACTATCGCATCTTCCACAACTTTGGCACCAGCAGGGTCACCACCATAGAAAGAATCGCCGCCACGAGCGCGCACAGTCCAATCGTCAGGCTCAAGCCCCAAGCCTCGGACAGCAGCCCAATCGCCAGATTCCCAAAAGGCGCGAACCCGAAGAAAGTAATCGTATACAGACTCAACACCCGGCCGCGCATTTCGTCGGCGACGTAGGTTTGGAGCAGGATGTTGAAGAGGGTGAACTGGAGCATGAAGCCTACGCCCAATCCAAACGAGAGGACGAGCGAGGGATAGAAGAACGGCACGTAGGCGAAAACCGCCAGGATGATCGGGAAAGCGAAGTTCGCGCAAATCATCCACCGCCCCCGCGAGATCCGATCCCCATACCGCGCCACGAGGAAAGCGCCGAACACCGCGCCCAAGCCGGAGGCCGCATTGAGCGCGCCAAAACCGGCCGCATCGCGATGCAGAAATTTATCCACGAACGCCGGCAGGATCGTCCCATACGAAATCCCAAAGACGCTAAAGATCAGCGCGAAGAGGAGCAGCGCGAACAAATCGGCGTGAACCCAGACGTAGCGAAAGCCGCTGGTGAGTTGTTTCCATGACGAACCGGTTTTTTCAATCGGCCCGTGCGGCGGCAGTTGCATGGCTAACAGGCCGGCGATCACTGCGAGAAACGAAACGCCATTGATGAAGAAGCACCACGCCGGCCCGATGGCGACCAGCATCACGCCGGCGATGGCCGGGCCGATGACGCGCGCGCTGTTGAACATCATCGAGTTCAGCGCAATCGCATTTGTCATATCTTCGCGCCCGACCATTTCGACGACGAAGGCCTGACGCGCCGGCCCATCAAAGGCGTTCACGGCTCCCATGACCGCGGTCAGAACGATGACGTGCCAGACTTGCACACTCCGGTTGAAGGTCAGCACCGCCAGGATGAACGCGAGCAGCATCGCCACCGCTTGCGTGACGACGAGCAACCCACGCTTGGGCACGCGATCTACGACGACGCCGCCCCACGGTGAGATGAGCAACGCGGGGATGGCCGAGGCAAAGCCGACGATGCCCAACGTGAGTTCCGAGCGGTTTAACTGATAGACGAGCCAGCCTTGCGCAATGATCTGAACCCACGTCCCGGCGACGGACACGAGTTGCCCGGCGAAGTAGAGCTGAAAGTTGTGATGACGCAGCGAAGAAAAGGTTCGAGGAATATGCAGCGGCCGCGCCCGCAAGGGCGACGCCGGCGGCGAGGCCTCCGTGGTGTGAGGCGGAGTGATGGGAACAGTTTTTTCAGCCATGCTGACACTTACATCAAATTCCAGATTAGCTTACGGAATACGCAATACGGACTACGGGATGCTACCAAATATTCCGTATTGCGTATTCCGTCAAGTCTATCCACTCCTGGCAGGCCGTGGTAAAATCCCGCCGCTCAGGAGAGAAAATACTTATGATTAGCGCTGATCTACTCGAAATCCTTCGTTGCCCACACTGTGTTCGTGAAAAGCCGGGCCTGCTCAAGTTAGAGAAAAACACTTGGCTCGTCTGCCAGGAACCGGACTGTGGCCGCAAATATCCCATCCGCGAAGACATCCCAGTGATGCTGATCGAAGAAGGCAGCAAGTGGATTAACACCTCCGCTGCCGACCTACCTGTACCACCACCTAAAGACTAAGTCAATCCATCTTATTTATGATTGCCAAGCGCTACGCGGCGCTCAGCCTGATTCCATCCGGAATGCTGCTGCTGAGCTTCGTCGCACTCATCGCGCCCGGACCTTTCCGCGGCCCGCTCCTTATCGCTCAACCCTTCCGGTTGGATCTCCTCACCGGATTTTTGTTTCCCAGGCAGTTTATCTACCTCGCCGACGCTGTGGGCTTGGTGTTGCTAGCCTTCGCCGCGTTAGGCGTATGGATCATCGCCATCACGTGGGAGTATCGGAGGCAGTGGCGGTGAATTCCTCTGAGACCTCACAGGTCTTTAAAGACCTGTGAGGTCTAGTAACAGAGTGATAGTAGTAAGATGCAACTCTTCATTGTCCGACACGGTCACGCCAATTGGCCCCACTGGGAAGGGCGCGATGATGATCGCCCCCTCACCCCCGAAGGCACGCGGCTCACCCGCGCGGAAGGCGAAGCGTTGGCGCGGCGTGGCCTGAAGCCCGATCTAATCCTGCACAGCCCGCTGGTCCGCACGCGCGAAACCGCGCAGCTCATCGCCGAGGCGCTGGGCTGCCTCGACCGTTTGCAGAAAAGCAACCTGCTGCAGCCCGGTTTAAATTATCAGCGCTTGGCCAAGCTTTTGTCCGAACACGCCCAGCGTGAAACGCTGATGTTAGTCGGGCATGCGCCGGATGTGGCGGAAGTGGTCGAGAAACTGACGGGGAAGGTCGTTCAGTTCAAAACAGGCGCCATTGCGCAGGTAGAGATTGAGTCGCCCGAGGACGCGCCAACCGGCAAGCTTATCTGGTCAGCCACGGCGGAATTGTTGATTGACGATTGCTGACGATGGTCCCCGAAGCGAAGCGGAGTGGGATTGCTGACTGAAAGTCCCTTTGGGATTGGTATTTGCCCAATCAGCAATCAACAATCCACAATCATAAATTCTTTATCCACACCCACGCTCCCCAAATCAAAATCATCAAGATCGCAATTCCCAACCGGACGATCATAGACAAACCACAACCGGCGGCGTAACCCTTAATCGCGCGCCAGGCTTTCTGTACATCTTTCTCTTGTCGAAAGTATTCGACCAAGAATAAGCCGACTAGCGCTCCGACCAAGGGGCCAATCGGCGGGAAGATGAACAGCCCGACTGTCCCGAGGACAAAGCTCGCCAGAATTCCTTGCCAGGACGCGCCACCGGAAGCCGCGCCCGCGTGACTCATGGCGATATCCGCGATGAGGCCAATAATTGTCAGCAGCGTGATGAGCGTCATCGCGATGCCCCCCACCCAACCGTCAAAGCCCGCGAGTAATCCATATCCCAACGCCGCCAGCCAGATGAGCCAGATGTCCGGCAGCAGCGGCACAACAACGCCCACGACTCCGATGAGCATGATGAGGAGAGTAACAATGATGAGGAAAGATTCAGTCATGGTTTTCGTAATCCGTGAGGCGTGATCCGTGACACGTGAACACCTGACACTTAATCACGTATCACTCGTCACGTATCACGTCTATTCCCCCCATCCACGGCCTGAGAACCTCGGGGACCAGAATGCTCCCATCCGGCTGCTGATAATTTTCCATGACGGCAATGAGCGTGCGCGGCAGGCCTAATCCCGAACCATTGAGGGTGTGGACAAATTCCGGCTTCGCCCCCGCCTCCGGACGATATTTGATGTTGCTGCGACGGGCTTGAAAATCGCCGCAGTTCGAGACCGAGGAAACCTCCAGCCATTCCTCGCAGCCCGGCGCCCAGACTTCGAGGTCGTACGTGATCCGCGCGCAGAAGCCGAGGTCGCCGGTGCATAATTGCTTGACGCGATACGTCAGCCCAAGTTGCGCGCACGTCTGCTCGGCGTCCACGCGCATCTTCTCCAATTCCGCCTCCGACTCGGCCGGGCGACAGAAAATATACATCTCCACTTTATCGAATTGATGCCCGCGCTTGATCCCGCGCACATCGCGGCCGGCGGCCACCTTCTCGCGCCGGAAACAAGGGGTGTACGCCGAATAGCGCCGAGGCAGTTGATCCGGCTCGAAGACTTCCTCCCGATGCATCCCGGTCACCGGCACTTCGGCAGTCGGCACCATCCACTTATCATCTTCGATGTCGTGATACAAGTTGTCGCGGAATTTGGGCAGTTGCCCCGCGCCGTAGACGATGTCCTCGCGCACCATGAAGGGCGTGTACACTTCCGTATAGCCCTGACCGCGCGTGTGCAGATCGAGCATCCAGGCGATGAGCGCCCGTTGCAGCCGCGCGCCCGCGCCTTGCAAGATATAGAAACGGGAACCGCTGAGTTTGGCTCCGCGCTCGAAGTCAATCAATCCCAACTGTGGGCCGAGGTCCCAGTGCGGCTGCGGCTGGAAGTCGAACTTCTTCGGCTCACCCACGGTGCGCAGGACGATATTTTCCGAATCATCTTTGCCAAGCGGCGTGCGCGGATCGGGGAGATTGGGCAACGCGCCGATGAGCGCGGTCAGTTTCTCCTCAACGCGGCGCACTTCCTCGTCCAACGTGGCGATCTTTTCGCCCACGCCTTTTTGCTCCGCGATTTTGGCCTCGCGCGTGGCGGCGTCTTTCATTTTGCCGATTTCCTTGCTCACGGCATTGCGCTCGGCTTTGAGCGTCTCGACTTCTTTGAGCAGTTCCCGCCGCCGACCGTCCAGCGCGAGTACATCGTCCACACTCGCCGCGAGCGCCGGTTCTTGCCGCTGCTGCAGCGCTTGTTTGACTGCCTCGGGCTGCATCCGCACGATATTAATATCTAGCATCCTGGCCTCCTACCTTCGTCTGTGGTCCTTCGTCATTCATCACGGCTCCGCTTGCGATCATCGAGGATGACCATCACGGCCGCAATGATGCCCCCGACGAGCACAATGAAAACTAAGAAACCAAAAATTACTACGACGATACTTATCATGGCAGGTCTCCTCCAAGCAGAAAAGACACGGCCCCTCATCCTTTGCAGGACGAGGGGCCGCCCGTGGTGCCACCTGCTTTCGCTACCCCTTCCCTTGGCCCCTCCCCCATCGGTGATTTGTCCGATGGGGGAGGGGTTGGGGTGGGGGTTAGCCTTCATTGCGCTTGATAACGGGAGCCGCCGGCCTCTCTCATCAAGAGGCAACTTTCAAGAGTGGAAATCGTTCGGAAGACCTGCCGCCTCACACCGGCCGGCGGCTCGCTGAAAGGTTATCCGAGGATGTGTCTCTATCGTCGTTGGGTTGTGAAGTTGTGGCGATTATAGCATTTAAAAAATAGGCGGGTCAAGCTTAATGGGGCACCAAGGAGCGAAGATACTCCACCACCGGCGCCGCTTCCTCTCCGCCCGCTTGAGCATGCGCCAGAAGAGGGATGCCATGAGGTCCTTTGATCTGATGGGCATCAGGAAAAGCAGATAACACCGCCCGAACGATTTCAATCTTTCCCAGCATCGCCGCGGCGAAAAGATCAAGTCGGGCGCCGTTATCCAAGAGATAACCGGCGATGTCTTTGCGGCCCATGTGGGCGGCAGCGCCGAGCGCAGTTTCCCAATCGCCCCCACCCCAATCCCAGGCCGCGTTGACCAGCGCCGGCTCCTGGCTTAATAATTCTCGAACCCGATCTAGATTACCGTGGGCTTGACCCACAAATTCTTCGACAAGTTTCGGTGAGAGGGCAGGTTTTTTTTCCATCTAATCTTCTCGCGTTCGCAGGTGTGGGAACAGAATCACTTCGCGGATCGTCGCTTTGTCTGTGAGCAGCATCGTCAGACGATCAACGCCCATGCCGAAGCCGCCGTTGGGTGGCATGCCGTAGCGCATCGCGCGCAGATAATCTTCGTCGAGCGGATGGGCGTCTTCCTCATCCGCGCCATAGTCCTGACTCATTTCGATGAAGCGCTGCTCCTGGTCGAGCGGGTCATTGAGTTCGGTGAAGGCATTGCACAATTCCATCCCCGCAATGTAACCCTCAAAGCGCTCGACGACGTTCGGGTCGTCGGGCTTGGCCTTCGCCAATGGTGAGATATCGCGTGGATAGTCCAAAATAAAAGTCGGCTGCTGCAAATTCTTTTCGACGAAATCGCCGAGCAAGCCCTCGATCAATTTGCCGCGCGTGGCTTGCGGATTCGCCGACAGGTCTTTGGCGTGCATCGCCTGTCGGAGCGCCTCCGCCGTTGGATGCGCATTGATGTCTATGCCGGAAAATTCGATGATGGCTTCGGCGAGGGGGATGCGCGGCCAACCCGGATTGAGACTGATCTCACGGCCCTGGTAGTGAAGGGTGCGTGAGCCGAGCACTTCATCCGCGAGGGCAGCGATCATTTCTTCGGTGAGGCGCATCACATCGCTATAATCGGCGTAAGCCCAATAGAACTCTAGCTGGGTGAACTCCGGGTTGTGCTTGAAGGAGACGCCCTCATTGCGGAAGTCGCGCCCGATTTCGTAGACGCGCTCCAGCCCGCCAACGAGTAGACGTTTGAGATAGAGTTCAAACGAGATGCGCAGATACAAGTCTTGATGCAGTTGATTGTGGTGCGTGGTGAAAGGCCGCGCCGCCGCGCCGCCGTACAGCGGTTGGAGGATGGGGGTCTCGACTTCCAAAAAACCGTGATCATCCAAAAAGCGGCGGAGCACGGCGCAGATTTTCGCGCGGGTCCGGAACACTTCCCGGATTTCCGGGTTCACCGCCAAATCGGCGTAGCGTTCGCGATAGCGGGCCTCCGGATTATCGAAAGCGGAGTAGATGATCTTCTTTCCGTCCACCACTTCTTCCTTGGGCGCGGGCAGCGGGCTGACGGCTTTGGCGAGCATTTTGAAATCCTGAACGCGCAGCGTCGTCTCGCCGGTTTTGGTTTTGAAGAGTCCGCCGGAGACCTGAATAAAATCGCCCAAATCAAAATTGTCCACGAACAGGCTGAATTTGTCCGCGCCCAACTCGTCGGCGCGCAGGTAGATTTGGAGTTTGCCGCCGCCGTCCTCGAAATGCGCGAAGGCGGCCTTGCCCATGACGCGGATGGCGCGCAAGCGACCCGTGAGCGTGTACGCGCCCTGCGTCGAAGATCCCGCTTGCGGGGCGGTGTGGGGATCGGCCACCGGCTGCTGCTCGTAGTCAGCTAAAGCTTTAGCCATGGTGTGCGTGCGCTCGGCGTGCGTTGGGTACGGCTCCATCCCGGCGGCGCGCAGGCGCTCCAGTTTGGTGAGGCGGATTTTTTCAAGCTCGGAATAGTCGCGCATAACGGCCTCTTTACAGAAAGGACAGGAACTTAGGGGAACTGAAGGAACTTTTAGGAACTCAAGGAACTGGGATTATAAACGTTCTCTGAAATCTATGAGTTCTCGACTCTTAAGAAACTCACCTTACGCAGTTTCGAGTAAACTTGGCGCATGAAAAACGGCAAACTTCTTGACTTGTACAGTGACTATCTGATTAGCGCCTTTGGGCCAACAACGGCGACGGGCCTCGCTTCGC
>Ga0075421_100009538_pt1 | contig 11964 bp, 10 predicted proteins | sample SoiMetdeltSBSDD5_FD_75292 | JGI IMG/M metagenome (GOLD analysis project Ga0075421, IMG submission 75292) | Bulk soil microbial communities from a Populus tree surrounding site in Tennessee, USA - Soil MetaG P. deltoides SBSDD5 | ecosystem: Environmental > Terrestrial > Soil > Tree plantation...
TATAGCTGATGACGGCCACCAATCCATCCGGTCCACCCTTGCCCGGCACGGCGTCATCTGCCAGGCTGAACGTGCGTCCCAGCAAGGCGTTGACACCGAGTAGTGAAAAGAAATTCCCCGACACGAGCTGGCCGCTGACCTCTTCGAGTTGGCCGTCGATCCTGAGCCGTTGATCTAACCCAGTGAAAGCCGCCAGATCAGTGAACGACTGGTTGTGATCGCGGAAGCGTTCGAAGCATGGGTACGGCGGCGCGCCGCCCTCCCGCTGACGCGACCCGACATTTTGAATGAAGTAGAGTTGCTCAGGCCGTTCGACCGGGAGCATCTTAAGAAGCACTGCGTCAATCAGACTGAAAATCGCCGTGTTCGCCCCCATGCCTAGCGCCAGCGAAAGCACTGCCACCGCCGTGAAGGCTTTGTGCTTGAGCAGCATCCGCGCGCCAAAGCGCAAGTCTTGAATCATGTCGTCTTCCAATCTTCGTGGCTGCAGCCAGAGCGCGTCCACGAAAGCGCCCGCGCTGTGCCACAACAAGGACAGCTTATTTTTCGCGTCGAGCTTGTCCCATTCGGCGAGCTGTAATTCGCGCCATTGCAACTCGGCCTCCCACTCCTGGCGCCAGTCGGGGCGCCAGCGGCGCGGCACGATGAGGCCGATGAAGCGCAGCAGCCAGAGCCACGGGCTTCGCATCACCTGGCGCATGGCGTTACCCCTCTTCGCCCGCGGGCTCGAGGCCGGTTTCGGCGGGCAGCGTCAGTTGTTCCAGCAGCCGGAAACGGCTGCGCGCCTCGGCGAGCACTTCGCGGCCCGCCTTCGTCACTTCGTAATACTTGCGCGCCGGACGCTGTTCGGCCTGCGCGACGCTCTGTTTCTCCCATTTGGATTTGATCAGCGCCGCGTCCTCCAGCCGCCGCAGGGCCGGATAAATGGTGCCGCTCGCGAGCCCCGTCGCCTGCATGACCTCAAAGCCGTAGCGGTAACCGTTCTCCAGCGCCTGTAAAATCAGCGCCATCGTGTAGGAAAGATACTTGTGCCTCATGCTTCGCTCCTCGATTCGGGTGAATTAGATCTGCTAGATGTCTAGTTGTATAACTATCTACATAGAGTGTCAAGGGCGGGGGATGGCTTCGAAAGAAGAAAAACCTGACGCGCGAGACGCGGAATAGGCGGAAGCGGCGGAAAAAACTTCAGATTCTTTCCGCCGCTTCCGCCTATTCCGCGTCTCGCGCGTGATCCCTTCAGCTCATTTTGAGGACGATGAGCGTGATGTCGTCGCCCTGCGGGAGGCCGCTGGTGAAGGCGACGACCTCGCCGAGGACGCGGCCCTTGATCTCGTCGGCGCTGAGCGAGGCGCTCGCCGCGACGAGCGAGACGAGCCGGTCGTCGCCAAACATTTCGCCGGCGGCGTTGACGGCCTCGGTGACGCCGTCGGTGTAGATGACGACGATGTCGCCCGGGGCGAGGCGGGTCTCGCGCTCCTGGTACTTGGCGAAGTCGAAGGCCCCGAGGAGCACCGACTTGGTGGTCAGCAGCTCGGTCCGCCCATCGGTCCGGACGAGGATCGGCAGATTGTGGCCGGCATTGATGTAGGCGAAGCGGCCGTCCGGGTCGAGCACGGCGCAGAAGAGGGTGATGAAGCGGTCGGCGGCCGAGCGCTGGACGAGGACGCGGTTGAGGCTGTTGATGACCTCGGTCAGCCCGAGGCCGCCGGCGAACTGCGCCTGGAGCGCTCCCTGCGCCATGGCGGCGAGGAGCGCCGCCGCGATCCCCTTGCCCGAGACATCGCCGAGGGCGAAGGCCGTGCCCCCGGCGGCGAGGGGCATGAGGTCGTAGAAGTCGCCGCCGACGTAGCGCGACGGGATGCTCTGCGCCGCGACCTCGAAGTGCGCCGGCTGGCGGAAGACTGGCGAGAGCGCGACCTGCACCTCGCGGGCCATGTTGAGCTCGACCTCAAGCTGCTTCTTCTCCTGCTCCTCGTGCATGAGGCGGACGCTCTCGAGCGACTTAGTCGCCTCGAAGGCGAGCGACTCGAGCAGCCGCAGCGAGGTTTGGGAGATGGTCCCGCTGATGACGTGGCTGTCGACGTAGAGGACGCCGATGACGTCGCGCTTGAGCACGGTGGTCGCGTCCATGTGCTCGGACATCTGGAAGCGCCGGAGCGGGATGCAGGCGATCGAGCGCAGGTCGAGGCTGCGCACGCTCTGGCGCGCGGCGAGCAGGGCGTGTTCGCGGCTGTCGTTGATGATCACGCTCCGATTCTGCTTGAAGGACTCCTCGACGACCGTGTGGCTCATGGCGAAGTCGTTGCCGACGAGCCAGTTGCGGTCCCGGTCGCGGGCCACCTTGAACTCCAGGTCGCCGTGCTCGTTGCGCAGCATGAGGAAGCCGCGCTCGGCCTGCGTCATCTCGATCGCCGCGTCGACGATGAGGCAGAGCACGTCGTCCGGGGTGAGCGAGAACTTGAAAGCCTGGTTGACCTCGACGAAGCGGGCGAGCTTCTGCAGCTCCTCGTTGGCCGAGGCGGCGCGGGCGCGGTCGGCCCACTGCGACTGCGAGAGGCGCGGGCTCGAGTTGGTCCTGAAGATCGCCGCAGCCTGCTCGACCGTCTCGTCGAGGAACTGGATCTGGTGGTGGTCGTCGCCGCCGATGCGGATCTGGTCGAGGTGCTGGAGCTGGCAGCGCTCGACGCGCTGATCGTTGACGTAGCTCCCGCGCTTGCTCCCGCGGTCGATGAGGTAGTAGGTCTCGTCCTGGTAGGCGATCTCGGCGTGCTGGCGCGAGACCGAGTCGGAGAGCAGCTGCAGGTCGTTCTCCGCCTTGCGCCCGATGGTGAAGACGGGCTTGCCGAGCGGCAGCCGCTTCTCGACCCCAAAGCGGTTCGTGACTTTGAGCTGGGCTGGTTTCTGCATAGCGGTCAGCGGTCAGCGGTCAGCGGTCAGCTCTCAGCCAGACCGGCGCCCCTTCTCTGGCTGAGAGCTGACCGCTGACCGCTGACCGCTCTCAGAATGACGCGACCGCGGCGGACTCGTCTTCGTAGGTCTCGAGGATCGAGAGCAGGCCGGTGATCGTGAGCAACTGGCGCGCGAGGCGGGAGGGGCGGAGCAGCTTGAGCTTCCCCTCGGCGTCCCGCACGCTGGTGAAGGCTTTGATCAGGGCGCCGATGCCGGAGCTGTCGACCATGGGCACTTCGGCCAGGTTGACGAGGAGGAGCTTGCGCTCGGCCGCGAGCAGCTCCCGGACCGTTTCGCGAAAGCTCTCTTCGCTCCGGCCGATGGTTAAATTTCCGTTCAAATCAAGGATCGTGACGTTCCCACTACTGCGCTGTTGAATCTGCATGAATCTCTTGCGTCCACCTCGGTTCAAAGATCGCCGGCCCTGGGGGCAGGGGCCGGCGCCAGCGATTATAACCGCTTTAGCGGGGCAGGGTGAAGGAGAAGCGGCTGCCGCGGCCGACCTCGCTCGCGAGCACGGCCGCGCCGCCGTGGAGCTCGACGAGGTGCCTGACGATCGCCAGCCCGAGCCCCGTCCCCGGCGCCCGGTCGCCTGCCCCCCCTGCCCCCCCTGCCCCCCCCGCCACTTGGACAAACTTGTCGAAGATGCGCGCCCGGTCCTCGGGCGCGACCCCGCAGCCGGTGTCAGCGACCGTGAAGCGGACGGCGTTGGGGAGCGCCTCGGCGCTGACCGTCACCCGGCCGCCGCGCGGGGTGAACCTGAGCGCGTTGCTGATCAAATTGGTGAGCACCTGCTCGACGCGCTGGCCGTCGCAGTTGACCTCGGGCAGGCCGTGGCCGACCTCGTGGGTGAGGGCGACACCCGCCTGCGCGGCGACGGTCGCGAGCTGAGCGGTCACGGCCTCGACGAGCGAGCGTGGGTCGAGCGGCTCGCGCCGCAGCCGCATCATGCCGGCCTCCATCTTTGAGAGGTCGAGCAGGTCGTTGACCAGACGGTGGAGGCGTGCGGCCTGGGCCGCGACCTGCCGCACATGCCCGGCCTGCTCCACCGTCAGCCCGCCGTAAACCCCGGCCTCAAGCATCTCGGCGATCCCGGCGATGACCGTCAGCGGCGTCCGCAGCTCGTGCGTGATCAGCGAGAGGAAGGCGTCCTTCATGCGATCGAGCTCGTGGAGCCGAGAGTTGGCGCGGGCGAGCGCCTCGTTGGTGGCGATGACCTCGCGCTGGGCGTCGTCGACCGTCCGGAGGAAGTCGCCCTCGACCTCCGCCAGCCGCCGCCGCAGCAAGTCCCGCTCGCTGCGCAGCCGCTCGTTCTCGGCTATTAAGTTTGAAATTTCAGCCTTCAATACACGGCACTAGAACACGGATGAGACGGATGCGACGGATGTTCACAGATCAGACCCGTGTCAATCCGTCCCGATCCGTGTCATCGGTGTTCTGTTCCCCTTTCAGCCCGCGACGATGATGTAGGCCCGCAGGCCGCCGAGGACGTCGGAGAAGTCCTTGCTGTAAACCACCTCGACCGGGCGGAAGGCCTTGACCAGGTCGCCGACCTCTGCCGCCGTGAGGAAGCCGTCCTCGGCGTGCGCGATCGCCCACTTCGGGATGTGCGTCGCCCGCGCCAGGAAGTTCCCGGCGAGCTGGAGGTAGGACTCCTTGGCGACGACGCTGTCGCCGAGCCGCCCGCGCTGCGCCTCGATGAGCGAGTCCCAGCAGTCGCCCTCGCCGCGCGCCCAGATCTCGCGCCACCCGACCGCCCCGCCGCGCCGCGCCGCGAGCCCCTCCGGGCGCGGGAAGCGCACGAACATGAGATCCGCCCTGACCCCGCGGATGAACTCCTGCGCGTCGAGGTTGGCGCACTGATTCGCCTGCCCGTTGTCGACCACCTCGCGCCCCGCGCGCCAGAGCGCGGCGAAGACCTCGGTGAGCGGGCGCCGCAGCTCCGCCGCCTCGGGCGCGAAGGAGAAGGCGTAATCGCCGGCCTCGAGCGCGTGCAGATAGCCGAGCGCGCGGGCGTGCGGGCGCTCGACCTCCTGCAGGCCGAGCCAAAGATTGTCGAACCAGCAGGCGTCCAGCTCGCCCATGATCTGGCCGAGCGCCGGGTTGTGGGGGTGGCGGCGCGGGACGTAGGCCTGGCCGAGCAGCCGCTCGACCTCCTCCGGAGCGAGCCGCTCGCCCCGGTTCTCGACCAGCGCGCGCGACATCCACCACGACCACTGGCAGAGGTCGTTGTTGAGGACCTGCTTGCCCCAGAACTTGAGGTACCAATCGAGATCGGGCCGGCCGGCGAACGGGATGGCGATCGAGGCGAACTTGAGGCGGCGAAGCACGCTCAGCTCGAAGCCAAGCCAGCGGCGGTTAGACTGAGTCTGCATCTTCAATCCGGGTCCCTCGCCAGGAGTCCCGAGTCCGGAGTCCAGAGTCCGTCGTCAGCAGCCCCTGGCCCGGGGTCTGGGTCCTGAGTTTCGGCCGGCTCGACCTCGGGCTCCGGGCTCCGGACTTCGGGCTCTTCGGCGAGCAGGGCGAGGAGGCGCTTGACCACTAGCGGGTCGCACTCGAGCCCCGCCTGGTCGGCGACGAGGGCGGCGGCGGCGCCCCGGTCGTAGCGCTCGCGGTAGGGGCGGTCGGCGGTCAGCGCGCAATAACTGTCGGCGACGCGGAGGACGCGGGCGCCGACGGGGATCGCCGCCCCGGAGAGCCGGTCCGGGTAGCCGAGGCCGTTCCACCACTCGTGGTGCCAGCGGATGAGCAGCTGGACATGGCGCGAGAGGCCGCGCTCGGCGGCCGCCTGCTCGCCGATGATCGGGTGGCGCCAGAGGTCGAGCCGCTCCTCCCAGGTGAGCGCTCTGGCGCGCCGCAGGTAGTCGCGCTTCATGACGCGCTCGCCCCAGTCGTGCGCGAGCGCCGCCACCTTGACCGCGAGCAGGTCCGTGCCGCGCAGCCCGCACCGCGCGCCGAGCCGCTCGGCCAGGTGCGCCAGGGGGATTGCGTGCGGCGACGTGTAGCCTTCGGCTTCGTCGGTCTCTTCGATTAGCTTGAGCGACTGGCGGTCGATCTCCTGCTCCAGCCGCGCTTCCTCAAGTTGCATCGGCCCTTTCTAGGCGTCCGCGCAGCAAAAATCAAGCCGGGCGGGCGGAAAGAGTTAGGAGTGCGACGGCGCGCCGCCGCGCTCGACGGGCGCGCGGGGGGCCCCGCGCGTCACTGGGCCAACTGCAGACTGCCGAGAATCTGGTTGAAGGCCGGGAGGTACTTCTCCTGCTCGTCCTCGGGGACGATCGTGATCACGTAGAAGAGGCGCCCGCCGGCGGCGGCCGTAGTGTAGGTCTTGTCGACCTCCATGACGCCGGTAATCGTCGAGGGGCCGGCGACGACGGTGGCGATCCATTGCCGCCCGCCGCTCTCGAGCGGCTGCGGCTCGCGGACGACGCGGAAGTCCGGGTTGCTCTCGATCTGCTGCCGGACGAAGGCCTCGGTCGCCGACCGGAGGTCACCCCCTCGCGGCGGGATGACGCCGATGAAGACCCCGTGCGTCACGTGGAGCGAGTCCTGGAACTTACCGTAGCCCCCCTTGGGCGCGAGGATGAAGTTCGATCCGTCGGCCTGGAGCGCGTCCCAGTTCTGCGGGCGCTCGAGCGCGAAGGACCCGTCGGGCGACCGGAACGAGACGAACGGGCCGGCGGGCAGCTCGGGGCGCGCGCCCGGCTCGATGTTATTCGGGTCGCGCGGGCCGACGCGGGCGATCTGGCTCGAGCCGGCGAGCCGGTCGCGGCCCCCGGTGAGCCGCGCCTTCGCCTGCTCGAAGCCCGGCGAGGTCTTGGTCGGGTTCGGGTTGACGCGGAGCGAGGGGAGAATCTTATTGATCTCCGCGATGCGGTTGCCCGGGTCGGGGTGGTCGCTGAGGAACTCCGGCACTCCCTGGCCACCCTGCGCCTGGAGCGTCTTGAAGAAGTTCGCCATGTCGCGCGGGTCGTAGCCCGCCTCAGCCAGGATACGCGCGCCGGCGAGGTCGGACTGCGTCTCGGCCGTCCGTCCGAACTTGAGGAAGAGCATGTTGGCGCCCGCCCCGCCGATCGCCCCGATGACCTGCGCCGTATTCGGGTCGCCGCCGCCCGCGATCGCGCCGAGGACGCCGAGGCCGGCCTTGGCGAGGTAGGCCTTGGAAGCCTGGTTGGTCCCGTGGCGCAGCGCGACGTGTATGATTTCGTGCGCCATGACGCCGGCCAGCTCGCCCTCGTTCTTCGCCGCTGCGATCGTCCCGGCGTTGACGAAGATGTAGCCGCCCGGCAGGGCGAAGGCGTTGATGTCTTTCGTCCCGACGACCTGGAACTGGTACGGGAACTTCTCGCCCGGGGCCTTGGCCGCGAGCTTGGCCCCGAGCTCGCGCACGTAGCCGACGAGCTGCGGGTCGTCGATCAGGGGCAGCTGCCGCGCCATCTGCTGCGCCGACTGGCGCCCCATCTCGACGTCCTGCTGCGGGCTGAAAAGGTTGAACCCAGGGTTGAAGTGCGGGGCCGCCTTCCCGCCTGCCGTCGGGCCGCCGGGCCCGGGCTGTGACGGCCCCAGCCCCCCGCAGCCGGACACCAGGGTGGCGGCCAGGAGCAGCACCGCAACGCGTCTCTTAAGCATCTCTTTCTGTTCCTCCATCCAAGCTTGGGCGAGTTGTCGGGGGCGAGGCGAACTGGCGGAAGAGGCGCGCCGCGAGGCGCGTCGTCAGTTCGCGGGGAACGAGGCGTTCGGCGGCGACCATGACGCGGTTGCCCGCGCCGGGGACGACGTGGCTGCGGCCCCGCGCCAGCGCCCGGAGGCCGACCGCGACCACCTCCTCGGCCGTCTGCATCCGCTCGCGCCGGCGGCGGTGCGCGGTCCCGGCGACCTCCTGGAAGTGGGTCGCCGTCGGGCCCGGGCAGAGCGCCAGCACGCGCACGCCCTGCGCGGCGCACTCGGCCCAGAGCGCCTCGCTGAAGCTGAGGACGAAAGCCTTGGTCGCCGCGTAGACGGCGAAGTAAGGGACGGCCTGGAAGGCCGCAGTCGACGCGACCTGGATGATCGCGCCCGAGCGCCGCCGGAGCATGGGCTGCAAATACAGGTGCGAGAGCGCGACCAGCGCGCCGACGTTGAGCCCGATCATCTCCGACTGGCGCCCGAGCGGCAATTGGGCGAAGTCGCCGACCGCGCCGAAGCCCGCGTTGTTGACGAGCAAGTCGACGGCGAGGCCGCGCCGCTCGGTCTCGCCGAAGATCTCCTCGGGGGCCGTGGGACGTGTCAGGTCGGCCGGGATCACCTCGGCGCGCGTGCCGAGTCCGCGGGCGAGCGAAACGAGCCGGTCTTCCGAGCGCGCCGTCAGGACAAGATTCGCCCCCCCGGCCGCCAGCGCGCGGGCGAACGCCTCACCGATCCCGTACGATGCGCCGGTGACGAGCGCCGTCCGGCCCTTCCACTCCGACATAGATGCTCCTTTCGGGAACAATAATCGCAACCCGATGACGCGGTCAAGACTGGGGGCGGAATAGGGGCGGCGCGGCGGGTGCCCGAAACTGGACAATCCCCCCCCCGATGTAGTACAACTGGTCACTAGATCTCACCTTAAGCCACAAGGACTGGGCACATGAAATTTGGCGTCGTCGTCTTCCCCGGGTCCAACTGCGATCACGACACCTACCACGTGATCAGCAAGGTCATCGGGCAGCCCGTCGATTTCGTCTGGCACAAGGAGGAGCGGGTCGACCACTTTGACGCGATCATCCTACCGGGCGGCTTCTCCTACGGCGACTACCTGCGGACGGGCGCGATCGCGCGTTTCTCGCCGGTCATGCGCTCGGTCGTGGCCTTCGCGCGCGAGGGCGGGCTAGTGCTCGGCATCTGCAACGGCTTCCAGATTCTCTGCGAGGCGGGGCTGCTGCCCGGGGCGCTGCTGCGCAACCGCGACCTCAAGTTCGTCTGCGAGCACGTCGGCGTGCGCGTCGAGCAGACCGACACGCCGTTCACCTCGGAGTGCGAGCCGGGGCAGGTGCTCAGCCTGCCGGTGGCGCACGGCGACGGCAACTACTTCTGCGACGCGGCGACGCTCGCGGAGTTGGAGCGCGACGGCCGGATCGTCTTCCGTTACGCGCCGGGGTCGAACCCGAACGGCTCGCTCGCCGACATCGCCGGCATCTGCAACCGCGGGCGCAACGTGCTCGGCCTCATGCCGCACCCGGAGCGCGCCTCCGAGAGCCTCCTCGGCTCGAGCGACGGCCGGCTCGTCTTCCGCTCGCTCGCCGTCTCGATCCGCGAAATGGTCAAGCTCCGGGCCTGACCGTCTCACATCTCAAAATTGAAATCTTTATGATCACACCGGCGGTCATCGCGCAGCACAACTTGACGGCGGAGGAGTACGGGCGAATCCGGGAGTTGCTCGGCCGCGAGCCGAGCTTGACCGAGCTCGGCATCTTCTCGGTCATGTGGTCGGAGCACTGCTCCTACAAATCGTCGAAGGCGCACCTCCGGCGCCTGCCGACCGAGGGCGAGTGTCTCGTCCAGGGGCCGGGCGAGAACGCCGGGATCGTCGACATTGGCGACGGCTGGTGCGCGGCCTTCAAGATCGAGTCGCACAACCACCCGTCCTTCATCGAGCCCTACCAGGGCGCGGCGACCGGGGTCGGGGGCATCTTGCGCGATATCTTCACCATGGGAGCGCGCCCGGTGGCGGCGATGAACAGCCTGCGCTTCGGCCCCGTGAGCGACGAGGACATCAAAGACGAAGCCTCACGCCGCGCCGTCATGCGCAACCGGCGGATCATGGCGGGCGTGGTCAAAGGCCTCGGCGACTACGGCAACGCCTTCGGAGTGCCGACCGTCGGCGGCGAGGTCTACTTCGCCGAGAGCTACTCGCTCAACCCGCTGGTCAACGCCTTCGCGCTTGGGCTGGTGCGGCGCGAGCAGATTTTTTACGGCAAGGCCGAGGGCGTCGGCAACGCGGTCATCTACGTTGGGGCGAAGACCGGGCGCGACGGCATCCACGGCGCGACCATGGCCTCGGCCGAGTTCGACGAGGCGGCCCTGGAGAAGCGGCCGACGGTGCAGGTCGGCGACCCGTTCTCGGAGAAGCTCCTGCTCGAGGCTTGCCTCGAGGCCATGCGCGCCGGGGCGATCGTCGGGATTCAGGACATGGGCGCCGCCGGGCTGACTTCGTCCTCCTGCGAGATGGGCGCGCGCGCGGGCACCGGGATCGAGATCAACCTTGATTTAGTGCCGCAGCGCGAGACGGGGATGACCGCCTACGAGATGATGCTCTCGGAGTCGCAGGAGCGCATGCTGATCGTCGCCGAGCGCGGGCGGGAGCGGCAGGTGCATGAGATTTTCGCGCGCTGGGACCTCGACGCCGTGACCATCGGGCGCGTCACCGACGACCGGAAGTTGCGCGTGCTCCACGGCGGCGAGGTCGTCGCCGAGGTGCCGAACGCGGCCCTCACCGACGAGGCCCCGCGCTACGACCGTCCGCGGGCGCCGGGGGAGGCGAGGGAGGCCGAGGACGTCGGGCCGAAGATTCTGGCCGGGCTCCGCGGGGTGACCCTCACCGAGGCACTGCGGCTCCTGCTGGGGGCACCCAACCTGGCCTCGAAGGAGTGGGTCTACCGCCAGTACGATCACATGGTGCGGACCAACACCGTCGTCCTGCCGGGCTCGGACGCGGCGGTGCTGCGCGTCAAGGAGACGCGGCGCTCGCTGGCCATGGCCCTCGACGGCAACGGCCGCTACTGCGAGCTGGACCCGCGCGAGGGGGCGCGGCTGGCGGTCGCCGAGTCGGCGCGCAACGTCGTCTGCAGCGGCGCGCGGCCGCTGGCGGTGACCAACTGCCTCAACTTCCCGAGCCCCGAGCGGCCCGAGGTCATGCGCGCCTTCAGCGAGACGGTCGACGGCATCGGCGAGGTCTGCCGCGCGCTCGGCACCCCGGTCACCGGCGGCAACGTGAGCTTCTACAACGAGACCGAGGGAAAGGGGATCTACCCGACGCCGGTCATCGGCATGCTCGGCGTCATCGAGGACGCGCGCCACACGACGACGCAGTGGTTTAAGGAGGCGGGCGACGCGGTGCTGCTGCTCGGCCGGACGCGGGATGACCTGGGCGCGAGCGAGCTGCTCGCGACGGTCGGCGGCGCGGTCGGCGGCGCGGTGCCGCGGCTGGACCTCGACGCCGAGCTGGCGGCACAGCGCGCCTGCCTCTCGGCGATCCGGGAGGGGCTGGTGCGCTCGGCGCACGACTGCGCGGATGGGGGCCTGGCCGTCGCGCTTGCCGAGGGCTGCTTCGCGCACTACCGCCGGGAAACCGTCGGCGCGCGGATCGATCTCGGCGAGCACCTCGGGCTCTCGGAGGTGCCGGAGGGCGCGCTGCGCGCCGCGACGCTGCTCTTCAGCGAGTCTCCATCGCGGATCATTCTCAGCGTCCGCCCGGATCACGTCGTGCGCGTGCGGGAGCTCGCCGCGGCCGAGGGCGCGGCCTGCGCCCTCATCGGCGAGGTCGGCGGCGGGCGCCTCGAGATCGCCTCCGGCGGCGAGACGCTCGTTGACGAGGCGGTCGCCGTGCTCGAAGAGGTCTGGAGAGAGTCGCTGCCGCGGGTGCTCGACCGGCCGGCGCAGATGGCCGCCGACTAAATCGACCGGAATAGGCCACGGATGACACGGATCGGGACGGATTGGCACGGATCGATCCGCGCGCTCTGCATCCGGTCCTTCGTCGCCGCCCGGCCGGGCACGGGGAATGGAGGTCGCGCGATGCTCTACTCGAAGCTCCGCTGGCTGTCAGCCGCCGCCCTCGCCTGTTGTTGCCTGACACTCAACCTCGCACAAGACGGCACGCCGCAGACAGCCCCGGCGTCGGCCGCTGACGAGACCGCCTTGCGCGCTCTCGTCAGCGAGTTCTGCGCGGCCTACGCCAGGGAAGACCTCGATGGCTTTCTGCGCTTGTGGAGCGCGAAATCGCCCGACCTGGCCGCGCGCCGGAAGGCGATGGAGCAGATGTTTGCGACCTACGACCGG
>Ga0075421_100009540_pt1 | contig 11964 bp, 10 predicted proteins | sample SoiMetdeltSBSDD5_FD_75292 | JGI IMG/M metagenome (GOLD analysis project Ga0075421, IMG submission 75292) | Bulk soil microbial communities from a Populus tree surrounding site in Tennessee, USA - Soil MetaG P. deltoides SBSDD5 | ecosystem: Environmental > Terrestrial > Soil > Tree plantation...
TCGAAGGTCTGCATGCCGTACTGCGATGTGCCCTGCGCGATGGCACCGTGGATCAGGTGAGACTTCTCCTTGTCGAGGATGGCGTCCCGGATGTACGCCGTGCTGATCAGGACTTCCACGGCGGGCACGCGGCCCTTGCCGTCGGCACGCGGGATCAGGCGCTGAGAGACGACCGACTTCAGGACGCTGGCGAGCTGGATGCGGATCTGTTTCTGCTGGTGCGGCGGGAACACCGCGATGATGCGGTTGATCGTCTCCGTCGCGTCCAGCGTATGCAGCGTCGAGAACACGAGGTGGCCGGTTTCGGCGGCGGTGAGCGCCGTCTGGATCGTTTCGTGGTCGCGCATCTCGCCGACCAGGATCACGTCAGGGTCCTGACGGAGCGCGCTGCGCAGCGCCTGTGCGAACGAGTTCGTGTCCACCCCGATTTCGCGCTGATTGATGATCGACCGGTTGTCCCGATGCAGATACTCGATCGGGTCCTCGATCGTCATGATGTGTGAGGTACGCGTCGAGTTGATCTCGTCCACCATCGCCGCCAGCGACGTCGACTTGCCGGAGCCCGTGGTCCCGGTCACGACGACGAGGCCGCGCTCCTCCGCGGCGATCTTCTTCAGGACCTTCGGCAGCATCAGGTCGTCAATCGACGAGATGCGCATCGGGATGACGCGGAAGATCATGCCGATGGTGTTGCGCTGCTGGAAGCAGTTGCAGCGGAACCGGCCAAGGCCGGCCACGCTGTAGGCCAGGTCGACCTCGTGGTTCTCCTTGAACTTTTCCCGGTGCCCGGCGGGGAGGACAGCGGCCGCCATCGCGACCAGATCTTCGGCGTCGAGGCGCTTCTCTTCGCTCGCCGGAACGAGGGTCCCGCGGACCCGCATCATGGGATAGGTTCCGACCTTGATATGGAGGTCGGAGGCGCCGTTTTCGACGGCCGTTTTCAGGAGGTCATTGACGTGCATGGCCTCCTGAATATCGGCTCGCTAGTCCCTGGCCCTTAGGCGCGTGTCGAAGCGGCCTCTCTGGAGTAGACCGGCTGGAGCCAGCCGTGGGTGTCGGGGGCCTCGCCCTTGACGATCTGGAAGAATCTCTGCTGGATCGCCTCGGTGACCGGACCGCGGCGGCCGCGGCCGACCGTGATTCGGTCGACAGACCGGATGGGCGTCACCTCGACGGCGGTGCCCACGAAGAAGACCTCGTCGGCGATATACAGCATTTCACGCGGCAGCGTCTGTTCGCGAACGTCGAACCCCATCTCGCGGGCGAGCGTCACCACCGAATCGCGTGTGATTCCTGACAGGACCGAGTTGCCAATCGGCGGCGTGTGGATCACGTTCTCGCGCACGATGAAGATGTTCTGGCCGCTGCCTTCGCTGAGGTTGCCCTGTGTATCGAGCGCGATGCCTTCGGCGTAGCCGTCGGCGATGGCTTCCATCTTGATCAGCTGCGCATTGGCGTAGTTGGCGACGCTCTTCGCCATGGCCGGCGTGGTGTTCGGGGCGTTTCGCGCCCACGTCGAGATCTTGACGTCGAGCCCTTCCTCGATCGCTTCCTTCGTGAAGTAGGCGCCCCATTCCCAGAGCATGATCGCCACGTCCACCGGGCACGGATATGGATTGACGCCCAGCGAGTCGTAACCGCGATAGACGATCGGCCGGATGTAGCAGGCCTGGAACTTGTTGACTCGGATCAGGTCGAGGACGGCGTCGGTGAGCGTCTGCTGATCGTAGGGCGACTCCATCCGGTAGATGCGAGCCGAATCGAGCAGGCGGCGCATGTGGGCGTCGAGCCGGAAGCAGGCCGGACCTTGTTTCGTGTCGTAGCAGCGTGCGCCTTCGAAGACCGCGCTCCCGTAGTGGACCACATGAGAGGCAACGTGGATCTTGGCGTCAGCCCAGTCCACGAGTGTGCCGTTCATCCAGATCTTGCCGGTCCCCGGGAAAGACATATCTTGGCTCCTTCGCAGTCAACTCCGACGCCAACCATCGCGGGCGATCAGGCGGTGGGCGTGGCTTGCCTCAGATCGTACACGGGTTTCTGCGAAATGCCCAATGTCAGGCGGACATCAAGATCGGATGGAGCGGGGTCGGGCCAGTCCAGATACGTGCGCTCACGTGCACGGATCTGCTTATAACGTCGAAACGCGTCGCGCGAGCTTTCGAGTCCGAACAGCGAGCGCCAGGTGGACCCGCGGAAGGTGTGCGTCATCATTTGACGCGCGTTCCTGATCACGAACCCCGGGTACAGCCGGATGGCGGCCGGCATGTGGCGGACCTTCATCCAGCGATCGGCGCGCCACCGCAGATACTCGATCTCGTCCGCATCCAGATGCGCGCTGCGCGTCACCGCCGACGTGCCGTCGTACTCGTCGACGCGCGAGTTGACGATCAGCCCGCGGTCGCGGAAGTCCTTCGTCATCGGTGTCCCGGGATACGGCGTCGGGTGCTGGATGTAGGGCCAGTCCACATACTTCTTCGCGAACGTCAGGTTCGCGTCGATGGCCTCGCGCGTGTCGTCGGGATTGCCGACGATGAGCCCGCCGACCACGTAGATGCCATGCCGATGCAACACGTCGATCGCCGCCATCGTGGCGTTCTGGCGGCCCGAGTCGTTGCCGCGGCGTGTGTTCTTGGCGGCGGCTTTCAGGAACGCCAGATCGTCCTCGAGGATGTTCTCGATCCCGAGGAAGACGTAGCGGAAGCCGGCCCGGCGCATCAGCGGCGCCAGCGTCGCGCCGTGCTGGGCAATCGACGCGGTCATGGCCTGCACGAGATAGTGGATGTCGTCGAGTCCGGCATCGACAATCGCCTGGCACAATGCCTCGAAGCGCGGCACGTCGATCGTGATGTTGTCGTCGACGATGAAGATCGCGCGGGCGCCGCGATCGCGTGCGTCGCGGATGTCGGCAATGACGCGCTCGATCGGCAGGCGATGGAAGTTGCGACCGCGCATCTCGATGATCGAACAGAAGCTGCAGTCGAACGTGCAGCCGCGCGAGGTCTCGATGACGTCGATGGGACGGCCCATATAGGTGTAGCCCGAGAGCACGCGGCCGTCGCGGCGCGGCGGCTTGATCTCGCCGCGCTCGAGCGTCGTCACCGATCGCGGCAGGTTGCGCTGCATGCCCTGTGATGTCCGGAACCAGAGGCCGTCGACACTCGTCAGCGGCCGCCTTTCGTCGAGCGCTCGCACCAGTTCCCGGAACGTGATGTCGCCTTCACCGCGGACGATGAAGTCGACGCCCAGTGCGGGATGCATCCATGCGTCTGGCGCGAGCGACGGATCGTAGCCGCCGACCACGATCTTCGCCTCAGGGTTGAGCGACTTGACGAGCGAGATAATCCGGCGCGCGGTGCCGCGTTGGAAGGTCATCACCGAGAGCCCGACCAGCTCGGGCCGTAGTTGGCGCATCAGCCGCGTCACCGTCGGCTGTACCGTCGACTGCGCGAGGATCAGGTCGGCGATGGCCACCTGGTGATGGGCGTCGACGTTGCCGGCGAGCGACGTCAGGGCGCCATTCGGCATCCGAATCGCGAGCGTCGGCGTGTGCTCGAACGAATCCGGCATCGACATCAGCAAAATCTGCACGGTCGGATTATGACTCCTGCGCGGCTCCTGGGGTCAGGCTCGGTCCTGACCCAGTCCTGTCCCCGTCCTGTCCCGATCCTGACCCTGTCCTGTCCCCGGCCTGACCCCGAACTCGGCTATTGCGCTTCGCCGCAGAATGGGCACTTCGCCGTTCGGGCCTGCAGCGGCTTGCGACAATGCCAGCAGAAGCTGCCTTGTGGCGTTTCGCGTGCCTTGAGGCGTGACTGTATTTCCGAGACGTGGTCTTCCGCCGTCGCGACGCCCACGCCCCGGGCACGGCGCATCGGCCGGACCGGAGCGTCACGAAACGCGAGGATGTCGTTGAGGACGTCGGCAGCGCGCTGATAGCGCGCCATCGGCTCGGGCGCGAGCGCACGCAGGACGATGTCGTTGATCGCTTTCGGGATCTTGGGATTCTTCAGACGCGGCGCCGTCACCAGCTCGCCGCGCGCGAGTCGGGCCAGATCCGCCGGCGCCGGCGTGTCGTACGGCAGCGAGCCAGTCAACATCTGATACATCGTCACGCCGACGGAGTAGACGTCGCTCGCGAACACCGCCTTGCCGTGGAACTGCTCCGGCGCCATGTAGGGCGGACTGCCGATGACCGTCGTTCCATGCGCGGCGATCTCGAGGAAGCGCGACGTCCCGAAGTCGGTCACTTTCACGATGCCCGACTCGGAGACGAGCATGTTGCCGGGCCGCAGGTCGCGGTGCAGGATGCCAGCGCGGTGCGCATGATCGACCGCATTGCAGATCTGGCAGCTGAAGTCGAGCGCACGCGTCAGCTCGAGTGCGCCGTCGCGCATGATGATGTACTCCAGCGTCTCGCCGTGCACGTACTCCATGACGATGAAGAAGACGTCGTCCTGTTTCTCGGCGGTGAGCACCGTCACGATGTTCGGGTGACTCATCGACGCGAGGAGACGCGGCTCCTTCAGCATCTCGCTGAAGTCGAGGTTCTGCTTGTGAGGAACTTTGAGCGCGACTTTCTTGTCGATCCAGGTGTCTTCGGCAAGGTAAACCGTACCGAAGCCGCCGCTGCCAAGCGAAGACAGAATGCGGTACTTTCCGATAACCTGACCGCGTAAGAACATGAAGGGTGCTGCGAGTATAACAGGCTACTCGCAGCGCAGCGCGGCCATCGGATCGATCGACGTCGCTCGGCGTGCAGGCATGACGCACGCGACGACGGCCACGAGAGCCAGCACGGCCGGTGCAGCGATGAAGGTGATCGGATCGAGCGGTGTGATGCCGAAGAGCATCGCCTGGAGATAGCGGGTGAGTGACACCGCCGCGGCGAGACCGATCACCAGGCCGGCAACGGTTGCGAGCGCCGTCTGACGGAGCGCGAGGGTGATCACGTCGCGGCCCTGCGCACCGAGCGCCATGCGTATGCCAATCTCGGTCTGTCGACGTACCACCGTCGATGAAGCAATGCCAAAGAGGCCGACGGCGGCGAGCAGGAGTGCGAGCACGCCGAAGAACGTCGAGAGCCACGCAATCAATCGCTCCTGATGACGCGCCGCGTCGATCTGATCCTGCAACGGGCGGAACGTGAACGAGAGGCGCCGGTCGATCGTCAGCAGTTGCGCCGCCACCGCGCGTGTCAGCAGGATGGGCGAACCCGACTTCGCCCGTATGCTCAGGCTGACCTGGTCTGGTTCGGGAAAGGGCATCGTCCACTGAGACATCGGCAAGTACACCGAAGGAAAGGCGTCCTGCCGAAGCGATTGTTCGACGACGTTCCCGACGACGCCGACGATCGTCCGCGACTCCCTGGCGCGTCCAGGAGGGCCCATGACATCGACGATCGTGCCGCCGACGGCCTGACGGCCGGAGAAGAACGCTCGCGCAAACGCCTCGTTGGCGACGGCGACGAGCGGGGCCTGGCGCGTGTCGTGTGCCTCAATCAGGCGGCCGGCCCGGACGGAGAGTCCATAGGCGCGGAACCAGCCCGGCGTGACGTAATTCACGATGGTGTCCCAGTCACGTTCGTTGCGCATGCGTTCGGTCTCGCCGCGAACCGTGTAACCGGTGACGAGCGTGACGCCATGATTCGCCGGTGTGTTGATCGAGACGCCAGCGTGCTCGACGCCTGGCAGCTCGGCGACGGATGACGCGAGTTGCTGATACAGCGCAGTTCGGGCGCCAGCGGCCGATGGCGCGCGGCTGGCGTTGATCTCCACGACGAGGACGCGCTCGCTGTCGAATCCCAGCGGAACGGCGACCAGCCGGTCGAACGTCCGGATGAACAGCCCGGCAGTGACGACCAGGAGCAGCGACAGCGCCACCTGTGTGGCGACGAGACCGCCGCGCGCGGAGATCCGTCGGGAGCGCCCGTGGAGCGACGGCGCCATGTCCTTGAGGTCGGTGACCGGTGTGACGCGAGATGCCCCGAACGCGGGAGAGAGCCCGAAGAGCAGCGCCGTCGCCATCGTCATCAGCACGGTGAACGAGACGACTCGCCAATCGAGGGAGATGTCGAGGGTGACGCGGTCAAACCACGTTGACATCTGCGCGACGAGGAGATCGCTGGCCCACACGGCCACCAGCAGGCCAAGGATTGCGCCGGCTGCCGCGAGCAGCACGCTCTCGACGAACAGCTGCTGAATGAGGCGATACCGCGGCGCACCCAGCGCCAGACGCAGGCTCAGCTCGCGTCGCCGGACCGCTCCGCGTGCCATCAGTAAATTGGCGATGTTGGCACACGCGATCAGCAGAACGAGCGACGCGATGACGAGCACAGTGACGACCGCCCGCGAGTACTGCCGGCGCAGTTCCGACGTGCCGGCCGCGGCGGGCACGAGCACGAATGCGTCTTTGAGCTGACTATCCTGGTTCTCGCCCCAGATCGACTTCGGCGGCATCGCCGCCTCGATGATCTGGCGTTGCTGGCTTCGCATGACCGACATGGCCGACGCCGCGGACTGACCCGGCGCCAGCCGGAGAACGACAGCGACGTACGACCGGCCGGCAGGTGTGCCCCATTGATCGTCGTTCAGGATCAGCGGCGCCGATCCGATTGGCAGCGCGATGTCGAATGCCCGCCCGACTTCGGGTCCGAGGAACGCCGGGGGCGCCACACCCACGATCGTGACCGGGACGCGGTGCACGAGAATCGACCGGCCCACGACATCGCCGTCGCCGCCGAATCGGCGCTGCCAGAGACCGTAGCTGATGACGGCGACGCGGCTCTCCGCTCGTCCCAGACGATCCTCATCGGCAGTGAATGCCCGGCCGAGGACCGGCATTACGCCAAGCTCCTGAAAGAAGTTGCCGCTGACGAAGAGACCGTCGACAGGATCCGCCTCTCCCTCGCTCGCGAGGTCGAGGCGCTCGGAAAACACCGACCACGCCGCCGCGCGCCCGAGCGATGAGCTCCGTTTGGCGATCTGCTCCCACACCGGAACAGTCCAGCCAGCGGCATAGTCACCCGCGATGGCCCGCTCGCTCGAGACGAGGACGAGCTGCTCTGGCGCGGCAACCGGCAGCGCGCGAAGCATGAGTCCGTTGACGATGCTGAAGATGGCGGTGTTGGCGCCGATCGCCAACGCCAACGTGAGGAGAGCGACGAGCGTGAAGCCTGGCGCGTTGCGCAGGGTGCGAATTGCGTAGCGCGCGTCCTGCCAGACGTCTTCGACACGCGCCTCCCAACCGGCTTCATGGACCTGTTGCTTGACGGCAGTGGCGCTCCCGATCTCGATGCGTGCGGCGCGCATCGCGGCCTCCCGGCTGGAGCCGGCGTGCATGTGGCGTTCGATCGCCGCGTCGAGATACGCGCGCAGCTCCGCGTCCAGGTCGTGTTCGACGTGATCTCGCCGCAGCAGCGTTCGCAGGCCGGCAAGGACGCGACGGGCGACGCGGCGCATCAGGCCTCTCCGAGCGTGGCGCGCATGATGCGCGTGATCGCGGCCGTCTGGGCTTCCCACTCGCGCGTGGCCTCGGTGAGCCGCCGGCGTCCGGCAGCGGTGAGCGCGTAGTACTTGGCGCGGCGATTGTTTTCGGTGTCGCGCCACTCGGCCTTGATCAGGCCGTCGCGTTCGAGACGGCGGAAAGCGGGGAAGAGCGAACCGGCGTTGACCTGGAACGCTCCCTTGCTGATCTGCTCGAGGCGCATGCCAATGCCGTATCCGTGCATCGGCTCGAGCGCCAGCGTTTTCAGGATCAGCATGTCGAGCGTGCCCTGCACGAGCGCGCTGGTCTTGTCGGCTGGAGCCATCAGGTGTCTCTCATCTAGCCGATCTAGATGAGAGCACCTGGTTGTCTAGATTGTCAAGATGAGCGACCGCGGCCGGGCCGTCAGGGCCGGGCGTACTGATCGATGATGCGCCCGATCGCGCGCCGGCACACGCGGCAGAAGCCGACCGGGTCGCGTGTGAACATGATGCAGTCGGCTTCGGGCCGGTAGAGGCCCTTGGCTTCGTAGCCGGCGCCTTCGAACGCGCCGACCTTGCCCGAGTACTTCATCGACGACAGGAACTTCGAGTCCCACGCGAGCTGCTCGCGGAAGAGCGCGTCGATCTCGGACTCCGGCACCTTCTTGGCCAGCAGCGCTCGCCGCTTCGCCTGCGTCTCACGACTGTGCGTTTCGTACTCGGTCTTCTCCCATGGCGTCGGGATCGGCGTGCCCGGCTCGACCAGATCGCGCCATTTCAGCCGGCTCGGATCCTTGAGGGCCGTGATGTTCGGCTCCCACGGCTCGGGCAGCTCCGAGGCCCCGGTCTCATACGCGACATCGGAGGTGTAGTACTCGTCGGCGAGGGCGGCGAAGTGATGGCCGAATTCGTGGACGAACACGTACTCGGCAAACCCGGTGTCCACGGACGTCGTCGCCTGGTCGTTGAAGATACCGCCACCGCCATACTGCTGCTCGTTGGCCAGGATCTCGATGAACTCGTAGGGAGCGGATGCGGCAGCATCGCGGAACGCGCGGTTGTCGAGCGTGAGCAGATAGCGCTCGGAGTCGAAGATGTTGTACTCGGCCGAGATCGGCGTGCGGCGGAAGGATCCGACGTGCGGCCGGTTCACGCCCGGCTGCGCCGACGGCAGCTCGAGCCCGCGCACGTTGAAGTCGCTCTTCCGGCTCTTGAACGGTTCGACCGCGAACAGCGCGTCCACCAGCCGCTTCGCATCGGCGCGGAACTTCGACATCTGTGCCGCGGTGTATCCCTCGCTGATGAGGAGGATGTCCACCTTCTGTGCCGGAGAACCGCTTTCGAGCAGCGTCCAGACATTCCCGGCTTTGGGTGGGTCGGCGCGGTTGACGAACCGCGAGTCGGGATCGATGACGGTGGACCACAGCTCGTGGAAGCTGTTCTCGCGATCGCGTTTCTTCAACACGACCTGCACCGGTGCCTTCGGCCACGGAAAGCGCAACGACTCGCCGAACGTGCGGTGCAGCAGCTTGTATTCCGCGGTCGTCTCCCATTCGCCGTAGATGGACGCGAACCCGCGTGAGTAGATCGGCCGGTTCGTCTCGCGGTCGATGACTTCGAACAGATACTTGCCCAGGTTCAGGTCGTCCACGAGGCGTGTGCGGCTGCCGGGCCACGGACCGTCGGAGACGATGCGATCGAGCGCGACGATCTCCTGGCCCATGCCGCCCGAGTGGAAGTAGTCCACTCGCATCGTGCTGCCGGTGAACATCGCGTCAAACGCGGTGGCCTGCTGCGTCGAGGGAGCCGCGGCGCCGGCCAGGAGTGCACACGTGAGACCCGCAACGAACAGGGCACTTCGCATGCCCGCATTGTAGCTAGGCTCGGCGGCGTGACAGCGCGATCAGTACCACGCCGCTGGCGATAGCGGCGATGCCGAAGACCGGAGGCAGCGGAATGGTGTCCTTGTCCTCAGTCTGGATTTCGACGGGTCCGAGATCGACGGCCTTCTCGGTTCGTGTCACCGTAATCGCCGGCCAGATGAGCGCGGCAAGACCGCCGAGCAGCAGCACGATGCCAAGTATCGCGAGTCCTTTCATCACTCACCTCATCGTAGGAGGGAGCATCATCTGTGCCGCGTCTCGCTCTGCCATGGCGAAGTCCTAAGAGGAAACCCTTAGGACGAGCACGGTAGCGTTCTACACAACAGCGTTCACGGAGTTCCGCAGAAGCTCGTCGGTGGGGGCCGCAATCGCCCCTCAACGCTGGCATACAAGGTGCTTCGTGCTCTTTACGGTTGCGGCCGCGTGGTCGGCGGCCATCGTCACGCCGCACGCTGGTGTGCGGGCGCGGACGCTCGGTGTCTCTCGGCCATTGCGAGAAGAGCCATGTTGTGGACGCTCTTTGTCGTTCTGTTGGTCCTGTGGTTCCTGGGTGTCGTCAGCTCATACACCCTAGGCGGGTTCATCCATCTATTGCTGGTACTCGCGTTGATCGCAGTCGTCCTGCAGCTGATTCAGGGCAGACGCGTGGTGTGAGAGATCAAAGTTTTAGCGAATGCGTTCAAGGAGGGTGACCCATGCATCTCGAGCAGTATGAGCCGCAGGCGTCGTGGAGAAGTTCGATCTGGATGTTCGTCGCTGGGACAGCAGTCGGCGCCGTCGCTGCGCTGATGATGGCTCCGGCGAGCGGACGTGAATCGCGGGAATACATCCGCCGGCAGGGGCGGAGGATGGCCGATGACGTCGGCGCCCGGGCGGACCGGGTGGCGACGGCGGTGAACGCGCAGGCTGACAAGGTGGCGTCGGCCATGAAGTGGGGTCAGGAACAGGCCTCGTCGGCCATCAACGCCGGGGTGGATCAGGCGAAGGCGGCGTTCAACGCAGCCAAGTCGTTCCGCGACAGCGAGACGACAAGCGCGCCCATGAGTTCGAGCCCGGGTGCAACCAGCGCTCGCCCGACTCCGACGCGCTCGACGACGTCGCTGTCGTAGGTGGTAGCTGGTAGTTGGTGGGTGGTAGCACGAACTGGAACTGCTGCGAGCTACTGGCTACCGGCCACAACCTATAATCCCCGTGCGTGTCCCTCGCGCGCTTCTTCGCGCCGGCGGCAGGTGTCACCGGCGATCGAATTCTCCTCCCAGTCGATGAAGCCGAACACCTGACGCGCGTGCTTCGACTCTCGGCCGGCGACCGTGTCCGTGTCTTCAACGGGCGTGGTGCCGAGTTCGAGGCCGTCGTGGACACCGCGGACCGGAGTGGTGTGTACCTGCACATCGGCGCCCCCTGTGCGCCCGCGCCCGAACCGCGCGTCGCGATCACGCTCGCGCAGGCCGTGCTCAAGGGCGACAAGATGGATGGAGTCGTCCGCGACGCGGTAATGGTGGGCGTGGCGGCGATTCAGCCGATCATCACTGCTCGTACCGAGATATCTCTCGGTGCGTTGACGCGTGGCCGGCGGCGCGACCGATGGGAGCGCATCGCCGTGTCGTCCGCGAAGCAATGCGGCCGGGCAGTTGTCCCACTGATTCTCGAACCCCAGCTCTTTCCTCCGGCGGAAACCCCCGGCCTGCGGCTCCCGTCGCCGGTGGTCGTGCTCGTCGAGCCAGGTGTGGCGTCGGGTATGTCACTCGGGAGTCTCGATGTAGTGAAACCCGACACAGCGACGCTGATGGTCGGTCCTGAAGGCGGATGGACCGCAGATGAAGTGCACGCAGCGTCTGCCCTGGGCGCGCTCATCACGCTCGGCCAGCGCACGCTGCGCGCCGACGCGATGGCACTTGTCGCGCTCTCTGTGCTCTTCGCTCGCTGGGGAGAGTTCTGACGCGCGGTCAGCTCAACGCTTCCGACAGATTCAAGGTCGTCGTGTCCGACGTCACGACGTCGAACGTCGGCGTGCGCGTGCGGAGTATGTGCGCTCTCCAGATGCGGATGACGACGACGAACACCATGATCGCCGCCAGTTGCGTCATCGCTGTCGTCCACGACTGCAGCCCGCGCAGCTGGATCTCGGGGACGATGAACTGATACATGAGCAGGGCCGTGACGTAGAAGGCGGCTCTCGACTTCAGCGTGTCGGTCGCCGGTTCGTGTGCACTCGCAAACGGAATCTTCGTCCAGTTGCTCAGTGCGAGCTCGGTCAGCAGCATACCGACCGCGAGAACGAAGAGCGTCGCGAGCATCGCGGTGGCGGTTGGCCACCATGCAAGCGTGAGGAGCAGCCAGACGATCGCGATCGGGACGACACCGAGCATCAGAATCAGCCATCGGCTGGCCCGTACTGAATCGCGCACGGTCGGCTGCACGAGACGGAACACCCAGTTCGCGTCGAGCTCCGTGGGAATCGTAAACGCCGCGCGCAGTCCAAACACCGCGAAGAACACCAGGACGAGCGGCAGCGCGAGCGTGTAGCTGCGCGGTTCGTCGAGCACCAGGTTGCCGCGAAGCTTCAGAATCGGCGGAATGAGTTTCAGGACGCCCAGCGCGATTGCCATCCCGAGATA
>Ga0075421_100009542_pt1 | contig 11963 bp, 7 predicted proteins | sample SoiMetdeltSBSDD5_FD_75292 | JGI IMG/M metagenome (GOLD analysis project Ga0075421, IMG submission 75292) | Bulk soil microbial communities from a Populus tree surrounding site in Tennessee, USA - Soil MetaG P. deltoides SBSDD5 | ecosystem: Environmental > Terrestrial > Soil > Tree plantation...
TCGACGCCGGCTTCGCCATACGCCGCGCGAAGCTTGCCGTAGGTGACCCATTGCTGCTGCGGCAGGTAGCTCGTGAACGTCCATGCCGCGCTGGCCTTGGGGAACCAGGCGCGCTGGTTGTCCTCGCCGAACGTCGAGGAGCCGTCGTTGCGGATGGCGCCGGTGAGGAACAGCTGGTTCGCGATGTCGATCGTGGCCTGACCGAAGTACGACTCGTTGTGGATGTTGGTCTGGATGTCGATCGGCAGGTCGCGGTTCACCGTGTTCGCCAGCCGATACGGCTGCGGCGCCACGAGGCCCCGACCGACCACCGAGAACTGCCGGTTGTTCCGGACGTTCAGGTTCTGGCCTAACGTCACCGTGCCCGCCAGCTTGTCGTTGGCGCGCCAATCCGCCGTGCCGGTCAGGTTGTGGTCAAGCGAGAAGTTGACGATGGTCCCTTCGGTGACGCGGCCGCCGGCGGTCGGGCCGGTCCCGTCGAGCGGGGCGCCCTCGAGTCGCTCGTCGTTCGAGTAGTCGGCGCCTAACGTGTAGTTGAACCGGAGCCACGAGAGGGCCGAGTAGTCGAGACCGAGGTTGCCGAACACCCGACCGACCGTGGACGCGTTCTGCGGAACGTTGAGCTCGAACAGCGGGTTGCTGAAGCCACGATCGGCGGCCTCGTCACCTGGCTGTGGCTCCGGGAACCGATACGACCGGTGCTGACCCGTTGCCGGATCGAGATACGGTTTGTTGTTGAAGTTGGGTGGCGTTCGCAGGAGCCCGAGCAACAGTCCGTTCGTGTTGTTGCCGCGCTGCGTGAACTGCCCGCGCGTGTCGGCGTACGCGCCGTTGATGCGCAGCTCGAGGCGATCCGTCAGCCGCTGCGAGCCGTTGATGCGTGCGCTCGCGCGCTGGAACTCGTTGTTCGGGCCGACGAACGGACCGTTGTCCTTGAGGAAGGACGCGGAGCCGTAGAAGGTCGTGCGCTCAGTGCCGCCCGACACCGTGAGCGTGTTGTCGAACATGTTGCCGGTGTCGAAGGCTTCGGTGGCGTGGTCGTACGTCGGCCCGCTGACGGGCGCTCCCCAGCTCCTGAAGCACTGGCCGTTGCCCGGCGTGCACGTCGACGTGGGATTCGCGCCGTTGATACCCTGTCCGAAACTCCGCTGCAGCGGATAGTCCTTCGACACCTTGTCGAAGGTGACCGCGCTCTGGAAGCCGTACTTGGCGGTGCCTGCCTTGCCCTTCTTCGTCGTGATCAGCACGACACCCTGCCCTGCCCGCGCACCGTAGATGGCACCGGCCGCGGGCCCCTTCAGGATCTCGATGCTTTCGATGTCGGCGGGGTTGAGGTCGATCGCGCGGTTCATCTGCGCAGTCCCCTCGATCTCACCGGCCGTCAGGCCGTCCGTGGGATTGAAGTTGGTCGTGGAGTAGCTCGAGTTGTCGATCGGGACGCCGTCCACGACGAACAGCGGCTGCGTGCTGCCGAGGATCGTGCGCGCCCCACGCATCCGGATGTACGATGACGCGCCTGGCTCGCCCGATGACTCCGTCACTTCGACGTTAGGCGCCTTCGCCGCCAGCGCCTGGACGACGTTCGGCTCGTTCGACTTCCGGATCTGCTCGGCCTCCACGACGTTACGCACGCTGCCGAGCTTCTCCGTCTGTGTCTCGGTCCCGGCGCCGGTCACGACCACCTCGCCGAGTCGCAGCGGATTCGTCGCCAGAACGAAGTCGTGGCTGATGTTGCCCGGCGAGAGGACAACCTGCGCCGTGTCGGCCCGAAAACCGATGAGTCGTGCCGAGAGGCGGACGCGCTGCCCATTCACGCGCGCCGCCGGGATAATCATGGAGTAGCGGCCGTCGTTACCCGTCTGGGTGCCGATGCCGAGGGATTCTATGAACACGGTCGCTGCGGGGAGCGCGACCCCGGCGTCGCTCGTGACGCGGCCGGTAATCGTGGCCTGCTGTTGCGCCGCAGCGCTGGCCGTGACGAGCACCAGGCTCGTGGCGGCCGTGAACAGCGTTCGGTTCATATGGATCTCCTGATCGTTTTTTCGCCGATCCACGAGCGCGGCGGGGCCGCGGTGGACATAAGGTCCGACCTGAGTGGTTGGCCCTCCTTGCGTTGATGTGGAAAACGAACCCCTGAGCGTGACGCGTTAGGCGTCCACCATTGCCCACGGGCGCGGGGCGGGTGCCGCGTCCTCGCGACTGTCCGCGTACGGAGCGGTTACCGGGAGACCGAGCTGCTCTCGCCACACGAGCCAGAGGTGTGCGAGGAACAGCTTCTCGGTCATACGCAGCGCCGTGAGATGGCGCCGCCTCGGGATCCAGTCGGGCTTCGCCGTGTCGAGACGTGCTCGCTGGTCGTTGTAGTACCGCCGGTACGTGTCGCCCTGCCGGACGAAGGACGTGCCGATGAGGTAGCAGAGCTTCTTCGCTTCGCGATCATACGGGGCGTTCTCTCCGCGCGACGGGCGTGGCTGTGCGACGCGCTTGGTGCCCTCGCCGACCAATGCGAGCGCGCCGGCGCACGGCCGACCGGAGCCCGGAACGCGATGATCCGACCGAAGGTGTCGCCCCTCAGGCAGCGAGAGCTCGTAACCGCAGTCGTCGCAGCGATAGAGCTGCGCAGCGACGGTCGCGAGCCCGCAGTAGGACCAAAACGACGACGGCGTCGGCGCGCGGTCGATTTCGAGCCGCGCGAGCAGACGGGCCGAAAGCGACGGACCGATGCCGCGAACGCGCTCGAGCCACGGCCACGCGGGGTGCCGCGCGATCCGCTCGGTGAGCAGTCGCAGGAGGTCGCGCTCTTCGTTCCACTGACTCCGATACACGTCCCCGAGTGCCGGAACCGGCCCTGACGCCACGCCAGCGCGAATGCGCGCGAGCAGTGCCTCGCTCTTCGCCGCTTCGCCGTGCCGATTCCTGCCCTGTCCCGAGCTAAGCGAGGGATCGCCCGATTCCCTATTCCCGATGCGTGTGCGAATCTGCTCACCGGTCCTGAGTCGCTGCGCCTGCGCCGACTCGAACGCGGCGGCGATCCATCGGAGGTCCTGCGTCTCCCGCAGGACGCGCGACGCGCTCGCGTCGCGCTCGCGCTCATTGGAAAAGGAGGGGGAGGCCACCTGAATCACGGACGGATCTCGACTGAGGTCGGTAGCTGGGTGCCGTGATCGGAACGTAGACCTGTGACAGCACGACCGCGCGCACGCTGTGACGAGTCGCATCCACGGTTACGCGAGCCGCTCGTAGACGACGAGAGCCGAACGTGGCAGGGTGACGGTTCGGCCCAGCCACCGTTCCTCCACCGCAGGATGATGCAAAAGCCCGGGACCTTGGCTCCGGGCTGTACAGTGAACGTTAGGCTTCTGTCGCCGTGCGGCGCCTAACTACGCAGGATCGCTACGCACGATCATTCGCTGCGCGGATGAGGCTGCGTGGCCGCCGCGAGCAGCTCGCGCTGCGTTCCAGCGTTGCGAAGCAGCTCCATGGCGCGTTTCAGCTGCGTATCGTACGACACCGTGCGACGGAACGCGGACGAGTCTCCGAACGCCATGGCCGCGACTCGACGCTCGAGGTCCCGATCCACTAGCTCCTCGGCCGCGTCGAACTCAGGCCTGCTGACCTGCACGCCCACCCGCGTGAGGCGCGCGTAGACGGAATCGCGCCAGGCCTGCCCGACCGTGAACGACGGTTGCACGCTGGCTTTCTGCTCCAGCGCCGTCCGATAGAGCACGAGGTAGCTCTCCTGCGACTTGGGCGCGAGCGCCTTGAGGAACGTCTGCTGCGCGTCGGTGATCGTATCTGCGGGAACGATGACGTCAGGCGTTATGCCGCCCCCGCCGTACACGAGCCGGCCACCGTCCGACTTGAACGCCGGGCGGGCTTTTCGAACCGAGTCGGTCTCGAGCGAGTCAGGGACGACCTCGACCAGCCGTCCATCGTCGAGCAGTTTGCGCTCCCGCTGGATAGACCGACCGCTCGGGGTGTACCACTTGCCGGTCGTCATCTTCAATCCCCATCCACCCTCGAGCGTGAACAGCGACTGCACGAGGCCCTTGCCGAACGATGTCGTGCCGATGATCACGCCGCGGTCGTGGTCCTGCAGCGCACCGGCGACGATCTCGGATGCGGACGCGGTGTATCCGTCGGTCAGGACGACGAGTGGTGCCTCCGGCACGATCGGCTGATCGACGGCGCGGCTCACCACAGGCGCCGAGGATCGCGACCGCACGGTCACGATATCCTGGCCGCGCTTGAGAAAGAGGTTCGCCATGCGCAGCGATTCATCGAAGTCGCCGCCGCCGTTGCCGCGGAGGTCGAGGATGAACGAACGAGCGCCCTCACCAGCGAGCTGGCGCAGCGCCGTCTCCACTTCTTCGCCCGACGTCTCGTTGAACTTCTGCACGGGGATGTAGCCCGTGCGGTCATCGAGCATCACGGCGAACGGAACGGCCGGGATGTGTACGATAGCCCGCGTGAACGAGCCCTCGATCGGTTGAGCAACGCCGCCGCGCGCGAAGGTGACGCGGACCGTCGATCCGGGCGTTCCCGTTAGGCGGCCCGAAACGCCTTCGAGCTTGAGACCGGTCGTGCTCACGCCGTTCACGGACACGATGCGGTCGCCGAGCTGCACCCCGCCCGCCTCGGCCGGGGTGTGCGGGTACACCTTCGCGACCGTGAACGTGCCCTGCTGATCCTCGATCAGCATGCCCACGCCGCCGTACGAGTTGCCGAGGGCGTTGCGCGAGAAGCTGGAGAGCTCCTGTGGCGAGTAGAGGTCGGCGTAGGGGTCGTTCAGGTTGCGCACCAGGCCGCGGGCCGCCCTCTCGTACATCGCGTCGGGCGTCACCGAGTCGACAGCGTCGGCCGCAATCCGCGCAAACACCTGGGCAAAGAGGCGGGCCGCGTCGGTCGTTTCACGACGCTGCAGCATGAAACCACCGGCTGCTACCGGCAGCGCGACGACAGCGGTGGTAACCAACGCGATCCTCGAACGCTTCATTCGTCGCCTCCTCGGGCGATCGTGTGACTATCGACGGTACCGTCCAGCGGCGACCTCCTGGTGGCCGCTGTTTCCGTCCGCCATCGCCTTCCCGTCTCGCGCCTGCCCCGTTCGGGCTGCCATGTCCGCACGAACAAAGCCGTCGCGACCCGGAGTCCGGACGACGAGTTGACGCGGGGAAAGGGCCGCCGAACGTCGAACTGAAGCCCGGATGCAACATCCAATGTCGCGACGGCGCATCCGATCGAGCCGCCCCGTTTGTGCGGTGCGAGTCACCAACCGACTGTGATGTGCCGGGCGTGGAGCATCGCACCGCGGGCAGGGTCACCGGTGGCGAAAGCTATGAACGCGCGTCGCATTCTGATTCGGAGTCGGGACGACAGGATGTTTTTCGGGGACGGACAACAGACCACCCGTGATATGTCGTGCCTCCGTGAGCTGCTGGCTGGTGGCCGAGTGCTGCGGGCTACTGCCGCGGGCTAGGAACCTGGTTGTCATCCCGAGCCGTCAGGCGAGGGATCCTCAGGGTCCCGATAGCTAGGGCTCACGGTCGGGACGATGAGGATCCCTCGCTTCGCTCGGGATGACATGCCTTCTTCTGGTCGCCCGTCGCCCGTCGCCCGTCCCCCGTTCGTCCGTCGCCCGTCCCCTGCCGCCAGCCGCCGGCCGCCAGTCTCCCGCCTACCTCGCTGCTCGCCTCGTGCGTAGCGCCGAACGGCTCGTCCCAGACCACTTGGTCCGGGGCGAGACGATCTCCTATCTAGCGTGCGCGACGTGCGAAATCGCTCGCCGCGGTCTCGCGACAGGAGAATTGTTATGCGCTCCGCGTATCCGGCAGTGTTCCTTTGCGCACTCGCGTGCGCTAGCGGGCCGTCGTCCTCGCGGCTCTCCACCACGGGCACGCAGTCCCTCGCCCCGGCATTCGCCTCGTCCTCCGGTGCTCGGCGCGGCGTCATACTCACCGGGTCGTTCACCACAGAGTATTTCAGTGGCGAAACCCTGTTCGACGTGCTCCGGCTTCGGGCACCACTGTATCTCCGGCCCCGGCCGATTCCCGGCCAGGAGTTCACCGGTGGCGGCGATGCCGTCGCGGTGTACATCGACAACAACTTTGCCGGCGGGTATGAGGCCTTGCAGTCGCTCCCGGCCTACGTCGTCTTCTCCGTCGACCGGATCTCCGCCACCGAAGCGGCCATGAAGTACGGGCCCAAGCACTCCAACGGCGCTATCCTCGTGACGCTCGTGCGTCGCTGACCGGTCGCGCTGCCGCGGACGCCGAGCACGAAAGACGAAACCGCCCCGCGAGCCGAAAAAGGCGCGCGGGGCGGTTCGACGTTAGGCCGTCACGGAATCCGGTGCATCCGCGCCTGTAGCTGCTCGCGGTACGTTCGACTCAGCTTGAGCTGCCGTCCATCGCGCAGGATCACGACGTAGTCTCCCGCAAACCACGGCTGGAGCTCCTTGATCCGGTCGAGGTTCACGATGACTGCCCGGTGGATACGGGCGAACATCTGCGGGTTGAGCGAAGACTCGACCCCGTTCATCGTCTCGCGGATGAGATGGGAGGTCTTTCCGACGTGCACCCGCACGTAGTTCCCCGACGCCTCGAACCAGTCCACGTCAGCCACCTTCAAGAAGAACACGCGGCCATCGCTCTTGACCATCAATCGGTCGAGATAGCCGTTCTTCGGCGCCGCATGCGTGCCGGACGCCCCGAGCAGCGCCTGCGCGGCCGAGCTGACGTCGACCTTGTCGTCCTGCAGTACCTGCTCCAGCAGCGTCTTGAGGCGTCGGCCGGCCTGCGCCGTCGTCACGCGGTCGATGTGCTCGCGCGCCCGCTGGAAGGCGCTCTTGAACCGTTCGGCATCGAACGGTTTGAGCAGATAATCCAGCGCGTTCACCTCGAACGCCTTGAGCGCGTACTCGTCGTACGCCGTCACGAAAATGACCGCCGGCATCTGATCGGCGCCTAACGCCTGAACGACGCCGAAGCCGTCCACATCCGGCATCTGCACGTCGAGGAAGACGAGATCCGGGTTGTGCTGGCGAATCGCTTCGATCGCCTCGCGTCCATTGGACGCCTCGCCGATGACCTCGACGTTGCTCTCGGCGCGCAGGAAGCGGCGGATCCGCCGCCGGGCGATGGGTTCGTCGTCCGTCACTAACACACGAATGGACATGAGCGTCACCTCCCTACGCGGGTTGCGCGGACAGCAGCGCGGGCGCGGAATCCCGCGATGCCTCCGCATCGCGATCGGCCAGGAGGACGATCGCCGTCATCGAATCCGGGAAGTACAACGACACCTTTCGGTCGCGCTCGGCCAACGTCGCCTTCTCGACCGCCTCCGCCCATCCGCCCGGACGGCCCGCTTCCGCGGCGTCACCGTCCGACGTTGCGGCGTGCACGCGAACTCTCGTCGCGCCGCCAACGAGCCGCTCAGACTCCACCGTCACGCCTACCGATTCCGGCGCCACGACTCCGCCGGATCCCATCAACAGATCGTCGATCAACGTCCGCAACAGCCGGTTCGGCAGCTGCACCGAAAGCGTCTCCGGCGCGACGTGCAGCGTGAGCGACGTACCCGGGCGGACGCCCAGGTCGTGGACGTCGACGTACGCCCGCACGAGCTCCAGCTCCCGCCGCAGCGAGGTCTCGCGCTCGCCGGCCGCGTCCAGCGTCAGGCGAAGCACGTCCGCCAGGCGGGCGATCAACCGCTCCGTGCGATTCACGTCCTCGTGCACGAGCCGGGCAAGCAGCTCGATCGTCCCGAGCAGGAACTGTGGACGGAGCTGGACGCACAGCGTCTGGTATCGAGACCGGGCGATCGCCGCTTCCAGCCGCGTCGCCGCAAGATCGCGTTCGCGGTACCACGCATAGAAGTCACGGCCGTGCGACCAGGCGAGCAGCGCGAAGTAGATGAAGACGTTGCCCGAAATCTGGTTGAAGCTGAGCGACGAGAAGAGCGGGAAATCGCCCATGAGCCCCGAAGAGCGCACGATCGCCACGTGCGCCGTCGCAACGCCAACCGCGAGCACCGCGTGGATCGCGATCCGCGAGGTCCAGTTCCGGCGGCCAATGCGCAGCAGCCGAGCAAGCCACAATACGAGCGGCGTGAACAGCGCCCACGCGGCCGCTGATACCAGGTGCGTGAGGATGTACTGGATTTTCTCCCCTTCCTCGGGAAGCCCGCGCGCGACCGCGAAGTAATACACCTGGAGGGACCAGAGGATCGCGCTGAGTGCCCACACGCCGACAATCGCGAGCCAGCCACGCGCCGACAGTGGAGGCGACTCGCGGCCCGGCTTCACGGATTGGCTCTCGCCTAACGCCGAATCCGGAACGGGCTCACTTGCGCGCTCGGCCCGCTCGGTCACCGACGCCGTTCGTGCGAGCGAAGGGGGACCGTCGCCGAAGACCTCGCTCGCCTCGAGCCCGTTCCAGCGCGACTGTGCGACAGCGGCGGCGGTAGACTGCCCCGGTACCGGCGTCCCGGCAGTCGGTGTGGACCACAGGCGCTGCGGCGGCATCATCGACCACTCGCCGGTGGCACTCCAGTCCGGCGGCGGCTGGTCGGCGAGCAGCGCGAGCGACCGGTACGGGATCTCCAGAGCGACGACGGTCCCGCCATTCTCACCCGAGCGCAGCTCGAACGCGTGATCGTCGCCGTAGAGCTGCATCAGACGGTTCTTCGCGTTCTTGAGGCCAATCCCCGGACGGAACGACGTGCGAGTCGGCGAGAGACCAACGCCGTTGTCGAGCACTTCGAGACGCAAGCGTGCGCCCGCGACCCACGCGCGTACGCCGACGGTGCCTGGCGCGGATCGGACGGCGAGACCATGGCGGATCGCGTTCTCGACGAGCGGCTGCAGGATCAGGTGTGGTACGAGCGCGAGCCGAGCGCCGTGCTCGATCTCCAGTTGCACGGTGAGCCACTCGCTGAAGCGAGCGCGCTGGATATCGAAATACGGATCGAGGCTGGCCAGCTCTTCCTCGAGCGTCACCTCATCCTGACCCGCGCGCTCGAGCGACAGCCGGAGCAGCGTGTGAAGCTGACGCAGCATCCGCTCGGCGGCTGCCGGCGCTTCGTGCGCGAGCTCGGAGATTGCGTTGAGACAGTTGAAGAGGAAGTGGGGCTGCAGCTGCAGCCCGAGGAATTGCAGCTGGGCGCGAGCCAGCTGCACCTCGAGCATGTGCGTTCTGACCGTGCGATCTCTGTACTGCGTGTGGAGCCCGACGGCCCACGCGACGACCACGACCATCGCGTAGGTGAGCACGTGGACGTCGAGCCAATAGACGTAGCTCGGCAGGAGTCCTCCGACATCGAGCGGTGACAGCGTCCACTCGAGCTTCTGTCGGACGATGGTGACGAGGAGCGCGACTGCCGGAGCTATGACTACATGGGCCGCCAGCGCTCCGAGCTTGCCGAGGTGCGCCTCCTCAATGCGTCGTTGAAGCCAGACGATTCCCGGCGTGAGGATCGCCCAGAACCACGCCACGCCCGTACAGATTTCGACTGCCCACCACCAGCGCATCCCGGCAAGGGTCACCTTCATCAGGAGGCCCTGCGCGAGCCCGTACGCAGTCCACGCAGCGAAGATCAGCGCCCAGCGTACCCATCGTCGCCTGGATGGCTCGCCAGGCGGAACCGTCTCGGTGAAATGAGGAAGGAACGGAGCGGCAGCGCTGCTGGTCATCGGCTGGTTGTGGTCATCGATCAACGCATAGTGTCCACGTCCACGCGGGTCGCGCGCACACCCGCTCGCCGCCGTGTTTGCCGCAGCGGGATGGTACGTCTGTTGAATACTTCGGTTCGTCCCTGCGCTGAATCAAAGGTTCGGTTGGGAGGAGCGCCAAGGCGCATGGGACGAACCGATGGACCGGCATGATGAACCGCGCTTTGACAGGTCCGGCTGGCTCTGCAGTCGGGCGCCTCCGTACACTGCCACGTCATTGTCCTTAAGGAAGTTACAATATCCGACTATCTTCATCGGCCGCATGACGAACGCCTTTACCATTCTCGCGCTGGGCTTTTTTCTGGGGATGCGTCACGCGACTGACGCCGATCACGTCATCGCGGTCGCGACGATTGTCTCGCGGGAGCGATCCTCGCGCGCCGCGGCGGTCATAGGGGCAGCCTGGGGATTGGGACACACGCTGACGATTCTGGTCGTCGGCGGCGCGATCATCCTCCTGGGCTGGGTTATCCCGCCACGCGTCGGCATGTCCATGGAGATGGTCGTGGGTTTCATGCTCTGCGTGCTCGGTCTCGCGAACCTGCGGGGGATAACCGGCTGGCTGCGCGAGACCGTCGACGCGACGCGCAACGGATCCACACATAACATCCATTCCCACGCGCATCGCCATGGCGACTACGTCCACACGCATGCGCACGCTCACGAGCCGGAGTCACACCCTCACGACCCGACTCGGACTCCGGTCAACTGGCTGGATCGCCACTTCGGTCGCCTTCGAGCATATGGGTTCGTGAGGCCGCTGGTCGTCGGCGTGGTGCACGGACTCGCGGGCTCGGCTGCGGTAGCACTGCTGGTGCTGGCGACGATTCAGAGCGCGCGCTGGGCGTTGCTCTACCTGCTCGTGTTCGGGCTCGGGACCATCGGCGGGATGATGTTGATCACGCTCGCGATAGGCCTTCCGTTCACGGCGACGGGTGATCGCTTCGCGCGTGTACATCGCGGGCTGCGATTCGCCGCCGGCGCCGTGAGTCTGGTGTTCGGTCTCTTCTTCGCCTACGAGGCTGGTGCGGGGCTGATCGCCCGTTAGGCGTCCGCGGCCCTCCTCTGCGCAGTTATGTGTGCGACGGTAGCGTGCACGATGCACGCGCGAAGGTTCCAGGCTTGTGTTTCCCACCGCCCTCGCCGACGAGTAACATGGCGCCGTTGTTGCCGATCGCGACGCCTTCTCCCTGGGGCTCTCCCAACGCGGTAACGTCGAATCTGAGGAGCTGGCGGGCGTTCCCCGTCACAAACTCATCGGCTGAGAAGAAGCTGACATAAGTGTGTGTGCGAAGGACTACCCAACGCCCGTCAGGCGATGCGCTACCGCCGGTGATTCGATCGCCGCGCTTGGAACGCCCGGCGACGATTTCCTTGTCCTTCTTGGCATGCTTGGATGCCTTGCCGCTCTTGTCGGTCTCGTCGCTGATGCCGTTCTTGCCGCTCTTGCTGCCCTTACCGTGCTTCTGCTCGGTCTTGCTGCCCTCGTTGGCCACTCCGCCCGTGCTCTCGACATGTCCGATCCACTGAAGCGTGACCGTTTCTCCATTTCGAAACGGAGTCGGGACTCGATACACATACGAGGGTCCATCATCACCCTTGGTGACGACGAACATGTCTCCTTTCGGGAGCACGACGAGTGCTTCGGCGTCGCGGGGCGTATCCGGGTATTTTGCGGCCATGGTTTCGACCTGATCGGTGGCCTTCGCGTTAGGCGCCGGCTCGGGGGTCCGATAGATCGTGATGGATGACCGGGACCCGCGGTTATCGCCGATATCCCCGATGTACAGGCAGCTTCCGCCTGGACACGGGGCAACAGCGATATCCTCCCAGTTCACGATTTCCGCTCCGGTCACATGGACCGAGCCAAGCACCGCTCCCTTGTCAGACACCGCATACACGATCGGCTTCTTCGAGTCGTTGTGCGTCCAGGCCACACCGGGCGTGCGTTGGCTGAACGCAACGCCGCTGGCTTCCGTAACCTTTTGCAGCTGGACCAGGGAGCCGTCGATGGCGCAGCCAGGCGCCGTTAGGCTCGTCCGGGTCGAGTCGGCACTCGTCCCGCCTGATGAAGAGCTGGGGACCTTCGAGCTCCGGTCGCCGGACGTGGTACAGGACGCCGTCGACGCCAACGTGATCAGCACGAGCGCGATTGGAAGGATCATGGCCGCTGAGCCGTGAGGGGTTGGTAGGTCGCCTGTTGTTCGCGTAAGAAGCTACCGTGGGGCTGAAC
>Ga0075421_100009543_pt1 | contig 11963 bp, 9 predicted proteins | sample SoiMetdeltSBSDD5_FD_75292 | JGI IMG/M metagenome (GOLD analysis project Ga0075421, IMG submission 75292) | Bulk soil microbial communities from a Populus tree surrounding site in Tennessee, USA - Soil MetaG P. deltoides SBSDD5 | ecosystem: Environmental > Terrestrial > Soil > Tree plantation...
GCCTTGAACCACGCGATCTGCTCGCGCGTCATGGTGTGGCGACCCTGGATGGTCACGACGCGGCCGTCCGGCTTCTTGATCTGGAGCGTGACCGGCTTGCCGGGCTCGAGCGTGTACAGGCCGGTGATGCTCACGCGGTCGTTCTGCTCGAGCCTGTCGTAGTCCGCCGGGTCGATGAAGGTCAGCGGAAGCACCCCCTGCTTCTTGAGATTCGTCTCGTGAATCCGGGCAAAGCTTCGAACGATGACGGCGACGCATCCAAGGTAGCGAGGCGACATGGCCGCGTGCTCGCGGCTCGAGCCCTCGCCATAATTCTCGTCGCCGACGACCATCCACTCCACGCTCTGTGCCTTGAGCTCGCGCGCGATCTTCGCAAGCGGCTGCGCGGCGGCGCCGGTGAGCGGGTTCACGCCCTTGCCCGTCTCGCCGGTGAACGCGTTCACGGCTCCCATGAACATGTTGTCGCTGATCCGGTCGAGGTGGCCGCGGAACCGCAGCCAGGGCCCGGCGGGAGAGATGTGATCCGTGGTGGTCTTGCCCTTCGTCTTGACCAGGATCGGCAGGTCGATGAAGTCGCCGCCGTCCCACGCCACGAACGGCCCGAGAACCTGAAGCCGCTCGCTGTTCGCCGGCAGCTCGATCTGCACGCGATCGCCGTCCTCCGCGGGCGCCTCGTAGCCCTCGGCGCCCTTCGCGAACCCGTCGCGCGGCAGCTCCTCGGCCTCCGGCGCCGTGAAGCGAAACGCCTTGCCGTCGCTCGTCGTCAGCGTGCCGTGGACGGGGTCGAAGTCCAGCGTGCCGGCGATGGCCAGCGCGGTGACGACGTCCGGACTGGTGATGAACGACAACGTGGAGGCGCTGCCGTCATTACGCCCGGGGAAGTTGCGGTTGAACGACGACACGATGGTGTTGGTCTGGTTCGCGCCGACGTCCGACCGCTTCCACTGGCCGATGCACGGGCCGCACGCGTTCGCGAGCACGGTGCCGCCGAGCTTCTCGAAGGTGTCCATGATCCCGTCGCGCTTGATCGTCTGGAACACGCGCTCGGAGCCCGGCGTGATGAGGAACTTGCTCTTCGCCTTGAGGCCCGCCTTGAGGGCCTGGTTGGCGATGTGGGCGGCGCGGCGCATGTCCTCGTAGGAGGAGTTCGTGCAGGAGCCGATGAGCGCGTTCGTGATCGTGGTCGGCCAGCCGCTCTTCTTGGCGTCGGCGCCGAGGCGGCTGACGGGCCGGCCCAGATCCGGCGAGTGCGGCCCGACCACCTGGGGCTCGAGTGTGTCGAGGTTGATCTCGACGAGCTCGTCGTAGTACGCCTCCGGCTTCGCCTCCACCTCCGGGTCGGCCACGAGGTGCGCGCGGTGCGAGTCCGCCAGCTTCGCGATGTCCGTCCGATCGGTGGCGCGGAGGTACGCGGCCATCCGCGGGTCGTACGGGAACACCGACGTGGTGGCGCCGAGCTCGGCGCCCATGTTGCAAATGGTCCCCTTGCCGGTGGCGCTGATCGACTCCGCGCCGGGCCCGAAGTACTCGATGATCTTGTTGGTGCCGCCCTTCACGGTAAGGAGCGAGCACAGATACGTGATGACGTCCTTGGGCGCCGTCCACCCGGCCAGCTTGCCGGTGAGGTGCACGCCCACGAGCTTGGGATGGAGCACCTCCCACGCGAGCCCGGCCATCACCTCGGCGCAGTCGGCGCCGCCGACGCCGATGGCCAGCATGCCGAGACCGCCGCCCATCGGTGTGTGCGAGTCGGCGCCGATCATGAGGCCGCCGGGGAAGGCGTAGTTCTCGAGCACGACCTGGTGGATGATGCCGGCCCCGGGGCGCCAGAATCCCATGCCGTACTTGCGGGCGGCCGAGCGCAGGAAGTCGTAGACCTCGCGGTTCTCCTGGATGGCGCGCGCCAGATCCTCGGCCGAGCCCGATTCCGCCCGGATCAGGTGATCGCAGTGCACCGTGGTCGGCACCGCCACGCGCTTGCGGCCCGACATCATGAACTGGAGGATCGCCATCTGCGCGGTGGCGTCCTGCAGGCCGACGCGATCCACGCGGAGGCGCAGGATGGCCTTGCCGCGCTCCCACTTCTGCGTCTCGAAGTCGTCGCAGTGCGCGACGAGAATCTTCTCCGAGAGCGTCAGCGGTCGGCCGAAGGCGGAGCGGGCACGCGCGAGACGGTCCGGCATGGAGGCGTAGAGCGAGGTGATCTGCGCGGACATCGGAGCCTCCCTATGGTGAGACGGCACTTGCTAAATGACGAATAACCTTAACGCAGCGGCCCGAACCGGTCAAGGATTCGGGCCTCAGCATCGGGCCACGATGAACAGTCGCCGGAAGGGAAACAGCGTGACGCCGTCGGCTCGCGGCGGATAGGCGCGCGCGATCCTGGCGCGGTACGCGGCTTCGAAGCGGCCGGCCTCGTCGGGGCCGAGCGCGTCGAGGAACGGCTTCAGCCAGGAGCCCTTGACGAAGTCGGCGACGGGGTTGTCGCCCGTCAGCGCCTGCTGGTAGACGGTCTCCCAGACGTCCAGCGACTTCGCGTGCGGGGCGAGAACGTCCCAGTAGTACGCCGGCGGCTTGCAGGGCTCCGGTCGGATCAGCGACGCCAGCCGCTCCCGCCAGGCGCCCTCGACCGCCACCTCGGTGATCGACGTGTGCGAGGGCTCGCCGAAGTTACGCGGCATCTGCACGGCGAGCGCCCCGCCGGGGGCGACGAAGCTCAGGAGCCGCGGAAACAACGACGCGTGGCCGTCGAGCCAGTGGAGGGCGGCGTTCGAGTAGATCAGGTCCACGGGCGCGGCCGGCGTCCACGCTCCGATCTCGGCCTGCCGCCAGTCGACGCCCGCATCCGACGCGCGCGCGCGCTCCAGCATGGCGACGGAGCCATCGACGCCCGTCACGCGGGCGTCGGGCCACATCCGGCGCAGCAGGGCGGTGACGTTGCCGGCGCCGCAGCCCAGATCGACGATGTGGCCGGGATGCTCCACCGGCACGCGCTGCATCAGGTCGACGGCGGGGCGGACGCGATGGTCGCTCCACCGGAGGTACTGCGCGGGATCCCAGGTCGCCAGCTTGGCCACGTCCCATGTGTACGCCGGAAGCGGTCCCCAACTCCAATGCATAGTTCTACTGAGCGCTTATAATAAAAAGGCATGGGTCAGACATGGAGCTGAGGCACCTGCGCTCCTTCGTGACCGTGGCCGACGCCGGCAGCGTCTCCCGCGCCGCCGTCCAGCTCCACGTCAGCCAGCCCGCCCTCTCGCGCCAGCTTCGGGACCTCGAGACGGAGCTCGGGCTTCCGCTGTTCGACCGCGTCGGCCGCCGTCTGCAGCTCACCGCCGCCGGCGACAATCTCCTCCAGCAGACGCGCGAGATCCTCCGCTCGACCGACGCGCTTCGCGAGCACGCGGGCGCGCTGGCCGGGGGCACTACCGGCACACTCCGTCTCGGCGCCACCGCCCAGACGCTCGAGAGCCTCATCAGCGGCTTCCTCGTCGGCTTCCGGCGTCAGTGGCCGGGGATCGACGTCCGTCTCATCGAGGACGGCGGCATGCGCCTCAAGACGCGCGTGCAGCGCGGCGAGCTCCATCTGGCCCTGGGCGCCGTGCCCACCGGCGACGAGCTGCGCTCGCGCCCGCTCTTTCCCGTGTGGGTGCTGGCCGTGATGCCGTCGCGGCTGCCGCTGGCGCGGCGACGCACGCTGGAGGTGGCCGAGCTGGACCGGCAGGAGGTGCTCCTGCTCCGGCGTGACTTCGCCTCGCGCCTCCGGTTCGATGCCGCCTGCGAGGCCGCGCGCATCCGGCCCCGCGTGCTGCTCGAGGCGGGCGACCCGCACTCGCTGGTGAGCCTCGCCCGGGGCGGCCACGGGATCGCCATCGTCCCCTCGACGACGCTCTTCAGCCGCGCGGGACTCCACGTGGCGCCGCTGGTGCGCGCCGGCCGCGCCGTCGGCGGCTCCACGGCGGCCGTCTGGGACGCGCGCCGGCACCTGCCCGTCTACGCGCAGGCGTTCGTCGACGCGCTGTTCGCCTACACGCGACGCTCCTATCCCGGCAAAGCCTTCGCCCGCCTGGCGCCCGGCGTGCCGCCGCCGACCCTTCCGACCTGACGGCCGTGGCGGCGGGGCGGTGGTGTCGGGGCGGCGGGGTGCTACGGCTTCGTCACCCACCGCACGCACTCGCACTTCTTCGAAGTGCGAGCGTCCGGGGGGTCCCACCAAGCCTTCGCACCCCGCCGCCCCGACACCACCGGGCCAGGCGTCAGATCTTCCCCAGCAAACGAGCGACGGCCATGCGGCGCAGACGGAGGATCGAGTCGGTGGGCGACAGACCCATCGGGCAGACTTCGGTGCAGTTGCCCTGGCCGTGGCAACGGCCGAGCGCGTCGTCGGAGAGCAGCACGCTCCAGCGCGCGGCATGCGAGGCGTCGCGGCGGTCGCGCTGGACGGTGAAGGCACGGTTGAGGGCGGCCGGTCCCGGGAAGCGCTCGTTGGCGGCGACCATCGTGCACGCCGACAGGCACATGCCGCAGCCGATGCACTCGACGGCGGCGTCGATGGCGTGGCGCTCGGCGGAGGTCGACGGGATGGACGCGTACGGCTCCGCGGCCGCCGCCGGCGCGAACGCGGCGTCCACCGCGCGCTGGCGCGCCGCGAACGGGGTCATGTCGACGACGAGGTCGCGCAGCAGCGGGAAGTGATAGAGCGGGCGCACGCTGACGGGACCGCCGCCGAGCGTGGCCACGCGCGTGCGGCAGGCCCAGCGCTCGCGCCCGTTCACGACGACCGCGCAGGAGCCGCACATGCCCACGCGGCAGGCGTAACGGAACGCGAGAGTCGAGTCCTGCGTCCGCTGGATGCTCACGAGCGCGTCGAGCACCGTGGTGTCCGCCGAGACGGCCACCTCGTACGACTGCATCCGCTCGACGCCGCCGGGCGCCCAGCGGAACACCTGCATGCGCACGGCTACTGCCCGCCCCCCTCCCGCCACTCCCAGGCCGTGATCGTGACGCGATACTTCGGCGCCTTCTCCTTGACCGACACCTCGAAGTAGACGCGCCCGCCAGGAGGGACGTCGCTCACCGCCCCGCTGTACGTCGCCACCGGCTTGCCGGCCGCGTCGAGCGCCTCGATCTGCAGCCGGAGGTTGTTGGCACGGAGGCGGTAGTTGTTGACGATGTAGCCGTTCACGTTCGGGCGCCCGCGGCGCTCCCCGCCCGACCACTCGAGGCCGAAGAATCGGTCGGCGTCGCCGAACTGCGCCAGCGCCGCCCCGGCCGCGCCGAGGGTCCAGCAGAGCAGGAGCAGCACCGCCGCTGTTTTTGGCTTCATGTCGTCTCTGGCTCCGCTATCCTCTCGATTGGCCTCGGCTACGGGGCGCGATTATGAACGACGTCTTCGAATACGTCGAGTCGAACCGTGCGCGCTTCGTCGACGAGCTGTGCGCGCTGCTGCGCCAGCCGTCGATCTCGACGCAGGACACCGGCGTGCGCGAGTGCGCCGAGCTGGTCCGCCAATTCATGGCGGATGCGGGCGTGCAGGCGCGCCTGCTGGACACGGGTGGCTACCCGGTCGTCTTCGGCGAGGTGCGGACGCCCGGGGCCAGGCGCACCGTGCTGATCTACGGCCACTACGACGTGCAGCCGCCGGAGCCGCTGGAGGCGTGGGAGACGCCGCCGTTCGAGCCGTCCATCCGCGACGGCCGCATCTACGCGCGCGGGGCGGGCGACAACAAGGGTCAGATGTTCGCCCACCTCAAGGCCGTCGAGGCCGTGCTGCGCGTGCGCGGCCGGCTGCCCGTCAACCTCAAGCTCTGCTACGAAGGCGAGGAGGAGATCGGCAGCCGCAACCTTCCCGCCTTCGTCGAGCGTCATCGCGACCTGCTCGCCGCCGACATGGTCTACGCGTCGGATGGGCCGATGCATCCCTCGGGGCCGCTCGTCTTCTTCGGCTGCCGCGGCGTGCTGACGCTGGAGCTGACCGCGCACGGCGCCCGGCGCGATCTGCACTCCGGCAACTACGGCGGCATCGCGCCGGCGCCGGCGCGGCGGCTCGTGCAGGCGGTCGCCTCGCTGTGGGACAAGCGCGGGCGCGTGGCCGTGAAGGGGTTCTACGCGCGCGTACGGCCGCCGTCCGCGGCCGACCGCCGCGTGCTGCGGCAAACGCCGGTCGACTTCGCGGCGCTGGAGAAGGACCTTGGCGTGCGCCCCGTCACCGGACGCAGCGCCGCCGCGTACTACCGGCGCCTGCTGCTGGAGCCCAATCTCAACGTGGCCGGCCTCGGCTCCGGATATCAGGGGCCGGGCTCGAAGACGATCATTCCGAGCGCGGCGCGCGCCAAGCTCGACGTACGGCTGGTGATGGATCAGACGCCCGACGAGGTGGAGGCCAAGATCCGGGCGCACCTCCGGCGGCACGGCTTCACCGACGTGGAGCTGCGCCGCCACGGCGCCATGGCGCCGTCGCGCACGCCGGTCGACCATCCCCTCGGCCGCGCTGTCGTCCGCGCGGTCACGCAGGCGTGGGGACGCGCGCCGGTGGTGCTGCCGAACCTCGGTGGCTCCATCCCCGACTGGCTCTTCACCCAGGTGCTGGGCGTGCCGAGCGTCTGGGTTCCGTACGCGCCGCACGACGAGGCCAATCACGCGCCGAACGAGTCGACGACGCTCGAAGGCTTCATGAACGGCGTCCGCTCCACCGCCGCCGCGCTGTTCGCGGTCGCGGACGGCTAGGCGCTCGGAGCGGCCGCGCGCGGGCTCAACGCCAGGAGCGCGGTCACGAGCTCGCGCGGGTCGACCGGCTTCGCGATGTGGAGGTCGAAGCCGGCCCGCCGGGCGCGGTCGCGATCCTCGACCCCCGCGTTCGCGGTCAGCGCGATGGCCGCCACCCGCGCGCGTGCCCCCTTCTCGCGGCGCCGGACCTCCTCGATCAGCGCGTAGCCGTCCGTGCCCGGCATCCGGATATCGCTGATGATCACGTCCGGCGCGAACGACTCGAGCGCGGCCAGCGCCTGGTCGGCCGACCGCGCCCGCGCCACCACGGCCTGGTGCAGCTCGAGCGCGGCGGCCAGCATCTCCACGGTGTCCGGCTCGTCGTCGACCACCAGAACGCGCATGCCCGCGAGGGCCTGGTCGTCGACGTCCGCCGGGGTCGGCCCGAGCCGGAAGCGGTCCGCCGTGACCGACAGCGGCAGGGAGACCACGAAGCTGGCGCCGCGTGCTTCGCCCGCGCTGTGCGCCCGGACCATGCCGCCGTGGAGACTCACGAGGTGATGCACGATGGCCAGGCCGAGGCCGAGACCGCTGCGCGACGCGGTGGCGGCCACGGTGGCCTGGCGGAAGCGATCGAAGATGTGGGGCAGGAACGCGGGCTCGATCCCGCGGCCGGTGTCGATCACGCTGATCTCCGCGCGCCGCCCCGTCATCCGGATGGCGACGTCGATGCGGCCCGCGCGTGGCGTGAACTTGACGGCGTTGGACAGGAGGTTCACGACCACCTGGTGCAATCGCGCCGCGTCGCCGTCGACGACGGCCGGCTCCGCGCACGCCGTGCACTCGAGGACGACTCCCTTGGCGTCGGCGGCCGGCCGCATGGTATCCACCGCGGCCGCCACCACCGTGCGCAGATCCGTCGGCGCGACGTCGAGCTCCAGCTTTCCGGCCACGATGCGCGAGACGTCGAGCAGCTCGTCGATCAGCTGTCGCTGCAGTCGGGCGTTGCGCTGGATCACTTCCATGGCCTGCTCGCGCGCGGGGGCGGCGAGCCGGCCGGAGCGCAGCATGCCGGCCCAGCCGAGAATGGCCGTGAGCGGCGTGCGAAGCTCGTGCGACAGCATGGCCAGGAAATCGTCCTTGGCGCGGTTGGCCGCCTCGGCTTGCTGGAGGAGCTCCTCGCGCTCGCGATCGAATCGATCGCGCTCGGCCTGGCGCCGGCGCAGGAGCTCGGCCGACTGCTGCAGCGCCTGGTCCAGCCGGGCCACCTCCTCGACGCTCGAGTGCGCGGCCGCCGGCTGCTCGCCGTGGGCGATCGCCTCCGCGGCGGCGGCGGCGTCGCCGATGCGGCGCGCCACGCGCCGCGCGAACAGGAACGCGCCGCCGCCGCTCACGACGAGCAGCGCGATGCCGAGCCCGCCGATGGCGGCCAGCTGTCGGCGCGGTGGCCCGTCCACGACCTGGACGGGCACGGCGATGGCGGCCGTCCAGCCCGACAGGGGCGCGCGGGTGAAGGCCACGTAGACGTCCTTGCCATCGATCGTCGTGTCGCGAAAGCTGCCGCGCAAGTCGACGGCGGCGCGGCGCACGAACGCCGGCGTCGCCATCCGCCCCACGAAGAGCTCCGGGCGGCGCGTGCGGGCGCCGATGACGCCCTTGCGATCCGTCAGGGTGCGCGTCCACTCCGAGCGACGCGCCTCGCCCGTGACCGAGGCGAACGCCTCGGCGGTGACGATCGCCGTGAGCACGTACGTGGTCCGGCCCGCGCGGATGACGGGAACGCGCACGGGGAACGCCCAGGCGCCGTTGAGGGTGCCGCGAACCAGATCGCCGACGGCTGGCTGTCCGGTCTCGAGCGCCTGACGAAAGCTCTCCGGCTCGCTGATCGCGGGCAGCGAGGCCCCCACCGGCCGCAGCGTATTCAGGAGCTGCCGGCCGCCGGACGAGACGAGAATCACCCCGCGCCAGTGCGGCTGGGTCGGCAGGATCCGCTGCGCCTCCGCATAGAAGGTCTCGAGGTCGGCCGTGTCGAGCGCGCGCGACTGCGCCATGGCGTCGAGGGTGGCGATGGTGCCGCGGACGGTACGGTCCAAATCGGTGGCCAGACCGATCGTGGTGTCCATCAGCTCGCGCTCCACGGCCGCGCGCTCGTACGCCGAGAGTCGGACGATGACCACCGTGGTGAACACGACGATCGGCAGCATGGCGCCGACGACGAGGAGGACGAGAAACCACCTCAACGGAAGCCGACCGCGAGAGCCGAGCCACGAAGCCATACGCGCAGCGAGCTACCGTACCGCGGTTTTCGGCTCCACCTCAAGCGATCTCCCGGCCGCGGTGAGTGTAGCGTTTACACGAGCATCTCAGTACCAGCGCCACGCCCAGATCGCGACGAAGATCGCCACCGCCGCCGCCAGGGCGGCCACGAAGAGCACACGATGCCAGCGTACGGGCAGACCGAAGTCGAGCAGGAGCGCGCGCACGCCGAGGAGCGCGTGCAGGAGCGCCAGCGCCAGCAGCGCCGCCTGGACGCCGCGCCGGAAGGGGTTCACGAGGTGGGCGGCGATGACGACCAGCAGCACGATGGCGGCCGCGCGCTGGATCAGCCACGCCCACATGCCGGCCGGCGTCGCGCGCCAGCCTTCGAGCGTCGTCCACTGCCGCCGCAGCACGCGCGGCGGCGCGCTCATCTGTTTTCTTCCTGGGGGCCCCGAATTGGCCCCCAGACCCCCAACGTTCGGACGCGCCCCGGCGGAGCCGTGGCGCGCCTCGGGATTGACACAAGACGTCTCACAACCGGTTCACCACCGTGCGCCCGGCGGCCACCACCATGCGCACGGCATCGAGCGCCTTCAGCGATTCGCTCGGATCCCCCTCGACCACGAGGAGGTCGGCGGCGAGACCGGCGGCGATGCGCCCGGTCTCGTGCTCGAGGCCGCTCACGGCGGCCGCCACCGACGTCGCCGACCGGATGACCTCGAGCGGCGACATGCCGGCGCCGGCCATGAGGGTCAGCTCCGGCAGGATGCTGCCGTGCGGGTTGAGCGGCGTCCCGGCGTCGGTGCCGGCCGCGATGCGAACGCCCGCGCGCATCGCCATGCGGAACGACTCGAGATGGCGCGCGCGCACGACCGCCGATTTCTTCACGGCGAACTCGGGGATGCCGGCCGCCACGCCGCCCTCGACGATGGCGTGCGGCGCCACCAGCGTCGCCACCAGCGCCGTCCCCTGCGCGGCCATGCGCGCGGCGAGCGGCTCGGTGAGGAAGATGCCGTGCTCGATGGTGTCGATGCCCGCCTCCACACAGAAGGCGATGCCGTCCTCGGCCTGCGCATGGGCCGCCGCCCGGCGGCGCGCCTTGTGAGCTTCGTCGATGCCCGCGCGGAGCTCCTCGAGCGTCAGCTGCGGCGAGCTCGGATCGACCCCCGGCGTCATGACGCCGCCGGTGGCCAGCAGCTTGATGACGTCGGCGCCGGCGCGCAGCTGCTCGCGCACGGCCTTGCGCACCTCGTCGGCACCGTCAGCCTGCCGCGCCATCATCTGCCAGCCGTGCCCGCCCGTCATGCAGACACCGCGGCCGGCGGCCAGGATGCGCGGACCGGGCACGAGGCCGGCGCTCACCGCGTTGCGAACCGCAATCTCCGCGTAGTCGCGGCCGCCGAGGTCGCGAATGGTGGTGACGCCGGCCTCGACCGTCTGGCGCGCGCGAAGGACGGCGCGAATCACCGTCGCCCCGTACGTCTCCTCCGCCAGCACTCGGGCGGGATCCGCCTGGCCGGAGAGACAGAGGTGCGTGTGACAGTTGAAGAGTCCCGGCAGCAGCGTCAAGCCGCCGAGGTCGATCGTGCTTGCGTCACGCGCGTCGCGGTCCGCCTCGACGGCGGCGATGCGGCCGTCCTCCACCACCACCGAGCGGCCGCGCACCGGCGGGGCGCCGGTGCCGTCGATCAGCGTGGCGCCGCGGAGGACGACGCGCGCGCTCAGATGCGGCCCTTGCGGTACGAGCGCTTGGCGGAAATCTTGCCGTCGCGCAGGCTGAGGATGTCGCAGCCCTCCACCTCGTAGCGGGTGCCGCCCTTGGGCGAGCCGGTGGTCAGCCATTCGACCACCACGCACTCGGGCCGCGCGAACCGTCGCATCTCGTCCCAGCGAACGTCGGGAATGCGCTCGAACATCTCCTTCAGGAACTGGCGGACGGCCGGCTTGCCGGCCACGCGGCTGCCCCACGGATCCTTGCCGAACGAGGCCTCGAACACCACGTCCTCGGTCATCATGGCGAGAATCCCCTCGAGATCATGCCCGTTCCACACCGTGTTGAACCGATCCACGAACGCGTCACCGTCGAAGGCCATTCCTCGCTCCTTTCGTCACAGCTCCATCCCGTCGTGGGCGACGACGATCTCGCCCTTGAAGTGCGCCCGCGCGGCGCCGATCCACATGTCGTCGGTGATGCTCGGGTCGTCGGCCGGCACCAGGTGCGACAGCACGAGCGTCTTGACGCCGGCGGCCGCCGCCACCCGGCCGACATCCTCCACGGCCGTGTGGCTGTCGATGATGTGCTTCTTGAGCGTGGCCGCGTTCGGCACTCGCGCCACCAGGCGATCGACGGCCGGCACCCAGAGCGTCTCGTGCACGAGCACGTCGGCGCCGGTCGCCAGCCGGACGAGGTTGTCCGACTTGTTGGTGTCGCCGGAGAACACGATCGAGCGGTCGGGAGCGTCGAAGCGGAACGCGAAGGCCGGCACCACGGGTGGATGGTCGACCAGCGTGGCCGTGACCTTCACGCGCTCGTCCTGCATGACGGGGCCGATGGCCGTCAGCTCGTGGACCGTGACCAGCGGGACCAGGGGCACCCGGCCCTCGTCCGCGATGCGGGTGTCGATGTCGAAGGCGTTCATCTCGAAGAAGAGCCGCGTGATCCTGCCGAGCGGCGGCGGCCCCCACGTGTCGACCGGCGTGCGGAGCCCGCTTGCCCACGCCAGCAGGAGCAGGTTGCCGTAATCCGCATTGTGGTCGGAGTGATGGTGGGTGATGAACACGTGGCGCAGCCACGTCAGCGGCACGCCCGCGGTCACCAGCTGACGGGCAACACCGTTGCCGCAGTCGACCACGTACAGCACGCCGTCGGCGATGACGGCGTGGGCCGTGGAGCCCCGGGTCTTGCGCGGCCGCGGCCCTCCTCCGCTGGCGAGGATGATGAGCCGGGTGCGCGCGCTCACCGCCCTGGCCTGCGCGCGGGCCGGTCGCGGCGTCCCGAG
>Ga0075421_100009544_pt1 | contig 11962 bp, 13 predicted proteins | sample SoiMetdeltSBSDD5_FD_75292 | JGI IMG/M metagenome (GOLD analysis project Ga0075421, IMG submission 75292) | Bulk soil microbial communities from a Populus tree surrounding site in Tennessee, USA - Soil MetaG P. deltoides SBSDD5 | ecosystem: Environmental > Terrestrial > Soil > Tree plantation...
ACGACCGCGATTGCTTCGACTGCTTCACGCATGAAATCCTCCTGCAAAGGTCTCAAAGTCTCAAAGTATCGAGGGAACCTCGATAGGCGGACAACGTGCCGGCCGGTTGCCCATCCAGCGACTCTCAGAGTCTCTCCACGACCGACAGCATAAACGAGATTCGACGGCCGAAGGTTAACAGGTTTCAGACGCGGAGATCATGGCGGCTGTGGTCACGGGAAAGTTGGTTGAATGCGGTGTGGGAGCTTATGGGTGGGATTCAAACTACCGTGCAGGTCGGCATAGGAAAGGTCGCTCGCGCTGAAGTGCGGATCACTGTTGCACTGGCGGGCCTAAGGCCGACGTCCATCTCGGATTCCGCATGCGCAGTGGTGTTGTTCATGACCGTCGTCACAACAGGTCTTAGCCGGAGCGCCAGGAAAGAGGGTCGGGAGCGGCGTTCATTCAGGACTTGGATTCTTCTTCGTCTTGCTTCTCTTCCGCTTCCTTCTCTCCGCGGCTGATCGCTTTCTTAAACGACGTGATGCCTTCCCCCAAAGACTTTCCCAAGGAAGGTAGCTTCTTGGGTCCGAAGACAAGAAGCGCAATCACCATAATGATTAACAATTCGGGAAGCCCGATCTGACCTCCAAACATCAGCCCACCTCCAAAAAAAAATGCCAGCCTCTATTATAGTCGCGAATCAGGCTGGCAGGGCTTTGATCTGATGGATTTCTTTCTTGAAGCGGCAGATTACTTCGTCTTCTCGGTCTCGCTCTTCTTCTCCTGAGAGGTCTTCTCGGTCTCACCCTTCTTCTCCGGAGAGGTCTTCTTGGTCTTCTTGCTCTTCTTCTTTCCTTCAGTAGTGGTTGCCGCTTCCTTTGTTCCAGACGCCGGCTTGTCGTCAGCAAAGGTGGCCACGCTCAAGCTGACAGCGAACAGTGCCGCCATCAGCAAGGATAGTACTTTCTTCATGAGAGATCCTCCTAAGGTTATGGAATGTATGGAGCCCAAACCGTACTTCACGTTCTTGTTGTTGGGCATGAGCGTGACCAAAACGGACAAAAGCCGGCACAGCACTAAGTACATCTCATGCAAGGAGTTGCTGAAGACTTGAGGCGAGTGTGTATTTTCCAGAAGGAGGCGGCTGAGGCAGTTCTGCAATCTGCTCCGACACTTCTCTGAAGACCTTGAAAAGAAGGGATATTCTCATTGAGGCATTTTTGCTTGGTGAGGCGGTTTGTACGAGACGGCCAAGCTAGGAAGGACCGGATGGTACTGCTCTTTGAGCCAGCGGAGGCTAAGTCCAATTTTAATCTTCTTTCAAAGCAATCCCGAATCTTTCGGCCATGCGGTAGAGCGTTCTCCGATTGATTCCCAGGATCTCAGCAGCATGACTCTTATTGTGTTTGGCGACCTCGAGAACGTGCAGGAGATAGCGCTTTTCGATCTCGTCCAGGCTTGGTAACCCATCAAAGAGGTGGCTGTGATGAAACTTGACCTTGCTGTTCATCTTTGCCGGCAGGTCATCCAGCGTGATGATGCCTCCTTTCGAGAATTGGCAGAGTCGTTCAATTGTGTTTTCAAGTTCGCGGACATTGCCTGGCCAGGAATAGCTGACCAAAGCGTCCATTGCCTCTTGGGAAATCGTGGGTTGGGAGCGCTGGCTCTGGCCGTGTTTTCTTAGAAAGTGTGAAATCAAGAGAGGGATATCCTCTCGCCTCTCCCGCAGCGGAGGCAGCGAGATGGTAATGACACTCACGCGATAGAGCAGGTCTTCCCGAAACCGACCCTCGCGGACCAGTTCCTCAAGATCATGGTTGGTTGCGGCGATCAAGCGCACGTCGACTTTGATCGTCTTGACGCCACCGACACGTTTGATCTCTTGTTCCTGCAGAGCCCGAAGCAGCTTCACCTGCATGGCGGGTGTTGTGTCGCCAATTTCGTCCAGGAAGAGTGTTCCAGCATCGGCTTCCTCAAACAATCCAATCCGATCGGAACTGGCTCCCGTAAAGGCGCCCTTCTGATATCCAAACAGCTCGCTTTCCAGCAACGTCTCGGAGAGCGCGCCGCAGTTGACCGCCAGAAACTTACGCTGTTTCCTCGGGCTGTTGGAGTGAATCTGTTTGGCCACCAGTTCCTTTCCGGTGCCGCTCTCACCGTAGATAAGCACTGTTGACTTCGAGCCAGCAACACTGGCGATTGACTTATACACAGCCAGCATCTTCGGGCTGCTTCCAATGAGGCTGGTGCTGGGCGGGCTGGATTCCAACCGGCTTCTCAACTGTTCGTTTTCCTTAATCAGTTGTTTCCTTTCCAGCGCCCGTTTCACCACCGCTTTCACTTCGTTAATGTTGAACGGCTTGCTGATGTAGTCGAAGGCCCCCTCGCGAACCGCTTCAATGGCTGTTTCCAGGGTGCCAAAGCCGCTGATCAGGATCACTTCTGCCTCGGGCAAGGACTGCTTGAATCGCTTCAGGATGTCAAGGCCGGTCAGTCGATTCTGCAAATTGATGTCGCTGATCACCACGTCGAAGCTCACTGTGGAGCCCAGCGTGATGGCATCCTGAGGGCTTTGAGTAGTTGAGATGTCTATGCGGAACTCATCCAACAGTTCCGCAATAAAGTCACAGGTTAGCTTGTCGTCATCGATGATCAAGACTTTTTGCATGAGTTCGGCTCGTGCGATTGAGACTTGGCACCTCCGACCACATTGCTAGTCTGCCTGCTTGTCTAACGGGCAGGCATTGAGTCCGCTCGCTGACGCCGGAGGTTGGCGAACCAGCTAAGCAATAAGGTCTCATAGCTGTTTGCCCAGATCTTATGCATGAACCACCGGAACCTCGATGGGCAGTAGGATGGTGAAGGTTGTTCCCAGCCCGACGGTGCTCTTCACTTCGATATCGCCCCCGTGCTCCTTGATGATAGTACGGCAAATGCTAAGACCGAGTCCGGTTCCGAGGCCGACTTCTTTGGTCGTAAACATGGGCTGGAAGAGCAATTCGATATGATCGGGTTGAATCCCCGCTCCGTTGTCGACAATGCGCACCATTGCATGGCTCTCTGAGGCAGCCTTGGTCTCGATTCGAAGTTGCCCCCCGAGGGGCATGGCGTCGAGGCTGTTGTTAATCATGTTGAGCAACACCTGTTCCAATTGCTTCTGATCAGCCTGGATCGGAGGCAGATCCTGCTGAAGTTGATCGCTAAATTGGATCTGCTGTACCTGAAGAGTCGGGCGGATCAAAGCGGCCACGTTCCGGATCAACTCATTCAGATCAACAGGCGCCAGGTCCAACTTCGGCTTGCGGGTCGCGTCCAGCAGCCGGCGGACGATCTCACTGAGTCGGCGGATCTGCGACTGCACCAGCGTCAATTTGCGCGAGATCACCTCATTGTCGCTAAACGATTCAATCAGCAGTTGTACATGGCCGGAAATCAGGTTCAACGGTGTTCCCACTTCATGGGCAAAGGCTGCCGTCATCTGTCCGGCAACCGCCAACCGTTCCAACTGGACCAGGTCCAGTTGCATCTTCAGGAGCTTGGCATTCAAGTCACGCAGGTCCTGGTTCCGGTGGGTCAGCTCGGTAGTCGCGCTGTCCACCTTCGACTTCAGCTCGTTGTTGAAGTTGTTGATTCGCTCGATCAGGCTGATGCGCTCGGCAGTGGCCTCACGGATCTGGCGAAGCATGCGGTTATAACTAGCAGCAATGATGCCAAGTTCATCCTGGGAACTGAGATTCACCTCGGCCCGTAGATTTCCAGCCTCAGCCTGAGCCATGGCCTCTTGAATCTTTTTCACGGGCCGATGGACGGTAAACCGAAAGAGGACGTTCAGTGGAATAATCAAAAACAGAATGGCCACAGGTGCAAATAGATAGGCTACGTTAAGACTTTTGGCGATGATCTGATCGGCCTGTTCGAGAGAAGTGTGAACGCTGACGCAGCCGACGATTCTTTCGTGGGTGACCTTGCCTTTCGGCGCCTGGCGCAGATAACGAACAGGCGCCACAACCTCGATATAGCGCGAACGGCCATCATTTCCTAGTTGATCCACCTTTTTCCCATTCAGGACTGCCTCCTGAACCGCTGGAGTAATCGGAACATTCTCATCGCTCGAGGAGGTCGCGGCCAGCATCACGTCTGGACCAATTCGATGAAAGACAGAGATCTCTGTGATGGTCAGGTTGTTTTCACTGGCACCGAACAGAAGCTCTTCTAAGTCTTCTTTGACGGGGAGCTGCGGGTGTTCTCCGAGCTTGACAGCCAGCCGCTCTGCTACGCTGATTGATCGTTTCCGGTAGTCATCTTCAACGCTGCTCTTTGAGCTCTCGGCCAGAAAGTAGGTAAGAGTCAGGACAACTCCGAAAACGACCAGTGAAAGCAGCAGGGTTACTTTGGCAGGGAGCGAAAGCTTTTGAAACATGACTTCATTCCAGTGCAACTGAACACGTAGTCTCGGGAACTCCTGGCTCAGCGGACAGTCAGGATGGGCGCGTCATTCATTCTCGGAAACAGGGTTTCCGGCAATTGTACCAGCAGAGGCTGCTTTGAAGGCTCCAGCCAGCGCAACAGTTCCAGCAGGTCCCCTCGCGACAGCGCGGTGCAGCCTGCAGTAGGCTTCTCCGATCCACTCCACACATGCAAGAAAATGGCGCTGCCCTTTCCCGCCACAACTGGCGCCATGTTGTGTTTCACGACAATTCCCAGTTCATAAGCATCAGTGTCCGGGCGCATTCTTTCAAATGACTTCCAACGCTTCTGGGGAAAGTTGTCATCGGGCGTTAGCCTGATCCAAGAGTTGTAATGTTTCGATTGAGGGTCATCCACAAAATAATCGAGGCTGGTTGCCATTCGGTAAGGTAGGCGGCAACCCTGGGGCGGCGCCGGCGCATACCCGAATGCGTGTCCCAACTCAAAGACACCAGCGGGGGACTTGGCGTCGCCTTCGAGTTTTTCGGGACCAGCTTGCACAGCCAGGATGAAACGGCCCCGGCCCCAAGCCATCCCATTGCGACCCAGCGTAACCGGAAAGGAGGCGCCAACCGGGCTCCAAGCCTGTGCGCCTCGTGCATACTGCTGAAGCGCTCCTTTCGAGGCGCTCCAATCGACAGCAGTTACGAGCAACAGTTGCTGAGTAGTTTTGGGCAGACCGAGCTGAGCAAGGAATTGCGAACGATCCTCTGCTCGAGTTGTGCGTCCCAGGAGGCTCAGGAAGAGGAGGCTACAACAGATCGTGGCCTGAGTATGAACCAAATGGAGCATGGTCCTAACGGGAATCTGCCGGCCTCGTTTTTCGTTGTCGCAGCGGGCGTTAGTCAAAGGCGCGGATTGGCACGACGACCGGCATGATTCTCATCAGAAAAGCCCCACATCGCGTCTCCATAGCTGGTTGAGATGGGCAGAAAACTTGCCCTGCGACTGGTCACGTGGCTTTGAAGCAGCCCTTGCCAAGACTTGCCTGGGAAAACACCGCGCAGTTAGCGGCAGGCGTGTCAACCCCCGTATCGTCGTGCCACCTCGGGATGCTCAGGCGAGAGGAGGAGTCTTTCAGAACTTCCAATATGGACTAAAAAAATGGCGCGACTTGTCGAGAATGCCAGCGAAGCCTGGCGACGACTCCCACTCGCTATTTTCACCAAGACCGCTCAACACGTCCAGACTCCGGAGCACGCTCTTCTGGAGCCCTTTCAGATGATAACCTCCTTCGAGCACAAAAATGACCTTTCCCTTACATACTTCCCTGGCCAACGCGACAATCGACTGGCTGATTCCTGCGAATCCTTCAGGCGTAAGTTCCATGCCGGCCAGAGGATCATCGACGTAGGCATCGTATCCAGCTGAGACAAGAATCAACTCAGGCCTGTAGGACCGACCGATCGGCTGGATGATTTGGTCAAACAGCCTATTGTAGAGCGCGTCATCGCCACCTCGAGGCAAGGGGAAGTTGATCGTGAATCCTCTCCCCTCGCTTTCGCCAATCTCTGGAAAATCGCCTGTTCCTGGGTAGAGCGGGAATTGATGCGTCGAGACGAACAGGACGTCCTTGCGCTGGTAGAACGCTTTCTGAGTGCCGTTGCCATGATGCACGTCGAAATCGATGACCATGACTCTGGAGAGTTTGTACCGTTCAAGGGCATAAGCAGCCCCAATGGCGATGTTGCTGAAGAGGCAGAAGCCCATTGCCCTCTCGGGCTCGGCGTGATGGCCGGGTGGCCGAATGAACCCAAAGCCGTTCTCAATCTCTCCGCTAAACAAAGCGTCGATCAGCTGAAGCAAACTCCCAACCGCGTAGCGCGCAACCTCATAGCTCTTCGAGCTCGCCACTGTATCCGGATCGAGCTGAGTTGCATCTTTGCCGAACGTTTGCTGGATTCTCCGAATATGTGCCGGGGAATGGATCAGCTGAAGCTCTCCCGCGGTGGCCAGGCGAGGCTTCAACCGCAGGAGTTGACTGGCCCGAGAATACGTTCGTAGCCCTTCGTGAATGGAAATTAGCCGCTCTTTGCGCTCCGGGTGGAACGGTCCGGCGTCGTGTTGCAGGAAAAGATCGTCTTGAATGATCCCTATTTTGGACATGAGCCCTTGAAATGATAGAGTGTCAAGCAGCCAGGGTCAAGAGCCCCAGCCACCCGAGCCAGAACAAGTTCCGGGCTGCAACCCATCGCGGCTATGGGAATCGAGCATTTGAGTAGCCTGAGATTTTGAATCGATTCCGTGGTCTCCTGCGACAATAGAGACTTAGGACGCAGATGAACCCATGGCAATGGGTGGCATGCTGGGATCAAGAATCGGTTGGGATGCCGGGCCGCATTTGCTATGCTTCTCGCATCAGGTTGCCGTATTGCAAGAGAGATGGGGTCTTTATGAGAACTTTGTTCATTGGCTGGCTGGTAGCGTTTAGCTTTCTGGGATCGCTGGTTTTGGCTCAGGACCAACCTGATCCGACACGCAAAGCGGAAGGGGAACCTGGGAAGGAAGCGCCAAAGACGATGAAGCTGTACGACGTGCCGGCCGCCCGGGAAGCAAGTTCAGAACCCCCCGAGGAGGTGGCAGATTATTTCAAAATTACTCAAACCCAGGATGCCAGTCAGCGCGCTGCTCTCATTGAGGACTTCCTAAAGAAATATCCGGAATCGAAGTACAACCCCACGTTGCATCAACTGGCCAGCTCAATCTACCAGCAGTTGAATAACTACGAGAAGCTCGTCGAGCATGGAGAGAAGAGCCTGCAGGTGTTGCCGTCCAGTCCCGCGCTGCTGTCGGTGCTAGCTCTTGCCTATGCGTATCACGGAGAGGCAGAAAAGGCCATCGACCGCGCCAGCCGGTCGATCACAATTCTGGAGAAACTGACAATTCCGGCGAATGCTGATGCAGCACGCTTTACTGCCGACCGGAACCAGTATCTGGCGTCGAACTATGCCTGCTTGGGAAGCGCATTTCTTACCAAGTTTGAAAACGCTCGAAAGGCTCGTCAGCAGAGCACCAATGCGGTTCCTGCCAGCCCGGACAAGACGGAAGTGCTTGCCCCTGTTGCCAGTTCCTCAAAACCGGCTGAACCAGTTAAGACTGGCTCTTCCAGCGAGGCTGCTCCAGCGGAGAACCCGGAAACGATCCATCTGGCGAAGTCGCAAGGTTACCTGACTCGCGCCCTGGAGCTAAATTCGTCCTACGAGTTTGCTCAATTTCAGATGGGCATAGTCTATGCCTACCAAAACCAGCCAGAAATGGCCATGGAGGCTTTCGCCCGCACTGTTGCTTTAGGAGGGAGTTTTGCAGAGATGGGACGGCAGAATCTGGAGGCGATCTACAAGGCCACTCACAAGAATTCATTGGAAGGTCTCGAGGAGTTCCTCGCCAAGACCAAGCCTGCCGAGACTCCGACCAAAGCCACCGAAACTCCAGTGAGTCCGCCTTCGAAGTGAGAATCCCCGTTGGTCAAGCAGGTTTCTGAGCCACAGAGACACAAATCTACGGAGACCGAGTCGGAAAGTCGAACAAGCGGAAACGGAATCCCACCGTCTAATCGCATTTGGCGCTTCTCTTTTTGCATCTAACTCACCTAATTCTACGAGCCTCTATGGTTGGCGTCCTGGTTCGACAGCGGGGCATCAGTTTCGCTGGCTGTGAACGACATCATACTTGCCCCTCGTGCTCCTTTGTGGCCGCGACTTGAGTTAACCTGATGCTTCTCAACGTTCCGTTCCTGACTGTGAGGATACAAATGATGAATCTAACCTCGAAAGAGACGTGCGCAGTTCTTTGCTTGTTGTTCAGCCTGAGTTTGCTGTCCTGTGGCCGGAAGGAACCGGAGGCACGGTTCGATCTCATCGTTCGCAACGGCAATGTCGTAGATGGATCCGGCCAACTGTGGTTTCCCGGAGATGTCGCCGTCAAGGGGGACGAGATTGTGAAAGTAGGCCGGTTGGAGGAAGACGAAATGACCGCCAAGCGCATCATCGATGCGCGTGGGTTGACGGTCGCCCCAGGTTTTATCGATATTCACAGTCATTCGGACTACAGCCTGCTCGTCGATGGCACTGCACAGAGCAAGATCAGGCAAGGGGTCACAACCGAAGTCTTGGGCGAGGCCCATTCGGCAGGGCCGCTTCAGGGGAAGGCGAGACTGGACCTCAGTGAGTACGGCCTTCACGCGGATTGGAAGACACTGGGTGAATATTTCGCGCGTCTTCAAAAAAGTGGCATCTCGGTGAACGTTGCCTCCTACGTCGGGGCGACGCAGATCAGAAGCTGCGTGCTGGGTGACGAGAGCCGCGCACCTACGCCAGAGGAAACGGATCAGATGAAACAGCTGGCGGCAGCGGCGATGCAAGACGGAGCGATGGGACTTTCCAGTTCCCTAATCGTGCCACCTGACACCTACTTGGATACGCGTCAACTGATCGACCTGGCATCTGCTGTGAAGCCATATGGAGGTATTTACTCCACCCACATGCGCACGGAGGGCATAGGAATCCTGGACGCAGTCCGTGAAGCCATCACTATTGGGGAGCAGGGTGAGGTTCCGGTAGATATTATTCATCTTAAGGTCTCCGACAAGCGGCTCTGGGGAAAGATGAAGGAGGTCTGTGATCTGATTTCCCAGGCACAAGCTAAAGGTTTGCGAGTGACCGCCAATCAGTACCCTTACGTTGCTGGCCAGAACAACCTGGATGCGCTCATTCCCCCCTGGGCAATGGAAGGCGGGCGCGTCAGGATGCTTGAAAGGCTGAACGACCCGGCGCTGCGGACTCGTATGGAACGAGACATTCTGAAAGGTGTGCCAGGATGGTTCGATCACTACACCGCGATGAAGGGCTGGGAGAGTTGTGTCGTCGCGTCGGTGAAGTCAGAGAAAAACAAGCCGCATGAGGGAAAGTCGATCGATGGGATTTCGAAGAGTTTGAACAAGAAGCCGACCGACGTCGTCTTTGACCTGTTGAAGGACGAGGACGGGTCGGTGCCTGCGATCTATTTTCTCATGAGCGAAGAGGATGTGCGCACCGCGATGCAGGTTCCTTGGGTTTCCATTGGTTCTGACGGCACAGCAGTGCGCCCGGACGGCATTCTCGGTCGAGGGAAGCCGCATCCCCGCTGGTATGGGACGTTTCCACGAGTGCTCGGCAAGTATGTGCGCGAGGAAAAGGTTCTGGCTCTCGAAGAAGCGGTGATGAAGATGACCTTCTTGAATGCTCAGAAGCTGGGGCTTGAAAACCGTGGCCTTCTCAAAGCCGGAAACAAGGCCGATATCACAATCTTCAGCGCGGATCGCGTCATTGACAAGGCGACTTTCGAGAATCCACATCAGTACCCGGAAGGCATCGAATACGTCATCGTCAATGGAATCATCGTGCTCGACCAGAGTAAGCACCTCGAAGTAAAGCCTGGAAAAATCCTATTTGGGAGAGGGAAAAAGTAACCGACCCGGACGGTCATTCCTGCGTTGCCTTTTTGCCATGTCGAACTGAGCGCCGCAAACCGCTACCTTGTGGATACCACATGAGCGAAAGAACATTCGACAAGCGACTGTCACTTTCCGGATGGCTTAACCGGAAACTGACCTACTCCGGTCTTTGTTGCATAAGAGCTGATTCTGGAGAATGCGCACATCTCGAGCCGCTGCGTTGCTCAGCGAGTTAGGTAAGGTCGCCCGCGTCACGAGTTCAGTATCCATGCTCCCTGGCGTTGGCGTGGTTCCTCTGTTTTTACTCGCAACGCTCTTCCTCTGCCGTCAAGACTTCGCCGGTGAGCCGCTTCAAGAATACACGCATCTCTCTGGCCGTTTGCAAATCTCCGTTTGTCTGTGCGGTTTGAATTCCTTGGCGGTATATGGCCGCGGCTTCCGCAGTAAGACCGGCTTGCCCCATGGCCTTCCCCAGTTCACGAGCTGCCGAATAGTCAGTCTTGGCAGCGATTGCTGCGCGGAGAGACGCGAGTGTACGCAGTGTCGCTCGAACCGAAATCAAACCATTTTCCAAAGAAAGCCGAGAGCTGCTGCTGAGCCAATGACTGTGGGCATGCTCCAATGAAAACGGAGAAGGGCAATGAAAGCTGCCACGGCCAACCCAATACCAAACCAATCTGGTCCGGCGTTTGGGAACAGGGCATGCTGCGTGAAGAAGACCGCCAGATTGAGGACAACCCCGACCACGGCTGCGGTGATTGCGGTGAGAATTGCGGTCAGATTCTGATTTCCGCGCAAATGCTCTATGAAGGGAGCCCCGACGAAGATCCAGAGGAAGCAGGGAGCGAAGGTTGCCCAGGTGCTGATCAGCCCGCCGATGATCCCCGCCATCAAGGGATCGAGGCCGTGCGGCCGATTGTAGGCTCCCATGAATCCCACAAACTGGGTCACCATGATCAACGGGCCTGGCGTTGTCTCTGCCAATCCCAAGCCATCGAGCATCTGTTCTGGTTTTATCCATCCGTAGTGGTGAACTGCCTGCTGTGCTAGATAAGCCAGCACGGAGTAGGCTCCCCCGAAGGTCACCATGGCAGCTTTGCTGAAAAAGATCCCTTCCTGAACGAATATGTCATCCCATCCTCGAGTCGCACCCAACAGGACGATCGGCGAAAACCAGAGTACAACACAGATTGCGACGACATTGAGGAACCGGCGCCACGTTGGCCGGGTGTGCTCTTGAGGCGATTCATCGTCGGAAATAGCCGTCGTCTCCGCTCCCTCTGTTTTAGAATTTGAGCCTGCCTTGCTGAATGCAAATTTGGCAGGGGCGATATGGCTTCCAAGGAAGCCGAACAACCCTGCGGAAAGCACAATCAGAGGGAATGAAACCTGGTAGACATAGATCGCAATGAATGCAGTCAGTGCCAAGCCAATCAGTATCGCGTTCTTCAGAGTCTTCTTACCAATTCGGATGACGGCCTCGGCCACAATCGCCACTACGGCAGGCTTCAAGCCGTAGAAAAACGCGGTTACCCAACTGACATTCCCATGCACGGCATAGATCCAGCTAAGGCCTAACAGAATGAACACTGACGGAAGCACGAAGAACACCCCAGCCACGATCCCGCCAATGGTCCGGTGCAAGAGCCAGCCAATGTAGATGGCAAGCTGCTGGGCCTCGGGCCCTGGAAGCAACATGCAGTAATTCAGAGCATGCAGAAATCTCTCCTCCGAGATCCACCGTTTTTCCTCGACCAACGCTTTGTGCATGATGGCAATTTGGCCTGTGGGTCCACCAAAGTTGATAAACCCCAGCTTCAACCAGTAACGAAAGGCTTCCCAAAAGTCCACGGTTGTTTGGTTTGGCATGTTTCTGTGTTCCTATACTTAGACATTCAGCAAGGTTGGGTTTCGGGGGGAACAGTAAAACTGGAATCCTGGACCGAGTTGGAGGCGGCACGCGGGCTGCGAGCCTGTGGCTCGTCCGAAGAATGGGCAACTGAGCGCTCCAAGATAGTTTTTATAGTTGACATGGTTCAAAAACAGATTGAACGCATCGACGGAGAGGGTGGCCAGGGGGCT
>Ga0075421_100009545_pt1 | contig 11962 bp, 11 predicted proteins | sample SoiMetdeltSBSDD5_FD_75292 | JGI IMG/M metagenome (GOLD analysis project Ga0075421, IMG submission 75292) | Bulk soil microbial communities from a Populus tree surrounding site in Tennessee, USA - Soil MetaG P. deltoides SBSDD5 | ecosystem: Environmental > Terrestrial > Soil > Tree plantation...
CAGCGGCACGAAGCCGAGCCGGGCCACGCCGCCGTGCACGTCCACGAGCCCCGCCTCGCGAGCGAGCAGCACTGCGGCGAACACGTCGTCGGCGCCGCGGCACATCGACACGATGTAGGATTCGATCGCCTCGCTGCCGTAGCGCCGGTGAGCGGCCCGGATCGCCTCGAAGGTCGCGAGCGTTCGCGCGCCGGCGTCGTCGAGCGGGGGCGGCGAGAAGGCCAGCGGCCGTCGCGAAGCGAGCTCGCCCGAGAGCAGCTCGCGCCGCTCGTCGCGCGGGCGCTCGGCGTAGGGAGGATCGCCGGGCTCCCGCAGCGGATCGAGCAGCTGGCCGAGCGCGTGGTGGTGGGCATCGGCGTGCTCGCGCACGTCGAGCGTGGCGAGGTGGAGGCCCGACGACGCCAGGGTCTGCCGAGCGCGCTCCACGCGGCCACGCGCTATCAGCTCGCCGCGGTGGGCCAGGAGCGAGTCGCGGATCAGCTCCAGCTCGCTCAGGAGCTCCGCCGAGCCGAGGTAGTCGACGCCTCGCTCATGGGGCCGGTCTTCCTGCAGCCGGCGGCGGGTGTTCACGAGCTTCGCCCGCATACAGGTCAGCTTCAGCCGGTAGGGCTCTTCGGCGTTCAGCCGCCGGAAGCGAGGCTCGACGTTGGGCAGCAGCTCGAGGTCGCGCGCGAGCGACTCGCCGAGCTCGTCGGTCACGCCCGCGATCCGCACCGACGACGAGAGGTCGCGACGGAGCCCGTCCACGAGCGCGAGCGCGCCGTCGATCCCGTGCGCGTGCTGGAGGTCCAGCACGCCCTGGATGCTCTCGGGCCCGACGTTCGGGTTGCCGTCGCGGTCGCCGCCGATCCAGCTGCCGAACGCGAGCGGGCGGCCGCCCGCGTCGAGCTCGATTCCGAGGCGGCCGAGCTCGCCGGCCAGCGCCTCGAGCACCTCGGGCACGCCGTCGCGGTACAGGGCGCCGAGATACCAGACCGCGTTGCGCGCCTCGTCGACCACGTTCGGAGCCGCGATGCGCAGCTCGTCCGTCTGCCACAGCAGGTCGACCAGCTCCTCGAGCCGGCCGCGGACGCGGCGCTCGCCGGCGGCGTCCGGCTCGTCCTGCCACTCCTCGAGCAGGGCGGCGATGCCGATCACCTTGTAGAGCACTGTGCGCCGCGCGGCCTCGGTCGGGTGGGCGGTGAACACCGGCCGCACGGCGAGTCGAGCCACCTCGGAAGCCAGGTCGGCCTGCGGAATCTCAGCCGCTGCGATCCGGTCTACCGCCTGGGTGAGCCAGCTCCCCTCGCGCGCGCGGATGCGGGCGAGGTCGCGCCCGCGGTGCACCTGCTCGGCAACGTTCGCGAGGTGGAAGTAGGTGGTGAAGGCGCGCACCAGCCTCGTGGCCGTGCCGGGATCCACGTCCGCGAGCAGGGCGGCCGCGGCCTCGCGGTCCGTGCGGATCGACTGCCGGACCCGTTCGACCAGGTCCAGCAGGTCGTCGCCCTCCTGGCGAACGAGGGTGCGCCCGAGCAGGTTGCCGAGCTCGCGGATGTCGCGCCGGAGCGCAGCCTGCGGCTCGGTCTCCTCGGAGGCCACCGCGGCGAATCTATTACGCTCGCTCCTCCAAGGAGGGGAGCCCATGGCCCACCGAGAGCGCTTGCCCCAACTCGACTCGGGGCTGTACCTGACAGACGGCGGCATCGAGACCACCCTGGTCTTCCACGAAGGCATCGACCTGCCGCTGTTCGCGGCCTTCGACCTGCTCAAGGACGAGGAGGGCATCGAGACGCTGCGCCGCTGCTACGCCCCCTACGCCCAGCTCGCCCGCGAGCGCGGCGTCGGGTTGGTGCTCGAGAGCCCGACCTGGCGCGCGAGCCCGCGCTGGGCCGCCGAGCTCGGCTACTCCGACGAGGAGCTCGACCGCCTGAATCGCAGAGCGATCGCGCTGCTCGAGGAGCTCCGCGACGAGTACGGCAGTGACGAGGCGCCCTTCGTGATCAGCGGCAACATCGGCCCTCACGACGACGGCTACGACCCGCAGGAGATCCTCACGGCGGACGCCGCGCAGGCCTACCACTCGACCCAGATCGCCACCTTCGCCGACACCGCCGCGGACCTCGTGAGCGCGCTCACGATCACCTACGTGGACGAGGCGCTGGGCATCACCCGGGCGGCAGGCGAGGCGGGCATGCCGGTCGTGATCTCGTTCACCGTCGAGACGGACGGGCGCCTTCCCAGCGGTCAGGCGCTCGGCGATGCGATCGCCGAGGTGGACCGCGAGACCGGTGAGGCGCCCGCGTACTACATGATCAACTGCGCCCACCCCACGCACTTCGAGGACGTGCTCGAGGATGGCGCGGGCTGGCAGGAGCGCATCCGCGGCCTGCGCGCGAACGCCTCCGCGAGGAGCCACGCCGAGCTCGACGAGGCCACCGAGCTGGACGAGGGCGACCCGGCCGATCTCGGCGCCCGCTACGCGGCGCTCCGGGAGCTGCTGCCGAGCCTCAATGTCCTCGGCGGCTGCTGCGGCACCGACCACCGGCACGTGCGCGAGATCCACGACGCCTGGCCGGCCGGCTGATCTGGCGAGAGCGCGCGGCGCCCTCGAGTGGCAAGCTTCCCGGCCATGCGCCTCCGCCTCCTCACCCTCCTCGCCCTGCTCATGCTCGCCGCGATCGCCGCGCTCCCGGCGTCCGCCGCGGCCGTGCCCCCCACCACCCAGACGTTCGTGGTTCACAACGTCGTGGAGGACCAGGGCCAGGCCTGCGGCTTCCCGGTGCGCTGGACGATCGACCTGAACGTCGAGCGCACGCGCTTCTTCGACAACGACGGCACCCTCGTGCGGATCCTCGACCGGGTGCGCGAGGACAACACCGTGGAGAACCTCACCTCCGGCAAGCTCCTGCGTGAGGGCCCGGACTCCTTCCAGCAGGTGATCACCTTCGAGGGCGGCGTGACCTCGGTGGCCATCAACGGGCTGGCGCTGAACCTGCGGGGCGAGCAGCTCAAGGACGTGGGCCGCGTGGTGCTCGAGAACGGCGTGATCGTGTTCTCGGCCGGCCCCCATCCCGCCCGCGAGGCGATCGACGGCGGCCGGCCGATCAGCGACGCGCTCACGGTGTTCTGCGACGCGCTGGCCTGAGCTAGCGGAAGCAGGCCTCGAGCGCCTCGCCGGCCCGGCGGTCCGGCTCGTCCGCGGCGATGCGAGCGGCGGCCGCGCGCGCGGCCGCCGCGAAGCCGGGCTCCTCCAGCACCCTGCCGAGGGCCGAGCGGATTGAGGCCGGCGCCGCGTCGGGCGCCAGCGCGGTCCCGGCGCCGAGCTCCTCGACCCGCGCGGCGTTGAGCGCCTGGTCGCGGCCAAGCGGCAGGAGCACGAGTGGCACTCCGTGCGCGAGCGAGCGCAGCGTGGTGCCGAGGCCGGCGTGGCCGATCACGGCGGCGCAGGAGGGCAGGAGCGAATCGTGGTCTCCCCAGGCGCTCACCGCGACGCCCGCGGGCACGCGCAGCTCCCGGCCGTCGATGGCGGGGCCAAGCGTGAGGAGCGCCCTCACGCCGGTCTCGCCCACCGCGTCGCAGACGCGCTGTGCGAGCGCGGCCTGGCCGTCCATCGCGCTCGTGCTGAAGCTGAGGAGCACCGTTGGCGGCCCCTCAGGGGGACCCGAGTCGGACGCCTCCGCGGCTCGCTCGATTCCGAGCGGTCCCGCGTGGGTCACCCGGGCCGGGTAGTCGATCTCGGCGTCCAGCCAGCGCGGCGCGCTGACCAGCACGAGGTCGCAGTCCTCCCAGGCGTCCAGGCCGCTCGCAGGGGGCTCGAGGCCGATGGCGCCGCAGGTGGCGCGCAGCGTGTGCAGGTCGGTCGTCCAGCTGCCGCCGCGGGCGGCCATGTGACGCCTCGCCACCCCGTAGAGGAAGTGCGCGAGCGATGCCGCCGGCGTTCCCGTGGCCCTCGCCGCCGCGAGCCCGGCGGGCAGCATGCAGTCGACGATCGCGAGCGCAGGTCGGTCGCCGGCGAGCGTGTCTTGAACATCCGACGCCAGCTCGAGACCGGCGGCGGTGGCCATCATCGCGGCGGCCTGGCGCTCGAACGGGATCCGGGTGTCCGGCTCGGGAGCACGGCGGTACGCCTCCGCGCGGCAGCCAGCCCGCTCGGCCGCGGGTCGTGTGGCGGCGGAGCCGAGCACTCGCACCTCGTGCCCGCGGGCCGCCATCAGCCGCGCGGCGGCCAGGAGCGGCGGGAGGTTTCCGCCCGGCGCCCAGGTGACGACGAGGATGTGGTCGATCGGCCGCTCCTAGCTGCGCAGCTCGCCCACGATCTTCGCCGACGTGCTGATCACGTAGTAGATCGAGAGCAGGAAGAAGAGCGCGCCCAGGACTGCGCGCACCTGGTCTGGCTCGACCTTCGTGCGCGACTCGAACGGCTTGGCCGCCCCGTCCGCCACCTTCACGCGCCACCCCGTCAATCCGTGCTGGCCCACCTTGATTGCGTCCATGGCCTGCCGATACCCGGTGCGACCTCAATTCAGCCTGATGCAGTACGCGCGGGCGCCACTGGCCCGGCCGTATCATCGAAGCGGTGATCGACGAGAGCACCGAGTTCGGCGCGCGCGTGGCCCGCCACCTGCGCGACGAGATCGTGGCCTGGATGACCACAGTCACCCCGGTCGGCTCGCCGCTCCCCATGCCGGTCTGGTTCATCTGGGACGGGGCCGGATCCGTGCTCATGTACAGCCAGCCGGGAGCGCGCGTCCGCAACGTCGAGGCGAACCCGCGCGTAACGCTGAACTTCTCCGGCGACGGCCGCGGGGGCGACATCGTGGTGCTCTCCGGTACGGCCACGATCGATCATGAGGCGCCTCCCGTCGATCGGGCCTCGGAGTACCGAGCGAAGTACGACGATCAGATCGCCCGGATCGGGATGACGCCCGAGACCTTCGCAGGGCGCTACAGCGTGCCGGTGCGCATCGAGCTCGGGCGCGTGCGCGGCCACTGACTTACGGTACGCGGATGCCCTCGCAGGCCCTCGCCGTGCCGGTTGGCCCCGCCGGCCTCTCCCAGTGCCGTGAGTTCGTCCAGCGGGTGCTGTCGGCCGCGGGCTTCGACGCGAACGCTCGCTACCAGGTCACGGTCGCGGCCAACGAGGCGGTTTCGAACGCCATGGAGCACGGCGTGCCCTGCGGCGACCGCCATATCCACCTCGAGGCGAGCGTCGAGTCGGGCCGCTTCGTGCTCTCGGTTCGCGACTGCGGCGAGTTCGCGCACGCGGGGGCGCCGGACCCCGACCCGGTGGCGGAGCGCGGCCGCGGCTTTGCCTTCATGAACCTGCTCATGGACGACGTGCGGCTCGACGCCCGTCCCGGCGAGACGGTGCTGAGGCTCACCAAGTGGTTGCCCGGAAGCCGGGCCCCGGAGCGCGAGCCCGGGCCCGAGACGACCGAGCGCAACCGCCGCGTCGTGCGCGAGCTGTTCGACGCGTTCGCCGCCCGCGACGTGGAGCGCACCGTCGGGCTCGTCGATCGCGGCGTGATGATGGAGCCGCTCTCGACCCCCGTCGAGCGGCGTACCCCCTATCTCGGCGTTGCCGGCCTGCGGCGCTACCTCAACGACCTTGACGAGACGTGGGAGAAGTTCGAGGTCGCGATCCACGACATCCGCGCCCGCCACGACTATGTGGTGGCCACCGGGCGCATCCACGCGCGCCACCGGACGGTCGAGCTGAACGACCGCGCCGCCTTCGTCCTGCGCCTTCGGGACCACCGGGTCGTATGGGCCAAGGTCTACCGAAGTGAGGACGAGGCATTCGGCGCCGCCGGCTGGGCCTGAGCGGGTAGGACCTACAGCTAGAGCGCGCCCTTCTTCCAGGGGCCCCAGATCGCGAAGGTCAGCCCGGCGGCCGCCTGGATGTTCACGAACAGCACCTTGCCGTCGGGCGTGAACGTCGAGCCGGCGAACTCGTCGCCCATCCGCCGCTCCATCGCGTTGAGCGCGAAGTCGAAGATCCCGCCCTCGGGCGTCACGCCGCGCAGGTAGTTCTCGATCGGGCCGTCCTCGCACAGGAGCGAGGACCCCTGCGGGCTGATGCAGAGGTTGTCCGGCAGCTCCAGCACCGTGCGGCTGGGCGACTCGAACAGCAGCGTGAGCGTCTCGTTGTCCGTGTCGTACACCCACAGCTGACCGAAGCCGTCGCCGTAGCCGCCGCTCGGTCGCGTCTCGCCCGGAGGCGTGTCCCCGCCCTGGGTCGAGACGAGGTAGACCTTGCCCGAGTCGTAGAAGATCCCCTCGAGACGGCTGAAGGTCGCGGCGCCCTTGGCGGAGCCCTGGCCGCTCACGAACACGCTCGCCTGGTCGTTCGTGGTGCCTGCCGGGAAGGTCGTGTCGGGCGTGTCGATCGAGACCCACTCGACGTCGTAGGTCACGCCAGGCGTCTGACCGTGGTCGAGCTGCGCGTTCGTGACGCCCGCGACCTTGAGCATCTCCAGCCTGCCGCCGTCGCGCAGCTCCCGCACCTGCATCGGGTTGCGCGGCGCGATGTAGCGGTAGAAGCCCGATGGGAACAGGAAGTTGTCCTCCGTCTCGTAGAGGATCCCGGTGCGCGGGTCGAGGGCCATCGCCTCGTGCGCAAAGCGCCCGGCCGACCGCACCGGCTCGAGCTTCGTGTACTGCCCGGGGCCCCATTCCACCGGCACCTCGAACACGTAGCCGTGACGCTGGTTCAGAAGCCTGTTGTCGGCGCCGGTGAAGTCGGGGCCCACGTCCGGGCCGTTCACGGTCTCCTCGCAGGTGAGCCAGGTGCCCCACGGCGTGGTGCCCCCGGCGCAGGTCATCTGCGTGCCGTTGCTGCTCACCCACGAGTCCACCTTCGCCGCATGGCGGTTGACCTCGACCGTGGTCGTGCCGGCGCCGGCCATCGAGTCGTACGCCTTGCTCGTCGTGCCGATCGCGCCCACGGGGCCGTTGATCTCGTGGTTGCGCACGAGCCGGTAGCGGCTCTTGCCCCAGGAGAAGGCCGCCATTCCGTCGTGGCGCCCTGGCGTGATCACGCCGTCGTTCATCAGCGTGCCGGTCGGGGTGATGCTCCGGTACTCGAAGCCCCGGGGCAGGTGCAGCCGCACCACGTCGTCGATCAGGTCGGGCACCGGTCCGATCGGGCCATAGCCGCCGTTGTTCGGAGCCACACCCGTCGAGCCGGCGGCGAGCGCCCCGCGGGCGAGCAATCCCTGGAGCGGCCCGCCAAGAGTGGCGAGCGCGGCGGTGGACAGTCCGGCGCGCCTCAGGAACGCCCGGCGATCGATGACACCCATGGAGCGACTCCTCACTCGACTTTCCTGAACGACGGCGCGAGCATACCCGGAGCACTTCAGCCGTCACTCGCAGGCAGAAAGGAGCCTCGCATGCGCATCACGACCATCTCGGTCGCCCTCGCAATCACCGCCGCCGCCGCTCTGCCGGCGTCCGCCGGCGCGTTCCCAGGCCAGGGCAGCTGTGCCGCCGAAGGGGCCTTCGTCTCCGGCAACGCGCAGCAGCTCGGCGCGGGCTTCGGTCGGCTCGTGTCGGGGACGGCCCGCGCGTCGGGGGGACTCGCCGAGGTGATCGCCGCCTCGCACGCGGCCAACTGCGAGCCGCGCTAGATGGTTGATTCCGAATCCGCGTGCCCCCAGGGGCGCGCCAGACCGAGCTGTGCGCCGACCGCCGACGAAGCCGAGGCCGGAAGCACCCGGCTCGGCCGGGTGCGCACGGAACTGGATAGCCGAAGCGCTATCGGCTAGGAGGTGGGTCCGGCACCGGCTGGCGACGCGGGGGTTTGGAATCAACCAGCTACAGGCCGACCGGGTGGGTGACGGCGAAGCCGTCCGAGCTTCGCATCGTCGTCGTCCAGCGCGATCCGGTCTGGGAACGGGCGCTCGTGTCGAAGCGCATGCCCGCCACCACCATGTAGACGTGGCTCGCGTTCGCGTAGATCGTGATCCACTGCCCGGGTCCGCGCTCGCCCCAGGCGGCGAACGCGCCCGACACGAGTGGGCTGTTCAGCAGGGAGGCGCCGTGCAGCGCGTATGAAACCGACCCGGAGCAGTCGTAGCCGGTGTCGATCCAGCTGCCGTGGCCGCCGCCCCACTTGTAGGGCGTCAGGGCGATCGCGTTGCCGGCGGCGACCACGCTCTGCACCGCGGGCGGCGCGGACTGGGGAGCCACAGCGAAGCCGTCCGCGCCCACCTGCCCTGCCGCGCCCGGCACCACGGTCTGCGGCGGAGGTGGAGGCGGCGGTGCGGCGTAGGCGGAGCCGCCGCTGCCCGGGCGCTTGACCGCACGCCGGATGGCGCGCTGCTCGCGGCGGGTCGCCACGCCGTCGATGTTCAACTCGAGGTTGCGCTCGGTGACCTTCAGCGCCCGGGCCGTGCGCGATCCGAACTCGCCGTCGCGCACGATCTGGTGCCCCGCCAGCGCCAGGTAGCGCTGCAGCTGCTTCACGTCGGACCCGCGCGTTCCTACGCTGAGCGTGCGCGAGCCGTAGGTGTCGGCGCTGGCGCTGCTCGGCATAGCGACGAGCCCGGCCAATGCGGTGGCGAACAGGCTCAGGTGTCTCGCGGCGCGAGCTGTCATGGCGACGGTCGCCTACGGGGTTAGCTGTCGGGCTCGCGCTGGTGTTGCGCTTCGCCGCGATCACGCGGCGTTCGCCCCAGGCCACAAGTGGCCACTGGTTCCCCCGCTCGCCCGCGTTGCCGGACGGACGATTCGGCGGTCAACGACGTGGTCACCATACCGATCGGCGCCGGACGGAGGTCTCCTGCTTCCTGGGCGGCTTCTTGCAGGCGACGGCGCGGGCGAGCAGCTTATGCGCGCAGCGACTGCGCGAACCCGCTTCGCCAGCTCTCGTGCGCCGGCCGCCAGCCGAGCTCGCGCCCTGCCTTCGCATTGCTTGCGCCGGGCAGCACCGTCGCCATGGTGGCCACCGCACTGCCCGCCACCAGCCGCGCCAGCCAGAGCGGCGCGCGACGCGGCGGCCGCGCGCCGAGGGCATCGGCGAGCACCGGCAGCCAGTCGCTCATCGCGCCCGGCTCGTCGTCCACCACGTTGTAGACGCCGGGCGCCCCACGCTCGACGGCCGCGACGGTGGCGTCCGCGGCATCGTCCACGTGGATGAACGACCACAGGCCGCGGCCGCTACCCACCACCGGAAAGCGCCGCTTGCGCACGTCCCGCGACGTGGAGCCGTCGCGGGCGAAGTAGGTGCCGGGGCCGTAGAACCAGCCGTAGCGGAGCACGAGGCCCTCGAGCGAGCCGGCCTCCAGCACCTGCCGCTCCATCTCCTCGAGCACCTGCACCGCGGCGCCGAATGGCGCCGGCGCGTTGGCGAACAGCGGGGCGTCCTCGCCCACCACCCCGGGCTCCCCCGCCGGCTTGTAGGCGAACGCGATGCTCTGGCAGATGAAACGCCGCGCGCCGGCCCGCCGGGCGGCGGCGATCAGATTGGTCGTGCCCTCGGCGCGCACCCGGTTGGTGGCGTCGTAGATCTTCTTGCTGCGCGGCTGGAAGCGTCCGGGGAGCGCCGTGAGCTCGTGCACGACCGCGTCGGGCCGGGCCGCGGCGACCGCGTCGCGCAGCGCCCCGGCGTCGAAAACGTCGACCACCGCTGCGGTAGCACCGGCCATCCTGATGTCCTCGGCGCTCCGCTCGGATCGTGTCGTGCCTGTCACGTCATGACCGGCGGCCGCGAGCTTCGCCACGAGTGGCCGGCCGATGGCGCCACTGGCTCCCGCAACGAAGATCCTCACGCTGCCACCTCCGTCCTCGTGGTCCGAGCCTTAGTAGAGTAGCTGCTCTAATTCGAGCGGAGGGTAGCCCGCTTCGAGCTCTCGGTCTTCCCGACGCGGGGGAGCTACCTGATTCACGGCGAGAAGGGCTTCGAGCCGAGCCGCGACCAGCTCTCGCTGCAGTGGTACCACCGCGACCCCAAGCTCGGCTGGGGCGCCGTGGCGGAGCTGTCGGGACCGGCGGGCTCGTCCGAGAACGACTATGGGAACGATCCGGTGCTGAACCGGCGGTTCGATGTCGTGAACTACCTCGAGCTCTCGCCGTATCCCGCCTGCCTGCGGCCGGGGAGGTACCGCCTCGAGGCGTACCTGAACGCACGGCCGAGAATAGGTTGAACTCGAACATCTCGCGCCAGCCGCCGTCGCTCAGCTCGAGGAAGCCGAACTGGGGCATCTTGGTGCCGGGCGGGGGTCCGCCGACGTTGTTCACGAGCACGTCGACCGCGCCGAAGCGCTCGAGCGCGCCGGCGATCACCTCCGACGGGGCGTCCGCGTCCATGAAGTCGGCGGGCACGTGCAACAGCTCGCCGTCGAGCGCGTCGAGCTCGGCGCTGCGGCTGCGCGACGCCGCCACCACGCGCGCGCCCTCGTCGAGCAGCGTGCGCACCACGGCGAGACCGATTCCCTTCGAGGCGCCCGTGACCACGGCCACGCGGCCGTTCAGCTCGAGATCCATGACTCTCCTTCGTTCGCGGGTTCGTGGGTCGAACGCGAGCGGGGCCGCGAACGTGAGATCGGGATACTGGGCCGCGGCATGGCGACGGCCACGGCACCGGTCCTCGACGACGCGCGGCAGCAGCGCCGCGGCCAGATCTACGTCGCGCTCGCCGCGATCGCGTGGTCGACCGCCGGCGTGCTGCAGCGCCAGGTCGAGGTGGACACCGCCACCCAGGTGGCGGGCCGGGCGGTGTTCGCGGGGCTGTCGCTGCTCCTCTACGTCGCGATCGTCGAACGCGGACGGGTTCTGCACGCGTTCCGCTCGGTCGGCCTCGCGGGCGTCGGGGTGGCGGTGTGCATCGCCATCGCGTCCGGGAGCTTCATCGCCGCGCTGAACGAGACGAGCGTGGCGCGCGTGCTCTTCATGCTCGCCATCTCGCCCATGCTCGCGGCGGCACTCGCGTGGATGCTCCTCGGCGAGCCCGTGAGCCGCCGCTCGGCGTTTGCGATGGCGATGGCCTTCGCCGGGGTGGCCGTGATGGTCGGCTCCCCCGGCGGCGGGAACCTCACCGGCGACGCGATCGCCTTCCTCACCTCGATCGGCTTCGCGCTCGCCCTCGTGATCACCCGCCACCGCCGCGACGTGTCGATGGCGCCCGCCACGATCCTCTCGCAGGTGCTGTTGGTCCTCGTATTCGCTCCCTTCGCGAGCCCGAGCGAGCTCGGGAGCGGCGACCTTGGCTGGCTCGCGCTGCTGGGCGCGGGCCAGATCGGGCTCGGACTGGTGCTGCTCACGATCGGCGCCCGGCTGATCCCCACGGCGCAGGTGGCCCTCATCTCGCTGCTCGAAGTGGTGCTCGGGCCGCTCTGGGTCTGGATCGCTCTCGGCGAGCGCCCCGACACAGCGACCCTGATCGGCGGCGCGATCGTGATCGCGGCGATCCTGGTGCAGACCCTCGGGGCGCCGGCGCAGGATCCCGAGGTGGAGGGCGAGCCGGTGGCTCCTCCCTGAGCGGAGGGCGGCTCAGAAGCCCCCGACGTCGCCGCCGCCGAAGTCGCCGCCGCCGAAGTCGCCGCCCCCGAAGTCACCGCCGCCGGCGTCGCCCGGATCATGCCCGCCGGCGTCGCCTTCGGCCTCCGCGCCGGGGTCGCCGAGCTCGTCGAACAGCGCCTGGGCCACGACCGTGCCCGCGAACGCGGCGGCGAAGCTGCCCATGAGGGTGCCTCCCATCCCGCCAAGCCCGCCGGGGCCGCCGCCGAAGGCCCGCTCGACGGTGCCGGGCTCGCGCACCTCGGCGCGGGTGGCCATGCGCGCGAGCGAGCGCGGGTCGTCGGCGCTCGCCCGCTCGCCCTCGGGAACGTTCGCGCTCAGCTCGCGCAGAGCCTCCTGCCGCTGCTCGGGCGAGAGCTTGGCGAAGGCCTCTTGGTGCGCTTCCTCGATGCGCTCGGGCGGCGCCGTGCGAACGAGATAGCGGTAGCGCTCGAGCGCTTGCTCGTCGGCCGCCTCCGGCAGCGGC